>Ga0114958_10000163_pt1 | contig 55827 bp, 48 predicted proteins | sample C_130208_EF_Meta_FD_89577 | JGI IMG/M metagenome (GOLD analysis project Ga0114958, IMG submission 89577) | Freshwater microbial communities from Lake Croche, Canada to study carbon cycling - C_130208_EF_MetaG | ecosystem: Environmental > Aquatic > Freshwater > Lake | place: Lake Croche, Canada... | reverse complement strand
GAAATTCTCATCAACGGCCTTATCTGGATGGGAAAACCCGACTTTATGGCCTCCCAAATCGAACAAAAGCTGAAAGATGGGTACACGTGTTTAAAATTAAAAATAGGTGCTTTGGATTTCGAAACGGAATTAAGGCTCTTATCGAATTTACGCGCGCGATTTTCCAAGGACCAATTAACCCTTCGCGTAGATGCCAATGGCGCATTTTCTCCTGAAGCAGCGGCATCAAAATTAGAAAAATTAGCCAAATATGACCTGCATTCCATCGAACAACCTATTCAAGCGGGACAATGGGAAGAGATGGCCAAATTATGCCGGGAAGAAATCATCCCCATCGCACTCGACGAAGAATTAATCGGTCAGGAAAATCCAGCTACCGTTTTAGATGCCATTAAACCACAATTTGCCATCTTTAAACCTAGTTTTTTGGGAGGATTTGAAGCCACTCGGACCTGGATCGACGCCTGTGAAAAAAGAGCGATCGATTGGTGGATAACCTCAGCCTTGGAATCGAATATTGGTTTGCAGGCGATATCGCAATTTACGGCCGAATATCCAGTGAACATGCCACAAGGTTTAGGCACGGGTCAGCTCTATACAAATAATTTTGCCAGCGGTTTGGGCATCGATCGAGGAAATATTTATTTTGATCCGACATTCCCAAGGGAATTTCCATTACAAGGCCTATCTTTGTGAAAAATTTAATTAATTATATGAATACGATTGACGAGGCGATGATCGCCATTTTAGAAAAGCGATTAGAATTAAGCAAATTGAACTATTCGGATGAAACCTACGACGACGTGGAGGAGGTTTTACATGATTTAGAGGATGATTTCAATGAAAAATACGGGGATCAATTGGAAGAGATTTTAGAAAAGGTCCATTTGAAACATTGTCCTGAATCGGATGTGTTGTTGCCCACAGCTTATTTAGCTAAAAAATTCGTTGAGACCGCGGATGGAGAAATCGAGATTGGGAAAAAAGAAGGTGTGGAAGTGGAATGGATTGTTGATCCGGTCGCACCTACTCGCCTGGTTTTATTGCCATCGCCTACCCGTATTTTGTTAATGACCCCGAAAGGAATCAGTATCGTTTGGAATGAAGAAGAAAATTAAAGATAGGTAAATGATATAGAGAGCTTGGTTTTACCAAGCTTTTTTTATGCCCAATCAATCCCTTTTTTCAATAAAGAAAGGGTTTTCGCTCCTTCCGGATAGGAATTTTCGTCGTACATGTATTCCCAAGAAGCCATCGGCGGCATGCTCATTAAAATGGATTCCGTCCGGCCATTAGTTTCTAAACCAAATTTAGTTCCCCGGTCATGCACTAAATTAAACTCGACATACCGCCCACGACGTAATAATTGGAAATCTTTTTCCGCTTGCGAATAGTCCTTATCCGCATTTATTTGCATCAAATGGGAATAAATAGGCACAAAGGATTCGCCTACTTGTTTGACAAAATCAAAATTCTGATATTTTTCCTCGTCCGATTGACTCTTCAAATAATCAAAGAAAATTCCGCCAATCCCCCTCGTTTCTCCTCGATGCGGGCTATAAAAATAATCGTCGGCCCAAGCCTTAAATTTAGGATAATAGCCCGAATTCACTTGATCACAAACACCTTTAATTTGCTGGTGAAACCAGGTCGCCTGTTCTGGAATGATGATGTGCGGAGTTACATCGATGCCCCCGCCAAACCAATGTTGGCCATTAGTCAACTCAAAATAGCGCACATTCATGTGAATGATAGGCACCCACGGATTTTTAGGATGCATCACGATGGAAACCCCACTCGCGAAAAAGTCAACTTCCTCTTGGATATCCATGCTAGATACCATTTTGGGATGCAAAGGACCATGAACGGCTGAAAAATTAACGCCCGCTTTTTCTAAAATTTGACCCTGCACGATGACCCGAGAATGACCGCCACCCCCTTCTGGACGATCCCAAGAATCTTCCCGAAAAGTCCCTTGGCCATCTGCGAGTTCTATACCCTGACAAATACGTATTTGAAGATCTCGAAAATAAGTCGCAATGTCTTCTTTTTCTAAAGCCATCTAAGGATTGGTTTTACTAGTATCTGGAACAGCAACACCGTCTGGATTTTCACCCATAAGCGCATTTAAGGAATCCAATTCCGCATCGCTCACCTGAAGCGAATCAGGCAAGGTGCTGTAAGAACCCTGGCAATCGAAGTCTTTCTTTACGACCCTACGATCCAGTTTATCAAAAGGCACCGGTTTATACATCGCCAAAGCCGGATCTTTCACCACTTTAATCATGAATCGTTTAAAGATAGGCAAGGCCGTTTTTGCTCCTTCACCCAAGGCGCTGGTTCGAAAGTGAATCGATCGATCATCACCACCTACCCAAACACCAGAAATTAAATTAGAAGTCATCCCGATAAACCAACCATCGGAATGGTTCGAAGTCGTACCCGTTTTTCCAGCAAAATTATGCGCATAGCGGTTTTGGGTTGGTAATAATACCTCACCATCTGCCCAAAGCAAGGAACTAGCCGTTCCTCCCTCATGAATCACTCCCTCTAACATCGAGCGAACTAATTGCGCTGATTCTTTCCGAATCACTCGAAATGAAATCGGTTCAAAATCCTCTAAAATCTTCCCATTTTGATCCTTGATTTCCTGAACGATCATCGGTTCTACGTGAATTCCTTCATTCACAAAGGCCGAATATGCCCCAATCATCTCATACAGGGAAACATCAAAAGAGCCTAAACCAATCGAAGCCACCGCTTTCAATGGACTCTTAATCCCCATTTTTTTGGCATAATACATAACGGTATCAGCGCCTACTTCATTCGTTAATCGAGCCGCAACGGAATTAATACTCTTAGCCAAAGCCCTCCGCATCGGCATCATCGTGTATGAAAAGGTTCCATCCGCATTCGAAGGCCGCCACATTTTTTTTTCTCCTTTTTCCTCAAACTCGATCTCAAAAGGCTCATCCTTTACCATATAACAAGGAGAAAGGTCTTTGGGACCATCGATGGCCGCAGTATAAACAAAAGGTTTAAAGGTTGATCCCGGTTGGCGTTTGCTCTGCTTCACGTGATCATACTTGAAATACTTAAAATCCAAACCACCCACCCACGCCTTAATATGCCCGGTATAAGGGTCTAGGGTCATCATGCCCGACTGCAAAAATCGTTTATAATAATTAATTGAATCGATCGCGCTCATGGTTTTTTTCTCTTCCCCTAGCGCATTTCGAGAATATACCCACATCTCCCGTTTCACATTTTTCATGTAATGCCAAACTGAATCCGGTTGTTTCGGGAATCGCGCTACCAAAGCCTTATAGTATTCGGTCCGCTTGGCCACCGTATCGATAAAGCCAGGAATTTCAACTCCATGTTCATCTACCCAAGGATTTTGTCCGGCCCAATGTGCGTCAAATGATTTTTGAGTAGACCGCATCCCTTCTTCCACCGCTTCCTCCGCATGTAATTGCAAACGAGAATCGATGGTCGTCATAATTTTTAAGCCATCCCGGTACAAATCCACTTCCATTTCATTGGCTTTCGCCCAATCGTGGATGAATTTAGCCACGGCCACTTTGAAATAATTACCTGTTCCATCGTAAGGTGATTCTTCATTTAAATGCAGTACAATGGGTAATTTAGCCAACGAATCATATTCAACCTTCTTCAAATAACCCGCCTTCACCATTTGAGACAAGACCACATTCCGACGTTTCCACGCTTTATTTTCCGCCAAAGGTTTTCCATCATAGCGGGTAGGATTATAGGTCGTGGTTGCTTTTTGCAATCCCACTAAAATAGCAGCTTCCTGAATGCTTAAACTATCGGCCGAGGTGTTAAAATAGGTTTTCGCAGCCACTTTGATTCCATAGGCATTATTGCCATAATCTACCGTGTTTAAATACCATAAAATGATTTCATCTTTGGTATAAAAACGTTCTAATTTGATGGCTGTAACCCATTCTTTGGATTTATAAATCAATTTACTGAGACCTGGAATATAGCCAAAAAGACCTGTTTTGACGAAGCCTTTTTTACTACGGGTTTTGAAGAGATTCTTGGCTAATTGCTGGGATATTGTACTTCCCCCTCCCCGATCTCCGCCTTTGACCATTCCTAAGACAACCCCAGCCCAAGCTTGAAAATCGATTCCCGTATGTTCATAAAAGCGTGAATCTTCCGTGGCCACCAAGGCCTTCACCAAAAAGGGCGACAATAAATGATAATCCCGAATCGGGGTTCTGTTTTCGGCAAAATACTTTCCTAATAAGACGCCATCGGCCGAATAAATCTCAGAAGCCTGAGATAATTTAGGATTTTGTAGGTCATCCACGGAAGGCATTTCACCAGTTAACCAAAAGATATTCGTTTCAATAACAAACAAATAAATGAAACCAATCAACACCATCTTACCCGTAGTTTTCCAAATACGAACAATCGGTTTGTAATACGCGGAATCTTTGTCGACATGCGCATCGTAATAAGCCACTAAACGACGCCATTGGACATCTGCAAAAATTTGACCCAAGGTCACATAACCCAATAACCAAGTATATCGCCGCTCGCCTAAGATCTTAGCCAAAAAGGTCAATAATTTTTGACCCAGCAACGAAAGAAACTGATTTAGTTTAATGGAGATGATAGACAGGAATTGTTTAATCGACTGAATCATAAAGATTTGTGCGTTATTTTGGGCTTATTCTGTCTCTAATTTTTCTAAGATACTCATTAAATTGGTAAAATCTCGAAAGCCTGGACGCTCTTCCTTCCCGGCCATTAAGCCGATGCCTAGAATGGAACTTTGTTCAATCCACTCATCCAAATCTTCGTCGGGAATTTCCAAACCTACTAAAATAGGATACTTCGCTGCCCAAATTTCCACGGAAGCCTCCATGCCTGAAAGGGAATGCTGATCATTTCCGACCAATAAAAATTGTTGCACATAGGGCCCCGCCGAAACAAACAAGGCAGGCAAATTATCCGTATCAATATTGACACGTAAAATCTTCGGGATATAAATGCAAGCAATCGCCTCTAAATGGACGGTCGAATCGATTTCCAACACATCCGGTTTAAAAATCCCACACATCTTAATGATTTCCGCGGCCGAAATGCCGCATGCCTCCCCCACGATTTCAACACCAGCTAACCAATTTCGAATTTCAGTAAATTTTTCCACGGACAATTCGGCCATGGGAAAACCTAACCAATCCACCCCCATTCCGGCACAATACCGAGCATCCGATAAATTCGAAATCCCAGAAACTTTTACACGTGTCTTCAGCATAATCTTAAAATGAGTTCAAAATTAACCTTAAAGGCCGTAATTACCAAGATTGTTCGGCAATTGGTCAAATAAATATTACCTTGCGTAAATTTTCGTCAGGCCTTGAACCTGAGCAGCAAATATGGAATCAAAAGGACGCGTTTTAGTCGCCATGAGCGGCGGCATCGACAGCTCAGTCGCAGCTGTTTTATTACATGAACAAGGATATGAGGTCATCGGAATGACCATGAAAACCTGGGACTATGCAAGTGCTGGGGGGACAAAAAAAGAGACTGGCTGTTGCTCGCTCGATTCGATCAACGACGCCCGTCACATCGCCGTTTCCCTCGGTTTTCCCCATTATATATTAGATATCCGCGAAGAATTTGGTGATTCTGTCATCGATTATTTCACCTCTGAATACATCGAAGGCCGCACCCCGAACCCCTGTGTGATGTGTAATACACATATCAAATGGGATGCCTTATTAAAGCGCGCAGACCAATTAGGCTGTGAATTCATTGCCACCGGCCACTACGCCCAGATTCGCCAAGAAAATGGTCGACACCTTATTTCCAAAGGCGTTGATGCGAAAAAAGATCAAAGTTATGTGCTCTGGGGCGTGTCACAATCCAGTTTAGCTCGGACGATTTTACCCTTGGGACATTTGACGAAAGAACGTATTCGAGAGATGGCAACGGAGCGAGGATTTGTCGATTTAGTCAATAAATCCGAAAGTTATGAAATCTGTTTTGTGCCAGACAATGATTATCGAGGCTTTTTGAAGCGGCGGGTTCCCGAATTAGAGGAGCAGGTAAAGGGCGGAAATTTTGTGGATATGGACGGAAAGGTCATTGGGAAACACGAAGGCTACCCTTTTTACACGGTGGGTCAGCGAAAGGGGCTCGGAAAGGCATTTGGTTACCCCGCCTTTGTGATCGAAATACGAAAAGAAAGCAATGAAGTGGTCATCGGACCGGTGGAGGATTTAAACCGAACGGGAATGTATGTAGGCCAATTAAACCTGCAAAAATATGCAGAAATCCCCCCTGAGGGATTAGAAACCATCACAAAAGTCCGTTATAAGGATACAGGAACCGAGGGCTTTATCGAACAAATCGATGGCAAAATTAGGGTCGAATTTCATGATGCGGTGAGTGGCATCGCGCCGGGGCAAGCAGCCGTATTTTATGAAGGCGATGATGTGGTGGGTGGTGGTTGGATTTTAAAATCCTTTCAAAAAGGCAGTGTATTCGAACAATACCGCAGCATAGAAACTAAATAGGTGGAAATACATCCCCTTTGCCTAGTTTCACTTTGATACGAGGCATCTGAATCATTTCCATGTCATAAATACGTGCGCCATCGATTTTAAATCGTAAGGCAGTTTGCTCCGAATGAAATCCATGTTGACCCGCTGCCCCCGGATTTAAGAACAACATATTTCTTCGATTTAGATCCCGTTTCACTTGCAAAATATGGGAATGTCCACAAATAAATATGTTCGGAATTCCCTGCGAAAAGGTCTCTAAAGCATCTGGTTTATAAGAAGAAGGTGCCCCAGCGATGTGGGTCATAGCGACAGTCACTTTTTCACAGGTGAATCGTTCGATTTTGGGATACATGTTACGGATGGTCCGATCGTCAATATTTCCATACACCCCCATGACAGGTTTTCCATAACTTGCCAGCGTATCAGCCACGGCCACCGAACCCCAATCGCCCCCATGCCAAAACTGGTCACAATACTCCAAATGCTCCTCCAAACGAGGATCTAAAAAACTATGCGTATCCGACAATACCAGAATTTTTTGCATGAATTATTCAGCCGATTTACTTTGCAAGGAAATTAATAAATTTTGTTTAATCAAGGTATTGGCTTGCCAAGAGGCATGTTGATCCGCATATTGCTGCTTCTTTTCCAGTGTCAATACAGGCGAAATCCCTACCCAAGCCGGGGAACCCGCATCTTTCCAAGCCGAATACCAAAAAGAAGCTACTCGATGTGCGGAGGTCAACATACGTTGCTCCACCGATTTCCCCAATCGATCTCCATAAGCCTGAATAAATTCCTTGGTAAAATAACGCTGCTTGCGACCATATCGCTCCACCATCATATATACTTTATCGTCACCCATCCGGCTGCGCAATTCCTTTTCAGCTTCAAAAACCTCAGGAAGCATGGCGTGGGACTCGGCTAAAATTTGAAAAATAAAATCTTGAGGCTGTTTGATGTAGGTTAAAGGCTTATTTTGTTGCAATTGATACCCAACTAAAAACTGTTCTGGCACCAAACTCTCCCACAGTACATGTAGTCCTTTTTGATCAGTTAGCTGGCCATCGTGGTTCTTCGTCGTATGCAAAGGCACATGCGCATCTGCTACATAATGGCCTAAATCAGCGGCATAAAAAAGAACCGAATCGGGCATATTTGACTTAAAAGCGTGAACTAAACGACCATAGACCCGATTAACCTCCCAAGGCACTAAACCTTCTTTTCGCAAACTGTCCATTGTATATTTTTGTACCGCTTGGGCAAAATCGTGGGGAATATCCGTTTTATAGTTGGGCCCAAAAACATGCGCATCCATGTCCAGATAGTGTTTGACATCTTCCGTTTTATCGTCTTTCCGACGCACATCGGGACGAATGGAATTTTGCACGAGGTAATCTTGATTTGCAAAAAAATACAGCCCTAATTCCATGGGCAATTGATGAATGGCTACTTGCTGCAAGGTTTTATGCGACAAAAAGCCCCACGAGGAGAGGCCTATGAAGCCTATGAATAAACTGACAAGCAAGTATAATTTTTTATTTTCCATCTTGAATAAAATTAGTTGGTGTTTTACCGTATTGTTTTTTAAAGGCGCGTGCAAAATAGGCAGGATCATTAAATCCTACTTGATAGGCAATTTCAGAAATATTAAAAGCGGAGGTTTCCAATAATATTTTAGCTTGTTGCAAACGAATCGAGCGAATAAATTCATTACCGGCTAAGGATGTTAAATTTTTCAGTTTTCGATACAATTGCATTTTACTCATGTCTAGGCCATTTTCCAAATCCTCTACAGCTAAATCGGCATTTGATAAATGGGAAATAATGAAGGAAGTTGCTTTTTGCAAGAACTCATCTTCAAACACGGGTAATTTCCCGGTTTGTAATTCTTGTTGGACTACTTGCTTCTGCCAATTCTTACGCAGCCTTTCTCTTGACGCTAGCAAGGTATTTACTCTAATTTCTAATAAATCCGCATTAAAAGGTTTACTCACAAAATCATCTGCGCCTGACTGCATACCCTCGATTTGACTTTCTTGGGAACTTTTTGAGGTTAAAATCAAAATCGGAATGTGATTTGTTTTCGGATTTTGGCGCAAGGCATGACATAAATTAATGCCACTCATACCAGGCATCATCCAATCGGTAATGACCACATCAGGTAAATACGTTAAGGCTAATTCCAAAGCCTCTTCTCCTCGTTCCGCTTCGATAATTTGAAAGCGATTGGCGAAAATTTCAACCACAAATTTGCGCAATTCCTCATGGTCATCGACAATCAATAAAATTTGTTTTTCTTGCTCAATTTTATCTTCCAAATTTTCTTTCAATATATGGTTTGGCCGAATCATTGGCATATTTTGCTGTATCCAGGTGGGATCAAAATCAGCCATGTTCACCGGGAAATCCAAGCAAAAATCACTTCCCTTACCCAAGGTACTTTTTACGCTAATTTCACCGAGATGCAATTGAATTAATTCCTTACAAAGCGACAAACCTACCCCTGTTCCACCGACATTCATCGATTCCGGAATTTGATAAAAACGATCAAAAACATGGGCCAAATGTTCCTCTGAAATCCCTTTCCCCGTATCCAACACATGAATGCTCACACGTCCTTCCACCGCATGATAACTCATGCGAAGACCGATTTTGCCATCTTCTGCGGTATGTTTAAAGGCATTGGATAATAAATTCGATACACATTTTTCAATGATGTCCGAATCGTAATATACCAAAACAGAATTTTTAGGCAAGGACCATGTCAATTTAATCTGCTTCTGTTGGGCATAATTTTCAAAGCCCTGCAAAATACCTTGCATTTGAGTCACCATATCATGTTTTGCGATCAATGGCTGTTGTTTCCCCGATTCAATCTTCGACAGATCCAGCAACTGATTTATCAATCGTAACAGCTTTTGGGCATTTTGATGGATCGAGCCGATTCGCAGCCCCTCCTCTTTCGACAATGACTTATTTTTTAAAAAATAACGCTCAATGGGACTAATGATTAAGGTCAAAGGCGTCCGTAATTCATGAGAAATATTCGTAAAAAAATGCGTTTTAACCTGCTCTAATTCTCGTATCCGTTCTTTTTCAATTTCCTTCAAACGTAAATCCGTCCGAAAAGATTCGCGAAGCTTAATCTCCCGAAAAAATGCGTAAATCACACTCAAAATTAGGATCACATAAGCCAAATAGGCCCACCAAGTCCGATACCAAGGCGGTAAAACTGTGATTTTAATTTCCAAGGGATGTTCTGCCCAAATACCGTCGGAATTCGTGGCTTTCACCATGAAGATATAGTCCCCAGGGCTTAAATTAGTATATGTCGCCGTTCGCTGAGTCCCCACAAAATTCCAGTCCTTTTCAAATCCTTTTAAATAATAGGCATAGCGGTTATTTTTAGGCCTTTGATATTCCAATGCTACAAAATCGAGGCTAAAAACCGAATGTTCGGGTTGTAAAATAAGCTGTTTACTATTTAAAATATCATCCTGAAGTGGCGAATTATCGTCGCCAGGGCGAACCGTTTTATTGAAAATTTTCAGGTTCGTCAAATACACATTTGGCACATCCAACCGCATCCGCAAACTATCCGCTTTGATATAATTCAGCCCATTGACCCCACCAAAAAACAACCAATTTTTATCATTCTTATCAAAGGCGTTAATCACAAATTCCTTCCCTTGCAAGCCATCCACATCATCATAATTGATACATGAAAAGCTTTTAGGATCCATTTTCGTAATTCCGCCATTGGTGGTCAGCCATAAATTTCCCTTATTATCTTCCACCATTCCTCTCAAGGTATTACTAACCAATCCATCTGCCACGGTAAAATTTCGAAATGAATTCCCAGGACCTTGATACAGATGTAAACCTCCCCCATTGGTCAAAACCCAGATTCGCTTGGAGCGATCCTGATACACATAGGTTACGTGATTATAGCGGAGGGATTGATTGGCATTCGTCTTTTCAAAATGCTGAACCTCTTTGCTTTGCAGATCATATACAAAAACGCCTGATGCGTTAGTACCAATCCATATACGCCGATTTCCCTCGATACAAATCGATGAAATCGTTTTATTTTCAAATAAATTCCGACCTAAAGCTGAAAAAGGAATCCGGTATTTTTTTGAGGCAGGATCGAAGATAAAAATACCATTCCCAACCGTCCCCAATAAAATTTCATGTCCAAAACGTGCCCCAATAGTAAAGCGTAACGGAATCGAGTTTTGATTAAATTCAGTTGGAACTGGATTAGCTTCTAATTGTTTATTGGCCGACAAATGATGTAAACCTTCCCCCAAAACGCCTACCCACAAGTCCTTATTTTCGCCACCTAACAAAAAATTCACATCAAAAATATCACCGGAATTATAGCGATTAATGCCTGCATTGTTAACAATATGATCAACCTCCCCCGTTTTATAATGCAAATAAGACAAGCCTACATTACTTCCTACCCACACACCTTCTTGATTATCTGCCCGCAAGGCCGTGACTTTATTGCTCAATAAACCCAAAAAGGTATTGGGTTTATAACGTAATAATGAAAAGCGGGATTTTTGATAAAAGTCTATATTTAATCCAGCCTCCCACGTACCAATCCACGTATTTAAATTAGAATCCGTAAATAAGGAAGTGACCGAATATGAACTAATCCCAAATTCCGGATCAGGATTCGAACCCACGGAGGTATATCGATTGAAATTTTCTCCTTCTAAAATATAAATGCCATTATCGGTTCCTAAGCAGAGATTATTCCGCGCATCCCGACTAATGCTGGTGACCACATTTTGGCGCGAGGTAGTCGCGGAAGCATTGTAAAATACCGAAGTGAAAGATTGATTTTGAAGATTAAAGCAAAACACCCCATGACCTTCTGTCCCGACCAAAATATCCCCATTTTTAGCCTCAAAAAGTGCCCGTACCCGGTAGTCATTGGAAGGTTTATTTGGCCCTATATGAAAAGGCAAATAACTTCGATTCCCTACAACAGAGATGAGTTCACCCGAGCGCGTTCCTAGCCACAAAGAACCATTGGAATGTTTGAAAACACGAACGATTTCCTTAACAACAGGATTTTTAAAATCGGATTCACTAGGAATGATTTTATTTTGTTTGGAATCATAGACCATATAACCCCTTCCCACCGCGGCAATTCCTATTTTATGGTGACCTAAATTCACAATGGAAGGAATAATGGCTGAGCTCATATCCTCCCCAGAGGGACCTTTGGTGAATCGAATAACAGAACCTGTTTTTAGGTCCAATTTATTTAAACCCGCGTTTCGGGTCCCAACCCACAAATTTCCTTCATCATCTTGGGTCACTGTGGAAATATCGCTGCCAGACAAAGTTTTAGGATCACTAGGATCATGTCGATAAACTTCAAAGGAATAGCCATCATAGCGATTAAGACCATCCGCCGTAGCGAACCACAAAAAACCCTTTTTGTCTTGAATGATTTTATTGATCGTATTCTGAGAAAGACCCGAAGCGGTAGTCAAACGCTCATAACGAGTGGTTTTTTGCGCGAAGAGCGCAAGCTGACAAAGCAGTTGGCACAAAACCATTCCATAAATTTTCAGGTATTTTTTCGGCATCATTTCTAAAGTATAAAAATAGAAAATTAAAGGGGAAAAAACCTGAGAAAAAATCGAATCCCGACGAATCCTGAAAATTCTGAGTCGAAAAACAGGGACTAAACTTTCAAATTAGGCTATATGCAAATAATGTCCACAAAATTGAAAGATTTGTCCTACAGGTTGGCGCAAGTTCGCAGTAATTTTAAAATTGAATTTTATGCAATTGATTGATGAATAAAACCTTTGTCTCCTTTAGTGCGAAGAATATAGATGCCAAATTGCCAAAATACCGGCAATTGATAAATTCTCTCTTGCAAGATATCGAGATGGGTGAATTGAAACCTGGCGAGCGTTTGCCATCGATCAACGAAGCCTCGGAAGAATGTTATTTATCGCGTGACACCGTCGAGCGTGCCTATACGGAATTACACAAAATGGGTGTCATTACCTCCATTTTCAGAAAAGGTTATTTCATTTCAGAATCTAAATTAAAGACGAAGACCAAAGTGCTATTTTTGGTTGGAAAAATTACAGATTCCAATAAATCGATTTATGATGCATTTTGCTCGCATGTAGGCAAGCATTTCCATGTGGATATTTTTACCTATCAGTATAAATCACAGCAATTTCAAGAAATTATTAATCTTCAATTAGGCAATTATCATTATTATGTGGTGATGCCGCATTTGATTGAAGCCGAAGATTCGATTTTGACATGTTTGAATAAAATATCCGGCGATCGTTTATTGCTATTGGATCAAAATTTCGAACAAATCAGGCACACGCATGCCAGTTTGGTGTGTGAACCAGCCAAACAAATCGTACAGATTTTTACTACCCAACTAAACCTGTTTAACAAGTACCGCGCATTCAATCTCGTGTTGACCGAAGAAGATTACTTCGACCCACAATGGATTAACGGATGCAGGGAATTCTGCGAATCAATTTCAATGGATTTCCAAGTTTTAGATGGCCTTGAGCAAGAAGATATCCGCTTGGGTGAAATTTATTTCACGCTAGCCGATATGGAACTCGCCAAGGCCATCCATTACGCGGACAAACTCGAATTACGTTTAGGTAAAGATATTGGCGTCCTTGCCCATAATGATTCCTGTTTAAAGGATATTTTGGCGGGCGGCATCACGGTTTTATCGAGTCAACCAGACCAAATGGGCACCATCGCCGCGCAAATGCTCTTGGATCACGATAAAACAAGCAAAAAAATTGAGCTCAAACTCATTGTAAGAAAATCACTTTAGGGTTTAATTTGCAAAAATGGGCCATGGATTCATGGCTCCATTTTTTTTACATGCGCAATACTCCTTCGAATTCCGGCCAATTTCGTTCTCTTAATGGCTGAAAAAGCAAATAATTCACGAAAGGCCTGTTCTGACATCTCCTCCCAATCTGACTTCGTTAAGCCCAAAATTTCTTCTTTCGGTTCAAATAGGCTTTCATGATGCGGTTTTGAAAATCGATTCCATGGACAAACGTCCTGACAGATATCACAACCAAAAATCCAATCTTGAAAATCTGCCTGAATCTCAATCGCTAAGCCTTTTTTTAACTCGATGGTAAAATAACTAATGCATTTCGAGCCTTCCACAACGTAGGGCGTTATCGCATCCGTTGGGCAGGCATCGATGCAGCGGGTACAAGTCCCACAAAAATCCTTGATTGGCCCATCTGGAATCACCTGAAAATCAACGAGCATTTCAGCCAAAAAATAAAAACTACCCTGTTTCGGTATAATTAAATTCGCATTTTTTCCGATCCAACCCAAGCCTGATTTTTGAGCCCAAGCTTTTTCTAATACAGGTGCCGAATCCACAAACATACGACCCTCAAATGCCCCCAATTCTTCCTGCATATCCTCCCACATGGTCTTCATTTTATCTTTAATCACCAGATGATAATCGATACCAAAGGCGTATTTGGAAACTTTAAAGCTATTATTCAGAGGAGAATGATTCGGGGACGGAAAATAATTATAAACCAAAGAAATGACGGATTGACAGCCATCTACTAATTTTCGAGGGTCAAGACGTTTGTCAAAATGATTTTCCATGTAGGCCATTTCACCGTGCATGCCTTGGCCTAACCATGCTTCCAAACGGGGCGCCTCTTCCTCCAAAAAACCTGCTTCAGAAAGTCCACAAAATTGAAAGCCATGCCGAAGCGCAATTTCCTTGATTTTCCGAGAATTATGAGCGGGACTTGCTTTCATGTGACCTAAAATTACGAAGCTATCCGAATTTATGCCAAACTGTCAGAAAATAGTTTTTGGTTCATGATTTGTTTAGGCCAAAGCTTATTAATTTTGCCATATGAAAAAGAAAGAGAAGCCCGTTCAACACGAAGAAGAAGAAGTAAATAGCCCAGAAGCGAATGAGGAGCAAGAACAAGCGTCGGAAAGCGAACCAGCCACCGATGAATTAGCTGAAATGAAGGAAAAATATTTGCGTTTGTATTCTGATTTTGAAAATTTCAGAAAAAGAACCGCAAAAGAGAAAATTGAATTGATTCAAACGGCCTCAGCTGGGGTAATCGTTGATTTATTATCCGTCATCGACGATTATGAACGCGCATTAGCCAATGCCCCCGAAGGCGAAATATCAGAAGGAACGAAATTGATTTTCACTAAAATTCTTTCTTTACTTCAATCCAAAGGCTTAAAAGAGCTTCCTTCCAAAGGCGAGGTTTTTGATCCCGAAATACATGATTGCATCACGCAATTCCCAGCAGCTATGGAAGAGGAAAAAGGAAAGGTTGTTGAGGTCATAGAAAAAGGTTATATACTAAATGAAAAGGTCATCCGCTTTGCAAAAGTGGTTGTCGGCAATTAATACCCCATGGCTCAAAAAAGAGATTATTACGATATTTTAGGTGTTTCAAAATCCTCCTCTGAGGAAGAAATCAAAAAGGCCTATCGCAAGATGGCCATCAAATATCATCCGGATAAAAACCCGGATAATAAAGAGGCTGAAGAGAAATTCAAAGAAGCCGCTGAGGCCTATGAAGTTTTAAGTAATAGCCAAAAGAAAGCTCAATACGATCGTTTTGGACATGCTGGAATGGGTGGCGCAGCCGGAGGTGGATTTGGTGGTGGAGCTGGTGGCATGAACATGGAGGATATCTTCTCGAATTTTGGAGATATTTTTGGCGATGAAAGTCCATTTGGAAGCTTTTTCTCGGGTGGTCGAGGAGGAGGTGGAGGAAGACGCCAACGAAAAGGAAGCGACCTGCGGATTAAATTGAAGCTCAACTTAGAAGAAATCGCAAACGGCGTCGAGAAAAAAATCAAAGTTAAACGCCATGTAGCCTGTAAATCCTGCAGCGGAAACGGTTCTAAAAATGGCACCGATTTAAAAACCTGTGGAACTTGTCAAGGTTCAGGGCAGGTAAAAAGAGTCCAACAAACGATGCTGGGCCAAATGGTCACCTCATCCACCTGTCCTACCTGTAGCGGCGAAGGAAAGAGTGTAGGAGCAAAATGCGAATCGTGTTTCGGGGAGGGTCGCGTGTTAGAAGAAGAAATCATCCCAATTAAAATCCCAGCAGGCGTTTCGAATGACATGCAATTATCCATGTCGGGCAAAGGAAACGTACCTCCTCGTGGTGGCATAGCCGGAGATTTATTAATCGTCATCGAAGAGGAAGATCACGATGTCCTTCATCGCGACGGAAATAATGTGATTTTTGACCTCTATGTGAATTTTGTGGATGCGGCATTGGGAACTTCCGTCGAAGTGCCTACCATCAGTGGCAAAGCAAAAATCATCCTAGAGGCAGGTACACAGAGTGGAAAAATCCTTCGCTTAAAAGGCAAAGGAATCAAAGAATTAAATGGCTATTCGATCGGAGATCAATTAGTACATGTCAATATTTGGACACCCAAATCGCTGAGCAAAGAAGAAACCGAAATCTTAGAAAAACTGAGAGCTTCGCCTAATTTCGCACCTCAACCAAGTAAATCCGAAAAAGGATTCTTCCACAAGGTACGCGATATGTTCTCCTAAAAATATGTTTACGGCTTATTGAACCTTGTTCATTTGAGCCGTAAACATTGTTTCTAATTCCTTATATTTTGCTGGCGCTACACTGGATTCCTTCAGAGATGAAATAATCAAATTCATTTCATACAAAGCGATTTGGATATTCCGCTCGTTCGAACGAATCCCACCTGACAAATAATAATCCATCGCCTTCGCATTCCGACGAACCATCACATTCGCCATAGCTAGCGCCTTTTTCTCATCTCCTGCTTCCAAATACAATCCGACCATACTGGCCGAAAACTGATCGTATGGAATCACCTTATCGGGCATTACTTGTTCCAAATGAGCTAATACGCGTTTCGCCATGGGAATATTTCCTTCACGGATTAATTGGTCCGCCAAGCGATAAATACCTAAACGCAATGTCACACTCGGAATACCCATGTAAAAATCACCATGGTAATAAATGCTAGGGTCATTAAGGCCTCTCCAGAACATTTTGTGCAACATATTATCCGACATCACCTTCGTATTCACAAAACCATCCTTCGCACCCGAAATCTTAAATGGCATCAAACGATAGGCATAACCTTCCAATTGCATACTTTCCTTTAAGCCCAAATATTGCTCACTCGGCAAAGTTGCCGCAAAATAAATCGGGCGTTTCCATCCCGAAACGGCATTGTTTGAAATTACTTCTAATTGAACCAATTCACCTTTGAAAATATTCTTAGACGGCAATTTCCAACCTAAGCGATCCGACAAAAAGGGCACAAATTCTTTTGGAAACCAGGCCGATTTCGCCACCATAGCCGCATTCACCGGAATCACCAAGGAATCCGAAGGGAAGGTATTAATCGTTTCTCCACTTTGGGTTTGCGCTTGAATCCGAGGATCATCTTTGTGCAGTAAATCCAAATAATCCGGCAAGGACATACCCGAAATGTTCGGGTTTTCATTGTACATAATTTGATCATTCACCCCTTCCAAAAATTGATCTTTCTTTAATTTAATCGGCAATGCCTCGGATAAATAGGTTTGCCGCTTCATTTGATCCACATACCAATCGGTTCCTAACAAAGATAAATTACACACCCGAACGTCCGTTCGGAAGCCTTCTACCTCTTGCACATACCAAAGTGGGAATGTATCATTATCTCCGCCTGTAAATAAAATGGCATTCGGGGCACAGGAATTCAATAAGTTTTTAGCAAAATCAATTTGGTGATAGCGCTTGCTTCGATCATGGTCATCCCAGTTTTGCTGAGCCATAACAACCGGTGCAGCCAAACCTAAGACAGCCAAAACACCCCAACGAACCTGCTTCGATGTGATGAATTTCGCTAGCCATTCAGCCAATTGCATAATGCCTAATCCCGCCCAAATAGCTAAGAAATAAAAGGAACCCACATAGATATAATCCCGTTCACGTGGCTCCACCGGCGGCGAATTCAAATACACCACCAAGGCCACGCCCGTCAAGACAAACATTAAAATCGTGACTAGAAAATCCTTTTCATTTTTGCGGTACAATAAATAGAAGCCTAAAAGAACTAATATGATCGGCAAGTAATAGTAATTATTTCTTGCCTTATTTTCGCGCACTAAATCAGGTAATTTGGAAGAATCTTCAAAGGCATTAATAGCCCAAGCGTCCTGTTGGTCTCCTTCCCTGCCCACAAAATTCCACAGTAAATAACGCATGTACATATGCCCCATTTGATGGCTAAACATGAAACGTAGATTATCTCCAAAACTTGGTTTTTGACCCGCAGGTATGCCTAACATTTCCTGATACAATTGCACGTGCTGGCCTGAATTACTCCATACGCGGGGTAATAACATTTGTTGGTCTTTTTGATACACATACTCCGGCTTATTCGTATACACCACGTATTTGCCATCTTTCATCTTGTAAACAGGATCGCCTTGTTTGAAATCCTCGATTTGCGCCGTATAAACGGGACCGTACAATAAAGACCGTGAACCATATTGCTCCCGCTTTAGGTATTTTAAGAAATTCAAGATGTTGCTAGGGTCATTCTCGTTAATCGGCGGATTATAGCCCGAGCGAACGAGTGCCACGGTATAAGTTGAATAGCCAATCAATAAAAACACAAACGAAAACAGGGCCACATTCAATACTACTTTGTTCTTCGCATAGGAATAACGAATCCCAAATACAACCGCCAAAATCAATAAAATCAAGAAGAACAATGCCCCACTTCCATAGCCTAAACCCATGCTATTCACGAATTGTAATTCAAACCAAAATGCCACCGAAGGCAAGCCCGGAATAATCCCTGAATTAATAATTCCTAATATCAATAAACCAATCATCATGGCGATAAAACCACCTTTATACGTTGGTTTTGCCTCCTTTTTGAAATAATACAAAATCGCTAAAGCCGGCAAAGTTACCAAGTTCAATAAATGGACCCCAATCGACAAACCCACTAAATAGGCAATAAATAAAATCCAACGATTTCCCTCAGCTTCATCCTCCACCAATTCCCATTTGAACGCCGCCCACACGACAATCGCCGTAAAGAAGGAGGACATCGCATAAACTTCAGCCTCAACCGCCGAAAACCAAAACGTATCCGAAAACGTATAGACCAAAGATCCCACGACACCTGAAAACAATAAAACCCCACCTTCTGTATTCGATAACGCAGCAAATGGCTTATTCAAGACCTTACGACCAATCATCACAATCGTCCAATGCAAAAACAAAATCGTCAGCGCACTGGAAACCACAGACATCATATTTACCCAAAAAGCTACCCGACTCACATCACCCAAGGCCAATAAGGAAAACATTCGACCGATCAATAAAAACAAGGGGGCTCCTGGAGGATGAGGAACCTGTAATTTGTAGGCGCAGGCGATGAATTCACCACAATCCCAAAAGGAGGCTGTCGGTTCCACAGTCAATGTATAGGTAACCAAAGCGATTAAGAAAACGAACCAACCAGCTAGGTTATTTAAACGAGTAAAATTTTGCATATTCAGTGATTAAAAATCAAAAATAGGAATTGCCCTTCACTAGTAACGAGCAAAGCTGTTAAAATCTGTTATTTGTTCTAAGAAAATTGCTTTAAAAACCGAACATCATTTTCGGTAAATAAACGAAGGTCCTTAATTTGGTATTTCAGCATCGTAATCCGCTCGATTCCCATACCAAAAGCAAAACCATTGTATTTCGTCGAATCGATGCCCACATTTTCCAATACATTCGGATCGACCATACCTGCACCAGCAATTTCGACCCAGCCCGCCTGCTTACATACATTACAGCCATCGCCTTTGCATAATAAACAAGTGATGTCCATTTCCGCGCTGGGTTCTGTAAAAGGAAAATAGGAAGGTCTGAAACGAACTTTGGTATCTTTCCCAAACATCTCTTTCGCGAAATGATATAAGGTATCTTTTAAATCTTTAAAGCTAACTTGCTTGTCTACATATAGCCCCTCTACCTGATGGAATAGGCAATGCGCACGAGCCGAAATGGCTTCATTGCGATACACGCGACCTGGCATGACCGAACGAATCGGCGGCTTTTGATGTTGCATTAAACGAATCTGTACATTGGACGTATGCGTCCGTAATAATACGTCATCTTGGATTTCACCGGCACCTTTTTCGATGAAAAAAGTATCTTGCATTTCTCTCGCGGGGTGATTGGCCGGAAAATTGAGCGCAGTAAAATTGTAAAAATCGGTTTCAATCTCCGGCCCATCCGAAACCGAAAAACCCATGTGATTAAAAATTTCCAAAATCCGTGCGCGAACTAATGTCAGCGGGTGCAAACTACCTTGCGAAATAGGATCCAATAAGGTTAAATCATGAGGAATTTCCACCTTGGCTCCCGCTCCTGCGAATTGGCTTTGAGCCTCTTCAAATTTCGCCTCTGCCAAATTTTTTAAACCATTCAAGGCCTGGCCTACTTCACGTCTTTGCTCGGCAGGGACATCTTTTAATAGGTCGAATAAAGCCGCTAAACGTCCTTTTCTTCCGACAAATTGAATTCTAAATTGTTCTAATTCCGATTCATTTCCGATGGAAAATAGTTCTACCTCTGCTTGAATCGATGTGATTTGTTCCTTCATATACAAAACCTATGCGCTAATCTTATAAAATTTTAATTCCTAAGGTGGCTTGCCACAAATTCAATTTGGGTGAAAAGGTAATGCCTGCAGGAATCGGAATGGTATTGGCCAATTGGCTTAAATTTCCTTCATACCGTATATCTAACGTTAAGCCCAAAAGATCAATACCAGCACCCGCTTGATAGGAAAATGAGGCCCTAGATACTATTTCGCCAATATTACCCCCTAATTTATTATTGATTTGTGTCAGCAATGCTCCCATGTTACTATCCGAAGACAAGGTATAGGATGCTACGGGCCCCGCCATAAAATGGATAAAACCGAATTTATAGCCCAATAAAATCGGTACATCTAAATTCGTATAGGATACATTAATTACATTTTGGCTGCTTAAAACATTTAGCAAATCAATTGAGCCACCCTTTGCGGATACCAATAATTCTGGCTCAATAAATATTTTTCGGCCTAAACGAGCGTAAATACCACCTACATAACTTTGTTTGGTATCAAGACTTTCCTTGATTAAATTGGAGTAATTGGTGCTATTAAACTGAAAAATTCCGTCCGTTTTAATGCTGGCCATGTTCACCCCACCTTTGATTCCGAGGCGGAAAAAACTACCCGTTACTTTTCGGGCAGGCATTAAAAATTGAGCTTGGGTTTGCATACTTATCAGTAGCAAAGCAATTAGAAAAACGTAAATTCGATTCATGGTTTTCATTTTGATGTAAAATTATCCTTTTTCAATCGAAAAAAAAGAAAAAACCAAATCAAAGCGTAAATTTGAAGCTTAAATCCTAGTGTCGTGGCGAAAGCAAAAACCTCTTTTTTTTGTCAATCTTGTGGACATTCTGCCCCAAAATGGTTAGGCAAATGTCCTTCTTGTGGCGAATGGAACACTTTCGTGGAAGAATTGATCGAAACGAATGCACATCCAGCCGAAGTTTGGAAGGATAAAGGGAGCAATCGAACCCCTCCAAAACCTAAATTATTAGCCGAAGTTTCCTTCGAAAATACCCCCAAAATTAGCTCAGCTGATCCTGAATTCAACCGCGTCCTCGGCGGCGGCATCGTACCCGGAAGCCTCGTGCTCATCGGCGGAGAACCGGGCATAGGAAAATCTACTTTATTATTACAAGTTGCCTTATCCCTCCAAGGTCCAAAAGTGTTATATGTGACCGGTGAGGAATCTGAGCAACAAATCAAATTACGCGCCGATCGGCTTCAAGCCTCTTCAGGCAACGTATATATTTTGACTGAAACAAATACCCAACAAATATTCCGACAAATTGTCGACATCGAGCCCGATTTAATCATCATCGATTCCATTCAAACGCTCTATTCCGACCAAATCGAATCCGGACCCGGCAGCGTCTCCCAAATTCGCGAATGTGCCCTCGAACTCATGCGATTCGCGAAGGAAAGTGCCACGCCCATTTTTTTAGTAGGACACATAACCAAAGAAGGCTCCATCGCAGGCCCCAAGGTCTTGGAACATTTGGTCGATACCGTTTTACAATTCGAAGGCGACCGACATATGATCTATCGAATCCTTCGAACCACAAAAAATAGATTCGGAAGCACTTCCGAATTAGGTATATACGAAATGTTAGGCAGTGGATTACGGCCCGTGACAAATCCATCTGAAATCTTATTGTCCCAACGAGAAGAAGCTTCATCCGGAATTGCAATTGGTACCTTATTAGAAGGAAATCGGCCATTATTAGTTGAAATTCAATCGTTAGTGACGCAGTCGAATTATGGAACGGCTCAAAGAACCGCCAATGGCTACGATGCTAAACGTCTTAACATGCTCATCGCTGTCCTCGAAAAACGAGGTGGGTATAAATTAGGCACGCAAGATGTGTTTTTAAACATTACCGGGGGCATCCGAGTGGATGATCCGGCTTTGGATTTAGCTACTTGCCTTTCGATTGTGTCTTCCTATGAGGATAAAATCATTGATTCATCGAGTTGTTTTGCTGCAGAAGTTGGCCTAGGAGGCGAGTTACGTTCCGTGACGCGGATAGACCAACGCATCGCTGAGGCAGAAAAATTAGGATTCAAGGAAATTTGGATCAGCAAGTACAATTTGAAGGGATTGAATTTCAAACCCAAGGCGATTAAAATCCGTTCATCACCTAATTTGTTGGATGTCATTATGAACATCTGGCGGCAAAAGTAGCCTTAGGATAGGCAACTTCCATCAAATGTAAACCATGGGCGGGTACAGCCCGACCGGCTAACCTACGGTCTTTGGAGGCAAGAATTCGATGTAAATCGCTTACATCCCATTTACCTAAACCAATTTCTAGCAAGGTCCCCACGATAGCCCGAACCATGCCGCGCAAAAACCGATTCGCCTGAATCGTAAAGATGAGCATCTCCCCAACCTCTTTCCATTCCGCCCTTTGAATATCACAAGTGAACGTATTCACCTCGGTTTTTACTTTGGAAAAACTCTGAAAATCCGCATGAGACATGAAGATGTCACAGGCTTCGGACATTTTTTTTAGATCCAAGGGGGCCTCGAACCAATAGGCATAATCTTTTGAAAATGGATTTTTTTGTCGCGCAATCCGGTACTCATAAGTACGCGATTCTGCTTCGAAACGGGCATTAAAATCATCTTTCACCTGATAAAAAGCTTGAACTACGAGTGTCGTGGGCAGCATCCGATTTATCCGATACGTCGCATCTTCGGGAATTAAAATCGTATCAGGTAGATCAAAATGGGCAAATTGTTGATGAGCATGCACACCCGTATCCGTTCGTGAACTACCGGTGGTCTCGATCGATGTACCTAGAAATAAACCTAATTTTTCATCCAACTCGGATTGCACCGTATGGGCATTCGGCTGAGATTGAAAACCATGAAAAGAACCGCCATCATATGAAAATTGAATCAAATAGCGGCTCATTCATTAATTCATTAAGGCTGTTTCCAAGGCCGTGTAATACGAAGTATGTGCTTTATCTAGGCTAGAAAGGACTTGGCCATCAGCGACTAAATCGGTCCCTTTCACAATTCCTAAAGCAGAATATACCGTTCCTGAATCGTTTAATTTAGCCTCAAAGGGTATTTTTTGGGATGGATCTACGGATACAAGTACCCGGCTTTGCGCCTCACCGAACCAAAATGCATCTTGACGAATCGCGGCATCTGATTGTACGTCAAAACCTAATTTTCGAGGAAAACCCGATTCTGCTAAGGTTACCATCAAACCCCCATCGGACACATCATGCGCCGATTGAATTAAACCAGCTTCAATTAATCCCGAAATAGAAGCCTGTATTTTTTGTTCCGTCGCTAAATCAAAGTGAGGTGAAGGACTAGCCTTCACCCCTTTATACGAATATAGATATTCTGAAGAGGCCAAATCATTCACGGATTGCCCAACTAAATAAATTAAATCACCTTCTTTCTTAAAATCCAAGGTCATTTTCATGGCCGGATTTTCTAAAATTCCGAGCATGCCAATCGTAGGCGTCGGAAATACCGGACCCTCGTCCGATGACTGATTATAAAAACTCACGTTACCTCCCGTCACTGGCGTTTCGAAGGCCAAACAGGCTTTTTTCATCCCCTTGATCGCTCCTACAAATTGCCAATATACCTCAGGTACGTATGGATTCCCAAAATTCAAACAATTGGTAATCGCCACCGGAACACCTCCCGAACAAACGATATTTCTTGCCGCTTCCGCCACCGCAATCGCACAACCTTCCTCCGGATCCGCATTCACATAACGTGAATTGCAATCGACCGTAATGACAATCGATTTCTGGGAGCCGTGTACTTTCACCACCGCAGCATCAGATGGCGCATTGGTATTGCGATTAGCCCGACCAATCGACGAATCATATTGTTCCGCCACCCATTTCTTCGAAGCGATGTTCGGATGATTCATTAAAAAATTCAATGCCTTTGGCAATTCTTCTTGATTAATATCCTGAACTGAATCAATAGAAAATTTCTTAAACTCTTGATAATAAGCAGGTTCCTTGTACTCCCGATGATACACGGGAGCGCCACCACCCAATACCAAATCGTCCGCCGGCACATCCGCAACTAATTTTCCATCTTGATAAAACTCCAAGCGTTTCGTATCTGTCACGACACCAATTTGCTCACAATTTAAATCCCATTTATCAAAAATACGTTTCGCTTCATGCTCGCGGCCTTTTTCCACCACGATTAACATCCGCTCCTGAGATTCCGATAACAAAATCTCAAAAGGCTGCATATTTGCCTGGCGCGTAGGAACCTTGGACAAATCGATGATCATGCCGTGTTCTCCTTTGGCCGACATCTCGGAGGTCGAACAAATAATACCCGCCGCACCCATGTCCTGGATACCGATTACGCAACCTGCTTCGATGATTTCCAAGGAAGCTTCTAACAATAATTTTTCTTCAAAAGGATCACCCACTTGAACCGCTGGTAATTTTTCCGACGATTTAGCCGATATATCTTCCGAAGCAAAACTTGCCCCACCAATTCCATCTTTTCCTGTCGCTGAACCCACGATAAAAACACCATTCCCAACTCCATACGAAATCGCTGAGGCTTGAGTTCCTACCTTTAAAATACCCGCCGAAAATGCATTGACTAAAGGATTGACATTGTAACAATCATCAAATTGCACTTCACCACCCACTGTAGGAATTCCAAAGGCATTGCCATAATCCCCAATACCCTTCACCACTCCTTTGACCAACCATTTCGTTTTAGCTAATTCGATATTTCCGAAACGTAAGGAATTTAATTGAGCAATCGGACGCGCACCCATCGTAAAAATATCGCGGTTGATTCCTCCTACACCCGTGGCGGCTCCTTGATAAGGCTCCAAGGCCGAAGGGTGATTATGTGATTCTATCTTAAACGCACAGCCTAAACCATCGCCTAAATCCACTAAACCCGCATTTTCTTCGCCAGCTTTAGCCAACATCCGCGGGGAATCCTTCGGCAAGGTTTTTAACCAAACAATTGAATTTTTATAGGAACAATGTTCCGACCACATGACAGAAAAAATCGATAATTCAGTGAAATTAGGCTTACGACCTAATATTTCCTGAATGCGATCGTATTCTTCGGGCAATAATCCTAACTTTTTAGCTGTATCAAGGGTGGGTAAACTTTCGATAGATTCCACAATAAAAATTTAATTTGAAAAAAAAGCGTGCGAATTCAATAAGCTACAAAGGTAATAATTTCCACATGGAGACCCAAAATCCAAGCACAAATATGTGTCTCTAATCGACAGTATTTTGTATTTCAACCACCCGCCAATAAGCCTTATCATCCGGCGTATCCAAATCCTTATATTGTACATTAAAATGGCAATATAACACATCTTTCGCCTGTTTATGCCAAATTTCACCCAGCCCTTTTTCTCCTTTCCAATGATAAAATTGAGGTTGAAAATGCCTCGGAATCACCACCGGTGGTGACATTTGTCCACCAAAATCCGAAACGATAAAAAGCTGAGGATGTAATTGTTTAGCATTTTGAAGGGCAGATAAATGCGAGGCCTCAATAAAGGGCAAATCGCAAAGCATGACCATGATATCTTCCTGCTTATCTGACAACATGCGTAATCCCTCCGCCAGCGTCGAACCCATCCCCTCCGACCATTGTTCAGATATTGTAAAGTGAACCTTGGGATTTACAACTTGCAATCGGTTTAAAATTTGAGAGGACTTTTCGGTTTCGGCCCCGATTAAGACTAAAATTTCAGAACAAACAGAAAGGGCTTGTTGGCACGTACGCTCCAACAAACTCTTTCCCTGATACTGAATCAAAATCTTTGGTTCTCCTAACCTAGAGGAACGACCCGCTGCTAAAATTAATCCGATCATCCGATTTGCTCTAAATCAAATGGCAAGGTCCGAATCCGTGTACCGGTCAAATTAAAAATCGCATTACATAAAGCCGGCGCGACTGGAGGCAAGCCAGGTTCGCCCACACCACCCGGTACATCCGTGCTTTCCATCACATGAACGGTCATTTTCGGGATTTCTCCTTGGCGCAATACCGGATAGTCATTGAAATTCGAATTCTGAACCTGTCCTTTAACTACCCTAATTTCGTTTTTAATCGTTGCCGTTAAGCCATAGACTATATTACTTTGTACCTGCGCAATAATATTCGCCGGATTAACAGGGGTTCCACAATCAATCACCGAAAACACCTCCTTCATCCGAATTCCCTTTCCATTTTTTTCCACCTCAAATGCATGGGCTGCGATACTCGAAAAAGATCTTGCGATTGCGATTCCAATGCCTAGGCCTTTGGCTCTTTTGGCCCGATAGTTCGAGATTTGAGCTAATTTCTTTAAGACAGCGATGAAACGAGGGGATTTTTCCAACAAGCTCATCCTCACATCCAATGGATCTTTTTTCGCCGCATGAGCTAATTCATCCACAAAACTTTCATGACCAAATAAATTGGTCGACGCATACACCGAGCGCCACCATAACATCGGCAGATTCGGCGCCACATATTCAAAGGAATTTCGACGTGATGGAAACGCATAAGGACTATCTTCTAAATTAATACCCTCGCCAGCCCAAGGATCACTTTTCCCAGTCATATCAAATTTAAAAACCGAGGTCATAATCGATGCGCCGACTAATTTATGTTCAAATCCAAGAATATTTCCTTTCTCATCTAATCCACCCTTCATCGCAGAAATCATACCAGGACGATAGGGGCCCTGTTGCATATCCTCCTCCCTTGTCCAAATCAGTTTGACCGGCGCATTCACTTGTTTCGAAATATGTGCCGCTTCCAACACAAAATCATAATACGCTTTCCGACCAAATGCCCCCCCTAAAAAGGTAACATTAATTTTTACCTTTTCTTTTTTGATACCTAAATACGTAGCTAATTCCTCCACCAAAGCATCTGGACCTTGCACCGGTGCCCAAACCTCCACCGAATCATCTTGTACATATACGGTCGCATTCACCGGCTCCATCGCCGCATGAGCTAAGAAAGGTGTTTGATATTGCGCCTGAATTAATTTTTCAGAAATGGCAAAGGCCTTGGACACATCGCCAACCTTCGCATCTTTATATTCCGCTCCTTCCTTTTTAGCTGCTTCATTCGCACGCAGGAAAAACTCGTCAGTCGAGGTAGTTTCAGCACCCTCAGTCGACCAATTCACCTCCACCAATTTCTTCCCTTTTAAAGCTGCCCAATACGAATCGGCCACCACGGCCACGGCCTCAGTTTTGGCTTTTGCCTTGAAGGCGTCTGTTGGAAATGGTCCATGGTAAAAATTTCGTTCGGTCTTCACGACAAAGCGAACCCCTTTGACGGCCATCGATTTTTCTGCCGAAAAAGATTTCACTTTTCCATAAATCGTAGGGGAATGAACCAAACTCGCATACAACATACCAGGAACCTGAACATCCATCCCGAAAACGGCTGTTCCGTCCACTTTTGAAGGAACATCGGGGCGAGGAATGGATTTGCCGATTTGGGTGAATTCGGAATGTGCTTTTAGGCGGGGTTGGGCCGGAACGGGCAGTTTTGACGCCTCTTCTACCAAATCCCCGTAGCCTAATTTCACGCTACTGCCTTTTTTATAGACCGCGCCTTCTTTGGCATAACAATCCGAAACTGAGACATTCCAACGGTTAGCTGCTGTCTGAACAAGCATTTCCTTCGCCGCCGCACCTGCCGTCCTCATCGGAATCCAGCGCGTTTTTACAGACGATGATCCGCCCGATAATTGAGAACCGAATTTTCCGGAACCATCCGACATTTGAATATCCACTTGATCTAATCGAACCTCTAATTCTTCAGCGATCAACAATGGAAGCGCTTGAAAAGTCCCCTGCCCCATATCTGGACGGGCATTGAATAAAGTGACTTTACCTAATTCATTAATTAAAATATAGGGGTTTAATTCAATGCCTAAAGCAGTTTTATTGGCCAATTTGACCAATTCATTCGAAGCTTTGCTTGAAAATCCAATCGCTAAAAAGGCGGTTGCCTGCGCGGATAATTTGATAAAATCCCGACGAGTTGTTTCCTTAATCTTTTTCATGCTTAGGATTTTTTAGTTTGTAGATTTTTAGCCGCGCTATGAACCGCTTCCCGCATTTTTTGATAGGTTCCACAGCGACAAATATTACCCGCCATGGCCATGTCGATTTCCGCATCGCTCGGATTCGAATTCGTCGCTAATAAAGCAGCAGCGGCTAAGACTTGACCCGATTGGCAATAGCCACACTGGGGAACTTGCGCCTCGATCCAGGCTTTTTGCACGGGATGCGTCACATCCGCAGAAAGTCCTTCGATTGTTAGCACTTTATCACCTGCTTTTAACGAAGAAACAGGCGTAGAACACGAGCGAATGGCCTGTCCATTCAATAAAACGGTGCAGGCGCCACAGAGGCCCAAACCACATCCAAATTTTGTTCCTTTATATCCAATTTCATCCCGAATTACCCATAAAAGCGGGGTGTCAGTATCGACATCCACGCGATGTTTTTTTGTATTAACTTGTAAATTATAAATGGCCATCAGCTGTTTTTATTTAGAAGATTGAATTTAATTAAAAATTATAGTTAATCCATACTTTCGCTATTTTTGTGACATGTTAAGCCCAGAGGAACAGAATTTTATCCAAGCATATGCGGACCAGGATCCTCATCAAATCGCTTTATCGGGAAAAAAATATCCTTCTTTAAACGTCAGCCTACTCGCTTCACAGATTCAAGCGCGGCAAAAATTAAATCAAAAATTACCAACCTGGACCCTTCATCCAAGCCTCTATTTCCCTGCCAGCATTTCTTTGGAACAAGCCTCATCGGAAGCGACGGCTGCCTTTAAAGCTAATGTCGTTCACGGAAATGTGCTCGACGCGAGCGGCGGTATGGGCGTGGACGCTGCCGCTTTTGCGAAAAAAGCGTCGCAGGTGGTTTATGTGGAGAGGAAACCCGATTTACAGGCCATCACCGCTCATAATCATTCGAAATTGGGATTGACAAACATCCATCATGTCCATGGAGACAGCCTTGCCTATCTAAAATCCAATCCCCGAGACTTTGATTTTATCTACCTAGATCCAGCCAGACGAAACACGAAAGGTGATAAAGTACTTTTATTTAAAGACTGTGAACCCAATGCCCTCGAATTTTTACCCTTCATTCAGGGAGATACGCAATTATTAATCAAAACGAGTCCTTTATTAGATATCGAAAGGGCCATCAAAGAATTAGAAGGCGTAGATCAGGTTTGGGTAATTAGTATGAAAAACGAGGTCAAAGAATTGCTTTTCCTAAAATCAAAGCAGGTAAGTCTAAACCCCAAGATCCAGGTGATTGAATTGCATCCTGAACCCAGAGCGCTGTTCGTCGGAGATTTAGCCACCGAAAAATCACTCCAAAATTCCATCGGAGAACTCAAAAATTATATCTTCGAAGCGCACCCTGGTATTTTAAAAGCTGGATTTTTTAAATCCATCCAATCAGTGGGATTTCAAAAATTACACATAAACACCCATTTATATACCTCAGAACAGGCCATTGAACAGGCTCCCGGGAAATCCTACCGGGTGATTGCCAAAGGACCATTTGATAGTCAATGGATTGGAGAGCAAATTCCGGGTCGACAAGCCAATATCCATACCCGAAATTTCCCTTTAAAACCTGAAGAAATTCGGAAAAAATTAAAATTGAAAGATGGCGGCACTATTTACCTTTTCGCCTATCAAAATCATCTTCAAAAAATGGAAATAGCGATTACAGAAAAATGCAATTTTAATCGTGATTTTTGATTAATTTTGAAATTCATCAACCCAAATGCCAATGAAATGCTTATTTTTCGGTTTGATTTGTCTCCTCGCTAGCTTTCATGCGCAATCCCAAATATTTTCGGGATCAACGGAAATTGAAAAAACCAAAAAACAAGGATTTTACACCTATTTACCCTCTGAGGAACGAATTTCCAGCATAGCTTGGAAAGAATTCTTAAAAAAAGTGGGCTCCGTGGAAAGTGGTCGGGCCGGATCGATCGTGGTTTTAAAAGCTAAGATTCCTGCTATTTCAAATGACCCCGTCGCTTTAACGTCCATCATAACAGAAGATAAAGACAAAGTCAAACTTTTCATTTCCATCGCAACGGGACCCGATTCATTTATTCAATCGGGACATAACAAATACCGAGAGGCCACTGAATGGGTAGAAGAATTCCTTCAAAGCCTCAGCCTAGAGGAAAATGTCCGGATTGAGGAAGCCAAATTAGTTGAATTAAAAAAGACAAAAATCAAACAAGAACGTTTAGCAGAGCGACATATCCGGGAATTAGATTCAAACAAAAGACAAACTGATTTGTTAATCAAGAAGTTAGAAGAAATGAAAGTCGAAAAAGAAAAGATTTTAGCTAACCAAGAACAAAATAAATTAGATCAAAAAGCCAGCGAACAGGCTATCATTGACCAAACAAAAAAAATAGAATCCGCCCATCAAAAGATCAAATAATGAAATCTAAAATCATCATTTTTGCACTCGTTTCCTTTCTTTTTTTAAGCAGTTTTGGCTTAATTGAATATTCTGTTTTCAGACCGAAATTTACCATATCCCAACAAGATTCTGTTCTGCGCGCTCAAAAACAAAGTCTCGCGCTTCAATCTAGAAATGTAAACGCGGAAGGTTCTCCATCAGAACCGCGCAAAGAACAAAAGGATTCCTCGATCGAGTGGTCCAAATACATTTTAATGGGCATAAAAGCTATTTTAGGCGGTATCATTAAAATAATAAGTGCCCTTTAATGCCACAATTCAAAATCCAAACCCCAGTTTCTGCCAGCATGAGGGATGTTTGGGCCCAATTTGACAAATCCCTCTTACTTAAAATTTCACCGCCATTTCCGAAGGTGCATATTCGTCGCTTCGACGGTTGCCTACATGGCGATGAAGTCGAATTAGAAATCCAGGTATTCGGCATGAAAATTTTGTGGACCTCCCACATAACGAAATCTGAAGAAACAGCTCAAAAAATATATTTTATCGACGAAGGCCGAATTGTCCCCTTTGGCATTCAATCATGGAAACATGTCCATTCGATCATTTCGGTGAGTGAAAAAACCTGTATCGTGGAAGATTTTGTGACATATCAAACTAAATTTATTATTTTGGACTACCTATTATTCCCCATGTTATGGGGAATGATGCTTTATCGAAAACCTTTTTATCAAAAATATCTAAACCATGAAGCTAAGTCTTACCAATAAAATCATCATCGGATTCATTCTAGGCCTCGTTTTAGGGGAGATTTTATTCCTAAATTTCACGCCAGAAGTGAGTCATGATTTAGCCACAAAGGTTCAAGTCGTTTCCAAGATATTTTTACGTCTGATCAAAATGATCGTGGGGCCCTTGGTGTTTTGCACCTTGGTGGTTGGGATTGCGAAATTAGGTGATTTCAAGGCGGTTGGCCGAATCGGCATTAAGACCATCGGCTATTTTTACTTTGCGACTATATTATCTTTGGTAACTGGATTGGTGGTAGTGAATGTGACGAAGCCGGGGAGTTTACAAAGTTGGCCTAAACCCGCCGCGGGAACTGAAACGGGCATCGACGGCTCGAAAACCAAATCCTTAGAAGATTTCATTCTGCACATTTTTCCTGACAGTTTTTTCAAAGCCTTAGCAGATAATGAAATCCTTCAAATTGTTGTTTTTTCCTTGTTTTTTGGGGTGGCCCTTGGAGCGATTGGCGAAACAGGCAAAAAGCTGATTCATGTTCTCGAAAATTTAGCTGAGGTCGTATTCAAAATGGTGAATTATGTGATGGAAGTGGCCCCCTATGCGGTATTTGCGGCGATGACCACGGTTGTTGCCAACAAAGGCCTGACCATTTTAATCTCCTATGGCTATTTAATGATTTGCTTTTTAGGGGGCTTGTTGTTTTTCACCGTGGTGATTTTATGGCTCATTTGTATATTCAATGGCATTCCGTATTGGAAATTATTAAAAGAATTAAGGGAGGCCTTATTGATTTCCTTCTCAACAGCCAGTTCAGAGGCCTCATTCCCTCAAACGATTGCGGCATTGGAGAGGTTTGGTTGCAGCAGGCGGATTGTCGGCTTTGTTTTACCGCTCGGCTATAGCTTTAATTTAGATGGGTCGATGTTGTACATGACCTTCGCTACGGGATTTATCGCCCAGGCCTATGGTGTGCACTTGAGTTTAGAGCAACAAATCACCATGCTATTAACCCTCATGATTACATCCAAGGGGATCGCGGGCGTACCTCGGGCTTCCTTGGTGATCATTGCCGGAACACTTACCATGTTTAATTTGCCCGCGGAAGGAATCGCACTTTTATTAGGTGTGGATCCATTTTTAGATATGGGTAGAACGGTGACTTCCGTGGCTGGAAATGGTGTAGCGACTTGTGTCGTTTCGAAGTGGGAAGGGGAATTTAATCCCCCTGTTTAGTCCGAAAGGTCATTTGGACGGCTTTTCTGGCCGGAAACACGGAAGCTAGGGTAGTGATGATGATGACCACCAAAGCTGTCCAAATAAAATCCATCGATTCCATTTTGATGGGATAGGCATCTATGAGCGCATTTTCAATGCCAAGGCCAATCCAACCGAATCGCTGCTGTCCCCAACCCAATCCTAAACCCAACAGCATTCCCAAACAAGCACCTGAAAAGCTGATTAAAAATCCGACCCACATAAATAAATTGAATAATTGCTTCGGACTTATGCCAAGCGCCAATAAAGTCTTCAAATCTTTTCTTTTTTCAATCACCAACAAGGAAAGCGCATAAAACAACGTAAAAGAAGCTATCCCCATCACAAAGGCCATTATCAAAAACACAAAAAGTTTTTCGATTTTGATCGCTCGAAGTAACATCGCATGCTGTTCATCCCGCGTTTGCACCTGATAGCGAGCACCTAATACATTTTTCAATTCATCCTGCACCGATCGTTCATCCATCCCTGGGCTTAGCATGATCTCATAGGCTGACAATTTCCCTTCCGCCCCGACTAAATCATCCATCCATTTCAAAGGCACTATAATTGTTTGATTATCAAAATTCTGCTCCACCTCCAAGACCCCCGAAGGGAAAAACAAATTGCTCCGAATGGATTCCTCTCGAATCGAGAAATTTTTCAAAGAACGATGATCCGGATACCAGGCCTCGATGGGCTCAAGCGTATTTTCAAAACTCATTCCCATACTTAAAAACACACCTATTCCTACCAAACCAAAGGATTGATCGCCTTCTTGTAAAAAATAATCGCCTTCGACAACCTGTTTTTTTAATCGACCTGAGGCGAGGAACGTAGAATCGACGCCTTTGAATTTAACGACTAATTGTTTTTTACCATAGCGAATTAAGGCTTGATCTTCGAGGACTGGATGTATATGTTGAATTCCTGGAATACGCTGAATTTGGGTTAATTTTTCCGGAGTAAGCTGAATACGGGAAACGTCCGATTGTACGATTTTAATGTCAGGATCATAGGTTTTAAAAATCCCTTTCTGGAAATCTTCCAAGCCATTAAATACGGACAAAATCAAAATAAGCGCCATCACTTCCACGCCCACGCCTACCATGGAAATACGCGAAATCAAGGTGATAAAACTCGCCTTCTTTTTAGACCCAAAATATCTTTTCGCAATAAATAAGGGTACGTTCAAAATCTTAAAATTTAATCTTCGTCTTCAGAATCAGAAAGGGGGGCTGGTGGAATCACCAAACCTTCAAACAAAGCCTCAATTTTAGCCGCATAAGCAGCTGTATCATCCAAAAAGAAAGACAAGGTCGGTATGATTCGAACCTGTTTACGGATGCGATTCGCCAAGGCATTGCGCACCATTTTATTTTTATATTCCAGCTCATCCATGATGCGCTGTGGATTATCAACTAATAAAAAACTTAAATAACAACGCGCCGCCGAGAGGTCAGGACTGATTTTAACATCAGTGATGGTGACCATCCCCTGGCCAAAAATCTCTTTGCATTCCTTTTGAAAGATATCACTTAAATCCTTTTGAATTTGTCTTCCGTATTTTTGTTGACGCTTACTTTCCATAATTGCTCCGATTCGTTTCTTCTCAAAAATCCAACAAATTTCACAATAATAATTGGAATCACCGTAATTTAGTAATTCCAAAAGAGAAATATGTTTCAATTTTTATCTTCCAAGTCGAGCTTTGCATTCCTTTTTATCCTTATTGGAGGTAGCATAAGTATTTTAAGCTATGCACAGGCAGACGTAGCGCCTTTTATTTGGGAATTTAAAAACTACTTGATTGGACAAAATTTAAACAAAGGCTATCGTTTATACCAAGATATTCGCGACAATACGGGACCGCTGACGGCAATTTTTTTCCAACTATTGGATTTCTTTTCGATTACCTTTTTTTGGAATGCCCCGATTAACCTCGCAGTTGTATTTTTTCAAGCCTATGTTTTTCAAAATACCATTTCACGCTACGACCTCATGCCACCATTGGGCAATTTACCCTTTTTCATTTACCTCGTTTTTTTACACAGCTCTTTTGAATTAATCGTTCCCAATGGTGCCATTTTAGGACTCACTTTTTTATTATTGGCCTGGCGTGAAATTATAGCGCAGCAAAGTACCTTGCAAGTTAATGACCGCGTTTTCCTCATCGGTTTATTTATCGGAATCGCCACTTTATGCTATTTGAGTTATTCCTTGTTTATTTTTTGGGCGATTTTAAGTTTACTTTTTTATTCGAGTATAAGCATTCGTCAAATATTACTCCTTGGCATCGGCGTCATCATCATCCTGCTAAGCGCAGGGATGGTCTTTTCATACCAAGGAAATTTGGCAAATTTCCTTGAAGTTTACAGGAATTCGTCCTTCCGATTTCAAATTCCATCCAACATCGACATCAAATCCCTGGCTTTAGGTTTCGGCCCTAGCCTATTCTTCGGTTTAGTCGGATTGTATCAAGTGATTCGAAGCAATAAAATACGCTCAAATGCGCAGAAGGCCCAACAAACTAATTTGCTCTGGCTATTCACCTCCCTGCTCACCTTATTTACAGTTCCCTCTTTAAAGGTATTCCATATGGTTTTTTTATTACCATCATTGGCCTATTTTGCCCTCAATCTTTGTTATTTATACCGGGCCTATTGGAAAAAAGAATTACTGATTTGGGTGATTTTGGCTAGCTTATTTTTCAGTTTAAAAACCGAGTGGAATCAGCAGGGTGCCCAACGCCTAGAGAAATCGAAATTAGGTCTTTCGAATCAAAAACTATTGGTATTGGGACCGCAATTAGAGGAATATCAACAAAATGAAATGGTCGGTCCTTTCGTCAATTGGGACCTTTCTAAATCGCTTTTTTCCGAAATAGATCAATATAAAACCATCGTTATTTTACAGGATTATGTTAGCCGAGTAAAACCCAGCTACATTTATGACCCAGAACAAAATTTCAATCGAATAAGTCCCTATTTACCAGATTGGACGAAGGACTATCATTTAGTTGGACCTAATTTGTATAAGCGGGGAAATTAAACGCAAGCGATTTTATTCACGCGTCCCTCATGTCGCCCACCTTCAAAATCGGTTTCAATAAAAGCCTTCAAACATGATTTTGCCTCGTCTAAGGAGATAAATCGTACCGGGAGACAAAGGACGTTGGCATTGTTATGTTGACGCACTAATTTCGCCACTTCCACATTCCAAGCTAAACCTGCCCGAATTCCTTGATGCTTATTGGCCGTAATCGCGACCCCATTGGCACTTCCGCATAGTAATAAACCAAAATTCACTTCCCCGGATTCCACCGCAGCCGCCACGGGATGTGCAAAATCTGGATAATCCACGGAATCCGCAGAATAAGTTCCACAATCTTTGACATGGATTTGTAATTCCTGTAGAAACTGAATTAAAGAATCTTTATAATCAAATCCGGCATGATCGCCACCTACGGCAAAAGTTAAATTATTCATCTCTCATATGTTCAAGCGAAGCGACAAAGGTACGTGCTTCCGCTTATTTTTTAGCATAAAAAGCTTTCAAATCTGGTAGAGCTAAGGCATTCAAGGTCAATGATTTCAACAATCCCCCTTTTCGACCCACCCGGACCCCATATTCCATATCTTGTAAACCAACAATCTTATGTGCATCCGGATTTATTGAAACAAAAACACCTTTTTCCATCGCCGCATATACATGTCGCCAATCCAAATCCAAGCGATAAGGACTCGCATTTAATTCAATGGAAACCCCATTGGCCTTGCAAGCGTCCAATATTTTCAGCGTATCGATGGGGTATCCTGGCCGACTGAGTAAAAGCCGACCCGTAGGATGACCTAAAATAGACGTGTAAGGATTTTCAATGGCCTTAATCAAACGGCCCATCGCCCGATCTAAATCCATGACCAATTGTGCATGGACCGAGGCCACCACATAATCAAAACTAGCCAATATCCGATCATTGTAATCCAAGGAACCATCCGGCAAAATATCGGCTTCGATACCCTTCAAAATAGTAAAATCAGTCCAATTTTTATTTAAAGCGTCTATTTCGGCATGTTGACGCATCACATCCTCCTCCTTCAATCCACCTGCATAAGCCGCATATTGAGAATGATCCGCGATGCCAAAATAAGAAAGGCCCATGGCCCGACAAGCCTCTGCCATCTCCAAAAGCGTATTTTTACCATCCGAATAGGTCGAATGATTATGAAGGCAACCCTGCAAATCAGACATTTTCACCAAATCCGCCGGACTATAGGTCTCACTCCAAGAAAATTCCTGAAGGCCTTCCCGCATGGCGGGAATGATGTAGGGTACTTGTTGAGTTTCATATACCTCCTCCGCAGTGTTGACGTTTTTTAATTTATAGAAATTTAACAGACCTAAATGTGCTGGATGAGCCGAATATTGGAACACCGCCATTTTGAATTGCGAGGCATCTACCAAATGAATTTCGATGGGGATCAAATGTCCCTCATAATTTCCACGCCAGGTGAAAGGGGAACTTTGTTGGAAATCCGTTTGAAAACCCTCAATCGCCTCGATGACCGATTGACTGCCAAACATATCCGCTGTTTGGGCCACAAAGACCAAGGTGCTGATTACCTCACAATCGCGCGCTAATTCACCTGAAATCTCGATGCGAGCAAAGGCAGGCCTTAATAAGTCAAGCAAGAAATTACTTACATCTTCCGCCTTATTGATCCGCATCTTTTTGCGATTTTCCTGAAGGAATAAAATATAGGTGCGGACATTTTCTTGAACTGATTTTCCGAAACCTTTGAGTTGTTCCAATTGACCACTTTCGCAGGCAGCCAATAAATCATCCAATTCCGTAATCCCCAATTCCTTCCACACAAGACCTACTTTCTTAGGACCTAACCCTTTGACCTTCAATAAATCCAAAATACCCGGTGGACTTTGCTCGATCATCCCCTCTAAATCCGGACAAGTTCCTGTTTGGGCTATGTCCTGAATGATTTGAATAACCACCTTTCCTACACCCGGAATGGCATATAATTCAGATTCTGAGAGATTCGAAATTCGGCCAGGGAATTTATCCAAGGCGCGCGCAGCAAAACTTAGGTTTTTACTTTTAAATTCATTGATGCCATGCACGTCCCATAATTTGATGAGTAATTCGAGCGCATCGACGATTTGATCATTCTCCATTGGCGAACAGGGTCATTTGTTGGTTCACTCCTTCATATCCTTCATGATTTAACAACCACTCCTTTCGCCACAATTCCCCTGCATACCCGGTCATAGCGCCATTCGAACCGATCACTCGGTGGCACGGAATTCGTAAAAGGACAGGATTCTGCGCATTGGCATGACCGACTGCCTGAGCGGCTTTGGGTTGCCCGATCATTTGGGCGATTTCTTGATAAAACCGTGTTTCGCCGGCTGGAATCATTCGAAGGGCCAACCACACTTTTTCTTGAAAATCAGTTCCTAAAGGCAGCGCGATCGGGCATTCCCATCGATACGTTGAATCCTTAAAATAAGCATCCAAATCCGCTAAGATTAAGCCTTCCATGCGTTTATTATCGCTGTGATTTTCACCCATCGTGTTGGCAAATTCCAACCGATGCATCCCAGCTTCCGAGTATTCCACCCGAATGATGCCTATGGGACTTTCATAATACAAGAAATTCAATAAAATCATGGCGCAAAAATACAATCAAAATTCAACGGAAATGGTAAATTTCCAATATAAAAAAGACCTATTAGGGAAAAATTAAAAAATAGTACCGCTTTTAAAAATCATTTGATGAATAAAATTTTAAATTAAAAAATTATCAAGCAATAATTCAAAGTAGCCTATGAACTTTTCATTTGAACAATATGATAACGAAGGATTCTATGATGAAATGTTTACGCCTTCAGGTGACATAAGACCGGGTTATCAGCATTTTAAAGATCGCGTTGAACTATTAACCAAAGTAGAATTTCAAAGGCGTCAAATTTCCGCCGAACGCGCTTTAATGGCGATGGGCATAACCTTCAACGTCTATTCGGAAAACGAAGGAACCGAACGTATTATGCCCGTGGATATCATCCCCCGCATCGTACATGCGCAGGAATGGGAAAAGATGGAGAAAGGCTTGATCCAACGAATTACCGCTTTGAACTTGTTTTTGGCCGACATCTATTCTGATCAAAAAATCATCAAAGACGGAATCATACCCCGGGAAGTAATCTATTCCTCCAAAAATTTCTTGGCACCTTGTATGGGAATTAAACCTCCTAAAAATATTTGGATTCACATCACCGGAACCGACCTGATCCGGGGGAATGATGGTGAATATATGATTTTGGAAGATAATTTACGTTGCCCTTCGGGCGTTTCCTACATGATGGAAAATCGGGAATTATTAAAACAAACCTTCCCGGAAGTGGTGGCAAAAACACAAATTCGGCCTATTTCGGATTACCCACATAAATTACTGGAAATGCTTCGCTTCATCAGCGACCGGCCTGAACCTACCGTGGTGGTGTTGACGCCCGGAATCTATAATTCAGCGTATTTTGAGCATTCCTATTTAGCCCAACAAATGGGTGTGGAATTAGTCGACGCCCGCGATTTAGTCGTTCATGAAGGCTATGTCAAAATGCGTACGACCAAAGGCTTCCAAATCGTGGACGTGATTTACCGTCGGATTGACGATACTTTTTTAGACCCCAATACCTTCAATCCAGATTCATTAATCGGGATTCCAGGTATTTTCGAGGTCTATAAAAACGGAAAAGTGGCCATCGCGAATGCCCCGGGAACAGGCGTAGCAGACGATAAAGTAATTTATGCCTATGTACCTCGAATTATCAAATATTATTTAGGTGAAGATCCGATCATCCCGAATGTCAAAACCTATATTTGTAGCGAGGCAGATGACATGAAATATGTCCTAGAAAATATTGCTGATTTGGTCGTGAAAGAGGCGAATGAGGCGGGCGGTTATGGAATGCTGATTGGCCCGAAATCCACCAAAGAAGAACAAGAAAAATTTAAAAAATACATCGTGGCGAATCCACGGAATTACATTGCACAACCCACCATTTCACTTTCCCGGGTTCCTTGCCTAATTGACGATCATGCCGAAGGCCGCCACGTGGACTTGAGACCTTATATTTTATATGGCGACGGCGTAAATGTGATGCCAGGGGGATTGACAAGGGTCGCCCTGCGAAAGGGTTCGCTCGTGGTGAATTCCTCCCAAGGAGGGGGCTCTAAGGATACTTGGGTACTTTATTAGGTAATAGGTATTAAGTAATAGGTATTAGGTAATAGGTTTTAATTAATAGGTATTAAGTAATAGGTATTAAGTAATAGGTATTAGGTAATAGGTATTAAGTAATAGGTATTAAGTAATAGGTATTAAGTAATAGGTATTAGGTAAGATGTATCAGGTAAGATGTATCAGGTAAGATGTTTCAGGTAAGATGTTTCAGGTAAGATGTAATACCTATTACTTAATACCTATTACCTATTACTTAATACCTATTACTTATTACCTATTACCTAATACCTATTACTTAATACCTAATACCTTTTATCTAAAAAACTTGGTTTCTAGTCAAATCATCCAACGTCTCTCTCTTCCGAATGATAATAGCTTTGCCTTGATCAATGAGTACTTCCGCTGGCAGAAATCTTGAATTATAGTGGGAGGCCATTGTAAATCCGTAGGCGCCGGCATTGGCAAGGGCGATGACGTCGCCTTCTTGTACCTTATTTAACATCCGCTCGTTTTGGTTGCCATCGAAATCAAAGGAAAAAGTATCTGTTTCACAGATATTTCCTACAATCCGATAATTTTCCTGCTCAGTTGAATTCGTATTCGATGCATTGAAGATGTAATGATAGGATCCATACATCATGGGCCGAATCAAGTGATTTAACCCCGTATTTATCCCCAAAAAGGTCTTTATGGGGTCTTTTTTCACCACAGTGGCTTGGGCCAAAAAAGTCCCAGCCTCGGAAACCAAAAATTTACCCGGTTCGATCCAAAGCCGCAAAGGCCGACCGTAGCTTGCGCAAAAATCCAAAAAGGCCCGACTCATTAATCCTCCTACCTCCTGCATATCCACGCCCGGGTCTTCTGGAGAATAAGGTACTTTAAAACCACCGCCTAAGTCAATGATTTCCAAATCTTTGAAATCCTTTGCAAAATCAAAGAGTGCAGAAGCGGCTTGTTGGAACGTCTTTCCGTCTTTGATATCAGAACCGGTATGCTGATGCAAACCACAGACCTGAATCCCGTAATGCTGTACAATTGCTAGAATTTCCTCCTTTTGATGAATGGAAATTCCAAATTTAGATTCCGGATGCGCCGTCATGATTTTTGCATTTCCGCCACCAAAAACATGGGGTTTAATCCGAATGAGACATGGGACTGAATTTCCATAGGCCTGACCAAATTTCTCGAGCACAGACAAATTATCTAAATTCACCATGGCCCCTTTGGAGACCGCAAACTCAATTTCAGAAAAATCAACCCCACTCGGCGTAAACGTGATTTGAGAACCAGCATACCCAGCCATTAATCCTAATTCCAATTCTTGGGGAGAAACCACATCCAAATCTACTAAATTCGCACGCATGAGCCGTAAAATGGCTAGATTGGTATTTGCTTTACAGGCATATTTAATCGACAAAGGAAAACCTTGAAAAGAGCTTCTAAGAACTGAAATTTTTTCCCTAATTTTGTCAGCATCATACACATATAAGGGTGTAGCAAACTCCTTAGCTAGCGATGTCAATGGAATACCTTGAATGGAATAATAAGCCATGGGTTTTAAATTTAGCGACAAAGATAGCTTTTAAATGATCATCTTATGAAATACTTATTCACATTTCTTTGCTTTCTATCCCTTGGAAGCCTATTCGGTCAAATCAAAAGTGGTCCCATGCTTGGCTATTCCGAAATGAAAGAAGTGCTGATTTGGGTCCAAACGCAAAAAGCGGCGAAGGTAGAAATCAATTACTGGGAGAAAGGACAAAAATCAACCCAAGCCATCCTGAAAACAGATCCCATTCAGACACAAAAATCACAAGGATTCATCGCCAAGGCCATCGCCGACCAAGTCAACATGGGCAAGAAATACGAATATGAGGTATGGATCGACGGTAAAAAAATGAATTTTGCCTATCCATTGGAATTTCAAAGCCAAAGCCTGTGGCAATACCGAAATGATCCACCCGATTTTAGTTTTGCCTTTGGCTCATGCAATTATATCAACGAAGAAGCAACCGACCGACCCGGCCGACCTTATGGCGGGGCCGATGAAATTTATCAAGCCATTTATGCCAAAAAACCCGATTTTATGCTTTGGGGTGGGGATAATTTCTATTATCGCGAACCTGATTGGAATACTCGCACGGGCATGATGCATCGCAATGACCACACGCGTAGTCAGGCAGCATTGCAACCATTATTGGCAAACACGCACCATTACGCGATTTGGGATGACCATGATTATGGTCCGAATGACGCCGATCGCTCCTTTGTTTTAAAACATATGGCCCTCGAATTATTTAAATTGTATTGGGGAAATCCTAATTTTGTGTTTCCCAATGAAGCGATGACGGGTCAATTTACCTGGTCGGATGTAGAATTTTTCCTCATGGATGATCGCTGGTTCAAAGCTCCCAATGACCTAAATGATCCGGCAAAAGATTATTTTGGGCAAAAACAAATGAATTGGTTATTGGATGCCCTGACGACTAGTCGGGCTAGTTTTAAAATCGTCGTTAATGGCGGACAGGTATTAAACCCGGCCAAAATTTTCGAAAATATGGCCAATTATGAACAAGAGCGGAATCAATTAGTAAAAGAAATCACAAATCGGAAAATCTCTGGTGTCGTGTTTCTTTCGGGCGACCGGCATACGTCTAGCCTTTGGAAATTAGAAAGACCAGGAACCTATCCCCTATTTGACTTAACCGTTTCACCGATGACCGCGGGTCCAGCCGTTCCACATAAATTAGATGCCAACGAAGTTTTAGTACCGGGCACCATGACGCAAAAACGGGCCTTTTCGACCATATCCGTGTCAGGTCCTTTAAAAGATCGTAAATTGCGCATCGTGCTAAACGATGAAAAGGGTGTCGAAATTTGGCATCATGATATCTCATCCAATTCCCTCAAATAACATGGAAGTCCTTTTAAAACGTATCGATCAAGATTTTCTTTTTGAGGCCATCGGGTCTTCGCCCGTTCCGGTACACATCGATGCCGCTGAGGGAATCGGTGGCCATAATGCAGGTGCTCGGCCGATGGAATTACTCTTGATGGGATTGGGAGGTTGTACTGCAATCGACGTGATTTTGATTTTGAAAAAACAACGTCAAATCATCGAAGATTTTCAAATACGCCTTTCAGGAACTCGTGAGAAAATCGAAGGAACAGAAAAAACACCCTTTCGTACCATTAATATTCAATTTGAATTAAAGGGCCAAATCGATGGATCAAAAGCGCTGAGGGCGATTCAAATGTCCATGGAAAAATATTGCTCGGCGACAGCCCAATTGGAACCAAGTTCCCTTATCACCCACACTTTACTCCTAAACGACACTCCATTTATCGCCTAATATGCAAGCCTATCTCGACCTTTTAAGCCACATCAAAACACAGGGCACCCTCAAATCTGATCGTACAGGAACGGGAACCACCAGTGTTTTTGGATATCAAATGCGCTTTAATTTAGCCGAAGGTTTTCCATTGGTTACCACCAAAAAAACACATTTAAAATCCATCATCTATGAATTATTATGGTTTTTAAAAGGGGAAACGAATATCGCCTATTTGAAGGAAAACAATGTCAGTATTTGGGATGAATGGGCGAACGAAAACGGGGATTTAGGGCCGGTTTATGGAAAGCAATGGAGGACTTGGGAAGGTCCGGATGGACAGGTCATCGACCAAATCAAAGATGTCATTCATACCCTAAAAACGAATCCGGATTCCCGACGTATCATCGTCAGTGCTTGGAACGTGGCAGAATTACCCAAAATGGCTTTAATGCCATGTCATGCATTTTTCCAATTTTATGTAGCTAATGGAAAATTATCCTGTCAGTTATACCAGCGTTCCGCTGATGTATTTTTAGGCGTTCCATTTAACATCGCAAGTTATGCGCTATTGACCATGATGGTGGCGCAAGTATGTGATTTAGGCCTTGGTGACTTCGTTTGGACCGGCGGCGATACGCATGTATATAGCAATCATATGGAACAGGTCGAATTGCAATTAAGCAGAACGCCTCGGCCATTACCTACGATGAAGATTAATCCGAACGTTAAGGATATTTTTGAGTTTACCTACGAAGATTTCACGCTGGAGAATTACGACCCTTATCCGGGAATTAAAGCGCCAGTGGCCATTTAATCTTGCACCAATTGGCGTATCAAATCCGCAGCGCTAAGGCCTTGTGAATCCGCTTTGTAATTCGGTATTATACGATGCTGAAGGACTGGAACCGCGACTTCTCGAACATCTTCTACATTCGGCGAATAGCGTCCGTGCATGAGCGCATGGCACTTAGCTGATAAAATCAAATTTTGTGAAGCACGAGGACCAGCCCCCCAAGTAATGAATTCTTTGGCAATGGCAGAGGTATTTTCATGACCGACTCGCGTTTGTTGAACCCATCGAACCGCCGTTTCCACCACTAAATCTGAAACGGGTACACGTTTGACTAATTCTTGATAATTCATTAACACGTTGGCATGCAAAATAGCCTCTTGTATTTCTAATAAAGCTGTTTTTTCGGTCATGCGAACCACCTGAACTTCTTCAGCAAAACTCGGATAATCCAGCTGAATCATGAACAAAAATCGATCTAATTGTGCCTCAGGAAGCGGATAAGTTCCTTCCTGTTCGATCGGATTTTGGGTAGCTAACACGAAAAAAGGCTTGGGCAGTTCATAACTTATACCAGCCACGGAAACGGTTTCTTCTTGCATCGCCTCCAAAAGTGCCGACTGGGTTTTAGGGGGCGTGCGATTGATTTCATCGGCGAGGATCAAATTGGCAAAAATAGGTCCCCGACTAAATTTAAAATTTCGCTCTTGGTCTAATAATTCAGTCCCGATTACATCAGAAGGCATTAAATCAGGTGTGAATTGAATTCGTTTGTATTCCAAATCCACCAAGGTAGCCAAAGTCTGAACAAGGCGGGTTTTGGCAAGGCCGGGAACACCTACTAACAAACAATGCCCCCCCGAAAACAAGGCGTTTACTAATAAATCAATGGTTTTTTCCTGACCTACGACACGCGAAGCAATGGCCTTTTTTAGCCTTTGAACATCGTCAAAAAAGGAGGCAGCTAAGCGAACGTCTTCCATGATTACTGACTAGACTCTTTATTCTCAGCGGTTTGTGTGCCTAAGGTATTACAACTTTTATATTCATCATCGATATAGATAAACACATCTTCCTTTGCCTTTAAGAACCATTTTTCAATCGCATCATTTTTCTTCCGGGAAATGGCGATGTTCGCAATTTTCTGATAATCATCCTTTAAATTCGCGAAATGTGGTGGGTGTTTTGCCTTAAAATACAAGATACGAACAGCGCTACGGCCATCTTCTGTACGGTAGGGAATCGGTGTAGAGAAAGTTCCCACCTTCATGGAATCGATGGAAAAATACAAACCTGGTTCCATGGTCCCATCAAAAGGAATACGATAGGTCTTCGTATTCATATCCATAATTAACCCACCTGCGTCTTGAGTGGCTTTATCCTGAGAAAAATCACGCGCGGCGCGATCAAATTTCAAGGAATCCCGTTGAATCAAAATCCGTATACTATCTAAATATTTCGTAGGCTCCGTGAGATCTAATTTTTGATAATCTGGGCGCAATAAAATATGACGGGCATGGTATTCCTGTCCACGAACATCCAGCAACTGAATCAAGTGAAAACCAAATTCACTTTCGACGACATCTGACATCATATTGCGTTTCAACTTCAACGCTGCTGCCTCAAAAGGCGCCACCATGGCACCTCTTTTGGAAAATCCTAAATCACCTCCACGTTTACCACTCCCTAAATCTTCCGAATATAATTTAGCCAAATCTTCAAAGTTTTCGCCTTTTTCGATGCGTCGACGGTAATCTAACAAACGACTAATTAATTCCTCTTTTTGATTTTTATTCGGTTGGGCTAAACGAACAATATGACCCACTTCTACTTCGGCAGGCAAATAAGGCAAGGAATCCGTTGGGATTTTATTGAAAAATTGAGCGACCTCCTTCGGGGTGATCGTTACCGCATCCGTAATTTTATCTTGCATTTTACGGCCGGTCAATTGCTCTTTTAGGGAAGCTCTTAATTCTTCCTTCATCGTTGAGATCGGTTTACCGAAGGCCTCAATGATATTTTTAGCCGAACCATATTGCTGTTCCATTTGGTCCATCCTAGAATTTAATTCCATTTCAATCCGCTTGTCTTCCACAATCACGGAATCAATTTCAGCTTTGGCTAACATTAATTTATTAACGACCAAACTTTCCAAGATTTGACAACGATCGGGCGAATTTGCTTGGCCACTGGCTAAATATTGTTGGTACTGCGCCTCGATCTCCGACTTCAAAATGTAATGATTATCAATTTTAGCAATAATTTTATCTAATACTGACGGTTTGGGCTCTTCCTGCGAAAACGCAGCAAACGATAGAAACAATCCAAAAACACCCAATAAAAATCCTTTTAATTTCATATTCCACATAAACTATTGCATTATTTTATTCAATTCCTCCTCATTTCGAACGACAGGAAAACGCTCTTTTAATCGTGTCAGCCACGCTTTTTCCAATTCTGCCTGTATATCCCGAATAATTGAACTCCGAGATTCCTCAAAAGTCTTTAAACGAGCCGGAATGACTTCTTTTACATCCACATAGATATAGCGTCCTTGTGATCCAAAATTCATTTTTCCTGGTTCCCAGCTAATACTGTCCAAGATCGCATTTTCTCCCCGTTTAAACAAACCTTCCGTTGCATCTAGGCTTAATGGCTTCACGGAATTAAAGCGTTTGACCACATCATCCATGGAATGCGAATAGAATTTAAACGTAATACGTGAATTTTTTGATTTATCTGTTTTCGACACTGGTCGTAAATTTCCCTCTACTTTTTCAATAATCCGAGACATTCCAATCCCCTTTTTCGTCAAATAAGTAAGTACTTTCGAAATCCTCGCCTGAGCAAGCGTATCCGCCTCACTGGCATCCCGGTGGCCAGAAATCTCGAGGATATAATCCTTATTCTTGGCCATCTGAATAAATAATTCTTGTAAATTTTTAGTTGATGCCACCGGCACCATACTTTGACCTAAAGCAAAATTTAAATCAGGAAAACGCTTATTCAAGGGATAGGGAGGATTTCTGATTAATTCCAACGCATCCGCTAAGGTTTTGGGGGAATCAGCAGAAATCACCTTGGCTTGCAATCGACTTGGCAGGGTGAATTTAGATGTGTTTGCGGAAAAATAGGCTTGTTGACGCAATGAGTCCAAAGACTTATCATAAATCTCCCTCTCCGTAATTTTACTAAATAAACTTCCCTCATAAAACTCCTGCATTTGATCCTTAAAGGCTGGATATTTCGTTTCCAAATGCCTTTCTTCGGCCTGAAGGGTATTAAAATCTATATATTCCTCTAACCAAAATGCTTCCGAGATCGAGGGCAAATAACCCAATGCCTTTAATTTCTTGCGCTGCTGTGCCACAATAAAGGCATAAAAATCTTTGATCAAATAGGAGGTGCTTTCAATGGAAAACAAGGGCAATTGCAAATACGCCTCATTGCCAATCCGGTCTTGCGCATAGCGTTCTAAGGCTATTTTCCGATTTGTCTCCTCAATCAATACCTTATTTTCTACACGCACCCGTTTCATAAACGAATTCCGTATTAAGGCGCTTCGCTCACTATCGGTAAGTACTTTTTGGCGTAAATATTCCGCCATTTCCTCATAACTTAATAGGGGTTTTTTATCGAGTAATTTAAAGATTTGCCAGCCCAAATTCGTCCGAATAGGCTGCGTCACATCACCCAAACGTTGTAAGCCAAATAACTTATCCTGTAATTCTTCTGATAAATCGGAGGAATAATACCAGCGGCGTAATTCACCGCCCCGACTTTTCGAATAGGGATCTTCCGAATAATTTTTACAAATTAATTCAAAGGGCTCCTCTCCTTTTTCCAAATATTTTTGAACTAAATCAATCTTATTTTTAGCCTCTACCTGTAGGGATGTCGGTGCCTTCACCGCCGCAGAAATTAAAATATGGGCTAAACGAATCTTACCTTGATTCGGCCGTATTTCCAAAACTTTAATCAAATGATACCCAGTTTCAGTGCGAACGATTTTTGAGACTTGACCCTTTTCTAAGGCATAAACTGCATTTTCAAAGGCATATTGTGTTTGTAAACTTGTAATATAACCGATTAAGCCTCCTTTAGCGGCCGACAATTCATCTTCGGAAAACTTAGTTGCTGTCATGGCAAAATCATCACCTGCCTGTAATTTCTTTTGAATATTATTGATCTTTTGAAAAGCAATTAGCGTATCAGACGGACTCGGATTAGCGGGCAAGCGGACCAAAATATGTGCCACCTGTTTTTCAGATTTTAAACGCTGATAGGCCTCCCTCACCAGGGCCTCAACTTTCTCATTGTCAATCAAATAAGGAGAGGCTAATTCTTTCCGAAAACTTTGATATTCGTCCTGAAATCCAGGTAAATTCGGAATTTTTTCCTCCTCGGCAGCTAAAATTTTAATGTGGTAATCAATGTAGGCCGATAAAAACTTCTGTTTGTTATCAGCTCGGATACTATCACTTTCTAATAAGCGACGATAATCCTTAGCAAACTCTTCCGCACTAATTTTCATAGTTCCAATCTGCAAAGGGACAGGACTTTGCGCCAATAGGTTGAAAGCACCCAGCAGCCCGAAAAGAAAAACGAAAATATATTTTTTAAACATCATCATATAATCTTTAAAATTACGAATATTCGTCGAAATAAACCCTATTTCGAAACATCCTTTACCTTAATTTGGTACCCAAAAGAATAGATATATGCATTCACACCTCTTTTACCTCCTTTCCAATTGCCTCTTTTGTATCGAGTGGCCATGTTGGCTGGTAAATCGTTCCAATCCCAGGTGATTTCAGAAACGCCTAATAAGTCATTTTGGTCGACCTGGGCCAACCAATCCAAACCCCAAGCCCCAATCCGACTTCCCCATAAAAACCAAGACAAGGGATTACTCACGGAACTCCATTCCAACATATAAATGGGAATTTGTAAAAATCCACCGACTTGATTCACTCGACGCAGGACTTTCTGAGTTTTTTGATAATCATCTACTTCCCAAAGTGCCACTTGAACTCCTAGAACCTGCCCTGGATGTAATTCCACGGCTATTCGGGAAAGCGTATCTAATTGAATTTTCTGACCTTGTTTCGCATTTCCCAAATAAACCGTGGCCATCTTACTATATACCAATGAATCTCGCTCGATGATGCCGATTTGATAGGTCAATAATAACTCATCATGTCCCGTTAATTGCTCTTGGATGTCGATTCCCTGGATGTCCGACATGGCTAATTCAATCTGCTTGATAAGCTTTTTAGGCGCTAATGGAATTTTATCCTGGGCTAGGTTTGTGACAGGACGTTTACAGGAAAAAAATATCCCTAAAAAGCAAAGGACTAGAATTCGGTAATGCATTAATTTCCCTTAGGTTCTTGTTGGGTCAAACAATGAAAACTCCCCTGACCCCAAATAATTTTTGAGGCAGAAAGACCTATAACGGGTCGATCATGAAATAATTGTCTTAGAATTTCCAATGCCAGAGCATCTTGTGGACAATCGAAGGTCGGAACTAAAACCCCAGCATTGCAGATATAAAAATTCGCATACGAACCCGGCGCACGAAATTCATCGATCACCACCGGATCTGGCATAGGGATTTCCACAATTTTCAAAGGATCCCCATTCAAAAGCCGCATGGCCTTCAATTCCTCCAGATTTTGCTGAAGAACCAAATGATTATCATCCGCGCGATTCGGCTCCACCATGGCAATCACCGTGTTTTTATTTACAAAACGAACCGTGTCATCGATATGCCCATCCGTGTCATCCCCGACAATTCCATCCGAGACCCAAAGTACCTGCGAAACTCCATAATAATCGCAGAGATAATGCTCGATTTGTTCTTGATTCAAATGGGAATTTCGATTCCGATTTAATAAACAAGATTTACTTGTTATGACCGTTCCTGCCCCATTGAAATCAACCGAACCGCCTTCCATAATAATCCCTGGCGAAACAGATTCGAGGCCTATTTCCTGAGCGATGGCCAAAGGAATTCGATTGTCATCGTCAAAGGGCGGGTATTTCCCACCCCACGCATTGTATCCCCAATCGACCAATAAACGACTTGAATCCTCCTGATGAATTAAAAAAGCAGGTCCATGATCTCGGCACCAAGCATCATTCGTGGGACGAATGTGACAGAAGACTTGTTTCGGGTCGATTTGGTATCGGGGTAATTGAGAACTAATAAAGTCCTTTAATTCCGCCGAATGACAATTAATATGGATTGCCTCACCCTGCGAAATCGCATGAATGAGTTGAAAATATGCTGGGTACATATCAGCCAATTTATCGCCTTGCCATGAATGATCATTGTGCGGAAAAGTGATCCAGGTGGCCACATGTGGATGCCATTCGGCAGGAAAAAAATATCCTCTTTCTTTCGGGCTCATCACTATTTTTCTAAATCCTGTAAGATGATGCGTAAACCTTCCAGGGTAATTAATTTATTTACCTCATCAAAAGAAAATTCCAAAGGCGTCAAAATCGAAGACAAGCCACCGGTGGCCAATACCTTAATCTGAGGTCCCTTTTCAGCTTTGATTTGAAAAATCATTTCCTTCACCATGCCCACATATCCCCATAAAATTCCGGATTGTATGGCGGATACGGTATCAAAACCAAGGGCCGAATTCGGCATTTCGAGGGGAACTTCGGGTAATTGAGCCGTTTGAGAAAAGAGCGATTTTACTGCCGTTTTAAGTCCCGGTGCGATGGATACTCCCTGCATTTTTCCATCCTCCCCTACCAAAGTAAAGGTCAGAGCCGTGCCGAAATCGATGATCAACACATCGGAATCGTAATGGGCATGTGCGTATACGGAATTAGCCACCAAGTCTGAACCAATTTCATCGGGACTTAATACTTGAATCGCTAAATTCGAATAGATTTTGGGGCCCATGATTCGGGCATTTTTACCAGACCAAATGTCCAATCCCTTTTGAATTTGAGGTAAAATAGAAGGTACTACCGAACTTATCAAGATCGAATCAGGACGTAAATGAACTAAACCTTTTTCACTTAATTCCTTGACAAGCCACATTTGCAATTTGATAGGACTCCAAGGCTGGTGCGTAGGAGTTCGCAAAATCGTTTGCCAGGTACTTTCGGAATAAAAACCGAACACGATGTCGGTATTTCCTATATCTACAAGTAATAACATCATACAGGGGGTAAATCTTTTTCTAATCCGGCAGAAAGAATCGGGAAGCGTAACCAAGATTTGGGATCTAAGCTATATTCATCTACATGGAACCCTGGCGCATAGCGTTCGCGTTTCCATTGGTTTCGTGCCCAAAGCCTAAAGAAACGATGGGCAAATTCGGACAATTTTTCTTTGGAAAAATGAGCTCCATAAGTCAAAAATAATACCTCTTGGCATTCTGAAGGACTTTTTCGCTCGTAAAAAGCCCAGCGCTCTAAGGCATTTAAAATCGGATAGGGCATCAGATCCTCTTCATCTACTTGCTTCGTTGCCAATGGTCTTAATTCTGCACTCGGTTCTAAGGAATTTACTTGTTGCAAAGCAGGAATTTTGGCTTCGGCCCAGGCTAACCAAGTTCGTAAAAAACTTTTATCAATCCCGGCAATCGGCGAAATAGAACCCGACGTATCGCCATCCATCGTGGCATATCCCACACTGGCTTCGGAACGATTCGAGGTAGCTAATAATAAGGCTTGGTTAATATTAGCTAACATCCAGGCGCTTGGGCTCCGAACCCTGGCTTGTACGTTTTGAAGAGTAATATCATCCTGCTCCCAAGTTAAAGCCCGACCAATCGCCTCTTCGATGAGCTCCCGATACTCACCCACGATCGTATCGATTTCTAATTCATAATGCATACTTCCAATACCTTCCGCTAAGACTTTCGCTGAGGAACGGGTTTGAAGGGAGGAATTAACCGTGCCTTGGTATAAAGTGGTTACTAGTCTTTTTTGAAGATCAGCTATCTGTGTGACAGCGGATATCCAAGGAATATAGGACAAACGTTTTTTGATTCCCTCAAAACCCAATTCTTTTTCTGCCGCTTGCAAAGCTAAAAAACATAAACTCACGATGGCGGAGGAATCCGCCCCTCCTGAAAGAGATACGACAAAGCCCCGAGAATACGATTTCCGCATATAATCCCAAAGTCCCAAACGAACCGCACGTTCAAATTCTTCTTCTTTCAGGCATTCGGCAGTATTCTCCCAGGCTTCAAAGGTTTTTGTAAGCTCCTTAGAAATAGAATCAGCTATCTCAAAAGGCTTCGCAATCACGACATCTGCTTCAGATGAATACATGGGAGCTAAATCTATTTGAGCGGTGATTAATTGATGATCTTGAAAGGAAAAACGTGAATTTTGAGCCAAAATTTGGCCATTATGCACGATATAGGCATCTCCGTCGAAAATCACTCGCCCAGATTCGTTCCCCAATAAATTGGCAAAAACATAGGCACCTTGACAAATGGCGGCACCTTCGAGGGATAATTGTTGACGCACCTTCGCCTTCCCAAACGCAAAATGCGAAGCCGTGGGATTACAAATAAGGGAAACTCCCCTCTCAGCTAATACATGGGCTGGTCGACGTGAGCCTTCCCAAGCATCCTGACAGATTTCCACGCCCAAAATCCATTCATGTAGCTGTATCCGATAATCCCCAATGGGAATCCCAAGATGTGTTTCTCTTTTTCCGGCGGGCCAGGGGCTAAACCAACGCGGTTCATAATGAACCCCATCATCCGCTAAATGCTGTTTGGGAATCAGTGCTACGATTTCTCCACCTGAAATGCATGCCGCGACATTATATAAAGTGCCCTCAAAAGGCAGGGGTAAACCCACTAAAAATGCAATATCCTTCGAATGAACCTTTAATTTTAGTGCATATTCCCACGCTTTTTGGGAGGTAAAAGGGCTTAAAAATTGATCCTCACAGCCATATCCGGTCAAACATAATTCTGGCAAACATAAAAGCTTCACAGAGGATTTTTGGGCTTCTTCGATAAGCGCGACGATACGAAGGAAATTTCCTTCCCAGTCTAATGGTGTTTGATTTAAAACCCCGGAACCGATGGTCAGATGCGACATGAATTATCGAGCTTTCTTTTGCGTAATAGGCGTACCTGGTTTAAAAATTCGTTTCCAAATTCTTGCTTTATTCTGCGCGTATATGGGCGAATTCGGATTCCGAACATGCTTGTAACGAGGTGTCCACATCCAAGACCATGCTTCGCGAGGACGATAATATAAATCCCCATGCCGATGTTCCACCCGCACCCGACAGGTCGTTCGAGGACAACGTGCAGACCAGCAACTACTCAAACCTGTCAATAAACATAGACAAGTAATGACCATTAAAAAGTAACGAGCTGCTGGCATAAATATTCTTTCTTGCTAGGAAGAACGATTTCTTATTAGTTAAATTACAAATCAAGCCTTAATTTTACTTAGAATTTTAAGTCCCTATGCAATCAATCGTCAAAGATATAAAATCAGTCGCAAAAAGAGATGTTTTTGAATACCCAGTGATGGAATCTTTTTACACGATTCAAGGCGAAGGGAGATACCAAGGACATGCGGCCTATTTCATTCGATTAGGCGGTTGCGATGTGGGCTGTCATTGGTGTGATGTGAAGGAAAGTTGGCCCACCGACACCCACCCTAAAAAAAGCGTTCAAACCTTGGTTCAGGAGGCCTCAACGCATCCTGGCCGCCTAGTTGTCATTACAGGCGGGGAACCCTTGATGCATAATTTATTTCCGCTAACCGAAGCATTACAGGAGGCCGGCTTTAGAACCCACATCGAAACTTCAGGTGTTTGCGAGACATGGACTGGACATTGGGATTGGATTTGTTTTTCCCCTAAGAAATTCAAGGATCCTAATCCGGCGATATATTCCATGGTGGATGAATTAAAAGTCGTGGTTTTTCATAAATCAGATATTCCTTGGGCGGAAACCTTTGTGGAGAAAATCCCAAAGAAGGCCCTTTATTATTTACAACCTGAATGGTCTAAACAGGTGGAAATGAATGAATTAATTGTTTCATTTGTGAAGGAAAATCCAACTTGGCAAATTTCCGTTCAAACGCATAAGTTTTTACAAATTCCATAAACGATGATTGGATTATGGCTTTTTCCTTTCCTATCCATATTTTCTGCAGGGGACAGCATTCGTATTCATTCCGCTCCCATCAAGGAGGTAAATGCATTTCGTACCCAATACTTCCCCATATATTCAGCTGCCCGAAAAGAACTCTTTCTAACGGTTCGAAAAGGAGTTAAATCAGATGAAGAAATTTTTGTTGCTGCCTGGAATGGGGAAAAGTTTGAATCCCCTAGGCCCATCGAGGAATTAAATCAAGAAAATAATGAAGGTACACCTACCCTTTCTAAGGATGGGCTACATTTAATTTTTTCAGGTTGTGACTATCCAAATTCCTTCGGTGGCTGTGATTTATACGAATGTACCTGGGTCGATGGTTCTTGGACACGACCTAAAAACCTAGGCTATTTAGTGAATTCGCATGATTGGGAAGGCCAACCCCAACTCAATTCAAACGGCAGTAAATTATTCTTCTCCTCCGATCGACCTGGTGGCGAAGGAAAACGAGATATTTGGTTCACCGAACGAACAGAGGACGGAAAATGGGGCATACCCAAAAATTTGGGCAAACAAATTAATAGTCCTGAAGATGAACAAGGTCCTTATTTCATGGATGAACGAGGGATTTTGGTATTTTCGACGAATCAAAAAGGTGGGCAAGGGGGGTTAGATTTTCACCAAAGTCTGTGGGATGAAAAAGTGTGGTCAGCTTCGGTAGCCATCAAAGAAATTAACAGCCCTTCCAATGACGCCGGTTTTACAGAAGGTATTAACCCGAACTCATATTTTATATCCAGAAAAGTCGTCGATGAAGTTCAAGATATTCAAATTCAATCGATTGAGATACCCGAATTTTGTTGGCTCAAAAAACCTCCAATCATCCCGGCACCCTTCCTAATTGCCAAACCAGGGCCGATCGAGTTTCAAAAACTGCATTTTGAAGACATTCAATTTGAAAATAATAAATCGGATTTGCCCTTTGTTACTCCGCAATGTTTATTGGATTTAGTTTCCTATTTATTTCAAAATCCAAGTAAATCCATCGAAATTCATGGACATACGGATGAGGTAGGGAATGCACAAGCGAACTTAAGCCTATCTGATCGACGAGCGAATTCAGTAAAAACGTATTTGGTCGATCAAGGGATTTCCAGTGATCGGATAAAAACCATTGCGTTCGGCAATAGCAAACCCAAAATGAAGGCAATCACCGCGGAAGCGCGTAAAATTAACCGTAGAATCGAGATTATTTTACCCTAGATCGCCTTCTTTTTTTTCGCTTTCGGGATTTTTTCTTGATTTTTTTTAGCGACTTGGGATGTTCGGCGACAGATAAAGAATCTCGGATGGCCCAAGCCTTCATCAAGGAATCACTCATTTCGGCCTTAGGTATGATTCGAATATGAACCATGGCGATCCCGTCTTTAATTAGGCCAATCTCCTTCGCCGCGGCCATGGAGATATCGAGGATGGCGCCCCTTCGAAAGGGCCCTCGATCGTTGATTCGGACAAAGGTCTTCTTTTCAGTTTTGGGAAAATAGAGTTCCAACCAGGTGCCCATTGGAAAATTCCTATGCGCCGCCGTATATTTATAAGGATG
>Ga0114958_10000162_pt1 | contig 56307 bp, 48 predicted proteins | sample C_130208_EF_Meta_FD_89577 | JGI IMG/M metagenome (GOLD analysis project Ga0114958, IMG submission 89577) | Freshwater microbial communities from Lake Croche, Canada to study carbon cycling - C_130208_EF_MetaG | ecosystem: Environmental > Aquatic > Freshwater > Lake | place: Lake Croche, Canada... | reverse complement strand
ATGCAGCTTGGCGTTTTCCCGAACGATGCCGATCGTTGGTCTTATTCGGTGATCGGGGAGCGGCCGTCAGTGGGGCAGGACAAAGAGATCGGCGGTCAATTCAGCGACAGATCGAACCCCGATGAGCGCCATCGTTCGATCAAAATCCTCGACGATGAGGTTCAAGGCATGGGTCACTCCCTTGTGGCCGCCGACGCCAAGACCCCACAAGGCAGGTCGACCCACCAGCACGGCGGACGCTCCAAGCCCAAGGGCTTTGGCCACATCGGTGCCGAGCCGGATTCCCGAATCCACCAGCACCTCGCCGCGAGCGTTCACCGCTTCGACGACCTCAACGAGCGCACGGGCTGTCGTCACGGCGGTATCGAGCTGACGACCACCGTGATTCGAGACGATTACCCCGGCGGCTCCATGGTCCAAGGCCTTCACCGCTGCATCGCCACGCAAGATCCCCTTCACCAGCACAGGCACCGAAGCGCTCGCCACTGTGGCCTCCAAGGTGTCCCAGGAGATGTTGTGATCAAGTGAAGCCCACACCGAAGCCAGCCGAGGGTCAAGATGGCCAACTTCCGCCACACACGCCACGGGTCGATGTCCTCGCAACGTAAACCCGGTTCGAGCGTCACGGTCCCGGTGACCCAGAGCAGCCAGATCCACAGTGAGGACCACCGCCTCAGCACCCGCCTCTTGGGCCCGTTCAATAAGTCGCTGGTTCAGTCCCGCATCGTCGAAGCAGTAGAGCTGGAACCACCAGCGGAGGCCCTCGACTTGTTCGAGGTCGGAGAAGCTGGCCTCACCGAAGGTCGAATGGCAGTACCGGGCCCCCGCCGCGACCGCCCCCCGAGCCAACCCGACCTCCGCCTCCCGGTGCACGTACCCCTGGAATCCGACAGGGGCCACCATCACCGGATGCTGCTCACGCTGCCCGAGCACCATGGTCGAAATATCCCTGGTCCCCACCGATGCCAGCGCATGCGGTCGAATTTCAATGGCCGCCCACGCCTCATCGTTGCGGCGCATAGTGAGGCCTGCGCCGGCACCACCGTCCACGTAGCCTTCCACGCCTTCGGACTCGAGCAGAGCAAACGCTTGAGCGAGATCAGCGATCGTGACTGCGCCGCTCATACCTTCAGGCTACTCAGTCGACAGTAGGCTCCGGTCTGGTTGACCAGTGTTCATGCCAGAGCGCTCGACGAACCACGGCCCACCACTCGACCGGGCGAAGAGGAGATCACTCGCCATGTCGTTGCTCGTCCACGGATCACCCGATGTGGCTAAGGGTTTTGTGGGGAGTCTCCGGTTCGTGGCGACCGCGGGAGGTCGGCGCCCATTCACTGGCCCTCAGGCTGATCTGGTTCGCGCCATGACAAAGGTGCTTCCGGTCGGCCACGAGACCGAACGCGGAGATCTTGACCTCCTGCTTGAACCCGACGAGCCCTGGAGCCATGAACAATCTGCGGTCGACGCCATCAGGGCATGGCTACCCGAACCCCAACAACGACGCGAGACCATGCATGCCGCTCTTCTCGTGGCGATGGATTCTGATGAGCCCGACCGGCTGGCGCTGGGAGCCGCCCATCGACTGGCCGTGGCCCTGGGAGCAGACGACCAGACCATTCGCGATGTCGAAGGCACCAGCCGCCGATCTGCCGCCCAAGCCGAAGCCGACCTCTATCGTCGCTTCCTCTCTTGGAAGACCGGCATCAACGAGGTCGTGATCGCCCAACGCCTCGCCCTCCATCAACTGCCCGTCATCACTCCTGCGTCCGATGTCACTCGGTTCGGGTCATTGCTTGCAGAGGGCCGAGAAGGAAGCGTGGCGGCGGAACTTGCCCGTTTCTATGCCGAGACCGATTTCAACCTGCCAGGTTCGACCGGAACCTTGCCCTTTGAAGTATTGGGTTCACATGACGTCCATCACGTACTCGCCGCCTATGGAGCGGATCTCGAAGACGAGGTCTATCTTGGTGCCTTCACCGCGGCGAACTCCACCGAGGGCGGCATGGACTATCTCGCCGTCATCATGTTGCAATGGCATCAGGGAATTCGAGTTGGATTCTTCGATCCTGACCGAGCACCACTTGATCCCCAATTGTTCGCGGAAGCCCTCAAGCGCGGCGCTCAGGCCACTGTTGACCTGAGCGGCAAGGATCTCGACTATTTCGACATCGTCACCATGGGTCTGGCTGAGGCCAGAGCCGAACTGGGTATCCCCGCCGGAGGACGCGTGGGGCCCGGTGATCCGTGGATTCGTGACTCCATTCCACTGCGACCTCCCGATTCCGGTCAGACGTGAGACGGTGATCTCTCCCACCGGCGAGCACCACCACGCCGTCATGAATCCGGGGCGGGTGCTGTTGTTCGCTCTCGCCTGTGGGCTCTCGGTGGCAAATCTCTACTACGCCCAGCCCTTGTTGCCCCAGATCGCCGTCTCATTTGGCGTCAAGATTGGTCAGACCGCCAACATCGTCACTGCCGCCCAGATCGGGTACATCCTTGGCCTGGCCTTGCTCGTTCCCTTGGGTGACATGCTCGTCCGGAGGCGATTGATCCCTGGAGTCATCGGCGTGGCCGTGGTGGCACTGGTGGCAGCCGCAGCCGCCCCCAATCTCCTCATGCTCGAGCTTGCTGTCGTTCTTGCCGGAACCTGTTCGGTCGCCGCACAGATTCTCGTTCCGTTCGCCGCATCCCTAGCTGAACCCCAGCGCCAAGGACGAGTCGTGGGCACCGTGATGAGCGGTCTGCTGCTCGGGATCTTGCTGGCCCGGTCGTTCTCTGGGATCGTCGCCCAAGCAGCCGGCTGGCGAACCGTCTACGCCGGCGCTGCTGGTGCCATGGCGCTCCTCGGCGTGCTGCTGGCCTTCAACCTGCCGAACGAGAAGGATCGACCCTCGGTTCGATACCGAGATCTGCTGGCGTCGGTCATCCACCTGGTCCGCGCTGAGCCCGTTCTGCAGGTCCGTTCGATCCTTGGAGCACTGATCTTCGCTACGTTCAGCGTGATCTGGACTGGCCTCTCGTTTCTTCTGACTGGACCGCCCTACGAGTTCGGGTCGGCCACCATCGGACTCTTCGGGCTGCTTGGCGTCGCCGGCGCCCTTGCCGCCACGTTCAGCGGACACCTCGCAGATCGCGGATGGGAACGCCATGTGACCGGTGGGGGCCTCGTGCTGCTGCTCGCTTCCACCGGTCTCCTCGCCACTGGCTCTCACCGGCTCTGGGCACTGATGGCCGGAGTAGTCCTCGGTGACCTGGCTATTCAGTCGGTGCACATCCAGAACCAGCACCTGATCTTTGCCATCGATCCGGCCGCCCGGTCTCGCCTCAACACTGCATACATGGTCTTCTACTTCATCGGCGGGGCCATTGGCTCTGCGTCGTGCGGTCTCGCCTGGTCCTTGGGGGGATGGTCCACCGTGGTGATCCTCATGGCCTTCTATGCCACGTCAGCTCTCGTGGTGTGGATGGCGAGCGACGCGGTCCATCGTCGTCGACGGCACCCCTCCCGGTAACGGGACTCGAACCGCAGTCGTCAGCCTGAGATCTCTTGGACCATCGGTCCACGGCGCGACCGAATGGATCGGCCGGCTCCGTCCACGGACTCGGTCGCTGTCGAGGTACCCGCTCGACTCGGGCCAGTGGTAGGCCGCTTCGAGACGGCTGCTCACAAGCCGTGTCCTACTGGGTCGCCAGAACGGGCCCCGAGAAATGGGTCGTCGGCGATGACGAAGGAATCAGGGAACCAGCGATGCAGGAGCGCAGGAAATTCCCGATGTTCGGTGGGAAGGTTCCCGTACCTCCGCCTTCATCGATCCAGATCTTTCCTGAGGCTCGCCAGACATGGCGGGCACGGTTCATACGGCGAAGGCGATGTCATCCAACGAACGCGCCGAGACGGTTGAGCCAACCTCGCCGATCGCAGAGAAACGACGGTGGTTGCAGTAGTGAGTCCATTGAGCCCTCAATGACGGCACGCAGCTGATCCATAGAGGCGAAGTTTGTCTGGAGAGGTGCTCGTGTGTGAAGGTCGACCACCGAGGCGGCACCCACGCGTCCTGACGTCATCATGCCTTCGAAGCCGGGTGCATTCTGCCTACAGTTGCTCCGTGAGCACTCCACAGAACCCCGCTGCGCGAACGGCAGTCACTGGCGTTCTGCCGATCTTGGCAGCCGCACAGTTCCTCATGACGCTCGACTCGAGCGTCATGAATGTATCAATCAGCCAGGTGGCCGCCGACGTACACACCACGGTGTCCGGCGTACAGACCGCCATCACCATGTTCACCCTGGTGATGGCGTCGCTCATGATCACCGGCGGCAAGATCGGCGCCCTATTGGGTCGACGCAATGCCTTCATGCTGGGCCTGGTGATCTACGGGATCGGGTCGCTGGTGACTGGCGTTGCCTCGTCATTGCCGGTGCTGCTCATCGGATGGTCCCTCCTCGAGGGCATCGGTGCGGCGCTGATCATGCCGGCCATCGTGGCCCTCGTCGCTGGGAATTTCCCTCCCGCTCGCCGATCTAGCGCCTATGGCATGGTGGCTGCCGCCGGCGCCATCGCCGTGGCGATCGGGCCCTTGCTTGGCGGCGCCGTCACGACCTTCGCGTCGTGGCGATTCGTGTTCTTCGGCGAGGTGGTCATCGTCCTCATCATCCTTGGCCTCTCGAGACGGCTCGCCGACACCCCTCGCTCTGGGGCAAAGCCCTTCGATCTCGTTGGGGCGCTCCTCTCGATCATCGGGCTCTCGCTCGTGGTCTTTGGGGTCCTGCGATCGGGCGAGTGGGGTTGGATCGCTCATCGCGAGGGCACACCGGCGCTCCTCGGGATGTCACCGGTGCTCTGGATGCTGCTCGGCGGCCTCGGCACCCTGGGCGGATTCCTGGCTCACGAGGCCAGACGGGTGGAGCGACGCCGCGAGCCGCTGGTCCAGCCTTCGCTGCTGCGCAACACCAAGGTGGTCGGCGGACTGCTGATGTTCTTCTTCCAGTACCTCTCCCAAGCGGGGGTGTTCTTCACGATCCCGCTGTTCTTGTCCGTGGTCCTCGAGATGAGTGCACTGGCCACCGGCCTGAGGCTCCTGCCGCTCTCCGCTGCCCTACTTCTCTCGGCAATTTTTGTTCCGCGGCTGTTCCCCGCCGCATCACCGCGTCGGGTGGTCCGCATCGGCCTCCTGCTGATGATCGCCGCCACAGTCATCCTGATCGCGGGAGTCACCCCTGACGCCGGAGCAGAGATCGTCGCCATCCCGATGCTGCTCATGGGCTTCGGTATCGGCTCGCTCGCCTCGCAGCTCAGCGCCGTGACCGTCTCGGCGGTCCCTGAGTCGATGAGCGAAGAAGTGGGCGGCCTCCAGAACACGGCGCTGAACCTCGGGGCATCGCTCGGGACCGCCCTCGCCGGTGCCGTGCTCATCGCCAGCCTCACCACTGGAGTGGCCAGCGGCATCAGCACGGACCCGAAGATCTCGGCGGAGGTCAAGGCGACGGCCACCACCAAGTTGATCGGCCAGGTCCCGTTCGTCTCGAACAGCCAGCTTGACCAGGCGCTTGCCGACGCGGGCATATCGCCGTCGGACGCCGCTGCCATCAAGGCGGTCAACACGAAGGCTCGCAGCGACGCCCTCGACGAGTCACTCGGCGTCATCGCACTGCTCGAGGTGGTGGCACTGGGCTTTTCGACGATGATCCGTCGCAGGCCCCTCAGCGAAGATGAGCCGTCCACGTCACTGGAGGCGACGGGACCTACTTCTTGAGAGCTCCGGGGGCAGGACTCGAACCTGCAACCTGCGCATTAACAGTGCGATGCTCTGCCATTGAGCTACCCCGGAATGACCTGCTTGACGATAGCAGCCATCCTTCACCTGCCTCGATGAATCCTTCGGCTCACTCCGAGAAATCGAGGAAGTCTCGCAAGTCGCTTGACGAGTCTGGTCGACGAAGCTTGGCGATGGTCTTGACCTCGATCTGGCGCACGCGCTCTCTCGTGATGCCGAAGGCCTTCCCGACTTCCTCGAGCGTGGCCGGCTGAGCGTCATCGAGGCCGAAGCGCATCTTGACGACGTCTCGCTCTCGGGGGTCGAGTGTGTTGAGGATCTTGGTGATTTTCTCATCGAGGACGTGCTGGGCCGCCTGGGCCTCTGGAGCGGTGGCCTCACGGTCAACGATGGTGTCGGACAGCGCGAAGTCTTCACCCTCGCCATAGGGCTGCTCGAGTGACAAGGTGTCCTGGTTGAGCCGAAGCAACTCATTCACCCGGTCTTCGCCCAGGTCGAGCACGGCAGCGAGTTCGGCGCTCGAGACCTCTCGGCCAAGTTCTTGGGTCATTTCCCGCTGAGTGGCAACGAGCCGGTTGATGATTTCGACCAAGTGCACCGGAATCCTGATCGTTCGAGACTGATCGGCAATCGCCCGGGTGATGGCCTGGCGGATCCACCAGGTGGCATAGGTCGAAAATCGGAATCCTTTGTCTGGATCGAACCGCTCCACGGCCTTCATGAGCCCGAGGTTGCCCTCCTGAATGAGATCGAGGAACGCCACGCCGCGGTTGCGGTACTTCTTGGCGATCGACACCACCAACCGAAGGTTGGCCTCGATGAGCTGCGAGCGTGCCTCGTCGCCCCGCCGAACCGCCATCTTTAGCGACCGAAGCGACCGAGGCGTCCCCGGAGTCCCCTCGGCGCCCTCGATCGCCGCCAGCTCACCACGAGCTGCCTCACCGGCCCGCAGGTCGAGGGCCAGCGATACCTCCTCGCTGGCGTCAAGCAGATGGACATGTCCAATCCCACCGAGGTATGCCTGCACCGCATCGTCGGTGCCTCCGTGAACGACGGGCCCGGAGCTTCGCTGGCGGGCCCGCGCCACGGGCCGATCCTGGTCGTCGCGTGGCACCACCGCAAGTCCAGCAGCGGCCACGAGGCCGCACAGGCTGGCGAAAAGATCCTCGCTCATCACCTCGTCGCGGGCCGCATCGAGGAGGTCCGAGTGGGTCACCGCTCCGCCATCATCTCCAGCGGCCTGGATCAGCGCATCGATGCGCTCGATCGTGCCAAGACCCATCGACATCACCGGTTCAGCCCCCCGGCCATCATCGACCACCTGATCCCCCACCTAGCCCCCTCGCCTGGAGAGCCAACCTACCAAGGCCTTCTCGGCCTCACGACGCGCCAGCTCCTGATCGAGCTGTCCGAGCCATCGCTGCACCTCGGTCACCTGGCGGCTCCCGTCGACGGGGTCGACCTCTCCCCGACGAACCTCTGCCTGAAGCCCCATCAGGCCAGAGCGAGCGGCCGTGCGCACCAACTGGGCAAGCACCATGTCGACAGGGTCCCCCATCTCATTGGGTTCGATATTGAGCTCTTCGACCGCCACCTGACGCAGCAGGGCTGCCGCCGCCGGAGATGCCTCGTCAACCGCCTCTCGAAGGCTCCCCGCCGCCAGGAGTGCCTCGAGCGCAGCACGTTGGTCAGGATCCGAGAACAAGAAGGGCTCAATACGGTGCGCAACCAGCTCGGGACGGTGGACGCAGATCCGGAGTGCCTCAAGGCCGGGACCCGGACGCTCCGACCCGCGGGTCGCCACCGGGCCGGGACCCTCATCCATCGGGTCCTCAGGAGGTGGAGGAATATCATCGTCGACCTCTCGCACCCGGCGCTTCTCGGGACCCCGAGGGGTTCGGGTTCCAGCCACGAACTCCGCGAGCTCTTGACGGACCAGATCAGGCCCGAGATGGCAACGATCGGCGATCCCCATCACGTACTGGTCTCGCACCAGCGCATCGGGATGCTCGGCCACGGCGGCCAGTGCGCTCTCCGCTCCCCTCGCTCGGCCCTCGGCCGTGGACAGATCAGCAGTGTCGAGCGCTCGGTCGACACGGAACTTGAGGAAAGGCTTGGCCTCAGCCACCGCTTGGGCGAGTGCCCCAGGGTCAGTCTTGGCGAGCTCTGCGGGATCCATACCTTCGGGCAGAGAGCAGACGACCACGTCCACTGCGTGTTGACGCTCCCACTCGTATACCCGAAGTGTGGCGCTCTGGCCGGCAGCATCACCGTCGTAGGCCAGCACGATCCGCTTAGCGAAGTTGCGCATCGTGGTGAAATGCTCCTCACCGAGCGCAGTCCCGCACGTAGCAACTGCTCGAGGGAGGCCAGCCTGGAAGAAGGCGATCACGTCGGTGTAGCCCTCGCAGACGATGATTTCGTTGGTCTCGATGATGCTCTTCTTGGCCCAGTTGAGCCCATAGAGGGTGCGGCGCTTCGAGTAAATCGCCGTCTCGGGAGAGTTCTTGTACTTGGGCTCATGCCGCTCGGGCGGTGGAGCACCCGGTGCCGGAGGCAGGATTCGGCCTCCGACGGCGATCGGGCGACCTCCGGCATCGAGGATGGGGAATACGACGCGGCCGCGCAGGAAGTCCTGTGCCCGACCCCGCTTGTTGATGAAGCCAAGGCCCGTTCCCTCAAGGACCTTCTGTGAGGCCCCAAGGTGCCGGCAGAGCTGATCCCAGTCGTCGGGAGCCCAGCCAATGCGGAATTGTCGGACGACCTCCGCGTCATAGCCACGACTTCGCAGGTAGCTGCGAGCCATTCCGGCGTCTGGGGCATTGAGGAGGCGGTCGTGGAAGAACGCCACCGCCCGCTCCATCGCCTCGAGAAAGGCCGTCCGATCCTTGCCGTCGGTCCCGCTGCCCTGATCCTCGTGCAGGGTGATCCCCGCTCGGTCGGCGAGCATGCGCACGGCATCGATGAAGGGCAGACCCTGGGTCTCTTGCACGAAGGCGATGGCATCGCCGGAGACCTGGCAACCAAAGCACTTGTAGTAGCCCGTGGTTGGACTCACGTTGAATGACGGCGACTTCTCCGAGTGGAAAGGGCAGAGCCCCACCCAGTTGCTGCCGACCTTCTTGAGCCCCACGAGGTCACTGACCAGCCGGACAAGATCCGTAGCCGTGCGGACCTGATCGATCTCTTCGCGCGGGATGCTCACGGCAGGAACCTACCGCGCCGTCCGGGCGAAGGCGCCCGAGGTCCTCAGGACCTGCGGGCGGCCTTCTTTGCCGGGGCCTTCTTTGCCGGGGCCTTCTTGGCGACCGCCTTCTTTGCCGGAGCCTTCTTGGCAGTGCGGGGCCCGTGCTCAAGGACTGCCTGAGCGGCGGCCAGACGAGCAACCGGCACCCGGAACGGAGAGCAGCTCACATAATCGAGCCCTGCGGAGTAGAAGGTGGAGATCGACTCAGGATCACCACCGTGCTCACCGCAGACGCCGGTCTTGAGGCCAGGCTTGGTCTCTCGACCGAGCTTGACGCCCATGCGGACCAGCGCACCGACACCGTCAGCATCGACCACCTCGAAGGGGTTGCGCTTGAGCAGGCCCTGCTCGATGTAGGGAGCCATGATGCGGCCTTCGATGTCATCACGGCTGAAGCCGAACGTCATCTGTGTCAAGTCATTGGTTCCGAAGGAGAAGAAGTCTGCCTCCTGGGCGATCTCATCAGCCACGAGCGCAGCTCGGGGAGTCTCGATCATGGTGCCGATGAGCACCTCGAGCGAGCCCTTCTTGCCCTTGCCCTTGCCCGACTCGACGCCGACCTCAGCAATGGCCTCCTCGGCCCACGAGCGAGCCAGGGCGAGCTCCTCGCGCGACACCGTCAGCGGAATCATGACCTCGACGATCGGGTGACCGCCCTTGGCCACGCGGATCTTGGCGGCCTCCATCAGCGCACGAACCTGCATGGCGTAGAGACCGGGCTTGATCACGCCGAGACGGACACCACGGGTACCGAGCATCGGGTTGGCCTCTTCCCACAGGCGGGCTGCGGCGAGCAGCTCACCCTCCTCCACGCTGAGGCCGACTGTGGCCTCCTTGATCCCGAGCTCATGGGTGGACGGCAGGAACTCGTGCAGTGGCGGATCGAGCAGTCGAATGGTCACCGGGAGTCCATCCATTGCCTCGAGGATCTCTAAGAAGTCATCACGCTGGACCTTGCGCAGCTCCTCAAGGGCAGCGGTCTCCTCAAGGTGGTTCGACGCCAGGATCATGCGACGCACAACCGGAAGGCGGTCCTCGCCGAGGAACATGTGCTCGGTTCGGCACAGGCCGATGCCCTCTGCACCCATGGATCGGGCGTTCTTGGCATCGGGACCGTTGTCGGCGTTGGCGCGCACGTTCAGGTTGCCCTTGCGAATCACATCGGCCCAGCCGAGGATGACCTCGAATTCCTTGGGCGGCTTGCCTGAGACCAACTCGGCCTCACCCACCACGACGATTCCGGCCGTCCCATCGAGCGAAAGGTAATCACCCTCGCCCACGGTCACGTCGCCGACAGAGAAGTGTCGTCCGGCGATGCGCACAGCCTCAGCTCCAACGACGGCAGGCTTGCCCCAGCCACGTGCCACGACCGCGGCGTGACTCACGAGCCCCCCACGAGCCGTCAAGATTCCCTCAGCAGCGAGCATCCCGTGCACGTCCTCAGGCGAGGTCTCCGAGCGAACCAAGATGACTCGCTCGCCACGCTCGGCGGCGGCGGCCGCGTCATCGGCAGTGAAGTACACCCGACCAACTGCAGCGCCCGGCGAGGCCCCGAGGCCCTTGGTGAGGATGCTGTGGCCCGAGCCCTTGAACTGCGGGTGGAGGACCTGCGAGAGGTGCTCCTCAGTGATCCGGCTGACGGCCTCGGCGTGGGTCAGCTTGATGGCCCGCTCCGTGGTCATCTCGACTGCCATGCGCAGCGCAGCACGCCCCGTGCGCTTGCCGACACGGGTCTGGAGCATCCAGAGCTTGCCCTGCTCGATGGTGAACTCGGTGTCGCACATGTCGCGATAGTGGTGCTCGAGACGATCGAAGATCTTGGTCAGCTCGACATGGACGACCGGGAACTTGCGCTTCAACGCGCTGAGGGGCTCGGTGTTGCGGATACCCGCCACCACGTCCTCGCCCTGGGCGTTGACGAGGAAGTCGCCGTAGGCGATGTTCTTGCCCGTTGAGGGGTCACGGGTGAAAGCGACGCCGGTTCCCGAGTTGTTGTCTCGGTTACCGAACACCATCGCCTGGACGTTGACCGCCGTGCCGAGGTCGTGTGGGATCCGCTCGCGATCGCGGTAGGCGAAGGCACGAGGGCCGCTCCATGAGCGGAAGACCGCCTCGATGGCTCCGCTGAGTTGAGCGGTGGGATCTTGAGGAAAGTCCTTGCCGGTGTGCTGCTTGACCAAGACCTTGTAGTCGGCGACGAGCTTCTTGAGGATCTCGATCGGGACATGGGCATCGGACGTGGTGCCGGCGGCGACCTTGGCCTCCTCGAATCGCTCGTCGAAGGGCTCGCCGGGGCACTCAAGGACGATGCGTCCGTACATCGCGATGAAGCGACGGTATGAGTCGTAAGCGAAGCGCTCATCATTGGTCTGTGCGGCGAGGCCCTCGACCGACTCGTCGTTGAGTCCGAGGTTGAGCACGGTGTCCATCATCCCGGGCATCGAGAACTTCGCTCCGGAGCGAACCGAGACGAGCAGAGGATTCTTGGCGTCGCCGACCTTCTTGCCCATGGCCTTCTCAAGACGGCTCCGAGCCGCCTTGACCTGGGCATCTAGGCCCTTGGGCCAACCGCTCTTCATGTAGTCACGACAGGCGTCGGTAGTGATGGTGAAGCCAGGGGGGACCGGGAGCTTGAGCACCGAGGTCATCTCGGCGAGGTTGGCGCCCTTGCCGCCGAGGAGGTCTTTGAGCTCCATCGGGGCCTGACGGTACTTGTGGCTGAAATCGAAGACGTAAGACATGAGGGTTCTCTTCAGGTAGACGACACGGTGAGTGAAGGGATCATCCTAATGGCCCGACGGAGAGCACCGAGGATCCCCGGCTGCTGCCACCCTCGCCATCCTCCCTGTAGCCTCCCACCCATGTCCCACGAGATCGCCGTCAGCGCCCACGGGCTATCGAAGACCTTCCGCAATGGCGAGGTGGTGGCCCTCGATGGCTTCGACCTCGAAGTCCCCCGTGGCCAGGTCGTCGGCCTGCTCGGACCCAATGGATCAGGCAAGACCACTGCGGTGCGAATCTTGTCGACGATCCTGCGCCCAGATGCCGGGGTCGCCTCGATCCTGGGCTTCGACGTCGCCAAGGATGCCGCCAAGGTCCGCCGCGTCATCGGGCTGGCCGGCCAGTACGCCACGGTGGACGAGAACCTCACTGGTGCCGAGAACCTGACGATGGTCGGTCGACTCTGCCACCTGTCAAAGCCCGAGGTCCGGCGACGGATGACCGAGTTATTGGAGCAGTTCGGTCTCTCCGACGCCGGTGGTCGCCCGGTCAAGACCTACTCCGGCGGCATGCGCAGGCGGCTCGATCTGGCAGCCTCGCTGGTCACCGCGCCACCGGTGCTCTTCCTCGATGAGCCGACCACCGGGCTCGACCCGCAGAGCCGGCTCGCCCTCTGGGACGTGATCGATGCCCTCGTCGAGTCGGGCACCACGGTGCTGCTCACCACGCAGTACCTCGAGGAGGCCGATCGTCTCGCCAGAGACATCGTGGTGATCGATCACGGTCGGGTGATTGCCAAGGGCACCCCGGCAGAGCTCAAGGCCGACCTCGGAAGCACGGTGCTCGAGCTCACCCTCGAGAGCCCTGAGTCCGCCAGCTCCGCCGCCTCACTCTTCGCCGACCTCTCCACGAAGCCCCCCCATGTCGACGGACCGACCGTCGGCCTCACGGTCGACGCTGGACCCTCAGTGGCAGCCGAGGCCCTTCGAAGAATCGACGCCGCTGGGTTCGACCTGATCGGCCTCAACCTCCACGAGCCCAGCCTCGATGACGTGTTCTTGGCCCTCACGGGTCGCAAGGCCGAAGTCGACCCTGACGCCATCGCCCAGACCTCCGGCCGCAAGAGCCGCCGCACCAAGGAGACCGCATGACCGACCTCGCAGCCCTCCCCTCGGCGGCCTCGTCGCTCCGGTGGGCCATCACCGACACCGCCACCATCACCAAGCGGAACCTGCTGGCCACGATCCGGATCCCCGAAGCCCTGTTCTTCTCGGCGCTCCAGCCGATCATGTTCGTCCTGCTGTTCCGCTACGTATTCGGGGGTGCCATCCCCATCCCTGGCGGCATCAGCTATGTGAACTACCTGATGCCGGGCATCTTCGTGCAGACCATCTGCTTCGGCGCTGCATCCACGGCCATCGGTCTCGCAGAGGACCTGCAGAAGGGTCTCATCGAGCGGTTCCGTGCCCTGCCGATGAGTAGATCGGCTGTGCTCGGCGGTCGCACGACCGCGGACCTGGTTCGCAATGTCTTCGTGATCATGCTCATGACTGCGGTCGGTCTCGCCGTCGGGTTCCGGCCCGTGGCCTCGGTCCCCGATTACGCGCTCGCCTGTCTCGTGATGCTGGTGTTCTCGTTCTCGCTGATGTGGGGCTTTGCCTTCATCGGCCTGCGAGCTCCGACCTCTGAGGCGGCCCAGCTCATGACGTTCCCGCTGCTGTTCCCGCTGACATTTCTCTCCACCGCCTTCGTCCCACTGCACGCTCTCCCCGGGTTTCTCCAAGGGTTTGCCCAGCATCAGCCGGTATCGGTGTGCGTCAATGCCGTGCGCTCACTGATGGTCGGTGGACCTTTCCACAACCCGACCGCAGTCTGGGGTTCCGTGGCCTGGAGCATCGCCCTGCTGGGGGTGCTCGCACCGCTGGCAGTGAGGACCTACCGCCGTCTGAACTGAACCGCGGGCGCTAGCTACCCTGCGTCCGTCGGATCAGCTCGGCGATAAGGCCGTCAATGGGGACGCGCACCTGCTCGGTGGTGTCGCGATCGCGCACCGTGACCGCTCGGTCCTCGATCGTGTCGAAGTCGACGGTGATGCACCACGGCGTACCCACCTCGTCCTGGCGGCGGTACCGCTTTCCGATGGACTGCGTCACGTCGTAGTCGCACTGGAAGTGCGGCTGAAGCAGGCCCAGCACCTCGCGGGCGGTCGGCTCGAGCTCTGGCTTCTTCGATAGGGGCAGGACGGCCACCTGGTTCGGGGCCAGTCGCCAGTCGAGCCGCAGGACGGCCCGCTCCTCTCCGCCAACCGTGTCGGTCTGATAGGCAGCGAGCAGGAAAGCCATCATCGTGCGTGTGGCGCCGGCAGCCGGCTCAATCACATAGGGCGTGTAGCGCTCATTGGTCGACTGGTCGAAGTACTCGAGCCGCTCGCCCGAGGCCGACGCATGCGCCAACAAGTCGTAGTCGGTCCGATTCGCGACTCCCTCGAGCTCACCCCAGCCCCATGGGAACAGGAACTCGATATCGGTCGTCCCGGCTGAGTAGTGACTCAGCTCATCGGCATCATGAGGGCGCAGGCGGAGCATCTGCGCAGGAATCCCATAGTCCTGGTACCACGCGAAGCGCTGATCGACCCAGTAGTCGAACCACTCTCCCGCCTCTGTCGGCGGCACGAAGTATTCCATCTCCATCTGCTCGAACTCGCGGGTCCGGAACACGAAGTTTCCTGGAGTGATCTCGTTGCGGAAGGACTTTCCCACCTGAGCGATGCCGAAGGGTGGCTTCTTGCGGGTGGTGGTGGCCACGTTCATGAAGTTGGTGAACATGCCCTGGGCTGTCTCGGGCCGCAGGTAGGCCACCGAACCCTCATCCTGGACCGGGCCGGCATGGGTCTTGAACATCAGCTGAAAGTCGCGAGCTTCGGTCAGGTCCGTGCTGCCGCAGTTGGGACAGGTGTCGGCGATGTGATCGGCGCGGTGGCGCTCCTTGCAGTTACGGCAGTCCACCATTGGATCCGAGAAGGTGGTGAGGTGCCCCGAAGCACCCCAGATTGCCGGCGGCGACAAGATGGCGGCATCGAGACCGACGACATCGTCGCGCAGCTGCACCATCGATCGCCACCAGGCATTCTTGACATTGCGAAGCATCAGGACGCCGAGCGGACCATAGTCATAAGTGGACCGAAAGCCTCCGTAGATCTCGGCCGAGGGAAAGACGAAGCCCCGGCGCTTGGCCAGGTTGACCACGTCGTCGAAGAGGGTGCTGTCGGGGATGGGCTCGCTCATGGGCCTCAAACCTAGCGGGAAGCCTCAACCGCACCGGAAGACACCACCAGGCGAGCCAGCACCGCGTCGGCCAGCAGGCGACCACGCAGGGTCAGCACCCATCGATCGTTCTCGAGCTCAAGCAGTCCCTCGAGGCCGAGCGGCGGCTCGATCCACGAGGTCGGGACCCCTCTGCGGGTCCGCAAGCGCAGTGCGAGCGACTCGAAGGTCCGCTGCTCGCCGGCCACGACCTCGCTACCGGCTTGCGCCGTACCTCCCGACTCGATCGCCTCAAGGTAGGCAGTGAGATTGGCAATATTCCAGCTGCGGAGCCCCGATCGATGGCCGTGGGCAGCTGCGCCGACGCCCAGGTAATCCCCGCCGTCCCAATAGAGCTGGTTGTGTCGACAGTCGTGCCCGGGCCTCGCCCAGTTCGATACCTCGTACCAGCCATAGCCCCGACCCGCGAGCTCGGCATCGAGCAATTCATAGCGATGAGCCAGCACCTCCTCGTCAGGATGACGCGACGCATCGCGGCTGAGCGGCGTCCCCCGCTCCACCGTCAACAAGTAGGCGCTCACGTGAGGAGGAGCATCGTCGTGGTCGAGCACATCGACGAGCGTGGTCAGGAGGTCGTCATCGGTCTCACCTGCCGCTCCGGCAATCAGATCCATCGACCATGTCTCGAGGCCCGATGCCGCCACCACGGCGCACAGATCCCGGACCGCCTCTCCACGGTGGGTGCGGCCCAAGCTGGCCAGCACGTGCGAGGCCGTCGACTGGATCCCGATCGAGACCCGGGTCACTCCGGCAGCCACCATGGCCTCGAGGCGATCCGCCGAGACGTCTTCGGGGTTCATCTCCACCGTCACCTCCGCTGAGGGGGCGAGGTCGAGAGCCCCCAGGATCTCGACCAACATCTCGATCGGCAGATGCGAGGGCGTTCCACCACCAAAGAAGGCACTGGTCGCGAGCGGAGTTCCGGTCCCTGTGGCTCGGCCCAGCTCGGTGATCACGGCATCGACGTAGCGCTGTTCGAGGTCCTCGGCATCGGTGTAGGTGACGAACGCGCAGTAGTCGCACCGCTGGGCACAGAACGGAATGTGAACATAGACACCGAAGGCCGAATCGTTCACTCGGCCTTCGTTTCGTCGAGCCGGCGCAGCGCCTCAATCCGCTCAGCCCCGAGATCGATCATCGCCGCCGGGTAGTCAGCCGAGCTGAGCAAGTCCACTCCACCGCCGGGCTGGAAAACTCGAGGAGCGGGGATCTCCGAAAGCTCAGGAATCTGGGCGTGGACGAATTGGGCGTCGGGATCGAAGCGCTCAGCCTGAGCGAGCGGAGAGAAGATCCGGTAGAAGGGCGAGGCATCAGTACCGGTGCCTGCCGTCCACTGCCATCCATGGGTGTTCGAGGCTAGGTCACCGTCGATGAGCCGCCACATGAACCAGCGCGCACCCCACCTCCAGTCAAGGTGAAGGTGCTTGACCAGGAAACTCGCCGTGAGCATTCGGCCACGATTGTGCATCCACCCCTCCGCAAGGAGCTGGCGCATCGAGGCATCAACCAGGGGGATCCCGGTCTCACCACGGGCCCAACGACAGAAGCGCTCCTGCGCGGCTGGACCGGTATCCACACGCAGGCGGGCCATCTTCGGCTGGAGCGGCTCGGTCACCGAATCGGGGTGGTGATGGAGCACGTCGGCATAGAACTCGCGCCAGGCGATCTCGGAGCGGAAGGTGGTCGCCCCCTTGTCCGCCCCAGCGGCCGCCGCGAGGGCAGTGCGCGGATGGAGGCTGCCGAAGCGGAGGTGGGGACTCAGGTGGCTCGTGCCTGGCGTGGCAAACACATTGCGGTCGTGGTCGTAGCGGTCGATGGGCCCCTCACAAAAGCGCTCGAGGAGTGACATCGCCTCGATCTCGCCGGCCGGCGGAAGCACGGTGGGCGGCGCATCCGGCAGATCTGCGAACAGCGCCGGACGACGGGTGCCCGCCCGCTTCGGGATCTCGTCGAGGGCCGCCAATGACGGAACGTTCACCCACGAGACATCGGGCACCGGGAGCACCACGTGGGGTCCGATGACCTCCCACCGTCGACGGAAGGCCGTGAAGACCTTGACCGGACCATCTGACGCGCCTCGGACGGTTCCGGGGTCGACGCAGTAGGGCGATGACACGCGATGCAGAGCAATGCCATGGTGCCCAAGCGCCTCGGCCACCGCGTCGTCTCGAGCCGAACCCGACGGGCCAAAGTCGCCAGAGACCACGACGTGAGCGACACCGAGCCCCTCCGCCAGCTCCGTGACTGCGGTGACTGGATCGCCGGCCAGCACACACAATGGTGACCCCATTGAGGCCTCGAGTGCTTCGAGGCTCGATCGAAGGAAGGAAGCCCGAGTGGGTCCAGCCGGGGCGAGGAACGTCTCGTCAATTACGAAGAGCGGGACTACCCCATCAGCACCCCCAAGCCGGACTGCCTCGTGGAGGGCGGGGTGATCGCTGAGGCGTAGGTCGCGCCTGAACCACAGAATGCTCGGAGCCATGAGGTGAATCTAGAGACCGGCGGTGGTGCGCGTGGCGCGCAGGCGACGATCAAGGTGGGCTTCCATGGCCTCGGTGGCGACGGTGGCCACCTCGCTGGCGCCCTCAGGAGGTGACCCCGCCAGCACTGCGGCCAGGTCGCCTCCGAGGATCCGCTGCATCAGCACCAGTGCCTCGCCCGACAGTGGTCGACCCCGTCGGCACGAGGTGCACAGCACCCCACCAAGTGACATGTCGAAGGCCACGAAGGGACCATCGGCCCCACAGGACGCACAGCTGTCGAGGACCGGGCTTGCTCCCTCGAGGTCGAGGATGCGCAGGAAGAACGCCGGTGCCACCATTGGATGCTGGCGATCGGCATCATCGAGCACCCTGAGTGCCCGCACCAAGGTGTCGACCACCCGGGGGTCGGCGTGGCCCTCCTGAGAGATCTGGTCGACCACCTCGAGCATCGACAGGCCAGCGTTGAGTCGATCGAGATCATCGCGGATGGACCAGAAACGTTCGATGACGTCGACCTGATTGATGGTGGCCAGCGAGCTGCGACCCTGCCAGAAGAGGATCTGGACATGGGTCAGCGGTTCAAGGCGCGACCCGAAGCGAGACCCGGTCTTGCGCACCCCTTTGGCCACTGCCCGCACCTTGCCGTGGGCCTTGGTCATGAGCACCACGATCCGATCAGCTTCGCCGAGCTGGTAGGTGCGCAGCACCACGCCCACGTCGCGCTCTTGGGTCACGGGGTGCCCTGATCGCCCTCGTCGCTATTGCGCCGATCGAGGTGTTCGAACTCCGGCGACTTGCGCTTGATGCCGAACCAGTCATTGAGCCAGTTGCCAGCCGCCACCAGCACGGCCAGGGCCACGACGGCGATCACCGGTGCACGCAGTGGCGAATCGCTGATGGTGGTGATGAACAGCACGACTAATGCCGCCAGCACCCCCAGCACCTTGCCCACACGGACCCAGCTCACTCCTCGAGCCCCCCGTAGCGCCGCTCGCGCCGCTGGAACTCAACCACTGCCCCATAGAGGTCACTCCTGCGGAAGTCTGGCCAGAGGACTTCGGGAAACGCCAACTCGGAGTAGGCGATCTCCCACAGCAGATAGTTGCTCACCCGATGCTCGCCTGAGGTCCGGACCACCAGGTCAGGGTCTGGCATGTCGGGCCAATAGAGGTGTTTGCGCAGTTCCTTCTCGGTGATCTTGTCTGCCTTGATCCCCGAGGCCACCATGGCCTTGACAGCATCGATGATCTCCGCCCGACCTCCGTAGTTGAACGCCATGGTCAAGGTGCAGCGCCGGTTGGCCTTGGTCAACTCGGCCGCCTCGTCCATCCGCCGCAGCACGCGGCGAGGCACACGCCAGTCTCTGCGACCGGCGAAGCGAATCCGCACGCCCTTGTCGTTGAGCTCGTCTCGGCGACGCATCAGCAGCGACTCGTTGAAGCCCATCAGGTAGCGAACCTCGTCGACGGGTCGACGCCAGTTCTCGGTCGAGAATGCGTACATGGTGATCCACTCGATCCCGAGCGCCAGCGCCCCGTCGACGGCATCGACGAGCGCCTCTTCCCCGGCGCCATGACCCTCGGTCCGAGGGAGACCGCGGGCATTGGCCCATCGTCCATTGCCGTCCATCACACAAGCCACATGGGTCGGGACGTTGGACCGATCAAGCTCGGCGGGGATCAACGGGTCGTCGAAGGGTGAGGGGCCTTGAGGGTTCGGTGCCACGTCCGCAACCTACCGCCCGCCGGTGCCATCGTCAGCCACCTCACCTGCCACTCCCACTACGGTGCCACCCATGGTCTCGCACGAGCAGCCCGCCCCTGCTGGCCCACTGACGGCTGTCGAAGCACTGGCGCGTGTGACCTCGACCCTGCCCGGTGGTGGCGAGACCCGGCCCGGCCAGGCGGCCATGGCGGAGGCCGTCGCCGACGCCCTCGCCGAACACCACCACCTGATCGTCCAAGCGGGCACTGGGACCGGCAAGTCGCTCGCCTATCTCGTCCCCGCCGCGCTGTTGGGCCGGACGGTGGTCGTCGCCACCGCCACCAAGTCACTTCAGGAGCAGCTCGCCAGTCGCGACGCGCCGCTCGTCGCCGAGGCCCTTGGCGACGTCGTGGTGACGGTGCTCAAGGGCCGGTCGAACTACCTCTGCCGCCAGAAGGCTGCGGAACTGGCTGACGGCGGCATTCAAGCACCACTCGACTTCGACGGTCGGCCATCGGTCGGCCGCGACGGCGGACTCATCGCACAGGTTCGCTCGCTGCTCGACTGGGGGAACAAGACCGCCACCGGTGACATGTCGGAACTCGGGGCGCAGATCGGCCCTCAAGCCTGGTCGATGGTCTCGGTCGGGACCAATGACTGCCCCGGGGCCAACCGTTGCCCGCAGGGCCACCACTGCTTCACCGAGATGGCCCGAGCTGCCGCCCGGGAGGCGGACATCATTGTCACCAACCTCCACCTCCTCGGTGCCCATCTCGCCAGCGATGGCCAGGTGCTGCCCGACCACGATGTGGTGATCGTCGACGAGGCTCACGCCCTCGAGGACGTCATGACCCAGTGCCTTGGGATCGACCTCGGAGCTGGGCGGATCCGGGCCCTGGCCAGCGAGGTAAAAGGCCTTGGGATCGAGGCCGTCGCCGATGCAGCCACCAGCCTCGCCGACACCGCCGATGGCCTCGCCGACGTCCTTGAGGCCACGTCTGAGTCCGAGCAGATCGAACTGACTGCCCAAGGAGACCTCGAAATCGTCCTCCGCCAAATCGATGTCGCAGCCCGGAAGGTCCTGGGGGCGCTTCAGGGTCTCGAGGAGGACGCCGACGCTGCCGCCATTCGAGCCGTCAGCTCGGCCACTCGTCTCGTCGAGGACCTGAGCCGCCTGAGCAGCCCCGAGCTCGGTGAGGTGCTCTGGTCCGGAGGGAGCCGCCGGTCCCGCACCCTGACGCTCTCTCCGCTGGCGGTGGGTCCGGCGCTCGAGCGCAGCCTCTTCAGTCAGGCCTCCGTGGTCCTCACGAGCGCCACCATCCCCCTCGGCCTCGGCGCACGGCTCGGCCTCGACTCGGCCGAGTCGAAGGTCCTCGACGTGGGCTCCCCGTTCGACTTCCGCGCCCAGAGTCTGCTCTACGTGCCTGAGGGCATCGGCGATCGGCGCTCCGACGGCGCCGAAGAGCGAATCGCCGATGAGCTGGCCTCGCTCATCGAGGCCGCCGGTGGACGGACGCTGGCCCTGTTCACCTCGTATCGGGCCATGAACGCCATTGCTGACATGGTGGCCAACCAGATCTCGCATCCAATGCTGCTGCAGGGCCAAGCGTCCCCTGACGCGCTGATCGAGCAGTTCCGCTCAGCCGAGGATGCCTGTCTGTTCGCCACGATGGGCATGTGGCAGGGCATCGACATCCCCGGCCGCAGCCTCTCGCTCGTGGCCATCGACCGCCTCCCCTTTGGTCGACCCGACGACCCACTCCTCGAGGCGCGCCGTGAGGCCGCCGGCGATGACGCCTTCATGACCATCGATGTTCCCCGGGCCACGACGATGCTCGCCCAAGGCGTCGGTAGACTGATCAGGACCGCGAGCGACTCAGGGGTGGTGGCGGTCATGGATGATCGCCTCGCCACCAAGCGCTACCGGTCGCACATGCTCGATGCCCTCCCACCGATGAAGCGCACACGGAGCAAGTCCGAGGTCATCGACTTCCTCGAGGCCATCCGCGACTCCGCCGAGGGCTGAGCCTCGAGCGTGCCCCAATGCACGGAACGCTAGAAGTAATCCCGGGTCACGACCGATACCCAGGCTGGCTCGCGAACATCACCTCGTGGTCCGAAGGCGGCAAACCAAGGTTTCATGTCGAGCACTGGTGTTTGGTCGATGGCGTCGAGTCCTCGCACGCTGACCGAGCGAGGAGCGACGGATATCAGCTCGCACCTCGAGAGGCCGATCCGGCCGATTCGGTCCTTGTGGCGCTGCGCCAGCACCCCCACGGGATCGAGCTCGGCGATCCCCCGAGGACGCCGCTCGGCCTCAGAGTGGCCGGGGTCGACGGCTCTGTCGAGCAGGACGATCACCTCAAGATGGCTGAATGCCTCGAGCCCGACCAGCGCTCCATCAGGCACATGGTCGGCGAGCACGATCTCCGCCTCGACCTCCGCCCATCGGTCGTCGACGTTCTCGACGCGCCCCCCGACCACCGTGGCAAGTGGGACGAGCTCGATCGGAAGGCTCATAGACCGAATCGGTCGAGCGACTCGGTGCGTCCCTGCCAGTTCTTCTCCACCTTGACCACCAGCTCGAGATGGGTGCCCTCCGGGAGCTGGGCGCGCGCCGCCGTCCCCACCTCCTTGAGCATCTCGCCCCCCTTGCCGATCACGATGCCCTTTTGTGAGTCTCGCTCGACGAGGATCTCGACCGTGATGCGATTGTCCTCCCACTCCGAGACCCGGCAGAAGATGGCATGGGGCAGCTCGTCGCGGGTTCGGCTCAGCAACTGCTCTCGGACGAGCTCCGCGATGTGAGCGGGCTCGCTCTGGTCGCTGATCATCTCGCTGGGATAGAACTGCGGACCTTCCTCGACCAAGCTCGAGACCTTGGCCAACAATGCCGGAACCCCTCGGCCGGTCTTGGCAGAGATCGGGAACAGCTCGACGTCCTTGGCCGCCTGCGCCGCCCGATCGCCGAGTTGGGTGCCGATGCGTTCGATCTCCGCCAGGGCGGCCATGAGCTGCTGAGCCGTGCGGGCTGGGCCAGCCTTATCCATCTTGTTCACAGCCACGAGCAGCGTCGGCCCGCCTGCGCTGCCGGCGGCCGCCAGGCATCGGCTCAGCACGTTGCGGTCGCCGGGACCGATGCTGGCGCTGGCCTCGATCAGCGGGATCAGGACGTCAACCCCATCGACGGCGGCCAAGGCGCTCTCATTGAGTCGCTCCCCGAGCCGAGTCTTGGGCCGATGGATCCCAGGGGTATCGACGAACACCAACTGAAGTTCCTCACTGGTCAGCACGCCACGGATCTGGTGCCGGGTGGTGTTCGGCCGAGACGAGGTGATGGTCACCTTTTCGCCGATGATCGTGTTGAGAAGCGTTGACTTGCCGACATTCGGCCGACCGACGATGGCGACGAAACCCGAGCGCATCACGGGTCGCCCTGCGCGTTGCGCCCATTGCCGAGCGATGGATCGATTCGCTCGACTCGGACGCGCTCGACCCGTCGACCGTCCATCACCAAGACGGTCAGGCGGAACCCGTCGACCTCGGCCGACTCGCCCTCCTCCGGCACTCCCCCAACCTCATCGAGCAAGAGGCCGCCGATCGTGTCCCATGATCCCTTGGGCATCTCTGATCCCACGAGGTCGTCCACCTCATCGATGGGCATCCGACCCGACACCTCGAAGGTGTCGGCATCGATCCGCTCCACGGTTGCCTCCTCGACGTCGAACTCGTCCACGATCTCGCCGACGAGCTCTTCGAGGACATCTTCAAGGGTGACAAGGCCCGCCGTGCCTCCGTACTCATCGACCACGATCACCTGGTGCACCTTCTTCTCTTGCATCTGGCGCAGGAGGTCCGGCACCGGCTTGCTCTCGGGAACAAAGGTCACTGCTCTCACATGAGACTCGATGGCCTCAGCCCCTCGACCCTCTCGCTCGAGGCGGATCAGATCCTTCATGTAGACGATGCCCACCGCGTCATCGATCGAACCTGCGTAGACGGGAAGGCGCGAATGGCCCGCCTCGAGGGCGGCAACAAGGCCAGCGGAGACTGTGGTTCGGGACTCGAGGGCGCGCATGTCAGGCCGGGGCACCATGACCTCGCGCACCACGGTGTCGCCGAACTCGATCACCGAATGGATGAAGGCTCGCTCCTCGGGGGCGATGACGTCTTCGCCCTCGGCCACCTCGGCCATGGCCAGAATCTCCGATTCGGTGATGAGTGCCACGTGACTGGCCTCGCCCCGGCGGCCCAGCACGAGATCAGCGAGTCCGATCAGGAGACCAGCCATGGCCCGAATCGGTGGGAAGGCGATGATCCAGCGGATCACCGGCGCACTGAGCAGCGCTGCTCGCTCTGGATGATGGACCGCCCAGTTTTTCGGCACCGCCTCGAAGAACACGAAGATCACCACCACCTCAAATGCGGTGGCGGCGACCACGCCCCAGGCGCCGAGCCACTGATCAGCCAGCAGGCCGATGAGCGTGGCCGACACCAGTTGGCAGATCAAGATAAGCAGCAGGAGCGGATTTAAGAATCGCTCGGGCCGTTCGACCAGCTCGATGAGCGCCGGAGCACCCCGGTGCTTGTCCGCCGCCAGCGAGCGCGCCTTGACCCGAGACATCCGCACCAGGCCGGTCTCCGCCAACGCCAGAGCTCCGGAGACCACAAGGAGGACCACCACGACGACACCGAGGGCCACGTCCGTGCCCGCGCCAAAGGTGGCGATCACCGCGCCCGATCCGTCGAGCGGCCAAAGCGGCTGAGGTGCACGGCTTCGGCTGCTTCCATAGCTTCGGCCTCGTCGTCGACCTCGTGATCCCACCCCAGCAGATGAAGGCAGCCGTGCACCACGAGAAGCTCAAGCTCAGCCGCCAGCGATACCTCGTGCTCGATGGCATTGGTGGCCGCCACCGCGGGGCAGATCACGATGTCGCCGAGAAGGATCACCTGATCGACATGACCTTCATCGCCATCGTCGATGGTGAAACTCAAGACGTCAGTCGGTCCCTCCTTGCCCCGGTGCTCGGCGTTGAGTTCCGCCATCTCCTCGACGGGAACCATGACGAGAGAGACCTCAGCATTGTGAGGGACCCCCTCGGCCGCCAGCACCGCCTCCGCCAAGGCCACGAGGCCGTCGAGGTCGACCAGGTGGTCGTCCTGCTCGTCTGAGCCCTGGACCTCAGCCACGTCGGGTCGCTGCACCGTCAGCGCGCTCATAGGCGTCAACGATATCGGCGACGATCTTGTGCCGGACGACATCTCGGCGATCGAGGTGGATGAAGCTCAAGTCGTCGATGCCATCGAGCACCTCTTCGAGGCCCACGAGACCCGAGCGCCCCCCGATCACATCGACCTGGGTCATGTCGCCAGTGACCACGCAGCGTGAGCCGAAGCCGATTCGGGTGAGGAACATCTTCATCTGCTCGGGGGTGGTGTTCTGTGCCTCGTCGAGGATGATGAATGATCCGTTGAGCGTCCGCCCCCGCATGAAGGCCAGGGGTGCCACCTCGATGGTGCCCTTCTCGAGCAGCCGCTGGGCACCCTCAGGCTCGAGCATGTCGAAGAGCGCGTCATAGAGGGGTCGCAGATACGGATCGACCTTGGCCATCAGGTCACCCGGCAGGAACCCGAGCCGCTCGCCGGCCTCGACGGCCGGACGGGTCAGCACGATGCGGGCAACCTCCTTGGTCTGGAGCGCCCGGACCGCCTGAGCCACCGCGAGGTAGCTCTTGCCCGTTCCTGCCGGTCCGATCCCGAAGGTGATTGTCGAGGTGGCGATGGCGTCGCAGTAGCGCTTCTGCCCGGCCGTCCTTGGCCGCACCGTCTTTCCTCGAGAGGCCCGCATGACCGTCGATCCGAGCACTTCGGAAGGTCGAAGGTCCTGCCGAGCCATGTCGATCGTGCGACGGACGGTCACCTCGTCGAGGACTTGGCCAACCTCGAGGAGAATGACAAGCTCGTCGAACAGCTGAGTGATGCGGTCCGCCTCGGGACCGATGACCGAGATCTCATTGCCCTGCACCACGATCCGAGCGGCCGGGAATGCCGCCTCGATCAGGCGCAACAGCTCGTCTCGCGAGCCGAGCAGCGCCGCCATCAGGTGCGTGTTGGGGACTCGGGTCGAAGACATCGGCGGCGGGCCTGTGTCGGTGCCAGTGGAGCTCACCCTGGGGGCCATGACATCGATCGTCCGCCGAGCACGTGGAGGTGGAGGTGAGGGACTGAGTTGAGGGCATCTTCCCCGACGTTCATCACCAGGCGAAACCCTCGGTCTGAGCTAGCGATCCCCTCAAGCGCCGCCACCCGCTGCGCCATGAGGATCATGGCGGTGAGCACCTCTGCGTCATCGGCCGACACCTCGGCGGCATTGGTGATGTGGCGCCTCGGGATGACGAGCACATGGGTCGGTGCCTGCGGAGAGATATCCCGAAAGGCCAGCGTGTGGTCATCGTGATCGACCACCTCGGCCGGGATCTCTCCGGCCAGGATCTTGCAGAACAGGCAGTCGTCCACCGTGCTCACTGTCGGCGCCCTTCGTCGAGGTCATGGTTCACTGGCCTGACCGTACCCGCACGGAGCGCACTGAGGAGCACACCGGCGGCCACGGCGGCCGTCTCGGTCCTCAGCACCTGGCCGGCAAGGCCCACCGGAGTGATCCCTCGGTCTTTCTCCTTGCCGCTCCAACCTCCCTCGGGGCCGATGGCGATGACCTGTTCGCCACCAGTGAGCGGTGGGCCCCCGATTGTCCCAAGCGCCATCGGCGCACCCTCGGCGACGAGGTCATCGATCCGCAATGGACCTTCGATGACCGGCAGCCAGACCCGACGGGCCTGACAGGCCGCCTCTCGAGCGATGCGGCGCCACCGTTCGAGCGCTCGTTCAGCGGCCTCGGGCCTCCACCGCACCGTTGCTCGGTCCGTGACCAGCGCCACGATGCGATCCACGCCGAGCTCGGTCAGCTTGGCCACCGCCCAGTCGGAGCGATCGCCCTTGACAGGGGCGAAGGCCACCGTCGTCGGCGCCCCGCTCCGCTCTTCAACGACGTGCTCGCCGATCGGGAGGACATCACCCTCGGCCACCTCACCGAGGCGCCATGAACCATGCCCGTCGGTGAGGACGACGTGCTCGCCGTCACGCAGGCGTCGGACCACCAGGAGGTGCCGACGATCCTCCTCATCCAGCACCGGAGCATCGAGGTCCTCGACGATCGCCTGCGCCGCAGCAGCCGCACGCCTCTCAAGTCCAGTTAGGGCCGTCAACTGAAGGCTGACCGGATCCGTGACACGACACCCTTGTGACGCTCGGGCGGAGCGAGATGCTCCCCACGAATGGCGGCGAGCTCGCTGAGCAACTCCACCTCACGGTCGGTCAGGTCCTCAGGAGTCGCTACTTGGACGTGGACATGCAGGTCGCCACGACCCCGGCCTCGCAGGTGGGTGACGCCTAGTCCTCGCTGTCGCAGGATCGTTCCCGACTGCGTGCCTGGGTCAATCGCCACGTCCACCGTGCCGTCAAGGGTCTCGACGGCGATCTCGGTGCCAATCGCCACCTGGGCCATCCCGAGGTGGACCACTGAGTGCAGATCATCCCCGACGCGCTCGAATCGCGGGTCCGGAGTCACGTCGACATGGACGTAGAGCGACCCCGGTGGTCCGCCTCTCGGCCCTGCCGCTCCTCGGCCATCGAGCCGCAGGGTCGTGCCGCTCTCGACGCCGGCCGGGACGTCGATGGTCAGGGTCCGCTCCTCGGTCACCCGTCCATCGCCGCGACAGCGGCCACAGGGCGACCCGATGACCTGCCCCATCCCCTGGCACCGGCCGCAGGGCGAGGACGTAATCATCTGGCCGAGCAGCGACTGACGCACCCGTCGCACCTCGCCAGCGCCTCCGCACTCCGCGCACACCTCAGGGGTCGTTCCGGCCTCCGCCCCTGAACCACCGCAATCTCCGCAGGCCACCGGGACCCGGATCGTGAGGTCCTCGGCGGAACCGAATGCCGCCTCCGTCAGCGTGAGGGTCACCACTGTCTCCATGTCAGCACCGGCCATGGGGCCACGGCGACCCTGGTTGGGGTGCGCCTGCCCGAAGAAGGCATCGAAGATGTCGCCGAAGCCACCGCCTGCTCCAAAGGGGTTGCCGCCCATCTGGGGGCCACCGTCTCCATAGCGGTCATACTGCTGCCGCTTGGCGGGGTCAGAGAGGACCTCGTAGGCAGCGGAGACCTTCTTGAACCGATCTTCGGCCGCTGGATCAGGGTTGGCATCAGGGTGGAGCTCTCTCGCCAGACGCCGATACGACTTCTTGATCTCCTCAGGGCTGGCATCAGACGCCACCTCGAGGAGCTCATAGAGCTCAGCCGACATCGCTCGTCCCTTCGCTGCGGTGCTGCTCCTCACCAAGGTGTCGGCTCAGTTGCCGTCCGACGACCTCGGCGGCGGCCATGGCCGCGGGGTAGTTCATCCGGGTCGGGCCGAGGAGCCCGACGGCACCGGCCTGCTGCCCTTCAAGGTGGACCGGAGCAACAACGACCGCACATGACGCCAGGGGCTCAAATCCATGCTCGGAACCGATGGCCACCGACAGCCCGGACTCAAGGACGTCGCGCAGCAGTGACACCACCACGAGCTCTTGCTCGAGGATCGACAGCACACCCCTGACGGTCTCAATGGCGTCGAACGAGCCCGCCAAACGGGAGGGTCCGCCGACGAAGAACGGCTCGTGGTCAGCCGAACGGCCCACTCCGGCGATCAGCGCGGCAGCTCGCTCACAGATGATGTCAACCGAGGGGTCACCACTCGCCGGTGCTGCCGCAAGGTCATGGAGTGCGGTGCCATTCCACGCCGCGTCGAGAATTTGGGTGGCCCGCTGGAGTTCCTCTGACGTCACCGTCTCCGAGATCTCGATGGCCCGATTCTCGACTCCCCCATCGGAGAGGACCAGCACCACGGTGGCCCGGATCGACGAGAGACCCACCACCTGCACCGAGCGGACGGTGGCCTGTTCGTGCGATGGGCCCACCACCACGGCCGCGTAGGACGTGAGGTCCGAAAGCAGCGAGCTGGTGCGCTCGAGCATCTCCTCAATTCCCCCTTGGGCCTCGGTGAAGAAAGTCGAGACCTGCTGGTGCTGGGCAGGACCGAGCACACCGGGAGTGCTGAGGTGATCGACGAAGAAGCGATATCCCTTGTCCGTCGGGATCCGTCCGGCCGAGGTGTGCGGCTGAACCAGATAGCCGTCACGCTCGAGCGCCACCATCTCGGAGCGGATGGTGGCGGAAGAGACCGCCACTCCGGAAGCCTGCGCCACATGGCTCGATCCCACGGGCTGAGCGGTGCCGATGTACTCAGTGACAATCGCCTCGAGGATGGCAGCTTTGCGGCTGTCGAGTTCCTCGGGCTCGCGCTGAGCTCTGTGGGTGGGGTCAGGTGCGGTCATGGCGTGCTCTGGCAGTCGAGTCTACCGAGTGCCAGAGGACGCGGCACCACCACCCAGGCAGGCCTCGTCCCGCTCAGTCCTCAAGACGGAGTGCGGAGATGAAGGCCTCCTGAGGGACCTCGACGCGTCCGATGTTCTTCATCTTCTTCTTGCCCTCCTTCTGCTTCTCGAGGAGCTTGCGCTTCCGGGTGATGTCGCCGCCGTAGCACTTGGCCAGTACGTCCTTGCGCTTGGCCTTCACAGTCTCGCGACTGATGACCCGCCCGCCGATGGCTGCCTGGATCGGCACGTCGAACATCTGGCGCGGGATCAGCTCCTTGAGTCGCTCGGCCATCCGCTTGCCATAGGTCTCTGCCGAGGAGCGGTGCACGATGGTCGAGAAGGCATCCACAGAGACATGGTTGATCAAGATGTCGACGCGAACGAGGTTCGAGGTCTGGTAGCCGGTGCGCTCATAGTCGAGGCTGGCGTACCCCTTGGTACGGCTCTTGAGCTGGTCGAAGAAGTCGAGGACCACCTCGGCCATGGGGATCGAGTAGATCAGTTCGACCCGCTCAGGGCTCAGGTAGTCCATCCGGTCCATCTCGGCTCGCCGACTCTGGCAGAGCTCCATGATCGCCCCGGTGTGCTCCGACGGGGAGAGAATCGTGATCTTGAGCATCGGCTCGTCGATGTGGTCGATTCGGCTCGCCTCAGGAAGCTCAGTGGGGTTGTCGACCACCTTCTCGGTCCCGTCGGTCATGAAGGCCCGGTACACGACCGAGGGTGCCGTGGCGATGATGGAGAGGTTGAACTCCCGATCGAGGCGCTGCGTGATGATCTCCATGTGGAGTAGCCCGAGAAATCCACAACGGAATCCGAAGCCAAGCGCATGGCTCGACTCTGGCTCAAAGGTGAAGCTCGAGTCGTTGAGCTTGAGCTTCTCGAGCGAGTCCCGAAGGTCCGGGAGGTCGTCGCCGTCGATCGGATAGAGGCCGCAGAACACCATGGGCAGCGGATCCTGATAGCCAGCCAATGGTTCGTCAGACCCGTGATGGGCCGTGGTTACCGTCTCGCCAGAGCGGGCTTCGCCGACGTCCTTGATGCCGGCAATCAGGTAGCCGACGTCGCCAGGGCCAAGGCTGGGCATCGGGATCGGCTCGGGGGTGCGAACCCCCATCTCTTCCACGTCGTGCACCGCTCCGGCCTGCATGAACCGCAGTCGATCCGTCGAGCGCATGGTCCCCTCGACGATGCGAATCGATGAGACGACCCCGCGGTACTGATCAAAGCTCGAGTCGAAGATCAACCCCTGCAGCGGGGCGGACGGATCACCCGTCGGGGCCGGGATCCGCTCGATGATGGCTCGGAGCAGCTCGGGGATCCCTTCACCCGTCTTGGCGGAGATGGTGAGAATCTCTGCGGCATTGAGCCCGAGGACCTGCTCGATCTCGGCCGCACAGCGCTCCGGGTCAGCGGCCGGCAGGTCGATCTTGTTGAGAACCGGAATGATCTCAAGATCGTTCTCGAGGGCGAGGTAGCAATTGGCCAAGGTCTGAGCCTGGATGCCCTGAGAGGCGTCAACGAGCAGGACTGCCCCCTCGCACGCGGCCAGCGACCTCGAGACCTCGTAGCCAAAGTCGACGTGACCCGGGGTATCGATCAGCTGGAGAGCGTGGCCCTCGAAGACGACCCGAACGTTTTGCGCCTTGATCGTGATCCCCCGCTCGCGCTCAATATCCATCGAGTCGAGGTACTGGGCACGCATGTCTCGGGCGTCGACCGCACCCGTGATCTCGAGGATCCGATCCGACAGTGTCGACTTGCCGTGGTCGACGTGGCTGATAATCGAAAAGTTCCGGATCTTCTCGATTTCGAAGGCAGTGGCAGCAGGACGAGAGGAAGTCACGATGTCCCAAGCGTACCGGTGCCGGCGAGGGTCGCCGACCTCGTGGTGAGGGTCGCCGACACCAGATGATGCTTCCCGTTCCCAAGTCGATCGCCGACTCCGGCCAGTACTGCTAGCATTGGATCTTCGCAGCCGCCGGCAACGACGGCCTGCTCCCCCAGCTGGAACAAGAACTTCGAGGATCTCGTGGCAAACATCAAGAGCCAGATCAAGCGCAACCGTCAGAATGAGCGTCTTCGCCTCGCCAACAAGGCGGTTCGCTCCGAGATGAAGACCCGCACCAAGGCCGCCGTGGCAACTGCCGAGGCTGGCTCTGAGGAGGCCGTTGAGGCCCTGCGGCTGGCGGTCAAGCGCATCGACAAGGCTGCCGCCTCAGGCGTCATCCACAAGAATCAGGCGTCCAACCGCAAGCGCCGCCTGATGCGTCAGATCAACTCAATCAGCGCCTGATCCAACGTCGCCCTTGGCGACGTCTCAGCGGTATCCGTAGCACTGGCGGAGCGGAGTCGTGATTCTCTCCACCTTGCGCCTCGCGTCCTGATTGAGTTCCGTTCTCCAACGATCATCGAGCGCGATCACCCGCTCCCTTCGCTCGAATCGACCAGGGTTCCCCCCCGTTGAGTGTGTTGCCTCGAGCAGCACCGTCGATGGCGCGACAAATGCCGGGGAGCCGGTCGGTTCCCCGAGGAAGCTCAGCAGCTGATCAACCACCGCCTCGGGCTCGACAGCGAAGCGCTCGTAGGACTCCCTCAGATAGGTATCGGCCCCCCTGCGGACGAAGGTCTCGGTGGCCAGGGCCCGAGTCATCCATGCCCTCGCCACGGCACCAGGATCCCTCGTTTCGAGATGGTTGGTCCCGGAGGGATCAACCTTGCGACTCCCCCACGACGCTGCGACTGCCCTCGGGTCCCTCGTCAGATGCACGACACGCACATCGAGGTCGCTCATCGACTCGACCACCATCGCCGGACCCGGCATCTTCGAGCTATCGACGATCACGCGAGCACCCGTCACGTCGACGATGGCTTTATAGAGCCGAGCGAGCCGAGCGGCATAGGCATCTACGCCGGCGCGCCCCAGGCGCAACTGCGTCCAGAGCTTCGCCGAACCACGAGCTCGGCCGATCCTGGCGATGGTGGCGAGCATTACCGGATCAGGGTCGAGGACGCCGGGAGCCGCATCGGCCACCGCCCCCCAGAACCGGCAGTCGACCAGTTCACTACCGCAGCCACACCGACGACCGGGCTCTCCAATCACTCGCCAGACCTTCCACACCTCGCCCACGTCGACGACACCTTGCGACTGACCCAGCACTGAGGCAAGCAGCGTCGATCCAGACCGTCCGGCACCAGCGATGTAGAGGATGCTGGTCATGCTCCCCTCCGGCGGACCAGAGGCGGCCATGACGGCCGCCAGACCGGCAGCGGCCAGCACAGCAGACCCCAGAGCGAGAATCCACCGGCGATGACCAGGTCGAGAAGGCCGACAAGCCCACTCTTGGGACCTCCACCCGTCGACACCGAACGAAGACGTGGCAGAACGAGGCGCAGGTAAGCCTGACCCTGGGCACGGCCGACCTCCGGCCGAAATGACCGTGGCATCTGTCGCACGATCCCGAGCCTCGTTATCAGGCGATGACGATTATTCCGTTCGATGGTGGAGCGTGATCCGGGTCGTTTGAGATAGGCCAGGACTTCAGCATCGATGACTCCGATCGGCCCTTGGGTGGCCGAGCGCATCACCATTTCGAAGTCCTCGGAGCGTCCGAAGCCAGACAGGCCCTCGTGCCAACCCCCAACAGTCCAGACCGCCTCGGCATTGAGCAACATTGCTCCAGGGGGTGGATTGAACGTCCGACGAGGGAGAACACCGAGGCCCAGAGGGCGCTCCGGGTAGCGGCGGAAAGCATCAGCCCGGTCGACCAGCCATGAAGAGGTCACGTCTTGGCCAGCCTCATCGACGTGGCGGAAGCCACCAAATACCCCGACAACCCCCTCGGATGCACCGGCCAAGAGCGCTGCAAGGCCGTTAGGAAGAAGTTGATCGTCGCCGTCGAGAAACACCACCCAGGGAGCACTGGCCTCTTCGAGCCCTGTATTGCGAGCCCCGCAGACCCCTTTGGCTCGCCGGTTCGCCACGATGCGAAGCCGCGGTTCGGAGGGGAACGCGGCCTGCAGGCGAGCGATCCCGTCATCAGGACTGGAGTCGTCAACGACGATCACCTCGAGCGACGCCGATTGGCCCAATGCGCTGGCGACACTATCTACGAGCCATTCGGCCACCCCGAAGGCAGGGATCACGACGGAGACATCGGGCACCGAACCCATCGCTCCAGCATCCACGGCCCTGAACCCTCCTCATCGCTCCGCCGCCTCCCATGACGGACGCTGGTGAGTCTTGCACCTCATGGGCGTTGGCCTCTGATCATCGAGTCGTCCAGCTTGGGCCTTCACCGAGCGGTTGATGCTCCCGAGGTCACCGTGGGGTGGTCGGTCGGCCAGCCAGATCCGAAGCCGGTCCAACAATTTCAGCCGAGTTTCGACCCTGAGAGCGTGTGGTCCATCTTGCGAGCGCGTCAGACGTCACGACCGACATCATCGTGTCGTGGCCTCTTCGCGTGACCCCACCGATTCCCAGTGAACATCTGTCTCGGTCCATCTCGCACGTCACGTTGGCCGAGCTCGCTCCCCAGATCCCCTCCAAAGCCACGTGCCATGGGGTCGAGACCAGAGTGGCGGACCTCTCCATGCGGGGACTTCGGCGTGGTTGTCCACCGTGACCTCGACGCGGCCATCAACCTGGCACGTTGGCAACCCAACGAGCCCCCGCTCGAGAGACGAGTGGAAGCTTGGAGCGCATGGCTTGTCGCAAGCGCCTCAGCACAGAGGAATCTGCACTGCGAAGTGGTGCCGAAGGAGCGGATCGCCACCCGCACAACGTCGCGGCAACGCGGAGGGCTCGTGGTCGGAACCGACTACCCAGAAGGCACGTCGGTCTGAGACGTCGGACCGTGAGCAAGCGCCGTTGGGCATCGCAGTTGCGTTGGTCACGCCACACAAGTGGGTCCAACGAGGACACATGCGGTCAGCGGTAGCCGTAGGCCCGGGCCAGCGGCCACGTGGCCACCTCGACCATGCGGCGGGTGCCAGGATCGAGCTCGCTTCGCCAGCGTTGCTGGTCGCCAATGGTGCGCTCGGTCCCCCCCAGCCGATCAGGGTTTCCTGCGATGGAGTGTGTCGGCTTGGTCACCACCGTGGTGGCCGAGGTGAAGGGGAGCACCGCATCGGCATCACCCATCCACGCGACGAGCCGCTCAACGACCGGCTTTGGCTCAGCCGCAAAGTCCTCGTACGCCAATCGCAGGAACCGTCCTTCAGGCACCCGACGGCGCAGGAGGAAGCTCGTCGCCGCCGACTGCGCCATCCAGTCGAAGGTCGATCGGCTGGGCCGCATGGCGAATAGTTGCTCGTCGGGGAACTGTGCGCTGGCCTTCGGGTAGAGCCACGATGTCACCACCGCCCGGGGGTCCCGCGTGAGCTGGAGGAGTGACACGTCACCCTTCCCTGCAGCGGTCGCAACCAGCCCTGAGGGTGGCTGCTTGGAGGAGTCGACGATGATCCGGCAGCCGGTCACCTCAGCGATTGCTGCGTAGAGATCAGCAAGCGCTTCGCGCCACTGCACGAAGGCCGCGTCGTGTCGTCGCTCACGCACGACAAGACCGAACCACTGCGAGGTGGCTCGCGACCGATAGACGAGGTCGATCACCGCCTGGTCGAGGTTGCTGGCCTTCGGTGCCCGCTCTGCGACCTCCGACCAGAATGCGCACTCGGCCAACAAGGCACCACACCCACACGACCTCGTCGATGTCGGCGTGCGGTTGCGCCAGAAGAACAGAAGTTCACCCACATTGGCCCAGCCCTCAATCTGGCCAAGGATGTCGGTCAACAGAGTGGATCCAGATCGTCCAGGTCCGGCGAGATAGAGGATTTTTGCATCCAACATCCCCACCCCCTCCGTTAGGCGCCTTAGGCGCTCGTGACCCTATCAGCGGCCACCGCCTCCATCGCTCAGCGACCGGAACCACAGAGATAGGCCAAGCGTGACACGAGCACCTCGATGATCAGCCGCTCATCAAGGAGCGATCCGCCCTTCAGCGCCAAGTCGGCCTCACCGATCAGGTCCATGCCTCGCGCCACCCCCTCGGGGCTCATCCGGTCATTCAATGTGACAAGTTTCTTGGCCACGTAGGGTGACCCGCCAATCGCCGCCACGACGTCGTCGGCCGAGCGCACGTCGACGCCGTCGAGGCGCGCCAGTTGGCGGAACCGGTTCTCGAAACTGACGATCAGGACGTGAGCCGAGATACCGCCGGGACCCATCATCCGGGCGACCACCTTGAGTGCTCCGTCGGCATCACCTTGTTCAACCAGGTCCGTCAAGTCCCAAATCGGTACTTGTCCTTTCTGGCCGAGGTAGGGAGCGAGCATGGATGCGTCGATGGACACGTCGGGGCCATAGGCCGATGCCAGGGTCTCGAGGATTCCATTGATTCGGCCAAGGTCGTCGCCGAGGTGTTCGGTCAGCAGCTTCGACGCCGCCGAATTGAGACGCACCGGTGCGTGACGGAGATGGTCGGCGAGATAGGCCTTCTTCTCCCCTTGCGTCTTGGTCCCGATGGTGAGGACCTCTCCGACAGCCGCCACTGCCTTCTTGAGCGTGGGGGTCGTCGTCCCGCCATCGCCCGAGAGCACCAGCACCGCACCAGACGGCGGTGACGCCAGAGCCGAAGCGATCTGTCGCGAGGCATCGGCCGTCAGCTTCCCTGCCCGACGCACGATCACGATCCTCAGGTCGACAAGGAACGGCGGTGTCATGAACGCATCGATGATCGGCCCTGGATCATCCTCGACGAGAGAATCGACCGACTGCTCCTCCACCACCAAGGAGCTGTCACGATCGCCGACGATCTCCGCCACGAGATCGTGGACCTCATTGGCGATGAGGACCTCGTCGGATCCGGTGACGAGATAGGCCGACCCCGGCGATGTACTTCTCTTTGTCACGGAGCGCTCAGCAGCAGGTCGATGGCGTCGCGGACCCGCACGGTCCCTTCCACATCGTGGACCCTCAGAACCCGACAGCCTCGAAGGATTCCAATGGTGGCGGCAGCAAGCGAGGCCTCGATGCGCTGATCGACCTCGAGGTCGAGCAGGACGCCGAGACAGGTCTTGTTCGAGACCGAGAGTAGAAGCGGGAAGCCGAGGTCGGCCAGCGCCGCCGAGTGCCGCAGCAGCTCGATCGACTGGGCAGCGGTCTTGCCGAGATCAAGGCCCGCATCCACGATCACCCGCTCAGCCGGGATCCCCGCGGCCAAAGCCTGGCTCGCCCGATCGACAAGGAACTCGCTCACATTGGTCACGACGTCGGGATAGACCGGGTTCGGATCTGGCACTCGGGGCCGGAGGCGGATGTGGGTGGCCACCACCGATGCCCCGGCAGCCGCCGCCACGTGCACGTAGTCGGGATCGCCGAAGCCGCTGATGTCATTGCCCACCACCGCTCCGGCGGCGAAGCACTCCTTCGCCACGCTGGCTCGCCAGGTGTCGATGGAGATCGGTGTGTCGAACCGCTCAGCGAGTGCCGCCACCGCCCTGACCACCCGGTCGAGTTCCTCGGCTTCGGTGACCTCTTCGCCGGGTCCAGCTTTGACGCCACCGACGTCGAGCAGGTCCGCTCCGGCGAGCACATGGCGCTCCGCCTTGACCAGGAACTCGTCGAATCCCCACGTGGCTCCCTTGTCGTAGAAGGAGTCCGGCGTCCGGTTGAGGATCCCCATCACCAGGGCGCGAGTGGTGATATCGAAGGATGTGGAACCAAGGTCGAGTCGTGTCGCCGAGATCGGCGAGGTCAGCGCCACCGATCAGAACAGCCTGGCGGCAAGCGCCTTGCGATAGGAGGCGGTCAGCGGGTTGGTGGCTCCGAGCGTCTCGAGGAGGTCGAGGTACTCCTGCCGGGCACCTTCGTCGGCCGCCACCCGCTCGAGCAGCTCATCGAGCTTCGGCACGATCTCGGCCTCCGCTGTCGACACGTTGGCCTCGGCGAGACGAGCCTCGGCGTTGAGGGCATGGACCTCAGGTGTCTCGGGGATCCGAGCCAGCATCTCGAGCGCCTCGGTCGGGCGAGCAGAGTCGATCATCAGTCGGGCGAGGGAAGCAATGGCCACCACGTGGCCGGGATCGAGTTCGAGAGCCCGTCGCAAGGAGTCCTCGTCGCCCGCTGCCGCCAGCTCATCGGCCTCTGTGGGCGGAGGTACGAGCTGCTCCACGAAGGCCTGGACCTCAGCGGGCGACACGGGTCCGGAGAATCCGAGATAGGGCTTGCCCTCGACTACCACGAAGGCCGCCGGCACCTCTTCGACGCGGAAGGCCTCAGCGATCTTGGGGTTGGCATCGATATCGATGGCCACGAGGCCCACCGCATCGCCACGGGCCGCAATCAGTGCCTCGAGCAACACGCCGAGCTCATTGTCCTCGTCAAAACGAGGTGACCACAGCTCGACCACCACCGGCCGCGTCATGGAGGCCTCGATGACCTCGTTCTGGAAGCTGGCCTCGGTCGCGTCGTTCACGCTCTCCACGTTACCGGGAGGCCGATACCCCCGGGCCGCCGAAGCGATAGCGTGCCGAGCATGGCAGACCAGACCTCCGCACCCATCGGGATCAACGTCGAGAACGTCAGTGAGTGGCTAGGGGCCAATGTTGACGGTCTCGTCGGGCCCTTCACCTTCGACCTCGTGGCGGGAGGACGATCAAACCTGACGTACCGGGTCACCGACTCCACGGGGCGGTCGGTAGCGCTGCGTCGACCGCCGACGAGCCACGTCCTGCCCACCGCCCACGACATGGTGCGCGAGCACACCATCTTGTCGGCCCTTGGTCCGGCAGGAGTGACCGTGCCGGCCACCTACGGCCTCTGCGTTGACGAGTCGGTGAACGAACGCCCCTTCTATGTCATGGAGTTCGTCGAGGGGCACATCCTGCGTGATGCAGCTATCGCCGAGGCTGCCTTCAACGTTGAGCAGCGCCGCCAGATCGGACCGAACCTCGCCACCACGCTGGCCGCCCTCCATGCCGTCGATGTTGACGCCGTAGGCCTCGGTGACCTCGCCCGCAAGGAGGGGTACATCGAACGTCAGCTGAAGCGCTGGCGAGGTCAGTACGAACAGATGGCCGTCGCCGGAGTCGACCACGGAGGGCTCGTCGAGGCCGTCGGTGACCAACTCGCCGCCTCCATCCCGGATCAGCAGCGGGCCACCGTGGTCCACGGTGACTACCGCCTCGATAACACGGTCCTCGATGACAACGGCCGAGTGTCCGCCATCTTGGACTGGGAGATCTGCACGCTCGGTGACCCACTGGCCGATCTCGGCCTACTGCTCGTCTACTGGGCCGAACCCTCCGACGGCGCCGTGGCACTGCTTGGTGCCGCCCCGACGGTGGCCGAGGGATTCTCGACTCGCGCTGAGGTCCTCGCCGCATACGAGGCCGCGTCCGGCCTCGATGTGAGCAAGGTGGCGTACTACCAAGCCTTCGGCTACTGGAAGCTGGCCTGCATCCTCCAGGGCGTCTTCGCCCGCTACATGGCCGGTGCCACGGCTGGAGATGCCAGCAGCGTCGATTCCTTCCCTGAGCACGTCGCCCTGCTCGCCAGGACCGCCGCTTCAACCCTTGAGACGCTCTGATCCATGGCCTTCGACGACGAGTCCATCTACGACATCGTCAGCGAGCCTGTGCTCGCTGAGCCGGTGCTCATCGTCTGCCTTGAAGGGTGGGTCGATGCCGGCCTCGGTGCCTCATCGGCCATCGCCTCGATGCTCGAGACCTCGTCCACTGAGCTCGTGGCCACCTTCGACGGCGATGTCCTGCTCGACCAGCGGGCCCGCCGGCCGATGGTGCGGATCGTCGACGGGGTGACCACCTCGCTGACCTGGCCAGAGATCCAGCTGCGGGCTGGGGTGGACCTCGCTGGGCGAGACATCCTCTTCCTCGTCGGCCCTGAGCCTGACGTCCATTGGGGAAGCTTCGTCGAAGCTGTCTATGAGCTGATCATCCGCTTCGACGTGAACCTCGTCATCGGTCTCGGTGCCTTCCCGGCCCCGGCACCCCACACCCGACCCATCAAGCTCGCCGCCACCGTGCCCTCCTCATCGATCAGGCTGCTCGAGCACGTGGGCCTCGTGCCCGGCGAGCTCGAAGTCCCGGCCGGGGTGACCTCGGCGCTCGAGATGCGCCTCGACGATTCCGGCATCGACATGATCACCCTGTGGGCGAGAGTCCCGCACTACGTGGCAGCCATGCCGTTCCCCCAGGCCGCAGCGGCCCTCATCGAGGGTGCGGCCAACGTCGGAGGGTTGTCGCTGAGTGCCGGCAACCTCCTTGCCGCAGGCGACTCCTCTCGGCGCCAGGTCGACGACCTCGTCTCCTCCAACCCTGAGCACCTGGCCATGGTCAAGGCACTTGAGGTGTCACTCGACGCCACCGAGGGCAATCCACTTGGCGTGGACCACATGCCCACCGGCGATGAGCTTGCCGCCGAGCTCGAGCAGTTCCTTCGGGGTGCCGACGAAGCCTAAGGTTCCGACTTCTCGCTTTGATCTAGAGGTCGAAGCGGGCCTGGGCCTCGGTGGATCTCTGGTCGGAGCGAGGCCGAACGGTGGATCTCGTCGGATCATCAGGCTCGTCGCCAGGCGCCGGACCCTCCTCAGATCGACTCCGGCCCTCGAGGCCGATCTGGAGGCCGTCGAGGAAGATGCCAGCGTCTCGCTGACGAGGATGACGGTTGGCCAGTGCGTGGAACGCCGCCGAGTGATCAGGCACGGCGAGATGCGCGAGCTCGTGGACCAACACGGCATCGAGGACCCACGATGGCGCCACTCGGAGCCGGTCGGACAGTCGGATCACCTGGCTCTCCGGTGAGCACGATCCCCATCGACGGTTCTGATTGGTCACGAAGCGCACCGACTCGATCTCCACCTCGAGGTCATAGGTCGAGATGAGTGCTCGAGCCCGCTCAAGCAGCTCGGGATCGGTGGAGAATGTGGCTGGCCTCCGACGACGAGAACGCTCGATGAGCCACTCGATGAGATCCTCGCGGGCCGAACCACGAACCCTCGCCGGCACTGCGACGATCAGCACGGAGCCCTCCCACCAGGCAGTGGCGGTCTTGGTCCGGCGAGCGCTCGCCCGGATCTCGAGCTCTGGACGCTTCCCTTCGGCGGGGCGACGCTCGATGGAGGATGGCACTCCAGGGCGCCGGCCGGTGGCCATCAGGGCTACGGGACCACGTTGACGAGCTTCGGTGGCCGAGCGATGACCCGGGCCGGAGCGGCGCCGGCCAGCTCTGCGACCACCTTCTCCGAGGCGAGCGCCAAGGAGACCGCATCAGCCTCCGTGATCGAGGCATCGACCTCGATTCGGTCACGGACCTTGCCGTTGACCTGCACGATCATCGTCACCGAGTCCGAGGCCACCAGGCTCGGGTCGTAGGTCGGCCAACTCTGTTCATGGACGTGGATGCCGTGGCGAAGCTCATAGAGCTCGGCCGAGAGGTGCGGGGCCAGCGGGGCGAGGAGCAGCAAGAGTGAGTCGACAGCCTCGGCAAGGACATCGTGCCTCGGTCCAGCCTCGTCGCGCACGTAGCGGCCAAGGAGATTCACCAGCTCCATCATCTGAGCAACTGCGGTGTTGTAGCTCCAGCGCTCCAGGTCCTCGGTGACCTTCTTGATGGTCTTGTGGGTGGTCCGCCGAACCTCATCGTCGAATGACGACATCGCCGTGTCGACCGGTCGACCGATGTGCTCCTCGGTGGCCAGGCGCCAGAGTCGATCGAGGAACCGGCCGCAGCCCTCGATGACTGAGTCGGTCTGGTCGGTCCAGTCGAAGTCATCGGCGGGCGGTCCCACAAAGAGGTGAAACAGCCGGAGCCCATCGGCGCCGACCGTCTCGTAGTACTTCGTAGGAGCCACCAAGTTGCCTTTAGATTTCGACATCTTCGAGCCGTCCATACGGATCATGCCCTGAGTGAAAAGGCGCTTGAACGGCTCGCGGTCGACTCCAGCAGCAAAGCCGGTGTCGATCAGGGCCTTTGTGAAGAACCGGGCATAGAGCAGGTGCAAGATGGCGTGCTCGATGCCACCGATGTACTGATCCACTGGCATCCAGCGGGCTGCCGCTTCCGGCGAGAACGGGACCGACGGATCGAACGGGTCGGTGTAGCGCAAGAAGTACCAGGACGAGTCCACGAAGGTGTCCATCGTGTCAGTCTCTCGGCGTGCCGGCTGCGTGCAGTTCGGGCAGGCCACAGAGACGAACCCCGCATGGCTGGCCAGCGGCGACTCCCCCGACGGAGTGAACTCCACGTCATCGGGGGCCAACACGGGGAGCTCGTCATCAGGGACCGGGACCACACCGCAGTCCGGGCAGTGGATGACCGGGATCGGGCAGCCCCAGAACCGCTGGCGCGAGACAAGCCAATCTCGCAAGCGGTAATTCACGGTGCCGATGCCCTTGGCCTCCTCGACGAGCCATTCGATAGCTCGGGCCTTGGCCTCAGGGACACCCATCCCATTGAGGAAGCCAGAGTTCACCTTGATGCCGTCACCGGTGAAGGGTCCGACGAAGTCGGCCGGTAGCCCGTCGGCTGGCTCGGTGGTCCGCATAATCGGCAGGCCGTGGGTGGTGGCGAAGGCGAAGTCTCGTTCGTCTTCGGCCGGCACGGCCATGATGGCTCCGGTCCCGTAGCCCATCAGCACATAGTCAGCGATGAACAGCGGGACCGGATCTCCGGTGAACGGGTTGATGACGTGGCTGCCCGTGAACGCCCCGCGTTTGTCGAGGGCACCGCCATCGGACGATGTGCGCTCGATCTCGGTGGCACCAGCGACCTTGGCCTTGAGCTCCTCGACTACTGGGCGCTGGGCATCAGTGGTGAGATCGTCGACGAGCGGGTGCTCGGGAGCCAACACGGCATAGGTCATCCCGAAGCTGGTGTCGGGTCGGGTGGTGAAGACCTTGATTGCGAGGTCCGGACGCCCCTCGACCACGAGGTCCATCTCGGCACCCTCGGATCGGCCGATCCAGTTGCGCTGCATGGTCTTGACGCGCTCGGGCCACTCAAGGTCGTCAAGGCCATCCAAGAGCTCGTCGGCATAGTCGGTGATCTTGAAGAACCACTGCTCGAGGTCTCGCTTGACCACGAGGTCGTCAGACCGCTCGCACGTCCCGTCAGCCTGGACCTGCTCATTCGCCAACACCGTGCTGCAACCGGGACACCAGTTCACCGGAGCGTTTCGGCGATAGACCAGACCGGCCTCCATGAGGCGCAGGAAGATGGCCTGGGTCCAGCGAATGTAGGACGGGTCGTGACTACGAACCTCTCGACGCCAGTCGAACACCGCACCGAGCTTGCGGACGCTTGAGCGCAACTCGACGATGCGCTCGTCGGTGAAGATCCTCGGGTGAGTGCCAGTCTTGATGGCGGCATTCTCGGCTGGAAGGCCGAACGAGTCAAAGCCGAACGGCGACAAAACGCCATATCCCTGCATTGTCTTATAGCGGGTGATCAGATCGCCGAAGGTGTAGTTGCGCACATGTCCTTGATGGGCGGACCCCGACGGATAGGGGTACATGCACAGGGCATAGAAGGGGGGACGAGGATCGTCGTTGTCGATCTCGTAGAGGCCGGAATCAGCCCATCGCTGCTGCCACTTCGCCTCGATCTGCTCCACTGGGTACTTTCGTGCCATGAGTGCCAATGCTACGGGAATCATCCGGTGTCGCCGACAAGAGCCTCGGCGGTACAGCGATCCTCGAATGCCCTCATCTCACTACTCCGAGCAGAGAGGTGGCGCGGCACTGAGAATTGTGAGCGTTCACCCCTTCTTCGCTTCTGACTCAGCCCCAGCGACGCCCTGAAACCCATCCGCCATCGGCTTGACGCACCGGGGATATCGATCGACGAGGTCGGCCACCGTACGCGCAAGGCGACCAGGCGTGTCAATGTTCACCAACCGCGTCTCTTGTCGCCGACGACGCACCCGCCGCGTTCACTCCTCTGCCGCGATCGTCACCACCTCATGGCGCTCGACACCATCGAGCACCGACATCACCTCAGTCGAATCCATCCGGCACGTCGGTTCCGGCCAAGGGTCCAGCCAAGGTTCCGCATCAGGCGGTGATGCCGCCCAAGCGCCTCTGACGTCCCGAGGGGGTCCCCCTCAGCACCAGGACATCGGCCCCGAGCATCGGTCGGTGGTCATCAGTCGAAGCCAACACGCTATCCATCTCACTCCTCGATCGCAGGGACGCGATGGGCTGCTCGGGCGATGGTTTGGATTTCTTGCAGTGAGGCCACGGCTGCTATGGTGAGCACTCCTTCGGGGGTATAGCTCAGTTGGTAGAGCGCTTGACTGGCAGTCAAGAGGTCAGGGGTTCGAATCCCCTTACCTCCACCAAGGGGATCTTTGTGCCAATGGCACATCCATCGCTTTCTTGGGCGTTTGCGTGCAAGTCGCAGCGGCCCGTGACCCGCAGTGTCGGCTGGATTTGCCAGCCCGGCTTGATTTTCAGGGTCTCGATGAGGACAGCCGCGAGCCTCATTTCTCGTCGATGTTGCCCTCGTGACGCAGCACACGATCGATCATTGCGGCGTCATGCGCGACCACAACGAACTCCGGGGTGCTGTCAAGCACGTCAACCGATGCGGGGCAGACCAGGTCGCCGCAGAGCGGCGCTATCTCTCCGAGCAGTCAATGGCCCAGATGGCCAGCACGACAGTCGAACTCAACCCTGAGGCAGGGCCAGCGAGCCTCATGTCATGATCATCACGGAGCTGAGACTGCTGCGGTCGTAGGTGACACCACTCAACGGGACGTGATCAAGCAGCCGGAGGTTGCTTTGGCTTCATCTCCGTTCCAATGTCGGTCATCCCCGTCCTGTATCGCCGAGAACTCCTGACTTCTGTGACGTTGATCGAGATGCGACGCGCGATGTTCATCTCCGCCTGCCTCACCATGCGGCAAGCATCGGCGATTGAATGGGTAGAGTCCGCCGTCAAAGCGGCGAAGTCGCTCTGAAGGTGCGAGATGAGCCACGACGTGACTAGACAGAGTCAACACCAAACACCTTGTCGACCCGGATGGTTCCCCACCACCCGACACCTTCATCTCACCGGCTTGGGTCTCCTCGTTACCTTCGCCTGGATCGCCCAGTTCTCTCGAGGAGATGACATCGCCGGCAGCGCACTCCTCATCCTTGCCGCCCTCCTCGGTCTGTTCGGCATCTATCACGCCAGCGAAGGTGGACACCTTGTCGTCCCCAAACTCATCGACGTGGTCGTTTCCGTGCTGGCGACCGGCATCACCAGCATCGCCGTCCGGCCCCTCGGTCTTCCTCAGGTCCTTTGCTCCACGGGTGTGGCCATTCTCGGTTGCACGGGACTCTGGTGGGCTCAAGGGTCAGATTTGCGGGAGCGATACAGTGCCCCGATCTACGTGGGCTCGTTCGTCGGCATCACCTCCGCCCTGGTATTCCACAACGCCGCTTGGGTCATGGCGGCCGGAGGGATCGCGGGCGTGCTCTGGTCGGCCAGCCGAGAGGCATGGGTGGGCCTCGGGGGCAAGATGGGAACAATTGCCCTCGGTGGGGTGCTCATTGCCGCGGCGATGGCTTCCGCCACCCACCATCTCGGCGATGGAGCCGACCACACCCCCTTGACCGGCGTCTCGGTGGCCATTGTGATCATCTGCGTCGTAGCCGCCCAGGTGACCTGGGTGCTCAATCGGTTCCTTGGACTTGGGCCGGTACTGAGTTCGGCCATTCCCACCTTCGTCGCCGCTCTGGTGCTTGCCGCGGTCCCCGCCCATCTCCTGACACCAGCGCAGGTTGATGCGCTGGCTGCCGTCTGGTTCTCCTCGAGCTTCGTGGGCATGACAAGCCGCGATGGCTATATCCACCTATTTCTCAGCCTTCTGATGGCCGGGGTCGTACTTGGGCTGCTGTTCCTCAGCCAAGGAAGCCGACTCGAAGGCATGGGTGGTCTGGCCGGGCTGCTGGCCCTGACTGCCAACCTGATTACCTTGGGAGCGGCTGCAATCATCACTCGGCGATGGCGCAAGCCTCATGTGGCAGTCGAGCGGTTGGCTCAAGGAAGCCCCTAGCCGCTTTCGACTTCGCCCGCCGATTAGTCAGGAAGCGCCCGTAGCTTGCGTCAATTTCCGTTGGCTATCAGCCGATCCGAGGCTTCATCGGTCCTCTGGTCGAAGCCTGAGACCAGCGTGCTCGGGTCACCGAAGCCATGGACCCAACGCTCCAACGGTTGGGCCGCAGAGTCAATTCACGATGAAGGGCATCCTTGCCCGGACCGTCAACACCGTCGTCGTCGTCTTCTTCTTCACCCTCGTGACGACGGTTTGGCTGACTTGCACATCCACCGAGTAGTTCCCAGGCAACAACTTCCTCGACGGCTTTCCCGACAACACGCCAGACTTGGACAACTTCACGCCCGTCGGCAACGGTGCATTCACCCCTGCTATCGAGTACATCTTCCACGCAAGCTTGCCGCCCGAAGTGCGTCCCGTGGTGGCCAGCTGCTGGCTGTAGCTCTGGCCCCGGGTCGATGCCGGCAGACGGCCGGAGGCCATCCGAAAGCCAATCTTCCAGACCTCATCGCTCGCCGGCACATAGAGGACGCCGGAGGTGTCGATCGCGATGCTGAAGAGATACACTGGAAGTCCAGAGGCGACTATCGACTCGGTGTAGCCGCCCAAACCGTCCGGCGTGAACTCAGCCGCAACCCCCCCGACGATACTGGTCACAAAGAGGTTGCCGGCGGGGTCAATGACTAGGCCTCCTGGCACGTAGAAGTGACCAACAGTCGACTCGGTGTAGCCGCCCGAACCATTCGGGGTGAACTGATCCACGCCCCCGCAGCCCAGGCCCCCGCAGTCGAAGACCCCGAAGGCTTCACTGATGAATACATCACCGGCGGCGTCAACGGCGATACCGATGGGCACGTTCAGACCTGTCGCCACTACCGACTCGGTGTAGCCGCCCGAACCATTCGGGGTGAACTCAGCGGCGATCCCCTCCGAGGGGCTGGTCACAAAGACATCACCGGTGGCGTCAACGGCGATGCCGAGCACGACGCTGGCGAGATCCGCGGCGACCGTCGACTCGGTGTAGCCGCCCAAACCGTCCGGCGTGAACTCAACGACGTTGACAGTCCCGAGAGAAGTCTCTTCAGACGTGAAGACGTTGCCGGCGATGTCGACTGCGATCCCAGACGGACCCTTCATGCCGGTGGCTACCGGCGACTCGGCATAGCCGCCTGAACCGGTCGGGGTGAACTTGTTGATCGTTCCCGCCGCGTTCGTCAGATAGATGTTTCCAGCCGCGTCAACCGCTGAAAAGCTGAATCCGGTTGTCGCTTGTCCTTCCATGTGAATGACCGACTGCGAGGGGACCACGACAGGCCCAACATCAAGCGCATTGCTTGGTCCTCCGACGTTGGTTGCCACCACGTGGAACGTATACGGCGTGTCACTGCTCAACCCCGTCACCGTGCACGACAACGTCACCGTCGTACAGTCCTGACCATGATCGTCGGTGACCGTGTAGGAAATCGCGTGATCAACGACCTGCGTGGCCGCCATCCATGACACCTTCACCGTTCCGTTGGTGATGACCAGGGCTGATCCGCCACTCGGGGCACTCGGCGGATCGGGTTCCGGCGTCACGGTCACCGACGTCGAAGGGTCCGAGGTACCGAGCGAGCTCGTGGCAGTGGCCGTGAAGGTGTAGTCCCTGCCGTTCGTGAGACCATCGACCTTGCAGCTGTACGAACCATTGAACAATTCGGTGGCAACGCAGGCGTGGCCCTGGCCGTCCGTCATGGAGAACTTCGTGGCATTGGGAAACGAGGCATAACCAGCAACCGTCAATGTGGCCGCACTATCCGCTGGCGATCCGTTCAAGACAGGGACGTCGGGGGTCGACGGTGAGACCTGCAGGACATTGCCTCCCACTACGTCCAACACGAAGAAGTTGCCCGACGCGTCGACCGCCACCGCTGGCTCGGACGCATTGTTGCTGTCGAGGAACACCGGGACCCCAGCGTCGTACCCCCTCGATCCATTCGGGGAGACCTCATCGACTTCGCCGCCGTACTGTTGACCCACGAAGACATTGTTCGACGTGTCCACAGCCACGCTCTCGAACGGGCCGCCGCTGGCAATCCTTCGTTGTTGGCCAGCGGGTGCGATCTCGATCACATAGTTTCCGCAGACCAGGAAGAGGTTTCCAGTCCCGTCCACGGCCACATTCGTTGGCGATGAACAGGAGCCAACGCCACCGAACGTGCCGAGCTCGATGCCCGCTCCGTACCCCTGGCTCGGATCGTTCGCGACATTGGCCGTGAACTTCTGCAGGAATGGCGTCGAGTTTTGGGTGACGTAGATAGTGCCGGAGGCGTCGACTGCCAATCCATTCTGGGAGGTGAATCCCGAGAGCACTTGAGTCGATGCTCCGAAGGTCCCATCACCATTCGAGGGGATCTCGTGAAGCGTTCCGGTCGTGGTATCACCCACGAAGACGTTGCCGGACGCGTCCACCGCCAGCGTTGCGTAAGCGTCTTCTCCGGAATTGGCGATGACCGAGGCCGCAGTGAAGCCCCCGCTGCCGTTCGGAGTCATCTCAACCACGTTCTGGCTGCTGTCGACCTGACTATTCTCGATCACGAAAATGGTCCCATTGGTGGGGTCAACGGCCAAGGCCTGAGGTTGGGTGAGGCTGGACACCGCGGTGGTGGTCGCTCCCGCAACTCCGGATTCGAATCCGGCCGCTCCACCCGCAGCCAGCGTTCCGAGAAGAGTCACCATGGACACCAATAGTTTGCTCGTGAACTGAGGCTTCATCGGGTTTCCTTTGTTCGGCGGATTCTTCGCTTCCGTCCAACCACACTTCGGGAACCCAAAGGCCCATAGTTGAAAAACTATTTTTGCTTAGGTGTTAAAAAGATACACCTGATTAGCCCGGGAACACGACTCAATTTGCGATCATCACGCAGCATGGTGATCTCCTCCCACGGTCCTGCCCCGCAGTCCTCGCTCGAGTCATGAGCTCAGCTCACTCATGAGGACCATCAGCACTGGCCAGACCACGCATCTCGCCGTGGTCGAATCTGCGGGCCCTCGGACCAAGCGGCCCGTCACCCAGATGACAGAGCGCGGCACCGGTCACCGCCCCCTTACGTTCACGATGCGGGGAGGGTGACCAGCAGAACCATCGCCCTCCATGGATCATCGCTGCCTTGAGCAACACGGATCGTTCCGAGCCTCGTGTGTTCTTCGGTTGGATGGTGCAATTTGTCGAACACCACGATGCCCACGGGTGTGCCTGCGTCGGTTGATTCATCAACCTTTCGCTCGAATCCCCCCTTCTCGACGTTGAGAGGGGGCGGAGATGAACGAGCTGCGTGCATCGAGCACAGCCTTTTGAGCATCATCGACTCTGTGAAAGAATCGCGAAATGACTGATACTGACGCATCACGAGTTGACGACGCCATTGACGCCCTCCTACTTGAGCACGACCCGGCCGAGGAGAGCTATGTCGAGTTCCGTGGCCACCAGTTCGACGCCGGTTTGGCCTGGGTGCACCTTCCTGAGGGCAGCGGCGGGCTCGGCGTCTCCCTGCAGCTTCAGCGTGTGATCAACCGGCGGCTCGCCGAGGCTGGCGCCCAGCCAATGGACATGGCGCAATTCTTCATGGCGCTTGCCGGCCCGACCATCGCCACCCACGGCGATGCCGCCGTCAAGAAGCGCTTCTTGCGCCCCATGTTCACCGGCGAGGAGAAGTGGTGCCAATTGTTCTCCGAGCCGGGTTCCGGGTCCGACTTCGCTGGCCTCGGCACTCGCGCCGTCAAGGACGGCGACGAGTGGGTCATCAACGGCCAGAAGGTCTGGAACACCTTGGCGCACATCGCTGACTTCGGGATGCTCGTGACCCGCAGCGACCCGTCAGCCCCCAAGCACAAAGGCATGACCTACTTTGCCCTCGACATGGCTGCCGACGGCGTCGAGGTGCGACCCCTGCGCCAGATCACCGGAGAGGCTGAGTTCAACGAGGTCTACATGACCGAGGTCCGCGTGCCCGATGCCCACCGCATCGGTGCTGAGGGAGAGGGTTGGCGCGTGGCGCTGACCACGCTCATGAACGAGCGCACCGCCATCGGCGGCAGCGGATCCGGTGGCGCCCCCAAGCGCGGGAGCGGACCGGTTGCCTTCCTCATGGACACCTATGCCGCCGACAGCAACCGCACCCCTGTCGAGCGTGACCGTGTCACCCAGCTGTGGATCCGCTCTGAGGTCTTGCGGTTGACCAATATGCGCGCCGCCCAACTCGCCAAGAGTGGCAACCCTGGACCCGAGGGCTCGGTCGGCAAGGCCGTCGGAGCGATCCTCAACCAGGACATCTTCGAGGCATCGGTGGACCTTCAGGGCCTGGGCGGCCAGGTGGACTTTGACTACACCTTCCGGCGGCCCGGCACCTCCGACATGACCAGCGGCGGCCTCGGATACGCCTTCCTCCGGGCTCGGGCCAACACCATCGAAGGCGGAACTACCGAAGTGATGAAGAACATCCTCGGCGAGCAGGTCCTCGGACTCCCTGGCGAGCCTCGCCTCGACAAGGACATCGCCTGGGCTGACGTCCCGAGGTCTTGAGCCTCAGGCGCAGCCGTCAGCCCTCGTGAGGCACCTTCGCCGAACGCTCTGACGCGGCGACGATGCGATCGAGCATGGTCGGGAAGATGAAGTGGTGGAAGGGCAGCACCCCATACCAATAGAGGCGACCGAGCAACCCTCGAGGCCGGAAGGTGGCGACCTGCTCGATGTGGGACCCCTCCCCGCTCGCCGTGATCTCCCAGGTGAGCCATGCCATGCCCGGCAGACGCATCTCGGCGCGCAATCGCAGTCGCTCTGGGGCGACCACCGCCTCGATCCGCCAGAAGTCGAGGGCATCGCCGACGCGCAGCATCGGCCGGCGTCCTCGACGAAGACCAGGACCGCCGATGAGTTGATCTATCACCCCACGGATCTGCCAGAGCACCTTGGCTCCATACCAACCTTTCTCTCCCCCGATGGAGCTCAACTCGACAAAAAGCTCGTCAGGCGTCGCCGAAGACTCTGTTGAGCGACGATCGGCGAACTCGGTGCCGCCGGCCCACTCCGGGTCGAGCTCATTGGGGTTGAAATACGTCAGATCGGTATCGGAGAACGTGGTTGGCGCCCCCGACCCTTTGGTGATATCGAGGGCTCGAGTGATTGACTCCTCGAGCGTCAACGGTTTGACGCCGAGCTCGTCACAAGCTGATCGCTGTGTGACGATCACCTCGTTGACGAGGGACTGAACGAGCTCCTTGGCCAACGGGACCGGCACTGGAGTGACCAATCCAATCCAGTGTGACGACAGCCGAGGCGACAAGACGGGCACGGGGAGCAGGATCCTCGAGCGAAGCCCAGCGCACCGGGCATAGGTCTCCATCATCTCGGCATAGTTCACGACGTCCGCTCCGCCAACCTCGAGCACGCCTGAGAGCGGGCGCTCGTCGACAACTGCTGCCACGACGAGTTCGACCGCGTCGGCGATGCTGATGGGCTGACAGCGGGTCGACACCCACTTCGGCGTCACCATGATGGGGAGCACGTCGACGAGGTAACGCAGCATCTCGAAGCTCGCCGAGCCTGACCCGATGATGACCCCGGCGCGCAGCTCGATCACGGGGATCCCAGTGGCGGCTAGGGCCGCCCCGACATCCTGTCGGCTGGAGAGGTGCGTGCTCAGCGCGTCGGCCTCATCGCCCAGACCACCGAGATAGACGATGCGCTCGACACCGGCGACCGCCGCGCTGGCTGCGAAGTTGCGGGCTTGTTCGAGTTCGCGCTCCACCCAGTCGGCACCCTCGCCGATGGCGTGCACCAAGTAGATCGCAGTAGATACGCCCGCCATGGCGTCAGAGAGATCACCCTCGACGGAACCCTCAACAACTTCGACCTGATCGAACCACGAAGCCACCCTCAGCTTGGCTGGCGTTCGGGCAAGACATCGGACCTGCAATCCGCGAGCCAGTAGCGCCGGGACCACCCTGCCACCCACGTATCCAGAGGCTCCGGTTACCAGTACTCGGGGTGAGGTCATGTGCGGATCGTATCGGTCAAAGGTGCGGCTGCGAGCAGGTGCCTCCCCATGGGTGAGATCATTTCGCACCTTGTCAAACGCATCGAACTGCTGCGGTTCACCGACGAGACCTTGGCCGACCGGGCCCCCAAGGGCACCCCGGGCTGATCGTCGCCGTTCAGGGACGAGACGGCGCCGACAGGCAACATGAGCCCTTCATCTCGCGTCAAGCACTCGTCAACGACACAAGCATCGTGTTCTGCCCTTCGCCCCACGGCTCGCCACCATGCTTTCGATCGGAGCCATCGACCAGCAGCTCAGGGTCAAGCAAGCACTCTGGTCAAGCATCCGATTTGCCAACGCGCTGTCGCTCTTCGCGACCAGCGCGGTGCGTCGGTCCCACTGCTGAACGGCTCCATCGGCGTCATCATCACCACTGAGAGATCCGAACTACTTTCCGACGATCACGTTCTGGGGACGATGACCGACTCACGCCCCAGGTGCTCGGCACCCCACCACTCGCTCGTATCCCCTAGCCTAGACAAGTGACGTCACCCGCTCAGTTCTCTCGTTCGTCGATCTGGGGCCTGGGACACGTTGCCGCTCCCGAGGTGATCTCCTCGGCGTGGATCGACGAGCAGCTCTCCGAGACATTCGAGCGCTGCGGCGTCCGACCCGGCCTGCTCGAGTCTGTGGCCGGCATCATCGAGCGCCGGTGGTGGCCGCAAGATGTGACCTTCGAGCAGGCGGCGGCCATGGCCGGACGGGTCGCCTTGGCCGATGCTGGTGTGACTGCCGATGAGATCGACCTCCTGATCTCGACCTCGGTGAGCAAGCACCACCTCGAGCCGAGCGTGGCATGCGCCGTGCACCACGAGCTCGGTCTCGGACCGCACGCGGTCAACTTCGACCTCGGCAATGCCTGCCTTGGCTTTGTCAACGCCATGAACATCGCCGCTATGGCCATCGAGACCGGTCAGGCGACGACCGTGCTGATCGTCGACGGCGAGGGCAGCCGCCAGCCACAGATGTCAACCATCGAGCGCCTCCGTCAGCCCGAAGCCACCGTCACCGACATCTTCGAGCAATTCGCCTCGCTCACCCTCGGGTCAGGATCGGCCGCCATGGTCATGGGAGCGCACCGCGAAGGCGCTCATCGGTTCCTCGGCGGCGTTTCTCGTGCCGCCACAGTCCACCATGACCTCTGTGTCGGCGACCTCGACACCATGCGCACTGACACCGCCGGTCTGCTCGAGAGTGGACTCGAACTCGCCCGGGCGGCCTTCGATGAAGCGCTGGCCTCAGGGTGGGAATGGAGCGACCTCGACCGCTACGTCATGCACCAGGTGTCGGCCGTCCACACGACCAAGCTCTGCGAACTGCTTGGCGTCGACCCCACCAAGGTCCCCCTGACCTACCCCCACTTCGGCAACATGGGCCCCGCAGCCGTCCCGTTCACGCTGTCGACCATCGCCCACGACCTCACCGCCGGGGAGCGAGTCCTGCTCATGGGCATCGGCTCCGGACTCAACTGCGCCGGCGTCGAACTGCTCTGGTAGGGCCATGGCAGTTGCAACACCGCTCTCCCCGACCACCGAGCAACTGATCTCGTGGGGCCTTGACCCCGCCTGGTCTCGCCGGGTGATCATCGACGGGGCCGATGGCAGCCCGGTGGACCTCCATATCCTCGACACCGGACCCGGCCAGAAGGGCACCATCGTCTGCGTCCACGGCAACCCCACCTGGGCCTATGCATGGAGGAACCTGCTTCGCGAGCTCGGCGACGACTGGAGGGTCATCGCCATTGATCAGGTAGGGATGGGGTACTCCGAGCGAGGACGCCCCCGACGGCTTGGCGAGCGGATCACCGAACTGGTCACCTTCTGTGAGACCGAGATCGTCGGCCCCATCGTCCTCGCCGCCCATGACTGGGGTGGTCCGATCGCCGTCGGAGCAGCGGCTTCGCTCAATGTCTCGGCACTGGTGCTGTGCAACACCGCAGTGGCGAAGCCTGATGACGTCGCCGTCCCACCGCTGATCGCCACCGCACGGCGCCTCGTCGATCTGAGCTGCCGACGCACGCCGGCGTTCGTGTCGGGGACGGCCCACATGACGGCCCGAGAGCATCGAGTCGCTCTCAATGCCCCCTATCGATCCGCTGACCGACGCGAGGCAGTCCGGGACTTCGTCGCGGACATCCCCGTCCTGCCCACCGATCCCTCTCATGCCGCGCTCACCGGAGCGGCCGCCACCTTTGCAACTCTTGACTGCCCAATCCTGCTGCTCTGGGGAGGCAAAGACCCGGTCTTTCATGACCGATTCCTCCGGGATCTGCGACGACGACGCCCGGATGCCGATGTCGAGCGCTTTGCAGACGCCGGTCACCTCGTGGCCCTCGACAAGCCGATCGGCTCGATCGTCCGAGCGTGGCTCGAGGCTCAACCGAGCAACGCCCCGGAACTCGAGGCCGACAACCTTGGCATTGGTGGTGTCCTCTCGAGCATCGATCAGCGCCGCGTCGACCCGACACCGGTCTATATCGGCCCAGATGCGTCGCTCAGCTGGGCTGAGCTCGCCCATCGTTCGGAGGTGGCCGCTATTGCCCTTGTTGCCGACGGCGGCCTGGCTCCCGGGAATCGCGTCTCGGTACTGATTCCGCCATCGCCCGAACTGCTGATCGCCACGGCGGCGATCTGGCGAGCCGGCGGAGTGCCGGTGGTGGCCGACGCCTCGGCCGGGGCAATGGCCCTGCGACGCCTGGTGCGGGCCGCCGCCTGCACCTTGGTGATCGGCACACCGGCGACCCTGGCGGCATCGATTGCGCTGCGACTCGCTCCCGGTGCTCGACGCGCTGCCTTCGCCGGCGTTCCAGGAGTGATCGACCTGCGCCGGAGCGCACCGGGGATACCGGTCCCCGCCGCGATGCAGCCGGCCTCGTCCCTGGCCGCCATCGTCCACACCTCCGGAGCCACTGGGCCGGCCAAGGCGGTCCGCTACACCCATGCCGCTCTGGTGGCTCAGCGCGGCGCCATGTCCACACTCATCGACCTCGGTGAAGGTCGGGCCTTCACCACCTCATTCGGCCCCTTCATGCTCCTCGCCCCATTGCTTGGGCTGACGTGCATCCGGCCCGACTTCCCCGTCGATGACGCCAGCCGTCTCGGCTTCGACCAGCTCACGGCGGCACTCGGGCAGGGTCGGGTGACCACGGCGTGGCTCTCCCCCGCCTCGGCTCGGACCATCGTCGACACCGCCGAGGGCCGGCACGCTCCGATCGACCTTGTCATGCTCGCCGGAGCACCCATCACCTCGGACCTCGTGGCCGGAATCCGAAACGTGACCGGCGGGGTGGTTGCCGCTCCCTATGGGATGACCGAGTGCCTCCCGGTGACCGATGGAATCGACCCTGAGCGAGTGGGGACCCACGGTGGGACCTGCGTCGGTCACGCCGTCGATGGCTGTTCGGTCCTCATCGAGCCACGCCAGCCGGAAGATCCGACAGCCTGGGGGGACATCCTTGTGAGCGCTGAGTGGATGTTCGAGAGCTACGACCAGTCCTATGTCGCCAATGCCGAAGCCGAGGTGTTCCGCGACGGTCGCCGCTTCCACGTGACGGGCGACGTCGGCTACCTCGAAGACGGCTACCTCTTCCATCTCGGTCGACGACGTCATGTCATCGAGACCGAGTCCGGTCCCGTGGCCAGCGTGGCCATCGAGCAACCGATCGCCGCAGCACTCACGAGGTCCGTCGCCGCAGTCGGAGTGGGACCGACGGGCACCCAGGTCGTCGCCGTCGTCGTCGAGGGATCCGGATCACTCCGGATCGCCGACGAGGCACTCGCCCGGCAGGCTCGAGCTGCCACCGCGCAACGCATCGCCGCTGTCCTTGTTGGCGAGTTGCCCGTTGATCGACGCCATCGCTCGAAGATCGACCGCAGCCATCTCGCCAACGACGCCGGGGCTTTCCTGGCGGGACGATGACACGGGTCCTGGTCACTGGAGCCACCAGCCTCCTCGGCGGAGCAGTCGCCCAGGCGCTCGCCGAGCGAGGTGATGAGGTGACCTGCCTTCAGCGCCACTCGAGTGGCCTCGGACTCTCAGAGGTCCTCGCCGACATCCGTGATGCCGAGGCCGTGCGTCACGCCGCTCAGGGACACGACGCCATTGTCCACCTCGCCGCCCTGGTGGCCCCAAATCCTCGCTGGGCCGACGCAGTGGCCATCAACGTCGCCGGCACCCGTCACGTACTCGATGCAGCCCGAGACTGCGGTCGGCTGCTGCACGTCTCGTCGCCCTCTGTGGCCTTCGCCGACCACGCCAGCATCGGCGCTCCTGCCGAGGCGCCGACCTACGCCGGACGCGACGCCTATGCCGCCACCAAAGCGCTCGCTGAGCAGCTCGTGCTCGTCCCCTCGGACGTGGCCACCGTGGTGCTGCGGCCCCACCTCGTCTGGGGTCCCGGCGACACCCAGCTGGTGGGTCGGATCGTCGATCGGGCCCGCCAAGGCCGTCTCGTGCTGCCCGACCACGGCCGACCGCTGGTAGCCACCACCTTCCTCGACGACGCCGTCAGCGCCATCATCGCCGGTCTCGACCGAACTGGGGATGATCCTGACGCATGGGGGCGCCCCCTTGTGGTGACCGGGAATGACCCACGACCGCTGGTGGAGCTTGTGGGCGGGATTCTCGCTGCTGCTGGCGTGTCGACCACCCTGCGTTCGATCCCCGCCCCACTCGCAGGTCTCGCCGGCAGGCTCATCGGTCGACTCTGGACCGGCGAAGAGCCTCCATTGACCTACTTCGCCGCCCGGCAACTTTCGGTGGCGCACTGGTATGACCTGGCGGAGACTCGCCGCCTGCTCCGCTGGTCACCCGAGGTCACCGTCGATGAGGGCCTTGATCGCCTCGCTGGCTGGTATCGCTCCCTCGCACAGGACTGATTACCAACTCAGATCGAGCACCGCTCGCATCGTCGCCTCGAACGAGGCGTCGTCCATGGCTGACCGTGCGCCCAGGACCATCTCGGTGTCTTCACCGACACGCACTCGCAACGGTGTAGCTGGGTTCTCGATGGCCCCCAGGATGGCTTGACCGACCACCTCGGGACCCGGGCGGCCTGCGGCCCCGGTGACCTTGTCGTCAGTGCCATTCCACTGGTCATAGAGCCCTTGATAGGCGTCCGGGTAGGCAAGATCCATCCCGGTGCCCTTCATTCCCGGTGAGGTGTAGCCCGGCTCGACCAGCACCAGACGGATACCGAAGTGGCCCACCTCGTAATGGAGGCTCTCGGTGAGCGCCTCGAGGGCGAACTTGGTGGCCGCATAGGGACCCTCGAGCGGGGTGGCGACCCTGCCCTGGATCGACGAGATGTTGACGATGACACCGGTCCCACGCTCGCGCCACGATGGGAGGACCTTCTGGATCATTCGGACCGGTCCGATCACATTCGTCTCGATCATGGCCCGAAGGTGATCAAGCGGAAAGGCCTCGAGCGGCGCCTT
>Ga0114958_10000161_pt1 | contig 56351 bp, 53 predicted proteins | sample C_130208_EF_Meta_FD_89577 | JGI IMG/M metagenome (GOLD analysis project Ga0114958, IMG submission 89577) | Freshwater microbial communities from Lake Croche, Canada to study carbon cycling - C_130208_EF_MetaG | ecosystem: Environmental > Aquatic > Freshwater > Lake | place: Lake Croche, Canada... | reverse complement strand
GGAGGATGCGGTGGCACCAGGCAAGATTCTGCCACGCTAAGTAATTTATTGGCTGCCTATGCGGATCATCCGAATGTAGCAGGCATCACCATGTTAAGCTTGGGTTGTCAACATTTGCAAATAGATGATTTTAAAAAAGAGTTAATCTTAAGAAATCCAAAATTCAATAAACCTTTGTTGGTGTTTGAGCAACAACAATCACAAAGTGAGGATCAATTAATCAAGTCTGCTATTCAGTCTACCATCCAAGAATTAGTTGAAGTCAATAAAATAGAAAGAAAAGCAACTCCATTAAATAAATTATGTATTGGTGTTAAATGCGGAGGCAGTGATGGATTTAGTGGTATTTCTGCCAATCCAGCAGTGGGCCATACAGCCGATTTATTGGTAGCATTAGGAGGACAAGTATTACTTGCAGAATTTCCAGAGCTATGTGGTGCAGAACAAGTATTAATAGATCGATGTGTGGATGAAAAAACCGCAAATAAATTTATTACTTTGATGGAAGATTATAACAAAATGGCTCATGCGGTTGGAAGTGGCTTTCATATGAACCCATCACCAGGTAATATAAAAGATGGTCTTATCACCGATGCCATTAAAAGTGCGGGGGCATGCAAAAAAGGAGGGACTGCTCCAGTAGTAGCTGTTTTGGATTATACAGAATCAGCTACCAAAGCGGGTTTGAGCTTAGTGTGTACACCAGGCAATGACGTGGAGGCCACCACAGGAAAAGCGGCCAGTGGGGCCACTTTAATTTTATTTACTACTGGCTTAGGTACGCCTACCGGCAATCCAGTTTGTCCAGTTATTAAAGTAGCCACCAATAGCAAGCTTGCCCATAAAATGTCAGACATTATAGACATTAATACAGGTGATATCATTGATGGAATTAAAACCATCGAACAAATGGGCGAAGAAATTTTAGATTATTGTATTCTTGCAGCGAGTGGAGAAGTGATACCGAAAGCAGTACAATTGCAACAAGACGATTTTATTCCTTGGAAAAGAGGTGTATCCTTATAAAATAAAAAAGAATCAATATGTTTTTACTTAATAATAAAACAGCAGTGGTCACAGGTGGTGGAAGTGGTATTGGAAAAGAAGTATGTATCGTATTGGCTCAGCAAGGAGCTAAAGTAGTTATATTAGATTTAAACAAAGCGCAAGCAGAGGAGACCATGCAGATTATTGAAAAAAATGGAGGTCAAGCAGAAGCAGTTGCCATGGATGTAACCAATCAAGCAGCCATGCAAAAAACCTATGAAGAAATAGGAAGTATTCAAATTATGGTCAACTGTGCTGGCATAGCTCATATTGGCAATGCTGTTAATACGAGCCAAGAAGATTTTGAAAAAGTATTTAATGTAAATGTTAAAGGAGTATACAATAGTTTACATGCCGGAATTCCTATAATGCAAAAATCGGGAGGAGGTTCCATTGTTAATATAAGTTCTGTGGTTGCGAAAGTGGGTGTATCCGATCGTTTTGCTTATGGCATGAGCAAGGGTGCAGTGCATGCCATGACAATTAGTGTAGCAAAAGATTTTATTAAAGCCGGCATTAGGTGTAACAGTATTTCACCAGGAAGGGTGCACACGCCATTTGTAGATGGATTCTTAAAAAAGAATTACCCTGATAATGAAGCAGAAATGTTTGACAAATTATCAAAAACACAACCCATTGGAAGAATGGGCAAACCTATTGAAATTGCACATCAGGTTTTGTATTTGTGCAGTGATGAAGCAAGTTTCATCACAGGAAGTGATTATTGCATTGATGGAGGATTTACTACTTTAAATAGCTAAGTGATAAAAATTAAATAAAATGAAGTTAATACGATTCGGAAAAGAGGGAATAGAAAAACCAGGAGTGCATATAGATGGAATCAACTATGATGTAAGTCCTTATATCAAAGATTATGATGAAAGTTTTTTTTCACAAAATGGTTTGGAAAAATTAGCGGAAGTAGTGGCCAAAGAAAAATTGACTCCTATAGATAGTAAGGAAAGAATAGGAGCTGCCGTTGCAAGACCATCAAAAATTTTATGTATCGGATTAAATTATGCCAAACACGCAAAAGAAACTGGTGCAGCCATTCCTACAGAACCTATTTTATTTATGAAGTCCACTACTTCTCTAACAGGACCCTTTGACCACATCATCATCCCAAAGAATTCAGAAAAAACAGATTGGGAAGTTGAGTTGGCAGTTGTTATTGGGAAAAAAGCAAATTATGTTACAGAGCAAGAAGCGATGGATCATGTTGCTGGATATGTATTACACAATGATGTAAGTGAAAGGGCCTTTCAATTAGAACGCGGCGGTACATGGGATAAAGGAAAAGGTTGTGATAGCTTTGCTCCATTAGGACCTTGGATGGTCACCAAAGAGGAAATTTCAAATCCGCATAATTTGAGGTTGTGGTTAAGTTTAAATGGTAAAATGATGCAAGATGGCAATACAGATGATCTAATTTTTAATATCCCACAGCTAATTTCTTACTGCAGTCATTTTATGACTTTGCTACCAGGGGATGTGATAAGTACGGGAACCCCTGCTGGCGTTGGCTTAGGCTTTAGTCCGAATATATATTTAAAACCAGGGGATGTAGTTGAATTAGGAATAGATGGATTAGGGACTAGTAAACAAACCGTAGTGGCATATCAACCAAAAGCATAAAGCAATCTTAAGTAGAAATAAAGTATGAAAATTATTGACACGCATCAACACTTTTGGAATTACGATGCCTCAAGACATGATTGGATCAATGAGGAGATGAGTGCTATAAGAAAAGATTTTTTGCCACCACAATTAGCAACACTGTTAAAAGAAAACAAGGTGGAAGGATGTATTAGTGTACAGGTTGATCAAAGCAATGAAGAAACCGAATTTTTATTAACACTTGCCAAAACGCATTCATTTATAAAAGGAGTAGTTGGCTGGGTCGATTTACAAGATCCTCATTTAGTGCAAGCATTAGAAAAATACAAAGACAACCTGACACTTAAAGGATTTAGACATATCCTACAAGGAGAAGCTGCAGGTTTTATGATGCAACCAAAATTCCAACAAGGATTACAAATATTGGCAACACATAATTATACCTATGACTTATTAATTTATAGTCATCAATTAAAAGAAGCTAACGAATTAATTAAACAGGTAACCGACTTGCCCATAGTTATAGATCATATAGCCAAACCAAATATCAAGAATAGTGACATGGAAGAATGGAAGAAAGATATTACCGCTGTAGCAAAAAATTCAAACGTATATTGTAAAATAAGTGGCATGGCCACAGAAGCCCATTGGGAAAGCTGGACAATGGCTACTTTAGCACCTTATTTAGATACGGTAGTAACAGCGTTTGGAACCGAAAGAATCATGTTTGGAAGTGATTGGCCTGTATGTTTGGTCGCTACTGAATATTCAAAATGGTTAAATGGGGTACAAAATTATTTTAATACATTTAGTATCACAGAACAAGAAGCAATTTTTGCAAACAATGCAACAAAATTTTATAAAATTTAAGTTATGGATTTACAACTTCAAGGAAAAATAATTATTGTATCGGGCGGCGCAAGAGGAATTGGAGAAGGAATTACCAATATATTGGCAGCAGAAGGCGCTATCCCTATTATCATAGGAAGAAGTGAAGAACATAATTTGGCTTTGGTAAAAACTATTCAACAACAAGGATTGCAAGCCGATCAGGTGGTAGCAGAATTAACGCAACCTATAGCATGTGAAAATGCCATCCAAAATATAGTTGCCAAGTATGGGCAAATAGACGGACTAGTTAATAATGCTGGCGAAAATGATAGCATAGGTTTAGAAAATGGCAACTATGAATTATTTATGAAAAGTTTGCATAAAAATGTGGTTCATTATTATTTACTAGCACACCATGCACTACCCTATTTAAAAAAATCAAAAGGTAATATTGTAAACATAAGTTCTAAGACAGCAGTAACTGGACAAGGGGGTACCTCTGCTTATGCGGCTGCCAATGGAGGGCGCAATGCATTAACAAGAGAATGGGCAGTAGAATTATTAAAATATGGCATCCGTGTAAATTCAGTTATCGTAGCAGAATGTTATACTCCATTGTATGAAAGATGGATACAAACATTACCCAATCCAGCAGAAAAATTAAAATCTATTCAAGATAAAATTCCTTTAGGCAACCGTTTCACCACCAAAGAAGAGATAGCCAATACCGTTGCTTTTTTATTGTCAGAGAAGTCAAGTCATACTACAGGGCAACTTTTATATGTGGACGGTGGTTATGTACATCTAGATAGAGCCTTGTAAGGCAAAGTTTTATTTTCGAGGGAAATGATCATTTTAGGTAAAAATTGGCCTAAAATGTAGTAAAAATGGTAAAAAATTGATTTAAATGAGCAAAATCAATAAAATTGGTTGTATTTTTATATTAGTTGCATAACTAACTATATGTCAAACAACCAATTTAAAAGAGGAGAGCTTTATAGCGTTATCAATGGCATGGCCACCACGGCTGTTGCCCGTCGATTACAAAAGAATTTTAGAAAAGCAGGGCTCGATATCACCATAGAACAATGGTCAATCTTATACCATTTATGGAAAGAAGACGGATTAAGTCAATTAGAATTAGGAATTAGAACTTTTAGAGACAAAGCAAGTACCACTAGGCTAATTGATAATTTAGAAAAACAAGAATTGGTCATTCGTGTGGCAAGCAAAGAAGACCGACGTATTAATTTGGTTTATTTAACAGATATCGCTAAACCATTGCAACAAATTACCTATGAAATAGCGAATCAAACTATGAATGAAGCATTGTTAAATATTAATAAAGAAGAAATTGAAGTGGTAAAAAATGTTTTACAAAGGGTATATGATAATTTAATGAACAAAGATTTGAACTAATCGAAAACGCAATAGCGTAATAATAAAACGAATTAAAATATAATTTATGGAAAGTACTAAAACAGTTATCAAAGGGGGCGAGTGGATAATCAAAGAAGTTAATGCAGAGGATGTCTTTATTCCTGAGCAATTTAATGAAGAGCAATTGATGGTAAGAGATATGTGTACTCAATTTATAGATACAGAAGTGTTGCCTATAGCAGACAGAATTGATACATTAGAACATGGCTTAATGCCTTCCCTTTTAGAAAAAGCAGGTGCTCAAGGATTATTAGGTATTACAGTACCAGAAGCCTATGGTGGATTAGGAAAAGATTTTGTCACTTCAGTAATTGTTGCAGAATATTTAGGGGCAGGTTATTCCTTCTCTGTGGCCAATGCAGCGCATTCAGGAATAGGCACCTTACCCATTTTATATTTTGGAACTGAAGCACAAAAACAAAAGTATGTAACTAAATTAGCAACAGGAGCATTCAAAGGTTCCTATGGATTAACTGAACCCAATAGCGGATCAGATGCATTGAGTGCAAAAACTTCAGCTAAATTAGCTGCAGATGGAAAACATTATATTATCAATGGACAAAAATGTTGGATCACCAATGGAGGTTTTGCAGATGTGTATACCATATTTGCAAAAATAGATGGAGAACAATTTACTGCCTTTATTGTAGAGCGAGGTACCGAAGGATTTACACAAGGACCTGAGGAACATAAAATGGGGATCAAAGGATCTTCTACTGTACAATTGTATTTTCAAGATTGCAAAGTACCTGTTGAAAATGTACTTGGCGAAATAGGTAAAGGACATATTATCGCTTTTAATATTTTAAATATTGGCCGACTAAAATTAGGTTCAGCTACCATTGGTGGAGCTAGAAGAGCTTTGAGTGAATCGGTACAATATGCAAAAACGAGAGAGCAATTTAAATTGCCCATTGTAAAATTTGGAGCCATCAGACATAAATTAGCCGAAATGGCCATTCGTATGTGGGTAGGTGAAAGTGCTTTATATAGAGTCTCTTATAATATTGACGAGCAAGAACAAATTTTATTGGCGGAGGGCAAGACCAAGTCTGAATCTTTATTAGGTGCTGCTGAAGAATACGCCATTGAGTGCGCTATCTTAAAAGTATTTGGAAGTGAGGTGTTAGATTTTGTGGTTGACGAAGGAGTTCAAATACATGGAGGCAATGGATACAGCGATGAATATGCTATTTCAAAAGCATATCGTGATAGTCGTATCAATAGAATATATGAGGGTACCAATGAAATCAATAGATTGTTAACGGTAGATATGGTTTTAAAGCGTGCCATGAAAGGCAAGTTAGATTTAATGGGGCCTGCTATGAATGTGCAAAAGGAATTAGTGAGTATTCCCGAATTGGGAAATGGAGAGGAAACCCCTTATGCAAAAGAAAAACAAGCAATTGCAAATTTTAAGAAATGTATTTTAATGGTGGCAGGTGCTGCAGTGCAAAAATTAATGATGACCTTAAACAAAGAACAAGAAATACTAATGAATATTGCGGATATGTCCATCATTACCTATCATGCAGAGTCGGCATTGTTGAGATTAGAAAAGTTAACTACTATGAAAGGGGAAGCGGCAGTATCGATACAAGCAGATATCGTCCGCACTTATATTTATGATGCAGCCGATAACATTCATAAAGCAGGTAAAGATGCGGTGAATGGATTTGCAGAAGGGGATGAATTACGTATGATGAATATTGGTTTAAAACGATTCACCAAAGTAACGTCCTTTAATAGTAAAGAAGCCCGCAGAAGAATCTGTGCGCAACTGGTAGCAGATGATGGTTACAAATTATAAGATTGAAATGAAATACCTAGTGCAATAAAAAAATAGTCTCAATTTTTGAGACTATTTTTTTATACAATTTTTACATTGCGTGAAAAACTTTCTTCTAAAGAAATCAATGTTTCGGTACGTTCAATGCCTTTAATTTTTTGTAATTCATCGTGCAAAACAAAACGAAGTTGCTGAATATCTTTACAAACAATTTCCACAAACATGCTATAATTTCCAGTCGTATAATTTACCCGAACTACTTGTGGAATATGTTTTAAAGCGGTTACAACCGTATCATACATGGAACTCTTTTCTAAATAAATACCTATAAAAGCAATGATGTCATAGCCTAATACTTTTAAATCTACCGCCAAACGCTTGCCTTGCACAATACCAAGTTCTTCTAATTTTTTAATACGCACGTGAATAGTACCTCCCGAAACAAAAAACTGCTTACCTAAATCGGCATAGGAAACTTCTGCATCCTGCATCATGACTTGAATAATTTGCAAATCAAGCTTATCCAAGTTTTTGTCAATGTTTAATTTGGGGGTATTTTTCGGTTCCATATTTATACAATTTTAAATAAAATGGAAAATTATTAATATTTTTCTATATTTATAAGAATATCATTAAAATAATTGCAATGTAATGGCGATTAGCTTAGTTTTACACTATCAGTTGAATGATTAACCACTCAAATGATGCGTTCTTTCCTACTGTGGGGTGATGAAATTTTGGCAGACATGCCCCCTTGTCTCGGGGGTGAGGATAACGGGATAAATATAGCGTAGAGCCGTCTAGCAATAGGCGACCAGGGTCGACCACTGAAACTTTGTGCTACAACTAACTGCCTCATGGAGGTTCGATCCCTCCCCCTACAGCAAAAAAGCTCCTAAAACATCAATAAAAATGTCTTAGGAGCTTTTTATTTTAGCCAATCCATTTGAAACCTATCCAAGTAACATACTTGACCAAAATCATCTCAGTCAAAAATTGTTATTACGCTAAAATTGTATGTTTCCCTCCCCTTAAATTATTTTTGTGGAGTAATTGTACTTTTGTTTAACCTAATACTCTGAAACTTAATTCAGCTCTAGATCTGACATTTAATTTTCTAAAAATATTTTTTGAATTTTGATTGATAGCAGAGGTTGTTACCTCCAATATACTGGCAATTTCTTTGTAAGAAAGTCCTTGTGATAATAAATTGGCGACCTTTTTTTCTCTTTCAGTTAATGCTTGTATTTGTTGCTCATTTTTAATATTATCCTTAATTAAGGAATGCTTAAAATCAATTTTAACATTTCCCGATTTTGCTAAAGCTATGTAATTATTGATAAGATGATCTCTAGTTTCACTGCAAAGAAATACTTTACCTTTTTTAACATGATTGATAGCCCTTAATAGTTCAAATGCAGTATTTTCTATAGATATATATGAGATTATATTTGAATTTATTATTTCAATAATCTGGTGTACATCTTTTTTAAAACCAATACCGATAAACCTAATGTTGGGGTATTTAATAAAATAACTATTTACATATAATTTATAGTCATTAATTTCTGTATCAATGATGGCAATGGATATACTAGTTTTTATATCAAGTTCATTTTTTAAGGAATTCAGTGTATCATGATTTACAAATTTATAAATTGAAACTAAATCAACCTGTTCTTCAAATAACCATTTCTTAATTAAAGGCGTCTTGATATAAACATTAATTATTTCCATAAATTATTTGAATCACTATAAAAATTTGTACCATCAAAAAGGCAATATATTAATTAAAACGTGCGAAGTTAATTTATATTTATAAAATTTAAAATATGAATTAGAATAAATTAACTACTATTTTATATAAAAAACATATTAAGTATTGTAATTATTAATTAGAATTTATTGAAGGACAAATATGTCCCTCTTAATAAAAACAAAAATTGAAACTAAATTTATACAAAGCTTACCCTTTTTGTGGCATTCAAAAAATAGAAGAAAATTATTTTTTGCCAGTGGCTGCCCAAACTATGCCCGCAGTGATATGACTTAAATAGGTTGGGTCTGTAAAGTCAGTTGGTAGATGCCCAAGATTAGTATAAAATGCACGCCCCCCGTCAAAATCATGATACCATGCAATTGGATGAAATGAACCCATTCCATTTCCAATAACTGAGCCCCAAGCTACCTTCGGATTATAAGAATTTTCATCAATGGATAAAATTGTTTTTAGACCGTTCACTTGATCAGGCCCAAATTCATACCATTCGTCGGTCCATTGTTTATTATTAGCAAATCCTTCCAACCCTGGGAATGTAGCATCTAAAACATTTAAACGTGCTGTTTGAATGGCCGGATGTATATGAAACATTCTTCCCACAAGTTGTGTGTACCAAGTCCAATCGTATTCTGTGTCAGAAGCACTGTGTATGCCCATAAATCCTTTGCCTGATTGGATAAAATGTTCCATTGCCTTTTGTTGCGCTTCGTTAAAAATATCACCGGTGGTATTTAAAAAAATAATTACTTGATAACCGGATAAAGTTTTATCGGTGAAGCCATTGTTATCTTCTAGTAAATCCACCTTGAAATTATGTTTAATACCTAATTGTTGAATGGCTAGTACCCCTGCGTGGATAGATTCATGATGCCAACCCCTAGTGGTGGTTACCAACAAGGCATTGAATTGTTTTTGAGCAAATAAAGTATAAGTAGCGCCAAAAATGAATAAAGTGATAAGCATTCCTTTTTTGATAGATTTCATAGTTTACTGGCTTTAAATTATTTTTTCAATTTCTTAAGCTACTAATATATTAAAATTAAGGTAATTTATAAAATATATATTTCAAAATAAGGTCCTCCCTAAATAACTTTTAAAGACCAATTTTGGATAATAAATGATAAATTTATACTTCTTTAGGCTGCATTGGGTAGCTTATTTAATTAGATTGCAAATATGTCTGAAAGCCACTTAAAACGTAGTTTAACGCCCACCTTATTATGGGGCCTAGGGGTAGGTTATGTAATTTCTGGTATGTATTTTGGTTGGAATTTAGGCCTTGAAAAAGGAGGGACTTTAGGCATGGGTATAGCAACCCTATTAGTTATCTTCATGTATGCTTGTTTTAGTTTTTCTTATACAGAATTGGCTTGTGCCATTCCTAAAGCAGGAGGTGCGTATGATTATGCTGAAAAAGCCTTTAAAAAAGACATTGGATTTATAACTGGACTGGCTCAAATCATTGAATTTGTTTTTGCACCTCCCGCCATTGCTATTGCCATAGGCGCATATTTTAATTTAGCATTTCCTCAGGTTCCTATTCTAGGAGCTGCCATTGTTGTTTATATTTTATTTACTGCATTAAATATTTATGGCGTAAAAGCAGCGGCAAATTTTGAACTCATTGTAACTATTTTAGCGGTCGGAGAATTACTATTGTTTTCAACACTAACACTTCCTCATTTTTCTGAAAAACACTTTACTCAAAATGCATTCCCTTATGGATGGAGTGGCGCCTTTGCGGCCATCCCATTTGCGATTTGGTTTTTTTTGGGAATTGAAGGCGTTGCCAATGTTGCAGAAGAAACCATACATCCTCAAAAAGATATTATCAAAGGATTTGGTTGGGCCCTGCTAACTTTGGTTGTATTATGTATTCTAGTTTTTATCTCCTCTATTGGCATGGCAGGCTGGGAAGCAATCGTTTATTCTAGTGTTGGAAAGAGTTCTGATTCTCCATTGCCCATGGCGCTAGGTTATGTCTTTGCCAATGATCATGTCTTTTATAAATTACTTATTGGTATTGGATTGTTTGGACTCATTGCCTCCTTTCATGGATTGCTCCTTGCAAGTGGAAGGGCAACTTTTGAGTTTGGTAAAATTGGAAATGCACCAAAATTTTTAGGAGAAGTACATGACCGTTTTAAAACGCCCGCGAATGCATTGGTTTTTAATGCTGTCTTAGGTATTCTAATTATCCTTTCTGGAAAAACTGCACAGATAATTATTATATCCGTCTTTGGTGCTGTATCCTTATATATATTATCTATGCTATCCTTACTTAAGTTAAGAAAAACGCATCCAACAATGCCACGTCCTTTTAAAGTTCCTTTTTACCCGCTTACACCCCTACTTGCACTCGTTTTAGCCATTATTTGTTTAATAGCACTTTGTTATTTTAACGGGCAAGAAGCTTTGATTTATTTTGGTATTTTAATTTTCTTTTTTGTGCTTTATAAAAATTTAAAAAAATGAGTAACCAAGAAATTATTGATTATGTAAATAATCATCCAGCTGGAAGAGTTAAAGTTGCTATTGTAGATATCGATGGAGTATTAAGAGGTAAATATATTTCAAAAGAAAAATTTCAAGCCGCTACAGAAAGTGAATTGGGTTTTTGTGATGTGATATTTGGATGGGACATGGCCGACCAAGCCTATGACAATAGTAGTTACACGGGATGGCATAGCGGTTACCCTGATGCAAAAATAAAATTAGTTTTAAATAGCTTTAGAAAAATTCCCTGGGAAAATGGTATCCCCTTTTTTTTAGGTGAATTTGTAGATGCAGTAGGCAATCCACTACCAATATGCCCAAGACAATTATTAAAGAAAACCATTGCAGAGGCAGCTGCAGCTGGCTTTGAAGCAAATTTTGCACAAGAGTTTGAGTGGTTTAATTTCGCAGAAACCTCCCAAAGTTTTGCCGAAAAACAAGGTAAAAACTTAACTCCGTTAACACCAGGTATGTTTGGCTATTCCATATTAAAAAGTAGTGAACGAAACGATTTTTTCACTGCCTTATTTGATCAACTAAAATCATTTGATATCCCATTGGAGGGAATCCATACTGAAACAGGGCCAGGTGTTTATGAAGCGGCTATTACTTACAGTGATACACTTACTGCAGCAGACAATGCTTGTTTATTTAAAACTGCTGTAAAAGAAATAGCATACAAGCATGGTATTCTTGCCAGCTTCATGGCAAAAATAAGTGAAAATCTTCCTGGCTGCAGTGGACACGTGCATCAATCATTATGGAATAAAGGCAATAATATTTTTTTCGATAGCAAACAAGCGCATAATATGAGTGAAACAATGCAACAATATATAGCCGGTCAGTTGTTTTGCTTACCCTACATTTTACCTATGGTGGCCCCTACAATTAATTCCTATAAAAGATTAGTAGAAGGTGCTTGGGCGCCTACTACCATCACTTGGGGAGTCGATAATAGAACGGTTGCTTTGAGGGCATTAACTAGTGGAAATAAATCGTGCAGATTAGAAAGTCGTGTAGTAGGCAGTGATACCAATCCTTACTTAGCCATTGCGGCCTGTTTGGCGGCAGGTTTATATGGTATCAAAAATAAATTAAAATTACAACCTGCTACCATTGGCAATGGTTATACAGCAGAAAATTGTAAACATTTTCCAAAAAATTTAGACCTTGCCACAGATGCGATGAAAAATTCTTCAGTGGCAAAGGAACTATTTGGAGAAATATTTGTTAATCATTTTACACAAACAAGAGAATGGGAAGTAAGACAGTACGCTAAAGTTGTAACGGATTGGGAAACAAAAAGATATTTTGAAATTATATGATAACACAATTTAATTTTCCTACCACCATTCGTTTTGGTGCTGGTGTGATTGCAGAATTACCTGCCTATTTAAAAAAACATGATTTAAAAAAACCACTCATTGCTACTGATGCGACCATCGGTGGATTAGCTTTTTTTAAAAAAATGGTGGCCGATCTTCTTGCGCATAAAATAGAAGTGGCTATTTTCAATGACATTCATAAAAATCCTGTGAAATCGGATGTGTACAAAGGTGCCGATGCTTATGATGTAAATGAATGTGATTGTATTATAGGCATTGGAGGTGGTGCTGCAATTGATGTAGCAAGAGCTATTTTATTACGTATTAATCATAGAGAAGATTTATTTAAATATGACGACTTAATAGGCGGAGATATTTATGTAACCAACGATGTTCCTCATTTTATAACCATTCCTACTACCGCTGGAACAGGAAGTGAAGTAGGACGTTCTGCTATCATTGCAGATGATGAAACGCATCAGAAAAAAATATTGTTCTCGCCAAAATTGTTAGCTAAAATAGTCTTTGCCGATCCTGAACTTACCTTGGACTTACCTGCTTTTATAACTGCAGCAACAGGGATGGATGCATTAACACATAATATGGAAGCTTTCTTGGCAAAAAATTACCATCCAATTTGCGATGGAATTGCATTGGAAGGAATGCGGTTAATATCAAAGTCTATTGTAAAAGCGGTAAAAAATCCGGATATAGCATCTCGATCTGATATGTTATTGGCTTCTATGATGGGCGCTATTGCTTTTCAAAAAGGATTAGGGGTAGTACATTCATTAGCACATCCATTGTCAAGTTTATTAGATACGCACCATGGATTGGCCAATGCGGTAAACCTACCTTATGGGATGGAATATAATATAAAAGGCTTTGAGGATAAATTTATAAGCATGGCTAAAGCTTTAGGGGTAAAAGAAGAAAATGGTGCCGGGGTAGTGACTTATTTATTTGAATTAAATGACCAATTGGGTATACCAAGAAAGTTAAGTGGGATTGGGGTAAAATCAGCACATATAGAAACATTATCCGACTTAGCATTTGCAGATTTCGCTCATCCTAATAATCCAAAGCCAGTAAGTAGAGAAGACTTCAAAAAAATATACGAAACCGCATTGTAAATAGTGACTAAAAAAATTAAAATAGGCATTTGCTTTTCTGAATCCAACTATGCTAATTATCCATCTTGGATTTCGGGCAATGAAGATGCTATTGACCTAGTTGAACTTGCTTGGGAAAAACAAAATGAAGCAGAATTAGAAGTATGTGATGGATTATTGTTAACAGGAGGAATAGATATAGATCCATTTTACTTTGATAACAAAATAAGGACTTACGCTAATCAGCCAAACAAATGGAACCGAACAAGAGATGAATTTGAAATGAGTTTATTTAATACTGCATTAAAACTTTCTATGCCTGTTCTAGGAATTTGCAGAGGGCTTCAGTTAATCAATGTAGCATTAGGGGGAAATTTGATCACTGATATTGAGTTTGCTGGATACCCCAATCATCGATCCAAAAATGGAATAGATCATTTGCATCAAGTAAAAATTGATTCAAAAAGCTTACTTGCTAACATAAGTAAAATTACCATTGGTGAAATAAATAGTGCCCACCATCAGGCAATTGATCTACTAGGCGAGGCCTTAAAAGTAAATTGTAGTTCGGAAGAAGGAATTATTGAAGGTATTGAATGGGAAAGCGCTAAAAATAAATCTCCTTTATTAGCAGTACAATGGCATCCTGAAAGAATTAAAGATAAAGAGACCAATCCATTGTCAAAAAATATTCGCGATTGGTTTTTAAATGAAGCGGGGCATTACAAGCATTGATTAATAAAATTTAATTTACCTTATTTTAAAATGAATAGTATGAATGTTATCAATCCTTCAACCAATGAAATTATTACACATGTTGAAACAGATACGGTAGAAAGCATAGTAAATAAATTAGTTGAATTACGCACAGGCCAAAAAGTTTGGGCTTCTTTACTTTTGACAGAAAGAATTGCAATCATTCAAAAATTTGCAAATTTATTACAAACAAATCTACAGTCCTGTGCAGAAATTTTAAGTAGTGAAGTGGGTAAGCCAGTTCAACAAGCCATTAATGAAGTAAATGGCGCTTGTGCAAGAATTGAGTGGCTAACCAATAATGCAGTAAAATATTTAAGTGAAGAATGGATGGTGGAAACAGGTGCAACGACTGAAAAAATTGTTTATGAACCCCTAGGTGTAATTGGTAATATATCTGCTTGGAATTACCCTTATTTAGTAGGCACGAATGTATTTATTCCAGCTTTATTAGCGGGCAATGCGGTTATTTACAAACCCTCCGAATTGGCTACTTTAACTGGATTGCAAATAGAAAAATATTTATTAGCAGCGGGTGTCCCAAAGAATGTATTTCAAGTAGCGATAGGTGCTAAGGAAGTAGGCACTATTTTATTAGAAAGTAATTTAGATGGTTACTTCTTTACTGGTTCCTACCAGACTGGTAAATTTATTTATGAGCAAGTAAGTAAAAAAATGAAACCTTGCGGTTTAGAATTAGGAGGCAAGGACCCATTATATGTAACAGAAGATGTAGTTGATATAAAAACCATCGCTGTTAATACGGCCGATGGCGCCTTCTACAATAATGGGCAAAGTTGTTGTTCGGTTGAAAGAATTTATGTACATGAGAAAGTATATGACGAATATGTGGCTGCTTTTGTGGAAGAAGTAAAATCTTATAAAATTGGTGCGCCGAATGAACCCGGTGTATATATAGGTGCTTTGACAAGAAAAAATCAACCTGCTTTTTTAGCAGCGCAAGTACAAGATGCTATTTTAAAAGGGGCAAAAGTTTTGTGTGGTGGAAATATCATTCTTGGTAATGGAAATTATTTCGAGCCGACTGTACTTATAAATACATCACATGATATGGATGTCATGAAAGAAGAATCTTTTGGTCCAATTATTGGCATCATGAAAGTAAAAGACGATGCAGAGGCTATACATTTAATGAATGATACGCAGTATGGACTTACTGCTTCAGTTTACTGTGCCAACGAGCAAAGAGTGGCAAGTATTCAAGCACATCTGAATGCAGGAACTGTTTATTGGAATTGCTGCGATAGGGTAAGCCCTTCTTTACCATGGAGTGGTAGAAAAAATAGTGGATTTGGAAGTACTTTATCTCATGTAGGATTGCGAACCTTCACGCAACCAAAAGCATATCATTTAAGAAAATGATATTTCTAATTTAATATGCTTCTGGTTTCTATTTTTTATTTTAATTTATTTTTTCTTAAGCGTTTGCAAGTAAGCAATTAAATCGGCCATCCCTTGTGTACTCATGGTTTTATACAAACCTTCCGGCATCATGGATTCCTTAAGTTGTGTGATAGATGCTACTTGGCTAGTTTTTATTTGCTCCTTACTTCCGCCAGGAAGTTTTAGATCAATATCCGTTTCTGTTTTGCTAGCTATAATTCCTGTCATAGATGACCCGTCTTTTAATTTCAATGTCCATCCTTCAAATCCAAAACTAATGCCTTCAGATGGATGTAAAATGGTATTTAATAAAGCTTCTTTTGGGTATTTCGAACCAATTTCAGAAAGCTTCGGACCAAAGTCATTTCCTTCCGCATTCACTTTATGGCATACCGCACAGGTATTTATAAAAACAATTTTCCCCTTAGCCGCATCTGCTGTTAATGCATTAATGCTCGATAATGTTGGCATTGAAGCGGCAGTCGCCGTCATATGATTAGGCAAATAACTTTCTGCTTCAGCTCTTACCGATCCGCGCCAAGCACCGCTCACGCTGCTTACTACATCGGGTATTAAATTTTGAGGCACTTTTTTATTTTTTAAAATGGCAAGTACCCTTTCTTCCCCATCCCAACTTTTACCTATTTTCCCTGCAGCCTCTTTACGAATATTTTTATCATATAGATTAGACAAAGTTATAGTTTGTAAAATATCAATTGATTCTTTAGTACCCACTTTACTTAAGCAAGTTAATAAGGATTTTATTTGTATAGTATCTTTTCCATTTAATACAGACCAAACCAATTTGCTTCCACCAAAAGATAGCAGCAAACCTGCAGCATTTTTACCTATGTCTTCCTCTTTTTTGTTAATCGCTAACTGAAGTAGATGATTGCTTTCCGATTTTATTTCATAACGCTTTACTAAGTCAAAATATTCATTGCTGCCAAATACTGATTCAACTACCTCTTTTAATGCCTGTTGAGCAATGGGAGATTTTTTTACCGACTTAATGTCTAATGCAAATAACACTAATTTATTTAAGGCCACCTCATTACTTTTATTATTTTCAATCATTTTTAAAAGTAAACCAGCTTTTAATGGTCCTGCATTAAAATCAAAGGCTCTAAAATAACGAAGGCGATTTTTTAATAAAACTTTTTCATCTGCTGCCAACTTTGCTAAATAAGGAATGGCTTCGTCTGTTCTAGCACGCCAAATAATATCTTTACCAGCAGCCTCTTTTGAAGGATCTTTTACAAGTGAAACATAGGCTTTAAAAAAATTATCCCATTGTCTATCTGCACCAATGCCTAAAGCCTCCAAGTACCATCGGTCTTTACCATCATAATTGCTAGCAAGTGAAGCCCATAAGGCAGGTGCTTCCGGTGCAGTATGATGATGAAGTGCTATGGCTACTTCTCTTCTTACTTGTACATTAGCATCAGTCACTAAAGCATTTAATACCGGCGTCAAATTTTGTTTCAACTGCGCAGCAGCTCTAATGGCTACAATACGAATATTGGGATTATTGTCTTTAACAGCTTGATCAATATATTTTTGTGGAGCTACTTTAGGTAATTTCACTAAAGCCCAAAATGCCCTTGCCCGCATTTTAGGATTGGAATTTGAATTCCATAATTTTTCAAGTTCAACAATAGATTTATCTCCAAAAGAAACTAAGCTTGTAAATGCATGATAGCGAATAGAAAGGTTAGGACTTTGTAAAGCCGTTAAGGCACCAGAAGGGGTAGTATAATCTTGTTTAGGCATAATATACTTAGCAGAGGTGGGTGGTGCAATACGATAAATACGACCACGTGTTTGGTCACCAGCCTGATGACCACCTACTCCTGGATCGTACCAATCAGCAACAATCAAAGATCCGTCAGGAGCAATACATACATCTGCTGGTCGGAACCATTGGTCTTTATCTCCTTTTAATATATTGATGATGTCAATAGCATAACCAGCTCCTTTATTTTGGATGCAATAAGCGCGAACCACATTGGGGCCGGGATCGGAATGAATGAGTTGATCTTGAAACTTCTTAGGCAATAAATTCCCTTCATATACCAACATACCTGTTGGTGAACCTGATCCTGTTTGTAATAAATTGGGAACAACACCGGGGTCATTCAAATGCCAATGACGAAATGGAATAGAATCTTCAATATTGGTCCGGTTGGCATCCCAACCAGCTCTTGTTATTTCATCTTTAAAACCATAGTTACCATAAGGTAATATATAATTAATTCGAACCCCTTTATTGCCATCATCGTCATTATCACTTTGCCACAAACTTCCATAGCTATCTACTGCAACTTCAAAAGGGTTTCTAAAATTATTCGCCAAACATTCAACATGAGATCCATCCAAGTCGCAACGAAAAACCATGCCTTGAGTATATTTTTTAGGACCAATCTCATCCCCATCTTGATCTATTACCGTTTTGCCATATTTATCTTTTAATGTTTTTCCTTCATTACCAAAATTGAAATACAATTTACCATCGGCACCAAAAGTAAATGCATGAACACCATGGTCATGTTGCTCACCACCAATCCCTTGAAATAAGATTTCTTTTCTGTCTGAAACATCATCTCCATTGTCATCAAAGAATACCCATACATAAGGACTTTGAGAAACAATAACACGATTGCCCAAAACACAAATACCTAATGGGGCATTTAATTCTGGGCCTTGATAAAACACTTTAGCGGTATCGGCTTTGCCATCACCATTTAAATCTTCCAATATCATAATGCGATCGCCCTTTGCTGTCGTTGGGTTACCATTAATTGCAGGGCGATAATTATAAGCTTCTGTAACCCATACCCTTCCTCTTTCATCCACATCGATGTTTGTAGGATTTTTAAGCATCGGTTCTGTTGCAAAAGTTTGAACGGCTAAATCTTCAAAAATGGACAACCCTTTCAATGCATTTTCTGAAAGATGTTTTTGTAATTCTGCAATACTATCTAATTTATTATTTTTTGCATTGGATTGATCTCCATTACTACAGGATACAATTGTTAGGATAAAAACGAACAAAGTAGCTGCATTTACAATTTTAAAAACATTTTTCATTGGAATGGTTTTTAATAGTAGAAATTATATTTAAATGGTAAGTTAATGAAAGATGTAGATATAGCAAAGTGAATTCTGGTGATTCTGTATTTAATTGAACCATCTGCCAGGGACGGTATTCTGCAAGATGATACGCATTATTTCCTGCATGGTTTTGATCAACATAGGTTAATGCTCCAACTAATTTTAAATTATTTTTGGTGTAATAAGTTGCACCCAGAGTAGATTCTGTAGCTAAGACTGTATTAAAGTAATGATCGTTTAACTTAAATAAAGTAACTATTGCCTACTTAAATTGATATAAAAAATAGTTTACAAAGCTTTCTTATGCCTAATAATTCTTAATTTTAAAAAGGGGGGAATTTATGCTCGATACTTTAAATACTTAAATTGACTGACTCAAAAATGAAAAATAAAATTTAATTACAATTAAAATGACTTTTTTATGAAAAAAAATAAACTTGGTCGAGCCGAATTTATTAAAAAAACAGCCATTGCAACTGCTGGTTTTTACATTGTTCCAAGAAGTGTTTTAGGGGGTGCAGGTTATGTAGCGCCAAGCGATAAACTAAATATTGCAGCCATAGGTTGTGGTGGTGAGGGAGATAATGACATTCAACACTTGGCGAACACACCTAATAAAAATACCAATATTGCCTTTTTATGCGATGTAGACGATCGTCCAGCCGCATCCAAGAGAAAACAATTTCCAAAAGCAAAGTTTTATCATGATTGGAGAGAATTATTTGATAAAGAAAATAAAAATTTTGATGCAGTAACTATAGCCATACCCGATCACAATCATGCGCTTGTTGGATTAAGTGCAATGCAGTTAAGAAAACATTTGTATTTGCAAAAACCTTTAACACATGACATCTATGAAGCAAGAATTTTAACACAAGCAGCGGAAAAATATAAAGTAGTTACCCAAATGGGCGACCAAGGTGCTTCCTGCGATGGAATGCGCACCATGCGGGAATGGTTTGAAGCAGGCTTGATTGGAGAGATAGAAAAAGTGTATTGTTGGACCGATAGACCCGTTTGGCCGCAAGGTATTTCTTGGCCAAAAGCAACCCCACCCATTCCTAAAGAATTAAATTGGGACCTATGGTTGGGTACGGCTCAGAAAAAAAATTACATTGACAACTTAGTTCCTTTTAATTGGCGAGGCTGGTGGGATTTTGGTACAGGTGCTTTAGGTGATATGGGCTGTCATATTATCGGCCCCCCTTTTAAATTGTTAGAATTAGGCTACCCAACTGAAATATCAGGAAGTGCAAGCACAGTCTACAGTGGCATATTTGAAGAAGGAGTGTATTCAGAAAGTGGACCAGTTTCGAGTTCATTAAAATTTAAGTTCCAACAAAAAAATGGAAAAGACTTAGATTTATTTTGGATGGATGGTGGGATTACACCAGAACGGATTAATGAATTAGATCCTGATTTAAATTTTAATGACGCTTTAGGGAATTGGACAACAGAGAATGACTTTGAAGGCGCTACTTTGTTTATAGGGACCAAAGGAAAAGTGGCATGTGGCTGGGGAGGAAGTCATCCAAGATTATTGCCATTGCACTTAAATAAAGAGATCAATATACCACAAAAATACGCAAGAGTGAAGGGTAATACGGATGGACATTGGTGGCAATGGGTAGATGCATGTATTGCTGGATATGGGAATATGGAGGTTGATTCTCCTTTTGTGGGCTATGCCGGTCCTTTAACTGAGACGGTACTGCTTGGAAATTTATTGTTACGCAGTTTTAATATTCGTGAAAAAATTAAAATTAACGACCCAGTGAATGGCATTAGCGAGCAATATAAATTTAGTGGCAGGTACAAAGCATTGAAATGGGATGGTGCCAATATGAGGGTGACTAATTTTGAGCCAGCCAATCAATTTATCAAAAGAGAATACCGCAAGGGTTGGGGGGAATTAAAATTGTAATGATCCTACCTGAATTACAAAATAGAATTTAAAAAAAGACAAAGGGGATTATATTTGTAAAATGGGGCAGAAAAAATTAATCAAGTTTGCGGCAATTAAGCATTATGAAAATGTGCTTGAATACCCAGAAAATTCTAAAGGGACATGGCAGAAATTTTTTAATGGAGTTAGAGAAAAAAATAATCCCGAGGCTAATAATTCCTCAAAAGAACAACATCCATTAACCTTAGAACTAGCTTGTGGAAGAGGTGAATATGCAGTGGGGTTAGCAAGAATTGAACCTGAGCAAAATTTTATTGGTTTAGATATTAAGGGAAACCGAATATGGAAGGGGGCTAGTATTGCCAACAAAGAAGGCATCTATAATGTAGCTTTTATAAGAACACAAATAGATCAAATTACCAATTACTTTGAACCAAATGAAGTAACAGAAATATGGATTACATTTCCAGATCCGCAGTTAAGATTATCCAAAGCCAAAAAGCGTCTAACGCATCCTAAATTTTTAAGACTGTACCAACAATTTTTACAACCAGGAGGCATCGTACATTTAAAAACAGATAGCCCCAATTTATATTTGTTTACCAAAACAGTGATTGAACTATACGGACTCACTGTTCATACTTCCACCGATAATTTATACGAAACTGCATTCATGCAATCGGATAAATGGAATCCAAAATTGGCAATAAAAACATATTATGAAGGTTTAAATATTGCAAGCAGTAATCGCATTCATTACATTCAATTTAAAATTGATAAGGATTTACCCATTGAAAAAGACGAAGTATTAAAAGAAATCATAGCTCAATTTGAAATAACGGAAACGCATGATGCGAAAAGAGAAAGAGGAATTAAGGCAAACGAAAAATAAAAAAATGATTGAAGGAATACATTATTATATAGAGGTAGATGGTAAATGGGTATTTACAGAAACACACCACAAAGATAGAGGCTATTGTTGTGGTAATGCTTGCAGACATTGTCCATTTAAATACGAAGCAGTGCCTGAGCCAATAAGAACAAGGTTATTACTTAACAAAGAATTAGGCGAAATTAAAAGCACCCATGCAATACACTCCAAAGACTAAAGATTTTTTTCAAAATGTATTTGACGTGGTTCGATTAATTCCAAAAGGAAGAGTAACCAGTTATGGGGCTATTGCCAACTATTTAGGGTCAGGTGGAAGCGCGCGTATGGTGGGTTGGGCAATGAATGCCTCCCATGGTATAAAGCCTAAAGTACCAGCACATAGAGTAGTCAATAGAAATGGCATGTTAACAGGCAAAATGCATTTTGCCACCCCAACCCTTATGCAAGAATTATTATTGAAAGAAAAAATAATAGTGAAAGACGAAATCATCCTAGATTTTGAAAAACATTTCTGGGACCCTATAAAAGAGCTAGGATTTTAATACCAACTCTTTTTTAATTATTTAAAAAGAGTTAATTGTAATAAGGTTTAATCATTAAATACACCAAGGGTCCTGTCACCGCTACATAAAACCAAATAGGCCACATTTTTTTCGCTATGCGCTTGTGATGTGCGTATTCACCAGTTAAACCACGATAGGCTGTAAATAAAATAAAAGGCAAACTCGTTGCTGCCAAAATAATGTGGGTGACTAATAAAATAAAATATAGCCCTCTTGTATTGCCTACTATCGCTAATTCTTCGCTACTTACTAGCCCATTGTGATCGATATCCCCAAATTTGGTTTCTCCAGCAAATAAATGATGCGCAATATAAGAAACTAAAAAAAGTACCGATAAGGAAAGTGCTATAAGCATTATATTTTTATGCGCAACATATTTTTTTTGTTTCACTGCAATCAAAGCAACCACTAATAATATTGCAACGCTAGCATTCAGTAAAGCATTTACTAAAGCAAAAATATGTTTATCAAAAGGCAATTCAACAGCAAGTGTAAACTTGCTTAAAAATGTAACGGCCACAAGTACTATTAATGAAAATATTCCAATTAATAATTTCGCTTGCTTGTCATTTTTTTTTATTACGGGAGCTAACATAATTTAAATACTCTTTTTAGGTTTATTAAACTTTGCATTAAAATAATAAACAAATCCACTTACCATTACTATTATTAATAACCACAACCAACTAAGGTCTATAATTTGTTGGAATATTACGTTTTTCTTTGTCTTGTCTTTTTCCAACATCAAATACCCTACATCTTTAGCTAATTTTAAAATAGAAGTACTATCTAGTCCATAATAATATCCACGAATTTGCATTTTTTTATCAATCAAAATAAAGCGGCTAGAATGGACAAAATCGGGACTAATGGGTTCTTGACTAAATTTATCTATTTTCAATTCTTCAAAAGCAAATTGATAAATAGAATCTCGATTCCCAGTAAGCAACCACCAGTTGTCTGAAACTACACCCATCTTATTGGCGTAAGCTCTTAAGGTAGGAACACTGTCTCTAATAGGGTCCACACTGATGGACATAAATTGAACAATAGAAGTATCTACCCTATTACGCACATCTCCACCTTTAGAAAAAGAACTTTGAAGTTTACTCATGTTCGTGGTTAGCTTAGGACAAATACTTCCACAACTAGTAAAAAATAAATCAAGAATAATAATCTTGCCTTGCTGATCATACAAAGAAACCGAATCGCCCAATTGATTCACCAATTGTATGTTTTTAGTTTTATGCCAAATACTATCTGAATGTTGTTTACCATCTACAACTTGCTCTATCACAGTGTCAAGCAAATAATGACGAGGCATGAGAACCGCGTTATCACTAGCAGATTTTAACCATAAATAACAAGCTAAAGGAATAAAAAAAGCAATAATTAATCCGAAAAAAGATTTTTTTGACATTTTATTAATTTAAAAACCAACTCTATTATCGGGTCTGCCTATTCTTTATTCTACCATTTAATAGTAGGGCTCTACTTCTGTTTTTGTAGATTCATGTTTGGTTTCAACACTTTCATGTTTTGTTTCATGTTTAGCATCTGTAGATTCATGCTCCACTTCTTTCTTTTCAACCTTAATAGTGGCTTGTTCTTTAAAATAAGGATTATAATTATTGCGCAAATTTCTAAATGAACTACCATCCCATAAAAAGGCCCCAATAAACCAAACAAATAACATCAAAGGCACGACAATGGTCATAATTAAGTTTTTTACTTCATGCTTTAAGTGCATAAAATAAGCTACAATATAAAAAGCCTTCGCCATCATTAATATAACAATGGTTCCTTTAACAGCTAATTTTAAAGCTACTGAACTCATGCCCATCATCCAAAAACCCAATAACAATTCGATAATAGTAAATACCGATAAAATGATGGTTACTTTCTTGATTTCGGCCATCGCCTCTGCGTTGTGCGCTTCTTGATCTGAGTGTGAATGTGACATATAAATTTCTTTTGCTAATTATAATAAATAGAAGATGGTAAATACAAATACCCAAACTAAGTCTACAAAGTGCCAGTATAAACCTGCTTTTTCAATCATTAAATAATGTCCTCTTTGCTCAAACTTATTTAACAAGGTCATGATTAACATAATAATATTAATTACCACCCCACTAAACACGTGGAAACCATGGAAGCCTGTTATTGTAAAAAAGAAATTGGTAAAATTAGTAGTGCTAGCAGTTCCATCTGCATTTAAAAAAGGATTCATACCCCACCAAGCACCTTCACTGTGTAAGTGATTCCACTCCCAAGCTTGACAGCTTAAAAAAGCAATACCTCCAATAATAGTTAATATCATATTTCTTACTACCCCTTGCTTATCCATGTTTTTACCAGCATGTACTGCTAAAACCATGGTAATGGAACTAATAATTAATATGAAGGTCATAACACTTACAAACACCAATGGTGCATGCACTCCTTCTGGAGCAAATGGAAAACTTCTAAAAACTTGATTGGAATCAGGCCATCCATTCGTTGAAAAACGAACGGTGCCATAAGAGATTAAAAAAGCACCAAAAGTAAAGGCATCGCTCATCAAAAAATACCACATCATTACTTTCCCATACTCAGAATTAAATGGGCTTTTCCCTCCTACCCATAATTTTGCTTCATTTGACGAAGCGGTTGTTGTTGTTGACATGTTCAATTTCTATTTCAGTGCAAAAATATTGGCTATCAAGGATAATCGTATCAAAAAGCTGGGTTTTTTTGTATTTATCTTTAACAATTTTAGTCCTTTATCCAATCCAATGAAGGAAGACAAAAAGATAAATCCAAAGTAGATCTACAAAATGCCAGTAGGTGGATAGCAATTCTACCGGCAAGGTATTTTCTGTGTTGTTTTGGGCAGAAAATGACTTAAAAGACACCGCTATAAGTGCAATTACCCCACCTAAAACGTGCAATAAGTGCAAAGTGGTAATAACGAATAAAAATGAAGCGGCTGAATTGCTTCTTGGACCCGTTAAAGCAATGTTATTGGCTTGAAGCTCCATAAAGCCTTGGACCTGCAATATCATAAAAACTACCCCTAAAATGGCGGTTACACTCAAAAAGCCACGGTAAGGATTCTGAAGTCCTTCTTTGGCTTTTTTAAATGCCATTTGTATGGTAAAGCTACTTAGCAATATCACCACTGTTGCGATAAAGAAAACTTTAGGAAGTTCGAAGTCCAGCCAATTGGCTTGACTCTTTTTTACAATATAAGCACTGGTTAATCCAGCAAACATCATTACAATGCTACCAAGTCCTGCATATAAATACATTTTTTGAGGATGTATATTATTTTTTGTTTTTAATTCTGTTGCCATAATAACATTTTTATAATTTATCTGCGAGTAATGCTAAATAAACAATCGGTAAATAAATATAACTGCTAAACATAACCCTTCGGGCAGCAGGTACACCCATATTTTGATACAATCTTACACACTGCACGACCATAAAAATATTTGCCACTAACAAAATCCACATGCTTACTTGACCCGTCAAGTTTAAATAATGTGGTAAAAAACCAATAGGAATCATAAGCACCGCGTACATGATTGATTGCAGGGCTGTAAAACGAGTAGGCCCTTCTTTAGCAGGTAATAATTTAAAACCCACTCTAGCATAATCGGTATGAGACACCCAAGCTATGGCCCAAAAATGCGGGAATTGCCATAAGAATTGTATTAAAAATAATACCCAACCTGCGTAAGCAAAGTCATCGTTGCCTGCTACCCATCCAATTAAGCAAGGAAGTGCCCCCGGAAAAGCACCTACTAAAACTGCTATTGAATTGATTTTTTTTAGTGGGGTATAAATAAATGCATATAAGAATAAACTGAATGCTGATAATAAAGCGGATGAGAAATTAAAGTACTTCCACATAATTGCTACCCCAAGTACCCCTGTAATCGTAGCAAAAGTAAACGCAGTTTGTTGTGACATTCTACCAGAAGCCACCGGACGAGAAGCAGTACGTTTCATTTGCGCATCGGTATCTTTTTCTACTGCTTGGTTAATGGCATTGGCACTACCAGTTATACATAAACCTGCAAAAGTTAAAAGCAGAATCATGGTCCAATCATAGGCCATCACCTTAGGTGCTAACATATAACAAATTACACAAGTAAACACCACCGTAAAACTGAGGGTGAATTTCATCAACTGTGCGTAATTAGTAAGTGTTTGTTTCAAAAGAAGATTTTTAGAAATTACAATGCCCTGAAATCAGGGCATTGTAAAACTGAATTTATTTTAACTAGTGTGTATTCGTTTCATCCGCACCCACTGGAACGTCTTGTGGAATAAAATCATGCCCGTCTTTACCATAATCATAAGGCCAACGATGTACTTCTGGTATTTCACCAGGCCAGTTACCGTGACCAGGGCGAATAGGGGTTGTCCACTCCAAGGTATTTGACTCCCATGGATTTTGAACAGTCACTTTGCGTCCTTTGAATATAGAATAAAAGAAATTAATTAAGAACAAAATTTGTGTTGCAAAAACAATCATCGCCACAGTACTAATAAAACGATTCAATTCAGCAAATTGTTTAAAGCTTTCCCATATGCTAAAATCAAAATAACGACGAGGCATCCCTGCTAAACCTTGATAATGCATAGGCCAGAAAATCATATAGGCTCCAGCTATGGTAATCCAAAAGTGAATGTAGCCTAATGAATTATTCAAATAACGCCCATACATTTTAGGGAACCAGTGGTATACGCCTGCAAACATACCAAACATACTAGCTACTCCCATTACAATGTGAAAATGCGCTACTACGAAATAACTATCGTGTAAATAAATATCTAATGCAGCATTACCCAACCAAATACCGGTTAACCCACCAGAAATAAATAAACTTACAAATCCGATAGCGAATAACATACCTGGTGTGAAACGAATATTACCTCTCCATAAGGTAGTTAACCAGTTAAATACTTTGATAGCAGATGGTACCGCAATTAATAACGTTAATAATACAAACACTGAGCCCAAGAAAGGATTCAATCCTGTAACAAACATATGGTGCGCCCAAACCAAGAAGGCTAAGATAGCAATTGCAAATAAAGAACCCAACATGGCCATGTAACCAAAAATAGGTTTACGAGAATTCACAGACATAATTTCAGAAACCATACCCATGGCAGGTAATAAGATAATATATACTTCTGGGTGTCCTAAGAACCAGAATAAGTGTTGGAATAAAATAGCAGAACCCCCTTCGTTCGATAAGGCTCCTACTCCATTTACATAAATATCAGAAAGGTAAAAACTAGTACCAAAATTTCTATCAAAAATTAATAGGATCAAGCCAGACAATAAAACAGGGAAAGACAATACCCCTAAAACTGCTGTAAAAAATAAAGCCCAAATGGTTAAAGGCAAACGCGTCATACTCATTCCTTTGGTACGCATATTTAAAATGGTAGCGATATAATTCAAACCACCCAATAAAGAGGAGACAACGAATAATGCCATAGCAATAATCCATAAGTCCATGCCTGTTTTGGAACCAGGAGACGCATCATGCAATGCAGACAATGGAGGATACGCAGTCCAACCACCACTGAAAGGTCCAGTTTCTACAAATAAAGATGATAACATTACGATACTAGCTGCAAAGAAAAACCAGTAGCTTAACATGTTCATAAAAGGAGACGCCATATCACGTGCACCAATTTGAAGCGGAATTAAAAAGTTAGCGAAGGTCCCAGACAAACCAGCGGTCAATACAAAGAATACCAAAACGGTACCGTGTGTAGTCACTAAAGCATAATAAGCCTCAGGGGTAATTTGTCCTCCTTTTGCCCATTTACCTAAAATAGATTCTAACCAAGGAAAATTAGCATCTGGATAACCTAATTGTAAACGGAAAAGAACGCTCATTAATCCGCCTAATACTGCCCAAACCATACCCGTTATCAAAAATTGCTTCGCGATCATTTTATGGTCTTGACTAAATACATATTTAGTTAAGAAAGTATCATGGTGTTCGTGATGACCATGTTCATCCTGTCCGTGACCTTCCTGATGATGTAATGCTGCTTCGTGACTCATACCTTTTATTTAAAATTTTAATCTTACTATTTTCTAAACATTAATAGTTATTTTATAAACTATTAAAAATTGTTTTACATTTTTGTGGTAGTTGATTGCGCAGTGCTATCTGCTTTTACTTCTACCGGAACTGCCGAAGGATCTTTTTCAGGGAAAGCAGTAAAGTATTGTGGCTTTTGCTTAATCATCCACAAATCATATTCATCTTGATCTACTACTTCAATAATGCCTTTCATAGAATAGTGACCATTGCCACACATTTGATCGCATGAAATTTCATAAGCAAAATTTGGATTACCTGTTTTTTCACGCATTTCTTTTGTCGTATAAATAGGTGTAAACCACATGGTGGTAGGAATACCAGGCACTGCATCCATTTTCAAACGGAAATGTGTTAAGCCCACATCATGAATTACATCTCTTGACCCAATGATTAATTTAACAGGTTGTCCTTTTACCACATACATGGTTTGTTCTGTTTGAATGTCGTCTTGAGCATATTTATCATCCCAAATAATACCTACTGCGTTGGTAGCAGGATCGATGTTCTTGTAATATTTTTTTCCAAAAATGGCATCCTTACCTGGGTAACGAAAAATCCAACCAAATTGTTTGCCGGTCACTTCTATCACATTGGCATTTTTTGGAGGTTCCCCCGTAAAGAAAAACCAATTACGTAAACCAAATACTACTAAAACAGTTAGCGCAATAGCAGGAATGGCTGTCCAGATTAATTCTAATTTAGTACTATGTACAAAAAAGAATACTTTACGATTTTTGTCTTCTTGGTATTTATAGGCAAACCAAAATAACAATACTTGAGTAACAACAAATACAATGCCGGTAATAATTAAAGTTACGAAAAGCATTTGATCTACTTTCTCTCCTTGAATACTAGCAGCACCTTGTGCTAATTGCGTTTTACCATAGTAGGCTTTATTACAAACATAAATTCCCACAAAGCCTAACACCAAAAAAGCAATCATCATAAACCCATTGATTTTATTGTTTTGTTGTCGGCTAGATTCTTCACCCTTTAAAATGGATACGTACTCACTTGCTTTGGCAATTTGGAAAATTACCACGAAAATGAAAATAATAATTGCAACAGATAAATATAAACTCATATTTCTTTTTTTCTAGATCAATAATTATACTTGATGAATGATACTTTCTTTAAGGAAAGGATGGTATTTTGGAATTAACGGCTTGCTTGCTAAAGAACGGGCTACCATTAATATCATTACACCAATGAAGAAAGATAAAATACCAAAATCCAACCAACCCATACTCACGTGTTCTTTCATTAAACTACCCATTACCATTTGGTAAAAATCGATCCAGTGACCAAATAAAATAAGCACCGCCATAAAAGCCATTAAAGTAAAATTTCGTTTGGCAGAACGCTTCATTAATATAACCAATGGACAAAAGAAGTTTACAAATAAGTTCAGAAAGAAAATTGGCTTGTAGGCTCCTTGCACACGATGCTTGAAGTAAACTGTTTCTTCAGGAATATTTGCATACCAAATTAGCATGTATTGAGAGAACCATAAATAAGTCCAGAAAATAGAAAAGGCAAACATGAACTTACCCACATCATGTAAATGTTCACTGTTAGACAATTCCATATAACCTTTGTTTTTCATATATACCAGCCATAAAGCAATCAAGGCCATGCCTGCTACAAAAGAACTTGCAAAAGTATACCAGCTGTACATAGTAGAATACCAATGTGCATCAATACTCATTAACCACAACCAAGGCACCGTAGAAGCAACGGTTAAGCCAAACCACACTAAGAAAAATCCAGAGCGAACCATGCTTCTGATATTAAATTTATGCGCAGTATTATGATCCATTGGAGCAATATCGGCCTCCAAACTAATTTGACGCATTCTATATCCAAAATAACTCCAAAGAATAATTGTAAGGGAAGTCCAAATAATAAAGAAAGTAGGATTCAAGAACCCTGCTTTTCCTTTTAAAATTGGATCTTGTGCGACCGCTTCTGCATCTAACCAATGGTATATATGATGATTTTTGCTCAGCACGACATAAAATAAAACGAGTAATGTTATGCCACCAAATACAGGTACTAAAGTAGAAATGGCTTCTGCAATTCTTCTGAAAGATTGCATCCAAGCGGCTTGTGCCATCGTGCTAAAACATAAAAAGAACATGGCAGCATTGGTTACTAAAGTCCAGAAAATAGTGTTGTACATTAAGGTTCCCCAAAAATGTACTTGCTCATGTTCGTCACTGCTAAAGCCTTTCGTAAACATGCCATATAATAAGGCAGCAGCCCCTAAGCCTATTAATGCATAGGACCATGTTTTAAGACTACCAGGAATTTCAAATTGCTCTTTAATAGATGCCATCTTACTTCTTTTGTTTATTCTTAATATATTTAATAATCATCCAGCGTTGACGCTTACTCAACTGAGAAGCATAAGAACCCATCAAGTTTTTTCCATAAGCTACAGAATAAAACATTTGACCATCGGGCATGCTTTCATATTTTACATCGCCCACTAATGTAGCAGGTTTTGCAGGATAAGGACCATTGCCATCTTTATATAAAGGACCGTTACCATTTAATTTAGTCCCATGACAAATACCGCAGTTAACTAAATACAAACGTTCTGCTTCGGCCGCCTCTTTTTCATTTAAAGAATCAATGGGATTAGGTACCAATTTAGAAGCTACATAATTAGTGGTATCCCCTGCTTTATCTTTTGCATACGGGAAAGGCATTTCTTTTCCTCGAGCTATTGTACCGACAACAGGAAGGTTGTCGTAATGAATTCCTTTTTCGGCTAAGTTGCTATGGTCTGCATAAGTTTCATAGGCACGACTATAAGCCATATCGGGCATATAAATTTTACCTGGTGTTCGCTTTACATCGTCGCAACTTGTCAAAGCAACTACTGCAATCACCATGCTTAAAAGCAGACTTTTATTAATGTTGTTTTTTTTGTTCATCGTATTTTTCTTATAAACTAATTCAAATTTACATTCAACCTAAGTTTTACTACTACATCGAAACCTCTTACAGTTAACTACTACATCGAAACCTCTTATAGTTAACTACTACATCGAAACCTGCACTGCAGGTTTCTCTTCCTTATCGTAAGTTCCAAACCACCAGCCTTCTTCTGCCACTTGCACATCGGTTTCCACCGCACCTTTTGATTTTAATAAAGCCACAAGATCTTCTGTATTGGTTTTATCGGTGCATTCAATTACCATTACAAATAAATCGTCGGTAGCACGTTTGTGAAAATGATGTTTTTTAACCCCTGGAGCCAATTGACATAACCAACAAAAGGTCATTACCATCCCTACTGCCGCAAAAAGAACCGTTAACTCAAATATAATTGGAATCCAAGCTGGTAAAGCAAAGTGTGGTTTACCACCAATGTTTAAAGGCCAGTCTTTAGTAAAAATCCAACTAATAGCACTAATCGCAGTAGTGGTACCTGTAATACCATAAATAAAACCGGCGGTATGTAAGCTGGTTTCGCGCATACCCAAAGCGTGGTCTAAACCATGCACTGCAAAAGGCGTGTATACGTCTTTAATTTTATAACCAGCCGTACGAATTTGCTTCACAGCAGGGAATAAAACCTTTTCTTCATCAAAACAACCAACAACGAATTTCTTTTGTGCCATAATCTTTTTCTTAATCTATATTATAATTAATGTGCATGTGCATTATCGTGAACAAATGATTCCAATGATTGATCTTCCAATTTTTCAAACTCAGGTTTGTAGGATTCTCCACTTCTCTTTAATACATATTTAATTTCCGCTACTGCAATAACAGGGAAATATTTAGCGAACAAGAAGAAACAAGTAAAAAATAATCCAAACGTACCCAAATAAAAACCAATTTCCCAAATAGAAGGGCTATAGTAAACAGACCAACTAGAAGGCAAATAGTCACGGTATAAAGAAGTAACAATAATTACAAAACGTTCAAACCACATGCCAATGTTAACGATGATGCTCATGAAGAATGTAACAAATACATTTCTTCTCATTTTTCTAGACCAGAAAATTTGAGGAGATAATACGTTACAAGCCATCATACCCCAATAGCTCCATCCATAAGGGCTAAATAAATAAGCACGGCTATACCAAAAAGTGTATCCCTCATATTTATTTTGAGAATACCAACCCATAAATAATTCTGTTAAGTAAGCTATCCCTACAATAGATCCGGTAAGTACAATTACTTTATTCATTAAGTCAATGTGACCTATTGTAATGTAATCGGTTAATCCAAATACTTTGCGCACTACAATCAATAAAGATTGAACCATCGCGAAGCCAGAGAAAATGGCACCCGCTACAAAGTACGGAGGGAAAATCGTTGTATGCCAACCAGGAATAACAGAAGTAGCAAAGTCAAAAGATACAATGGTATGTACCGATAATACTAATGGTGTACTTAGACCTGCCAACACTAAAGATAAACTTTCGTGACGTTGCCAATGTTTGGTAGAACCAGTCCAACCAAAAGAAGCAATACCATATAATTTTTTTCTAAGTTTTGTAAAGGCTCGGTCACGCACCGTCGCTAGATCGGGTAGTAAACCAGAATACCAAAATAATAAGGAGACAGTAAAGTAAGTAGAGATGGCAAAAACGTCCCATAATAATGGTGAATTAAAATTCACCCATAAAGGACCACGAGAGTTAGGGTAAGGCATAATGAAAAACGCCAACCAAACACGACCCATATGGAAGATAGGAAATTGACCAGCGCACATAACGGCGAAAATGGTCATGGCTTCTGCAGCACGATTCACACCCGTTCTCCAACCTTGACGGAATAATAATAATACAGCAGAAATCAAAGTACCAGCATGACCAATACCTACCCACCAAACGAAGTTGGTAATATCCCAACCCCATCCAATTGTTTTATTTAAGTTCCATTGTCCTATACCATAAGTTACCTCACGATATAAACTGTATACTCCAAATAGTAATAGAGTAACTGCAATAAAAAATCCAATGTACCATAAACGAGATGGCTTCACTTCGATAGGGCGCAAAATATCTTCAGTAACTTGATGAAAATTTTTCTCACCATATACCAATGGTTCGCGCAACTGTGATTCGTACTTAATATGCATATCTACTATTTCTTAATTTTTTATTCTAAATATTTTAAGCTTCTGCTTTCTCATTTGAGTTTCTCACTTTGGTTAAGTAAGTGACATTAGGTAAAACGTGCAATTGCTCCAACACATAAAACTGACGGTTCGGCGTTTCGAGACGAACTTTAGTAATAGCACTGTGTTGATCGTTGGCGTTTCCAAAGTTGATTGCGTTAGTAGGACAAGATTGTTGACAAGCCACTTTCACATCCGAATCAAGCATTGGACGAGAAGCTTTTTTTGCATCCAATTTAGCTGCTTGTAAACGTTGAACGCAGAAAGAACATTTTTCAATCACCCCACGAGAACGAACAGTTACATCCGGATTCAATACCATTCTTGTTAGGTCATCATTCATATTTAATACCACGTCATTTAAAACTTCTTTTTGATTGTCTGGGAAGCTATCTGCGCCAGAGTAATCGGCCCAATTAAAACGACGTACTTTGAAAGGACAGTTGTTCGCGCAATAACGTGTACCGATACAACGGTTATAGGTCATTTGGTTTAACCCTTCCGAGCTATGGTTGGTTGCAGCCACTGGACAAACGTTCTCACAAGGAGCATTGTCACAATGTTGACACATTAAAGGTTGGAAAACCACTTTTGGGTTGTCCATGTCGCCGCTAAAATATTTATCAATACGCAACCAATGCATTTCATGGCCGCGTAACACTTCAGGTTTACCAACTACAGCAACATTGTTTTCTGCGTTACATGCTATTACGCAAGCACCACAACCATTGCAACTATTTAAATCTACACTCATGCCCCATTTAATGCCTGGACGAGCGTAGACTGGATAAATGGTTCCTTGTGCTTCATAGTTTTCTAATCCGCCATAAGGTTTCGTTTCTGCTTCACGTTCTTCTAAAATTTCTTTTGGATTTTTTATGTATTCTGCTAAAGTAATTTCTTTCATTACTTCGGTACGAACTCCTTGTGCCGTATCGTAACGGAAATGGGTTTGTGTTAAAGCGACCGGATAAGTTTCCCCTGTAACGGTTAATGTTACATTGTTGCAAGCGAATTGTACTAAACCATTTTCAATGCATGCTAATGGGAAAGCATTTTTACCAGTACCAATCACCGATTTCCCAATGGCTTCTGCGCGGCCGTAACCCACAGCAATACCAATAGTTAGGGGATGCGTACCTGGTATAATTAAAACAGGAAGTTCAATAGTTTTTCCATCTACAGCTAATTTGACAACTTGCTTAGGTGGTTTTACTTCATATGCATCAGCTTGACCCGGATTGGTTAAGTCGATGTTTAATAAAGATTTCGCCATGGAAGGGGATACTATAATATAGTTGTCCCAAGTAGCGCGTGTAACTGGATCAGGCAATTCTTGTAACCAAGGATTGCTTGCGCCTTGACCAGCACCTATACCTACTTTTTGGTAAAGTGCTAATTCAATTTTATTCTTATCATTAGCGGAGGGGGTTTTGGCGGATACTGCAGCCAATGCATTGTTCACTGCACCAGCATTAATGGTAGCGCCGCTATTAGAAGAATTTGTTGGACTTAATATACCAGCTTGTAATGTTTTATTCCAACCATTTTCACCGCCCAATTTAGCAGACCAATAATTTTTTAAATAAGTAGTATAATCAGTAGCATCTCCAGACCATTTTAATAAAGCGTCTTGAAAAGCACGTGTTTTAAACAAAGGAGAAATAGTAGGTTGTATAAAAGAGATGTGACCAGAAATTGGTTCTGCATCGCCCCAACTTTCTAAGAAATGGTGATCAGGAATCACATACTTACAAACCGCAGTGGTTTCATCCAACTTAGCATTGAAAGAAATAGTTGTTTTTACTTTTGATAAACCTGCCTTTACTTTATCAGCAGCAGGCCAAGAGTATACAGGATTGGCGCCATAAAATAAAACAGCATTTACTTTACCTGCATTCATATCCTCCACTAAGTTTGCAAAGTCGCTATCAATACCTTGACGATAATTTAAAGTTTCCCCGAAATTAATCGTGTTTCCGTTGGCTCCAATATGGTCGTTAATAGCGTTCACTATAATTTGCTCATTTACATTGTTGCTACCAGCTACCACTAGAGCGGCACCTTGGTTGGCAATTAACGCATGTGCTGCAACCGAAATGCCAGCAATTAATTTTTCATCAGTGATGCCTGTAATTGCATTTCCTTTAATGGCAGCTAACAAAGCAGCAGCTACTAAAGGCAATTCAGAAGGACGACATAAATATTTATCATCTGCATTAGCGCCTGTTAGACTCGCCACTGTTTCAAAGTGGATGTGCTTACTCATTGCAGGATTTTTTTCATCCATTTTTTTACCAACTGCATATTGTCTAGCAAATTCAACCGGACTTAACCAAGTACCTAAGAAATCGGCACTTAATGAAACAATTGCTTTTGCTTTTTCAAAATGATAAGATGGAATTATTTTTTTACCATAACAAGCTTCGTTGGCCAACAACATAGCGCTATGTGAAACGGCATCGTAAGTAACCTGTTTACTACCCGGATATTTAGCTAAAAATTGTGCAATAATTTGTTTGGTAGAAGGAGATGTGATTGTGCTAGTAACTATAACTGCGTTACTGTTTAATTCGCCCGCTATTGCTTTATCAATTTCTTCAAAAGTGGCTTCTTTACCAGCGATGGTAGGAAAACGCAAACGAGCAGTGTCATATAAATCTAAGACAGAAGCTTGCACTCGAGCAGAAGTACCGCCCCCTGTGATAGGGCTTAAATCATTGCCTTCTAATTTTATTGGACGACCATCACGCACTTTAGCAATAACACTAACTACATCACCATCTTGAACATAAGTAGTAGCATAATAATCTGCAATACCAGGAACAATGTCTTCAGGTTTATTAGCAAAAGGAATTGCTTTTTTTATAGGCATTTCGCAACTAGCCGCTACTGCAGCAGCAGCGGTACTAAAACCAACATATTTTAAAAAATCGCGACGAGGTGCTTTAGCTTGTAAAAAACTTTCTCCTTTTTCAAAAGTAGATTCGTCTTCAACAAAAGGAAGTTCTTCCTTAAATTCATTTTGAACTTCGTTGTTAAAAGCTTCAGAATTATTTAATTCTCCAAAACTTTGCCAGTGCTTTTTTTGCTCCATAGTAATGTATATAAAATATTACGCTTCTTTATTAATCTAAATTTTATTAAATCATTGTTCCATTCAAGAGTGATTAGTAGTGACATTTTTGACACTCTGTACCACCAATTTTTTCAACAGTAATTCCTTTCGTACTATCAATTTTACCGCTTTTTAAATCGGCATGAAATTTTTCATAGATGCTGTAAAAACCATTGTCTTTAAATTGAACTTGCGTGTTTCTATGACAGTTAATACACCAGCCCATACTTAAATCAGAAAATTGTTTTACTTCACCCATTTTTTGAATCTCCCCATGACATTGTTGACAAGCTACTTGACCTGCATTTACGTGTTGAGCGTGGTTAAAGTAAACGTGATCAGGTAAATTGTGTATGCGCACCCACTCGATAGGTTTTGCATTGGATGCATCCCAGGGTTGCCCTTCTGTGAAGCCTGCGTATTTATATAATTTTTTAATTTCATTTGTACCATCTACAAGATCGCCATTTTCTCTAACCAATGGTTCTCCTTTGTATTCATTAATGGCCAAGTGACAGTTCATACAAACATTTACACTTGGAAGTGTAGCTTGTTTACCTTGGTATACACCTATATGACAGTATTGACAGTTAATTTGATTTACACCTGCATGCACTTTATGAGAATAGTAGATAGGTTGTTCGGGTTGATAATCTTTAGAGCGACCTAAATTCATTGCCCCTTTTGTAGTCATGTATCCACCTGCGATAAATAAAATAATCGCAATGAAAGCGATGTATGCTTTGTTTCTATAAAAAGGAACAGGATTTGAAGAAGAAATATTGGCTTTATCGTCAGATAACTTTTTCAAGTTGCTATTAACTTGAAGTAAAATTAAAGAAACCACTGCCAATATTAAAGTAAGTAAACCAAATATTAAAGTACTATCTCCGTTTTCTGCAGGGGCTGCAGCGGTTGCTTCTCCAGCAACTGGAACAGCACCAGCAGCAGGAACCGATTTAATGTACCCCAAAATAGCATCGATGTCTTTGTCTGATAAACCAGGGAACAAGTTCATTGCAGTTTTATTGTACTCATTGTACAATTTATTGGCATAAGCATCTCCCGTTTTTAAAAATGCAGCATTGTTTTTTATCCAAGCATACAAATTCTTTTTATCAGGCCAACGGTCTTCTACACCTGCCAATGCTGGACCCGTTAATTTTTTATTAACGGCGTGGCATGAGGCACAATTTTGTGAGAAAAGTGCTTTCCCATCTTGCGCATTCAACTGATTCCCAATTGATGAAATAAGGGTGGTGAATAGGAAGATCGAAACGATCTTAGCTAGGCTTCTTAAAATTGTCATACACAAAGAGTGTCTAGGGTGTAAAAATGTCCTTGAACGAGGGCAAAATTACTTAACAATAGGATTCAATCGTAAGAAAAGTGTAAGTTTTTTTTATTGAAATTGTTGATTTTCAAAGAAGTCGGGGAAAAATGACTGACGAATGTCATAAAATTGTAAAGTTATTTTGCTGTGGAGGAATTTATTTTAGATTCGGTGGGTGGATTTGAAAAAAATAGGCACCTTTGAGGGCGAATGAAAGGAATTATTAAACTACAAAATAAATGGGGGGTGGGTGCCTTACAATTCTGGCTAATAATCGCCACTTTTGCCTTAGGCGGAAGCTTGAGTGGAAGGCTATGTAGTAAAATATTAAATTTGGTGTTTTTAGACAAAAATTGGGCTTTTTGGCTCATTTATCCCCTAGTTTTGACCATATTATGGCCTTTTTCGGTACTTTTTGTAAGTATTTTCACTGGCCAATTTTCATTTTTTAAAGGGTATTTAGGGCGAGTTTGGGGAAGATTATTTGGAGGGGGTGAAGTTGCGGCATCTTTAAGTAAATCTGCGGCGCCTATAAATAGGTCTTTGGCGCCTATCCATATCGCCATTTTTGCATCAGGGGCAGGGAGCAATGCTCGAAAGATGATCGAATATTTTGAGAAAGGGGGTTCAAGGGGTAATGTTTCTTTAATAGTGTGTAACGTACCTGGTGCTGGAGTGTTGGAAATAGCAAAAGAAAAAGGGATACCAACTTTAATGATTAATAAAGCTGAATTTGAAGTATCTGGATATGTAGAAAGTTTACGCCAAGCCGAAATACAGTTTATTGTGTTGGCTGGATTTTTGTGGAAAGTACCTGAAGTGTTGGTGCGGGCTTATCCTGCAAGTATTGTTAATATACATCCAGCTTTGTTACCAAAATATGGTGGTAAGGGGATGTATGGAATGCGGGTGCATGAAGCGGTAATTGCATCAGGAGAAAGGCAATCGGGTATTACAATTCATTGGGTGAATGAGCATTATGATGAGGGAGCTATTATATATCAAGCCACTTGTGCTGTTACGCCAAGTGATACGCCAGAAAGTTTAGCCAATAAAATACATGCGCTTGAGCATGCGCATTTTGCGCCAACGATAGAGAAGTTGTTGAGTTAGCTTTATTTTCAGAAATCTTTCAATTTTATTTTTTTGATTTTCCTTCATTGAGTTGCTTAACCAGGCATGCGAGAAATGTATTTCTCAATTTCTTTAATTTGGTCCACCACTTGTTTACTCGTTGGTTTGCAGGCTTTGGCTTTACGGAAATAATCTTTTGCGGCGCGGAATTCCCGTTTGTTCATAAAAATTTGGCACATACTTAAAAAAGCAACTGCTTCACTTTCTTTGTCAGGAATACCAGCTCGTATCGCAGCCCGTATGTATGACTCTCCTTGTTTGGTATCTCCTTTTTGCATGGCCATCATACCTAATTGAAGCTTGTTAGCACCCTCTGCTTCAGGCATTGCAGAACCCAATTCATTGCTATATTTTAAATGTTTTTCGGCGCTATCAAAATCTTGTTTGGCCATGGCAAGGTTGCCCTTAATGGTATAATAAGTACTGCGAACAGGCTTGTATAAAAGTTGAGGCCACCAAATAGTAGCTAAGATACGTTCCACTTTGTCCATATCCCCTGCTTCCATAGGTGCTTGAACCAAACGAAGGGGGCCAATAAAAAAATGGCTTGCAACACCTATAAAACCTATAAAATACAGCGGAAAAACAGGCCAAAAACCAGCAATTCCAGAAAGCTCAAGCGCTAAACCAAGTCCTACGGCAATTATACTAAGCCAGAAACGAAACTTAATAATGATATTGTAAAAACCCATATTGTGTTGTATTAGAGGCATAAAGATACCAAAATTTGTGGTTATTTTTGCGCTCATTGGCCACAAGATGGTCGATGGTCCCGTAGTTCAATGGATAGAATAGGTGTTTCCTAAACACTAGATCCAAGTTCGATTCTTGGCGAGACCACAAGATTCTTGACAAGAGCACAAAGCCTCAGCACAAAGTGTTGGGGTTTCTTCATTTAGAAACAAACTCAAAAGCTTGGTTTAGTAAGTTGATGAGAGCTGATTAGCAAGGCAAACATTCACAACACTTATTAAATTATAATATTATTCAAAAAAGGTTAGATGGTCCCTTAAATAGGCATATATTTAAATTACTTACTTTATATCTTACTATTACATCATAGTATAAAATAATAAATTAAAAATATGAAGAAATTACTATTCCTATTTACGCCACCATTTTTTTTTAAAATAATTAAAATAGTTTATGAAAAAACATTGGGTAACAATTTTACAAATAAAATAAAAATTAATAATAGAGTAATCAACATTCCACACGGATATCCTTTAGCACAATATAAAAGTACTTTCAAACTATACGACAGATTTTTACCGATTTTAGTTAAGCACATAGATCAAGATGGAGTTATAATTGATATAGGTGCAAATATTGGTGATACATTATTTTCAATATTTGAAAATTGTAAAAATAAAATTGAATGTATTGAACCCTCTGATATATATTATAAATATTTAATAAAAAATTATAATACTTTAGATACTATTGAAAAATTAAGGGTTGGATGTATAAAAAAATTTATTGGTACCGGGAGTTTTTCTGGTGATCTTATTCATGAACATGGAACTGCTCATTTACAAATAAATAATAATAAAAATGAAATTACGCAACTTAACAATTTATTACCTAAGGAAACAAAAATAAATTTAATTAAAGTTGACACTGATGGTTTTGATTTTGATGTCTTAATTTCTGGTTTAGACGTTTTAAAGGAAAATAAACCTATATTGTTTTGGGAAAATTATATTGAAAATGATTTTCAATATGACGGGTTTGATAAACTTTATGATATATTACAACAACTTGAATATGACCAAATTCATATTTTTGATAATTATGGAAATATAATAACTTTTACAAATTCATTTAGTACATTAAAATGTATTAATGATTACTTATATAATCAAATAAAATCAAAATATCCCCTTACATTTCACTATACTGACATCTTAGCATCTACTAAATTTGAAAAAAATATTATCGAGAAAGCAATTAATGAATATAAAAGAATCAGTTTTCAATGAATAAGTTAATATATACTAAACATATTCATTGAAAAATTTAAAAATTATCTGTGTTTTTACCTAGGGTCCATAGTCCAACCATACCTTAATGTCATTCATAATTGAGTTGAGGATAATGTTCTTCATCTATAAAGTTTAAGAGGTTAAAGTCTCCACAATTGAACTTTTTGTCAAAAGGAAATGGCTTATCTTGTGTTACGCCAACTATAAACATAAACTGTAATTTTTCTTCTTTGGTTCATAATCAAATTAAAAGAAAGTAATGAATGAATTATTTATTAATTAATATTGTTTGTTTCAAATAATCAATAATTTTTTTTGTCCTTTTATTTTTAAAATCACATTTTAAATGATATTCAGCATCGAAAAACATTTCATCAGGATAAACATTATTATCTACATTATCAATTATATTGAAATTATTTTTTTGTAACAATTTTTCAATTCTATTTAATATTTTGAAATTTTCTTTATAAATAGGTAATTGAGTTGGAGGGTAAAGAAAAAATGTTCTATTTGAAGATAGAAATTTAAAATATATTCTGAATGAATCAACTTTCAGTTCCTCATTAATTTTATAGCGTCGAATTTTATTTTTAATTAACCCACAATGTGATATTATATCGCCGTTTTTATTGAAACAGTTATATATATAGGGTGTTGTTGAATCATTAATTTTGTGAGTGTTTAATTCTATTTTAGTGAAAAGATATCTTATTTTATAATAGTAATTATTTATTAATTCACTGTATTCAGGATTATATCGGATTAATTCGTTTAGTGTAGCTTCATCATAAAAGGTTGGATTATTGTAAAAAACCCATTCCGGAGAAAATATTATAATATCATCTTTAGTAATATTATCCATAATAAATGCTTGATAATCTATCAAGCCAAATGCTGCTTGATGTCCTAAGTTTATCGTTTTTATTCCAGTCTCTTGTTCTATTAATTCGGCCGAAATTCCCCATCCCGCCCCTGAGCCACCAATTATTATAATTTTTTTTATCTTTTTGTTTGATTGTAGTATTTTAAGTTTATCAACAAAAGCAGAATTATAATTTTTATCGCGAATGGGATATATGATTTTTAAAATCAAAAAAAATGATAAAAATAGAAATAAACAAAGCAAAATATTTTTAAGAAATTGTCTCATCAAAATTGAAAATATATAAATGAAGTAGGATTCTTGTCAAGATAACTCAAAAATGTATTAAAAATTAAAATAGAAAAAATAATATAGGCCACATACCTAATAATAATATTAACTGGTGTCTTAATTTTTCTTTCATCTCTCCTAAAATACCAATCAAAAATTAACAATATAATTATAAAATAAAAAACACGTTTAAATAATAAAAACTCACCCATATGTTTAAAGTTGGAGAATATACTTTTTATATATTGAATAGCATCTCCAATGCTATGAGCTCTAAAAAATATCCAAGCAAAAGTTACAAATGAAAAAGTAGATATCATTTGCATCAACTCTTTAAAATTTGGTAGTTTTGCATCCTGTGCCACTACATCGCCAACATACTTCCTGTTTCGCTTTAAAAGTAATAAGGGTAAAAAACCACAAGCGTGTATTCCGCCCCAAACTATAAAATTCCAACTTGCTCCATGCCAAAATCCACTTACTAAGAAAATGATAAATGTATTCATAACTGCCCTCCATTTACCCTGTTTTGATCCTCCTAATGGGATATACAAATAGTCCCTAAACCAAGATGAAAGTGAAATATGCCACCTCCTCCAGAACTCTGCTATATCTCTTGAAAAGTAGGGAAACTTAAAATTACTTAGTAATTCAAAACCAAACAATTTGGCTGTACCTAATGCAATATCTGAATAACCACTAAAGTCTCCATAAATCTGAAACGAAAATCCAACTGCACCTAAAATTAAGGTTACCGCATTGTGATTATGATAATTATTGAAAATCTCATCAACCATACTTGCAAGACTATCAGCAATCACTACTTTTTTAAACATCCCCCAAAGTATTAATCTGCACCCTTCAACAGCTTGGGTGTAATTAAATTGTCTTTTTACTTGAACCTGTGGAAGTAAATGGCTAGCCCGTTCAATTGGCCCCGCAACTAATAATGGGAAGAAAGAAACAAACATAGCATAATCCACAAAATTGGATACTGACTTTTGCTTACCTCGGTATATATCAAACACATAAGACATCCCATGGAATGTATAAAATGAAATCCCGATAGGTAAAGCGATTTGAAAAAGTACAGGGTTGGTATGAAGGCCTAATAACTCAAATCCTAATTGAAATTGAGCCGCGAAAAAATTATAATATTTAAATGCCCCAAGAATTCCAAGGTTATTGATAATGCTGAGCCACAGAAAGAGTTTGGCTTTCTTTCGATTTGGCGAGGCAACCCAAAAACCGTAGGCATAGTCCAAAGTTGTGCTGAGCATAAGTAAGCACATAAACTTCCAACTCCACCAACCATAAAAGAAATAACTAGCAACTAATACTAATAAATTTTGCCAACGCAATGACTTATTAAACACAAACCAATAGAGAACAAATACGATTGGGAGAAATAATAAAAATTCAAAGGAGTTAAACAACATTTATATTCTATGACTGTATTTAAATAAAGATACTAACTATAGATAGTAATTAAACAAAAAAAAATAAATTTATATATTATACTATAATTAGTAGCACAATAATTAAAATTATGAAACTCAAATTTAATAAACAAACAAATCATGCAGTTGGTATAAGTTATCAAGCTCCTCTTTTGTAATTGATAGGTATAATATTGTAATGGCAATACTTGAATAATGATGATATTTTAACTAAACACGTTTCGCTCTGACGATTTCATTTCCAAAATTCTCAGCCAAAGGTTTTTCTCCAAGTATGATTTGAAATTCGATTATCCCGAATACCTGCGCTTAAAGTGTAAATTTTAATTTGATTGTTGATTGTTCGAATAAGTAGTGGGATAATTTTCTATTGTACATTTGGACTGCAAACTTTTAGATATACTTTGTGAAAAATTTCAACAAATTTTTCTTTTAAAGGTATTTCCTAAACACTAGATCCAAGTTCGATTATTGGCGAGACTACTTTTATCTTGAAACCCTTTTCTATCATGGGTTTTCTATTTAATATAAATTCCAATTATTTCTTAAAATTTTAAGTATAAAATAATACGTAATTGGATAAGAAAACTTTCTGTCAAAGGAAGACCTATTGTATTAAGATTGAATTGAAAAGAAATAATGCAGAAAGTAAAAAAAGAATATATAAAACTAAAAATAAATTTATTACTTGATATTTAAAAATTCATGAAATGACATTAAAATATTACTGATTAAGATAATAAAAAATTGTCTTATAAAAATTCTTTTATTCAAAATAATATATCTTTCTAAAATTTACATTAAAATCTTGAACAATTAACTATAATTTTTTTTGAATATAATTTCAAAGATTCCAAAACCATCAGTTGAAATGTAAAGTTTGCCATTATTATCATATGTAAACTGCCTTATGCGCATGTTGACATTTATTGTTTCGACAGAAACTATTCTATGTGATTTTTTTTCAAGTAAAACTATGTAAATTGATTGACCTCTCAGACTACTTACTAATAATACATCAAAAGGACTATATCTATTTGATATTATGGATGGTGCATTAGTAATATCTGAAGTTGCAACTGATGGTATGAAAGAAAATAATGGTAAAGTAAACTTTTTGCTAGGACCTGCTGGTAAATATAAATTTTTATGCTCATAATTTAATCCCAATGAAATTAAAGGCCAGCCGTAATTGTTATTGTAATTTATAAAATTAATTTCATCACCACCCATAGGGCCGTGTTCTACTGCAAATATATCATTCTTTAAATTTACCATTCCTTGAATACTCCTATGACCAGATGTAAATATTTTGTAATTAAACTTTGATACAATACCATCTAGTAATTGTTGTTTTGAAAAAATCAGCACCTTACCATATGGAGAATTCATGTTTTGTGCCAATCTTGCAATTTTATTTCCTATAGCACTTGGAGCACCTAATGCAAATAATAAGCTATCTTTATATTCAACGTTTCCGCCACCTATACAATTAAAATCTATATTTTCAGGTGAAAATTCAGGAATACATGGTGCTCTAAATACTTCTTTTCTTTTAGTAAAATTTACAATGGATGCAAAAAAACAACCTTCATTTTTGACCTTTAAAGTAATCAAACCAAATAGATCATCTTTATATTTAAAAAACTTTCTTAATCCGCCATTAAAGCCATTGTTATTATATAAAGCAGGTTCAATTCCAGTAAATAAAGTATCTATTTTCGGTAAGAATTTATGAGAATTAAAAAATATTTTTTTTAATTCATCTTGCTCAACAACAATTAAGTTATTTTGTTTATTAAATAAGATTCCACCGGTTTTAACTGTATTATTTTTGTAAATACCAGGAACTAGGTATACTTCAAAATCATTAGAATTAAATTTTAATATCCCTTTATTTTGTAAAGTTAATGTATCACTTAAGTTACTTGTTTTATATTTTTTATATAAATCTTTGATGGGATTTTTTGTTTTCAATAAAAGAATGGATAATAAAATTCCTAATAGAAAGGAAATAACAATTGAGAATTTTTTCATTTTTTAATATTTAAATTAATTTCTAGTGTATTTTTTATCAGAAGAAGTAAATAGTAAAAATACATAATTATTAAAGATGTATATTAAAAGAATTCAATTATATTGTAAAATTTTTTAAAATATACTTATTATTAATATGATTATTTAAATTCAATTATTTAGTTTCATAAAGTTTAAGATATATTGCTAAATGTTTAATTATAATAAAATACAAACATTATGTCTATTTCTAATCAAAAATATTATATAGCATTAAAACAAAAAAGTAGGTATTTCCTAAACACTAGATCCAAGTTCGATTCTTGGCGAGACCACAAGATTCTTGACAAGAGCACTATTTTTGGTGCTTAGGGAACAAGTTGATTCTAGTGCTTATTAATTTGATTTTTCAAAACCTTCCTGAGTCTTTTAAGAATCTGTCAACTGGTTAAGATTAAGTAGTTTGGTGATAGGTGTTCTAATTCTAAATGAAATTTCACGCAAAGTATCAATGGTGAAATTATGGTTCCTCCCAATCCATTTAGAAATTTGAGAAGGCTGCTTATGCATCAATTTAGCAAAATTTTCTTTCGAAATACGCAAGGATTCAATTTCTTCTTTCATGGCTTTTACTAATACCATTCGAACCCGCATTTTAAAATGAATGAGTTGAATGGGATCTTTCTTTTTCAAATTCATTCAGAGGGATTTATTTATTCTCTTAATTAAGACCAAATTTTGAAATCAAAATATATTTTATTGTAAAAAGTGGTTTTTAACAATTCACTTATAAGTAAAACACAGGGAGGTTAAAATGCACATATTACAATGGGAAATAGGAACAGTGATTCACTTATAAGTAAAATGCGTTTTTGTTAAAATGTATATTAATAAAAAAATAGATTGGTAATAATAGCTCGTGCAATTCCCATAATTTACAACTGAATATAAAAACTGTCTTGCACTTCCTTCCCAACTACTCTATTTTATTTTTTAAATACCTTTTTATATTAAATACATGGTTAAATAAAAATGTACCCATTATTGCAATAAATAATAGAGTTCCTTTCATTGTATTCGCCAAGTTCCAAAAAACTAAAAAATAAAAGCCGATGTATATTAATATATGTAATACCGTCATGATTACAACAATATTATTATTAGTTACCTTTTTTTTGTAAAGAAAATCAACTGGAAATTTATCAAATAGCATAAAATTAAAATTAAAAATTAAAAATATAATTACCGTAACATCTTGGATTGTATTCTAGTTTATAGTCAAGTGTATTTGTAATGTACGAAATTATCTTTGTTGACCAACAACACAGTAATTTAAAGTACATAAAGCCCATAATCCCCCATAACAAGCAGGTGCTTCATACAGGCATGCGGTATATTGAAAAAAGCCCATACTTTTTATTTGTTGACTTACACATCCACTTATTAGTCCCATCTTACAAGTAGGAATTAAATTTGATTTTATTATAATTGAATCAGTATCAGCGCTCTCATTTAAAATGCTTACCCCCTTATTTTTCTCCATCTTTAACAATACGGACCCTTCGGACTCAATTTGTAAATAACCTGTTAAAGTATTATTTCTAATAGCATCTCGAATAGAATTAGTTGTATCTGAACTTTGCACAGTTATATTATAAGTATCAAAAACGCTACCATCACTTTTATTGATTATTTCAACTTTTCTACTAAAAGTGTTTCTCAAAGTAACAATATCAGATAAACGAATATTAAAGGCATCAGCACCTTCAATTATTAATGGTTTATTGATTCCTAATGAAAGCTCATTGGAACTGATTACTTGATTTTTACTACAACTTACCGACAAAAAAGTAATAGAGATAAAAAACAGCGAAGAAAATAAAATGGAAGTTTGAAAGTGAATTTTAGTCATGATATCATTTTTATTTTAAATAATTAAACCCATGACTGCAAATAACATTTTAAATTAAAATCAAATTGAAGTATTTATTCAAAGTTAATTAGGTGCAAATGTCCCTATTCCATCCAAGTCTTTATGTCATAAATAATAGAGTTGAGGGAATGGTCTTTATCAATAAAGTTTAAAAAGGTATTTAAAACTTTACCCATTTTGCTCAAAGTATTGGTCAAAAAATTTTTACCTATCACACTACTAATAGTTTCTTTTTTGTTGCCAAAAAAATAGGTGTTTTTACTTTTTATTAATAAAAGATCATTTAATAAATGTTGCATCAACACATTGCCAGCGTTGTCTATTGCAAGCGCTACTTCAATAAAATATATCTGAAGTGATTTAAGTTTACCAAAAAATAATTGACGAAAAAATGCATACATAAAACCAAATGGTGCAGTAATGGTTAATAATACAAAAGCAATGCAAAAAAGAAGGAAGCTTTTAAGAAATTTGCTGTTAGTCACTTTTTTCATAAAATATATTTTAGTCTAATTTCTATATAGAAAATAGCAGGGTGTTGGATGGCTCCTTACTTTTCGGTAAATTCATTAGAACTGTTTCTAGTAAAGCGTTTTATACAACACAATAAATGTAAAATTAAAACTTGTAAGCAACTATTTTAATTCTACATTCAAGCAATACAAATAAATATAAATGAAAAATAAAGCACTTTTGGTAGGTATTAATAAATACCCCGATCCAAGAAATGAATTAAGAGGATGCGTGAATGATATTTTAGATATGGAAGATTTTATTTCTTCAGCAAACAAGGTATACGTCCATGAAAATATCAAAAAACTTATTGACAAGCAGGCAACTAAAAATGACATTGTGAAGCAAATTAAATGGCTGTTGGATGGCGCTGTAGCGGGAGACCAATTATTGTTTCATTACAGTGGTCATGGTGCACAAGCACCCACTCAAAACTACCAGCTTGAAAAAGATGGATTGGACGAGTTAATTTGTCCCTATGATTATGATGGGACTGCCACTACTACTTTAAGAGATAAAGAATTTGCAAATCTGTTTGCAACTATTCCTAAGGGGGTACATTTTGTATGGATATCTGATAGCTGTCATGCCGAGGATTTGTCTAGAGACTTAAATAACAATAAGTCTGTCATCTATAGGCAGTTTCAGGGGGTAATTCCTATAATGGAAGGAATTGCTCCTATCAACTTTGACATACGCTTGAAAAAGGAAGGTGCAAGTTTTAAGTCTATTCCTGTGCCAATTACAAAACCCCTTAACGGAGCCTTCTTAAGTGCCTGTGCTTCACATGAACTAAGTGCCGATGCTTTTATCAACAACAGATACAATGGCGCATTTACCCATTATCTTATAAAAAATTTAAAGCAGTATAGTACTAGTAAAAATATGCAAGCAATTATTAAACTAGTGAATTTGGATTTAGATAAAAATGGATACGATCAGAACCCAGAAATTGAAGGCTTGCTAGAAAATAAAACTTTCTTTATTTAATCACTTTATAATTTTAAAAATGAGTTTACTTAAATCGTTTATAGGGATGCCTAAAAAATATTTAGCCATCCTATTTTTAATCTGTGGCGTCTTTTTTTTTGCGGCTGCGCGGGCGCAGCCACAAAAATCCCCTATCCCAAAGGGTCTCTTAACTCGTCTAATAGAAATAAAATATACGGCTGAACTGTATTTAAGTAGTGTATTAAAAAATACATGGATAGCTGCCAAGCAGGGTAAAGACTCCAATAAGGACTCCGCCTTGGCTATTTACAATACTTTGCGTTGGAAATTGGATGGATTGGTGTATCAGCTAAGCGGCGACTTGGTCGCCGCCAACAGTCCTCGAAAAATGATTTTATTAAATAAATGGTGTTTGAAATCAACAACATCATCATCTTCCGCTTCCTCTAATGCTAAAAAAGCAATCCGAACTTACACCCAAGCACTAAGCGAAATAGAAATTTTTTACGAAATGCAAATAGCTAGTTCCATGTATACAAGTTCCAAAACTATTAACTTAAGTACCAATGTATTTTATTTATTAAAAGATTCTTATACGATTGTTAAAGGCTTAAGTGATATGAAAACACAAAAAACAATGGCACTCGTTGAGTTGTTAGATCATAGCAGGTTATTAAGTCCGGGGGAAGTATTAAAACTAGTGAAGTAGCAAAGGAGTGCTATTAGCTTGTAATATAAAATAAACTAAACTTGCTAGAATTGATCGACCACTTCGGCTAAGGTTTTTCTTATGCCTTCCTGAATTTTGATGGTGGGCTTCCACCCCAAATTATTAATCTTAGTGGTATCTAATAATTTTCTAGGGGTGCCATCTAGTTTGGTTGTATCAAATTCGAGTTGGCCGATATAATCTACTTCGGTGGCAATTAAGGTAGCCAGTTCTTTGATAGAAATATCTTCGCCCCAGCCTATATTCACTAAGCCGGCTTCATTGTATTGCTGAAGTAAAAAATAACAAGCATCCGCTAAATCATCTGCATGTAAAAATTCACGACGCGGCGTACCTGTTCCCCAAATTACAACTTTGGGATCCTGGTTCTTTTTAGCTAAAATGATTCTTCGTATTAAAGCGGGTAGCACATGAGAATTTTCTGGATGGTAATTGTCGTTGGTGCCATACAAGTTGGTGGGCATGGCTGAAATAAAATTACATCCATATTGAGCCCGGTAGCTATCACACATTTCTATACCAGCAATTTTAGCAATAGCATAAGGCTGGTTGGAGGATTCTAAATATCCACTTAATAAATATTCTTCTTTTAAAGGCTGTGGCGCCATTTTTGGATAAATGCAAGATGACCCAAGAAACATTAACTTCTTTACTTCATTTAAATAAGCTGCATGAATTATGTTGGCTTCTATCATTAAGTTGTCATAAATGAATTGTCCACGATACGTATTATTAGCGTGTATACCTCCCACTTTAGCAGCAGCTAATATAACATAATCTGGTTTTTCCGTTTGAAAGAACTCATTCACCAATGCTTGATTGCGCAAATCCAATTCACTGGAAGTTCTATAAATAATATGATGATAGCCTTCCATTTGTAGCTTACGCTGTAAAGCAGAACCAACCATACCTCGATGACCCGCAATGTATATTTTAGCAGATTTCTCCATAATAATAATTAATGCTATTGGATTTCTTTACTGGTAGCGTATCCATTTTCTTTTAATAATAACTCTTTTTTAAATATCTCTAAATCACTGGCTACCATTTCCTTTACCAATGACGCTAAATCATATTTAGGTTTCCATCCTAACTTTGTCATGGCTTTGGTTGGATCACCAATTAATAAATCAACTTCTGTTGGACGATAATATTTAGGATCTATCTTAACTACAACTTGACCCTCTTTAAAATGATAGGCTCCTATATTTTTAACCACATAACCTTCCTCCTCCTCCTCCTTTCCTTTAAATCCAAGGGTTACTCCTAATTCTGAAAAAGCCATTTTTACAAATTCACGAATGGTGGTAGTAATTCCTGTTGCCAATACAAAGTCTTCAGGCGTTTCTTGTTGAAGCATTAAATACATCCCTTCAATATAATCTTTGGCATGTCCCCAGTCACGTTGTGCATTTAAGTTACCTAAAAACAAACAATTATCTAAACCCAATGCAATACGCGCAGCAGCACGTGTTACTTTACGGGTTAAAAAAGTTTCCCCACGTTGAGGTGACTCATGATTAAATAATATACCATTACAAGCATACATATTATATGCTTCGCGGTAATTTACGGTTATCCAATAGGCATACAATTTTGCAACTGCATAAGGAGAGCGCGGATAAAAAGGCGTGGTTTCAGACTGAGGTACTTGTTGTACTAATCCATATAATTCTGAAGTTGAGGCTTGATAAAATTTTGTTTTTTGCGTCAGCCCCAATAATCGGATGGCTTCCAATATTCTTAAGGTCCCAATACCATCTACATTGGCTGTATATTCTGGTGCTTCAAAACTAACTTGCACATGACTCATCGCACCTAAATTGTAAATTTCATCCGGCTGCACTTCCTGAATAATTCTAATCAGATTGGTACTATCAGATAAATCTCCATAATGTAAATGAAGATTTCTATCTGGGATATGCGGGTCCTCGTAAATATGATCTATTCTTTGTGTATTAAATAAAGAGGACCTACGCTTAATGCCATGTACTTCATACCCTTTGTGGAGTAAAAATTCGGCTAAATAGGCACCGTCTTGTCCTGTAATACCTGTTAATAGGGCTTTTTTCATAATGATTATTAGTTTGCAAATTTAAGACTATTACTTATAAAAATACCAGACTAATAATAATCTGGTATGTACTAAAACTAGTGTGGTATTTTACTTAATGACTCACTCCTCTACTAAACAATACATTAGTAATGGTTTTTATAACAATTTTTACATCGAAGAGAAATGATTTTTTTGATAAATATTCTTGATCTAATTGTACTTTCTTCACTATTGAAATCTCGTCTCTCCCATTCACTTGTGCCCAACCTGTTATTCCTGGTTTCAATTTATCGATCTTATTAGCTACTCTTAGAGTCGTTAAATCATCTTGATTAAACAATGCTGGTCGAGGCCCAACAAAAACCATTTGCCCTTTAAGAATGTTAATTAAATTGGGTAATTCATCTAAACTTGACCTTCGAATAAACTTACCAATTTTTAATAAATATTGATCAGGATTAATAAGTAAGTGCGTGGCCACATTGGGGGTATTCTTTTTCATACTACGAAACTTATAGATGAGGAAAAAATAATTGTTATGCCCCACTCTATTTTGTGTAAAATATATAGGATATCCATCTTCTATATATATTGCAATTGCAATAATTAAAAAGATTGGAGAAAATAGAATAAGTAGGATGAATGCGAGAAGGCGGTTAAGCATTATTATTTAATTTAAAACCATCTAAAACAGAAGTAGGATTCCAACCAATAGCCATTCTTGCTTTAGAATCATCAAAAGTTAAGGTAGACGTAATTTTTAATAATTTATTAGAATTGATAGGAATGTCATTTCCAAATATATCGCCAATTCTTGCTAAAATTTTAGCAAGAAATAGTGGTAAATTAGGAACATATGATTTACCAAATTTTCGAGAAATGCATTTACTTAATTCAAAAAAAGATGGATGAATACCATCGGTTAAATTGTATATTCCACCTATTTCAGCAGCTTTTAAAATAAATTTAGCAATATCGTTTGCTAGTACCATACTTTTTTTGGCATTGCCTCCTGCAATATTAAAATAATAACCCTTCTTTATACTTTTAATCATTGTACCTAAATTTCCAGGTGGGTTTTCACCTACTACAAGGGGTAATCTAAGAATAGTATAGATTACATTATTTTTTTTACACCAATCTACCACAATTCTCTCTGCTTCAATTTTACTTTTTCCATAAGGATCTTGAGCTAATAAAGGATTTGATTCATTAACATTTATTGCATCAATTAATCCATAGACACTGATAGAACTAATAAAAACAAATTGTTTAGGTATTGCAATTTTTTCAAAACCTAATAGTAGATTTTTGGTAGATTCAACATTTGTGTTAAATATAAAATCTGATTCTCGCTTAGTTTTAGGAACTTTATGTGCAGCTCCTGCACAATGAATTACAGTTTTATATTTGCAAATAAAATTTGGTATCGTTAAAGAAATGTCTATTTTAAAATCTGCATCACTTTTATTTAAGTTGTGAAAATTAAGCGCTTTTTTATTAAACTCAGTTTTTATATGTCGACCTAAAAATCCATTATCACCAGTTAAAAGTATCATTATAAGAACTGAATTAATCTTTTAAAGATTCGTTTTGGAATTAATAATAATGGTATTTTATATCCGTTCTCTTTCCATGATTGTAGGATTTCTTTATTTCCCTTATATATGTTTTTTATACTGTTATTTGTTGCACCACCTAGTCTCATGTGTACTAATACCAATGGTAGATGTAGCATTTTAAAATTATACTTTTTAAAAATTCTTAACATAAATTCATAATCTGCTGCTAGAGTATATTTCAAATTGAAATTTCCTACAGTTTGATAAACTCTTCTAGATAGAAATAATGAAGGATGAGGAGGCACGCTTCCATTTTCAAAAAAATTAGGATAATATTGTTTTGATTTCCAAGTTCTAACTTTCTTTTCTATGTTATTATGTTTAATATAAATTAAATCACCATAAAGAATGTCTAAATTTCTATCTAAGTTAAAATGAAACATAACCTCATTCAAAATATTATTATTTGCATATAAATCGTCTGAATTCAAAAATCCAATGACATCTCCAGTCGCCAGTTTTAAACCTTTATTCATTGCATCATAAATTCCATCATCCTTTTCGCTAACAATAATTTTTACGCTATTAGGAACACTATTGATTAAATTAATCGTGTTATCTGTAGACAAACCATCAATAATGATATGTTCAATATCGTTGAATGATTGATTGTGAACCGAGTAAATACAATCTATAATGGTTCTAGAACTATTATAAGTAACTGTAATTATTGAAATTCTCATTTGTAAACTTCTTCGTAGAGTTCTAAAGTTTGGTTAAAACATTTATCCCAATTAAAATCATTAGACTGTTTATAGCCAAGGTTTATGATTTCTTCTCTATTTTCTAAAGTATATAAAACTCCATTGTAAAAATTATCAAAAGTAAGATTATCCATTAAATAACCAGCCTTACCTGCCACTTCGGGTATCGAAGAACTTTTTAAAGCTATAAATGGACAACCTGAAATCATTGATTCAAGTAATGGTAAACCAAAACCTTCATATGAAGATGGATAAAGTAATGCAAAAGATTCGTTGTATAAAAAATTTAGTTTATGATTATCAATATCATTAAACAGAATCCATCTATTTTTAAGATACTTATTAAGGAATATGAACTCTTTATTATTTAGATTTTTACCTACAATTGTTAAAGTGAAATCTTCTAATTTGGAAATGGAAATTACAGAAAATTGAAAATTTTTATATGATTCTCTAGAACCAAGAAATAGAAAGGAATTTTTAAACTTATTTATATCACTAATAGGTTTGAAATCAGTAGAAACTCCATTATAGATCATTCTAATAATTTTGTCCTTACAAAGATTAGGATAATAATATAATAAATCTATTTTAGTACTTTCAGAAATTACTATTAAAGCTTTGGCATTTTTAATTGCTCTTTTTTTTTGATAAACATGAAGATATTTTCTAATTCCACTGTAATATTTTTCATGAATGAAATCATGAATAGTAATTACAGAGATAGCATTAGGATTTTTAGTAATTCTGAAATAACTGGAGTGAAATATAAATTTAGATTTAACCGACTTTGTATTTATTTTTGAAAACCTTTCAAAAATTAATGGTGTTTTATTATAGCTTTCAACAAAAAATTCTTTGGGTAATTTTTTGAAAAGTAGGTTATCGCATTCTCTTTGAACAAAAGTTAAATGAAATCTAGTTTTCAATAATCTATCAATTATTTCAAACCAATAAACAGATATACCTCCTACTTTTTGTAAAGAGAAAACAATATTGTCAAGTATTAATTTCATTTAAAAGTACTTCTTTCTATTAGATAATTTTAAGAAAAAAGGCGTGGTGATTAAAAAAAACATTTGAAAAAGTAAAATTTCAGGAATGAGTATTTAGCGTTTTTATTTACTTTGTTCATCTACTATCATTAATTTAATGATATCTTCGATACCAATTTTAGCTTCCCAATTTAGATGCTTCTTTGCTTTTTGTGGATTAGCTAATCCAACAGAAATGTCTGTTGGCCGAATTAATGCTTCATCTACATCAACATGATCTTCCCATTTTAATCCAAGAGTGTCAAAGGTAATTTTAATAAAGTCCTTTAAAGTGGTTGTTATTCCAGTAGCTATAACATAATCATCAGGAATATCTTGTTGCAACATTGACCACATTGCTTCCACATATTCAGGGGCCCAACCCCAATCCCTTTGAATGTCAATATTTCCCAATTTAAGTCTGATACTTTCGCCTAATGATATTCTGTAAGCAGTTGAAATAATTTTTTTTGTTACAAACCTCTCTTTCCTTAACGGAGACTCATGATTAAAAAGTATGCCTGTACATGCATAAAGATTATATGCTTCTCTGTAATTTGAAACTTGCCAGAAAGCGGTAGCTTTTGCAATACCATAGGGACTTCTTGGTCTAAATGGTGTTTCTTCATCTACAGCATAATCAGTGTTTCCAAAACATTCACTAGAACCAGCATTATAAAATTTAATTGATTGACTTGAAAATCTAATTGTCTCTAATAAGTTTAAAGTTCCTGTTATAATACTTTCCATTGTCTCAACTGGCTGCTCAAATGATAATGCTACAGAACTTTGTCCTGCAAGATTATAAATTTCGTCTGGATTAATTTTATTAATTGTATGAAATACACTTCTAAAATCAGTTAAAGATATTGAAACCAAATTAATTTTATCAAGAATATTTAACTTTTTCAAATTATGAAATGAAGTATTATGGATATCACGAGATCCCCCGTATACTTCATATCCTTTATCCAATAAAAACTTTGATAGATAAGTCCCGTCTTGTCCTGAAACACCACATATTAGTGCTGATTTTATTTTATTACACATGGTTGTTTAAAATTTTAAAGAAATATATTTTTATACTTGAGTAAAATAGTTAAATCAATATACTGGTTTTCAAACGATGTAATGTTTTAATTACAGTTATTGTTATTTTTAATGATATAAATTCCTAAATTTATTATGGTTTATATTAATTTGTTTAAAAATTTAATTTAAAATTTGCATAAATATAAGTTAAAATAATTAAAAGTGTATATTTATTAT
>Ga0114958_10000160_pt1 | contig 56420 bp, 47 predicted proteins | sample C_130208_EF_Meta_FD_89577 | JGI IMG/M metagenome (GOLD analysis project Ga0114958, IMG submission 89577) | Freshwater microbial communities from Lake Croche, Canada to study carbon cycling - C_130208_EF_MetaG | ecosystem: Environmental > Aquatic > Freshwater > Lake | place: Lake Croche, Canada... | reverse complement strand
TGCCATTTTTATAAACCTCGAGATGAAGAGAGGGGATTCCAATAACTCTTGGGTCATTAGGCTCGCGCTGCCCAGTGAGGGCTAATCTTGCAATCACTTGTCCTTGTTTAACAAGATCACCGGTACTTACTAACGGGTCAGCCAATTGGTGGTACTGAGTTTGGTATTCAACGCCCTGATAGATATGGTCTATGGTGATACGAGCAGCGGTATTACCTTCATTCTTTTGCGCATGAGCTACTTTTCCCGCTGCGGGTGCCTTAACCTCGGTGCCTACAGAGCCAGCAATATCAATGCCAGCATGTAAACCACCTCTAGCATATGGGACTAAATACTTCTTGGCGATTGTCGGCCCTGAGCAGCCCGAGCTAGTAATAAGTAGAAGAACAGAAATAATTAGAGTTTTTATCATATAGGCCAATAATTTTTAGTTTGCGGGAACAGAGGCGCAAAATGGCGGTAATGTTTTATATCAACTTTATATCAAGACTTCATTAATTTTCTAACATTTCAATAGACGCTCACTTTACCTTGAGTCTACTCGCCGAACTTAAAATTATGGCAAATCTAAGTCGTCAATTACAAGCCCACAAAAGCAAAAACCCCAGCGCGAACGCAGGGGTTTTTTCAGTTTCAGATGGTGGCCCGGGGCGGAATCGACTGGGGCCAGACGGTATCGGTTCTTATCGGATATTTTTCTCTTTCATCACTTGTAGTACCAAAGGCAACATATTTTCGGCCCAAAGTTCACAGCCTTTAACGGTTAAGTGACCACCAGAAGTTCCCTCATCAAACTGATTGTGAGTATTATCTCTGGGTATGTTTTTTTTCCATCGGCCGTAATAATAAGCACCATATTTTTTAGCAAATCCTTCAGCTTCATCATCTGATTGAATGCTTGTGTTTGATACGTATATAGTTGGGATCTTATTTTCTTGAAGATGGGCAAGGATGTTTCCGGATGCTTCAAGATTTGCTGGTTTGAATTTTTCGTTTGGACCAGGTTCAAAAATTACTAATTTAATATTTGGATAAGTTTTTAGCCCGGCTTCTAAACGGTTCATCATCCATTGTGGTCGATCTCCATTCAACCCCGCGTTTATTACTTCAGCACTAATCTTCTCAGCCACTAGAAGTTCATTAAGCCGTCTTGTATATGCTTGGCCTGCATTTTTACAATTTGTGTTGCTTGTGCCCAAGGCGAACACCTCGAACCCCCAAGCATTTATAGTTAACAGAGATGAGAGGACTCCAAAAATAAGAGATTTCATATGAGATCACTGCTCCATGGCGATTATTGTTATGTAGATTGCATGATTCTAACTAATTTAACCTAGGTGACGTTTACTGGGGAAGGCCGGTGTTTTAGAAAAAGCTCAAGGTAAGCGCGAGTCAGCGAGCAGTCGGCTTGAAGCCTGCGCTCAATATGCGAACCGTAAAAAACAAGCCCACAAAAGCAAAAACCCCAGCGCGAACGCAGGGGTTTTTTCAGTTTCAGATGGTGGCCCGGGGCGGAATCGAACCACCGACACAAGGATTTTCAATCCTCTGCTCTACCGACTGAGCTACCAGGCCAGCTGAAGGGCGAAATGATACACCAAAAAGGGTTTTTGCGCCCTCTGACCATATGGAAGGGCAGATCCGGCTTTATAATGATCCACTTAGGTGAGTCAGACTAAGCGTTTTATGTATTATTTGATTAAAGCTTGTTTCATTCGCCTGCATGAACCGACTTGAGCAAAATAGCAGTCGCTATGGTGTGCCAACGTTAGATTTACCGATCACTGTTCTTAAACATTTACCGTCATCCATGTCAGTCAACGTACTCGCTTTAGGGTTAAACCACGTTTCTGCGCCAGTCGCGGTGCGCGAGCGCGTTTCATTGCCTGAAGACTTGGTTCGCCCGGCGTTGACAGCGCTGCGTGAGGCCTTTGGTGGTGCTGTTAAAGAGGCTGCGATTCTTTCAACCTGTAATCGCACCGAGCTCTATTGCGCCGCCGAGCCTCAAGTGGCAGAACGCTTGCCCGACTGGCTGGCCGACTACAACAAACTTGACGCGGGCGATTTAAGGCCTCACGTTTACCTGCACGATCGTGGCGATGCGGTGCGGCATGCGTTTCGAGTGGCAAGTGGACTTGACTCAATGGTGCTGGGTGAGCCCCAGATTTTGGGGCAGATGAAAGACGCCGTCCGTGCCGCCGATGAAGCGGGGGCCTTGGGCACTTTGCTGCACCAGTTGTTTCAACGTACGTTTTCAGTCGCCAAAGAGGTCCGTTCAACAACCGCGATTGGTGCGCAATCGGTCTCTCTTGCAGCCGCTGCGGTGCGACTCACCGAGCGCGTGTTTGGCGATTTGCATAGCTCAAAAGTATTGTTTATTGGCGCTGGCGAAATGATCGAGCTATGCGCCACCCATTTTGCAGCGCGAGAGCCGTCTTCAATCGTTGTGGCAAATCGCACGATCGAGCGCGCCGAGACGTTGGCCAAGCAGTTTTCTGGTGCCACCATGCGCTTGGCTGATTTGCCCGAGCGCTTGGCTGAATTTGACGTTGTGGTGTCCTGTACCGCGAGTTCGTTGCCTATTTTGGGACTAGGGATGGTCGAGCGGGCAACGCGCCAACGCAAGCGTAAACCCATCGTGATGGTCGATTTGGCGGTGCCGCGTGATATCGAGCCTGAGGTCGCACGCCTTGATGATGTGTATTTGTACTCGGTAGATGATTTGGGTGCGGTGGTTCAAAGTGGCACTGAAGCGCGCCAGGCGGCGGTGGTTCAGGCCGAAACTATTATCGATGAGCGCGTGCTGAACTTTATGCACTGGATGCAGGTTAGGGCCAATGTGCCTGTGATACGCGATCTGCAGCAAACGGCTCAAGCCGTTCAGGCCCAAGAGCTTGAACGCGCTCGCAAGATGTTAGCGAGGGGCGACTCGCCCGAGGCAGTGCTTGAACAACTTGCCCACGGTTTGACGCAAAAGTTCTTACATGGCACGTTGGCTTCGCTGAATCGAAGCGAAGACGCTGAGCGTCAGCAATTGCTGGCCTGGTTGCCGCGTATTTTTCCAAAGGGTTCTGACAGGCGTTAGCTGCGCCTTCGAACTTCTTGATCGAGCTCGTGCCTCTGGGCTTCGTTGTTTATCCCCCATAAAGAAATTCATGAAATCTTCAATGCGCTCTCGCTTAGAGCATCTTTCTCGTCGCTTGGTTGACTTAGACGCAATTTTGTCTGAACCAGACGCCGCAGAGGATATGAATCAATATCGAAAGCTATCGCGCGAGCGCGCAGAGCTTGAACCGGTAGTGATTGCCTTCGCGGCCTTTGAAGCGGCCGAGGCTGATTTAGAAGGGGCACGCGCCATGCTCGATGACCCTGAGATGAAAGCAATGGCGCTCGAAGAGATTGACGAGTGCAAGGAGCGCCTCGAAAAACTCGAAGCTGATTTGCAATTACAGTTATTGCCCCGTGACCCAGATGATGGGCGCAGTGTGTTTCTTGAAATTCGTGCGGGTACGGGGGGGGATGAAAGCGCCTTGTTCTCGGGCGATTTGTTACGAATGTATAGCCGTTATGCCGAGCAACAGGGTTGGAAAGTCGAATTGATGTCTGAAAGCCCGTCAGAGTTGGGTGGCTATCGTGAGGTGATTGTGCGGCTGGATGGCGACGGCGTTTATGGCCGCTTGAAGTTCGAGTCGGGTGCGCATCGTGTGCAACGCGTGCCGGCAACAGAGACACAAGGGCGTATACATACCTCTGCTTGCACCGTTGCGGTAATGCCCGAAGCGGATGCCGCCACTGACATCGTGATCAACCCTAGTGAGTTGCGCATCGACACGTTTCGGGCAAGCGGGGCAGGCGGACAGCATATTAATAAAACTGACTCTGCCGTGCGCATTACCCATTTGCCAACGGGCTTGGTCGTAGAGTGTCAAGACGACCGTTCGCAACACCGGAACAAAGACAAGGCCATGCAGGTCTTGGCGGCTCGGCTTAAAGACAAAGTGCAACGTGAGCGTCACGATAAAGAAGCCGCGCAACGTAAAAGCCTGGTCGGTTCGGGGGATCGGTCTGAAAGGATCCGCACATATAACTTTCCGCAAGGTCGCTTAACAGACCATCGCATCAACCTGACGCTGTACAAGCTGGGCGCCATTATGGAAGGCGACTTAAACGACGTGACAGGTGCACTGATTGCTGAGCATCAGGCAGAGCTGTTGGCGGCTTTAGGTGACGAGCACTGATGCAGACGGCGCAAACCTTGACCTCAGTCAGTGGGTTGCCACGCCTTGAGGCGCGGATGTTGCTTGAAATGGTGCTCGGTAAGCCGCGCGAATGGTTGCTGGCGCATGACACTGACCCTATAGCGTCTGAGGCGGCTGCGCAGTTCTTGACTTTAGCCGCGCAACGTCGTCAAGGTACGCCAATGGCGCATTTGGTTGGGCACCGAGAATTTATGGGGCACCGCTTGAGTGTCTCGGCCGACGTTTTGATTCCAAGACCTGAGACCGAGTTGTTAGTGGAAATGGCTCTGCAAAGTTTGGAAGACTGCACCGTGCGTTATTTATCTGGACTGGCCACCGACAACGGTGCGGGCTGCTCTTTACTTGATTTGGGTACGGGCAGCGGGGCGGTTGCGATTAGCGTTGCACTCGCGCGCCCAACTGTTCGAGTCGTCGCAACAGACCTGAGCGAAACCGCACTGGTATTGGCGCAAAAGAATGCCCAGCAACTCGAGGCACGGATTCAGTTTTGGCAGGGAAATTGGTACGAAGCCCTACCGGCAGAGGGGCGATTCGATGTGATCGTTTCAAACCCGCCGTATATTGCTCTTGATGACCCGCACTTAGCGCAAGGCGATCTTCGATTTGAGCCAGCTGGGGCGCTGACGGACGGTGCCGACGGCTTGACGGCATTGCGGCAAATTATTTTTGGGGCGTCTAAGCATTTAACTGCTGGCGGCTGGTTGTGGCTTGAGCATGGTTATGAGCAGGGCGAAGAGGTTGCGCAGTTATTGTTAAAGGCCGGTTTCAACACAGTGCAAACAAAACAAGATTTAGCAGGTTTGCCCCGAATTACGGGCGGATCTTTGTAGGATCCTTATAATTAACTATTACAATTTTATTGACGAGGGACAGCATGAGCGACGTTCAAACTTTTATCCGCGACACAGTCACCAATAATCCAGTGGTGCTGTTTATGAAGGGCACGGCCCAAGCTCCACAGTGTGGCTTTTCAGGCAAGGCCATTCAAATCTTAAAAAGCAATGGCGTCACCACACTGGTCACGGTCAATGTACTTGAAGACGAAGCTGTTCGCAGCGGTGTCAAAGAGTTTTCACAATGGCCCACCGTCCCCCAGTTGTACGTAGGGGGTGAGTTCATTGGTGGTTCAGATATCATGACTGAGATGGACCAAAGTGGCGAGCTCAAGCAGGTATTAACTGCCGCAGGCGCTGCAGCGTAATTTCTTGCGCTGATGTCGAGTGCTTGATCGAGCTTAATGGCGTGCTGACCCCATCAGGGTGGGCCCACGGAGTAAGCCTGATCAGGCAGCTTGCAGGCTTGTTGGCTTTAAGCACGGGCTAACGGTTTAATAAAACGCATCACTTGTTGGGTTGCGCCCAGTGTTGAGGCGTCTGCTTCGCGAAGATCCTCAGTGCTCGCCTCGAGCAACTCTGCTGGCGTTTCGAAACTCGGCGGATCAAAAGCCATATCCCCCTCGGGATCTGCGAGCCCGTTGGGTTTAAGCCCAACAAAATCGAATAGATTGCGGTCCATTAAATGGGATGGCGCAACATTTGCCAGCGCATTGAAAATACTCCAAGCGCGTGATGGATGTTTCTTATCCCATTCGGCCAGCATGCGGCTCACTTCTTTGCGCTTGAGGTTTTCTTGCGAACCACATAACGTGCAAGGAATGATCGGAAATTGCTTCCAATCTGCATAAGCGATCAAATCTGTTTCTTGAATATAAGCTAACGGCCGGATCACGGTGTTTTTACCGTCGTCTGAAACAAGTTTAGGTGGCATCGCCTTCAGTTTGCCGCCATAAAACAGGTTTAAAAAAAAGGTTCCTAAAATATCATCACGATGATGACCTAGTGCAATTTTTGTGGCGCCTAATTCGCCGGCCACGCGATATAAAATCCCTCGACGTAAACGCGAGCACAGTGAACAGGTTGTTTTGCCCTCTGGGATCAGTCGTTTAACGATTGAGTAAGTGTCTTGATTTTCGATATGAAAGGGGATGTCACGTGCGCGCAGATAGTTGGGTAAAACCTCTTCAGGGAACCCAGGCTGTTTTTGATCAAGATTGACTGCGATGATGTCAAAATCAATTGGTGCGCGGGTGCGAAGCGTCAGTAAAACATCAAGCATGGCGTACGAATCTTTTCCGCCTGACAAACACACCATGACGCGATCGCCAGCCTCGATCATGTTGTAGTCACCGATGGCTCGGCCAGTTTCTCGCATGAGGCGTTTCGATAATTTATTATGCTCAATACGCTGCTTTTCGCTGATAGTTGAGGTCGACTCGATACCGCTGCTATTCATCTTAAAACCCCTTTTGAAGCAAATACTCAGTGACAGCATTGCGATCGCCCGAAAAAATCACGCGTGACCGTTTGCTCGCGCGTTGGTGCTCATACATTGGATCGTAATACTCGCTCAGTAAGGGACGGATCCAATCGCGATGCAAGTCAAGGGTGCCCTTTGACTTTTGTTCGTCTAAAGCCGCTTGCATGGCCGTCGCCAGGCGGGTGTGACGCTCGCCGCCTAGTCTTCTTATCAAGTTTTGCAAGCTCTCGAGCAAGCGCGCCGAGAAGGCGTCGAAACCTGCTTCGGCCCCAAGCTTAGTTGCAAATTGCGCGCCAAGATCTTCGACGTAATCGTGCAAAATGCGCTCAACCCGAACCGGCATCGGCTCTTCAAGCCAAACAACCGAACTCGTTTGCATTTTGTCGCGCAAACTTAGAGGCAAGGCGCAGCGACCAATCATGCGAGACTCGTCTTCGAGCGCAATCCGCGTTTTACCCTGCGCGTGCAACCGCAACAGAGCAATCGCCAAACTGTTGTCGAAGTTAATTTGTACGGGCTGATCGGTAGCGTGTTTGCCAAAGCTCGAACCGCGATGATGCGCAAGCTTTTCAAGGTCAACGGTTGAACTGAGCGCTTGAACCACTTCAGTTTTTCCAGAGCCAGTGAGCCCAGACACCAACACAAAGTCAGACTCGTCGATGTGTTTAGTCAATGATTCGAGCAAAAACGTTCGCATAGCTTTATAGCCACCCACGATACGCGGGTATTCGATTCCGACTTCAGCTAGCCAGCTTTGTGAAATGCGAGAGCGCAGCCCGCCTCGAAAGCAATAGAGATAGCCCTCGGGGTGTGCTAGCGCAAAAGCTTTCCATTGTGCTACGCGAGCTGCTTTGATATCTCCCGACACTAGCTCGTGCCCCAGCCTGATGGCAGCTTCTTGATTGACTTGTTTATAGCGTAGCCCGACCTGATGGCGCTCGTCGTCATTCATAAGCGGAAGGTTGCTTGCACTTGGAAATGCGCCTTGTTCAAACTCGATCGGAGCGCGTACGTCTAAGAGTGCGACTTCTTTTGTGAAAAGTGAAGCAAAGTCATCTGTGTCGGGGCGCTTCATGAAGATGAGGTCATCGGTTTGAGTTGGCATAGCGTTTGGGCAGGGGCTGCGAGCTTAACCGAAAACTCGCGCAGCTCGTCGCGCCTAAACACATGTACCTTGACGCGTTCTCCGGGACGATGGCGTGCCAAGACGCTTTCTAACGAATTGTTTGCCGAGTCGATACGCACGCCATCAAGAGCGACGAGTACGTCGTGTGCGGAGAGCCCGCCTTGATGGGCCGCGCCGTGTTCAAAGACAGTCGCCAGTACAACTTGATCGCCTTGTTTGCGCGTGCGCACATCGAGCGTTGGCAGCAGGCTTGTTGTCTGCCAGTGCATATCGATTCCGTGTTCGGCAAATAGGGCCCGCAAGGGTACGTCTTCGCGACCATAGACCCACCTTGCGATTGGTTCTGAGACGTTGACCCCTGTGCAGTCCGACACCAAGCGGACAAAGGCCTTCTCTTTCAAGCCGCTCGCGGCCCCTTGATAAAAATCACGGCCAAATCGCCCCCACAACTCACGCATCACATCATCTAAGCTAAATGCTTCGTTTGTGGCGCTGCGGATCGTCAAATCCAAGCCCAAGGCGATCAGTGAGCCTTTGGTGTAATAGCTGACCAGTGCATTAGGAGAATTTTCGTCTTGCTTGTAATAGCGCGACCACGCGTCAAATGAACTCTCTGCGACGGATTGCTTGTGCCGACCTGGCGTTGCATGGACGCCGCTAATTTGTTTCCCGAGCGTTTGCATGTAGGCATGGGTATCAATGACCCCACTGCGTAGGAGCATCAGGTCATCGTAGTAAGACGTGAAGCCTTCAAAAATCCACAACAGCCGCGTGTGGGTTTCTTTTGTGAGGTCATAGGGTGCAAAGGCCGCTGGTTTAATGCGCTTGACGTTCCAGGTATGAAAATATTCGTGACTGACCAAGCCTAAAAAGGTTTGATAACCTTCGGGAGCTTTTTTTTGCCCCAGCGTGGGCAGATCTTTGCGTCCAGCCATCAATGCGGTTGAGGCGCGGTGTTCAAGGCCACCGTAGCTGTCGCCCGTGACCATCGTCATGAAGACGTACTTCAACGCTGAGTCCAAAAATGGTGCAAGCGCTGTATCGGGCTCAAAAAAACGAAGCTGTGTTTCGCAAATAGCTTTGACGTCACGCGCGATACGCTTGAGATCTAAGTTGGGGATCACGCCTGTAAACACCATTTCATGCGGTGCACCGCAAGCATCAAACCGAACCACCTGCGGTCTGCCCATTTCGACAGGATGATCGATGAGGTCATCATAATTGCGTGCCGTATAGACGCCAAAGCCGTTAACGTAGTCTCTAATTACTTTAGGGCTGGCTTGGGGCTGCGGGGCTTGAGGCAAGCTGGTGAATACACGCCAGTTGACTAAGGCTGGTGCAATCAGTGTGACTAGGCAGGGGTGTTCTTCAAACCCGTGGGCCAGTAAGAAGACGCTTGTGCCATTGAAAAATCCGTGCGTCTCATCGAGGTGCGCCCCTCGCACTGAGAGATCCCAGGCGTAAATCGTGGTCGTAATATGAAGTGGTCCAGTACAAGGCTCAATCCGCCAACTGTGGTTATCAAGTTTGCTCAGGGCGACGCGACGATTGCCCGAGCGGGCAGATATTGTTTCGATCTGGCGTGAAAAATCCCGAATCAGATAACTACCAGGAATCCAGGCCGGCAGCGACACCGTCTGACCTTGCGGATTTGGCTTAGGAACCGTAAGCGCGACACGATAGCGGTGCCCCGCCAAATCAAAAGGCTCTAAACTGTAAAGTATGGGTTTGGTTTTCATATCGCTATCTTATTTCACATTTCCGAGGATCCTCTCATGAGCGAAGCTTTAGTCTTAATTGAAACTCGTGGCCGCGTTGGCCTGTTGACCTTAAACCGGCCAAAGGCACTTAATGCCTTAAACGATGCCCTGATGAATGAACTCGGCGCTGCGTTACTTGCTTTTGATGCGAATGACGAGGTGGGCTGTATCGTGATTACAGGAAGCGAAAAGGCATTTGCCGCGGGAGCAGATATTGCTGCCATGAAAGACTGGTCTTTCATGGACGTGTACCGCACCGATTACATTACCCGCAATTGGGAAACGATCCGTCGTGTTCGTAAACCTGTGATTGCGGCGGTTGCTGGTTACGCTCTGGGAGGCGGTTGCGAGTTGGCCATGATGTGCGACTTCATCATTGCCGCAGACACCGCGAAATTCGGTCAGCCAGAAATCAAAATTGGGGCCATTCCCGGTTCGGGTGGTACGCAGCGCTTGCCGCGTGCCGTCGGCAAATCTAAAGCGATGGATATGGTGTTGACCGCCCGAATGATGGATGCCACGGAGGCCGAGCGCGCAGGGTTGGTTTCACGCGTTGTGGCTGCAGATAAATTGCTGGATGAGGCGATTGACGCCGCGACCGTGATTTGTGGCATGTCTTTACCGATGGTTATGATGGCCAAAGAGTCGGTGAATCGAGCGTTCGAATCATCGTTGCACGAAGGCGTGCTTTTTGAGCGTCGCCAGTTTCATGCTTGTTTTGCGACAGAAGATCAGAAAGAAGGCATGGCGGCGTTTATAGAAAAACGCAAGCCAAACTTTAAGCATCGCTGAGTAAAAAAAGCCTATTGCTGTTTTAACAAGCCCCGAGCGAAATTCAGAGCACTTAGGGTTTGCACGGGTGAGTAAATGCCGATACAATGCGCAGGCTTTGCTGTGAGAGACAAGTGGTTGAAATAAATCCTAGCAGCGAGGCTGTGCGGTTAACTGAAGCCGACCGTTTCAAAATGAATACCCGCGCCCGCCGCGAGCTTGTTCTAGCGGTATGGGCTCAAAGTTTGGCCGGTATAGTAGTTGCATTAATTTGTTGGGCATTTGGCGGGGTACTTGCTGGGTTGTCTTCGTTGGCCGGTTCGGCCGCGTACATCCTGCCAAATAGTGTCTTTGCCTTAAGGCTGTGGGTGGCAACCTATCGTCTGGGTGGTGCTAGCCCCGAGCTGTTTTTAGTAGGCGCGATTTTAAAAATCGGTGCTGCAGTAGGTCTGTTGTGGCTGATCGCACATGTTGGTGGTGAGCAGGTAAGGTGGGTGTCAGTACTCTTAGGCTTGATTGCGACGCTTAAAGGCTATATCTTGTTGTTGATGTTTAAAGGCTCTTGGGCCAAGTGAATTCAAAGTAGAGATTAATATGGCTGCTGAAAGTAGCGCTTCTCCCCAAGCTGAATATATTCAGCATCATTTAGTGCATTACAACAACATCGGCGAAAAGCAGTCGGTGATTGCCGATTTCAACGTCATTAATTACGACACCATTTTTTGGTCGTTGGCAATGGGGTTGCTTGGTTTATTTGTGATGTGGCTTGTTGCTCGGCGCGCTACCGCAGGTGTGCCTGGCCGGTTGCAAAGTGCCGTTGAGATGTTGATCGACATGGTTGATCAGCAAGCTCGTAGCATTGTTCCGAGCGAAGCCACAAGAAAGTTCGTTTCACCGCTGGCCTTAACTGTATTCGTCTGGATTATTTTGATGAATGCACTCGACTTAGTGCCAGTAGACTTACCCCATTACGTCTTTCACCTTTTAGGGGTTGGCGTACAGGTAACAGACCCTTTGCATTACCACCGCATTTTGCCCACGGCAGACTTAAATGCCCCAATGGGCATGGCTCTGGGCGTGTTGCTTTTAATGCTGTTTTACGGTGTCAAAATCAAACATCCCTTGGGCTTTGTTAAAGAGCTTTTTACCGCTCCCTTTCATGGTCACGGCATCATGGCGCTGCTTCTAGCACCGGCAAATTTCCTGCTCAATTTGGTTGAGTATGCAGCAAAATCAGTTTCGCTCGGCATGCGGTTGTTCGGCAACATGTTTGCTGGTGAACTCGTGTTTATGTTGATTGCTTTGTTAGGCGGCGCCTGGACCGGCTGGAACGCCATGAGCATCGGGCTTGGCATCGGTCATATTTTAGCGGGCTCAGTTTGGGCGCTATTTCACATTTTGATAGTGTTACTACAAGCATTTATCTTTATGATGCTCACGCTGGTGTACATCGGCCAGGCGCATGAAGGGCACTAAAACCGGATAATTTCTAATAAAGAGATGATTCGGCGGGTGATCGGCAGTGATTTACTTAGTTTGATTTTTTTATTTTTTTAAATTTATTTAGATTTTAATTAAGGAGTTTTCATGACTAACGTCGCTATGGTAGCGCTGGCTTGCGCATTTATTATTGGTCTGGGTGCGTTGGGCGCCTGCATCGGCATCGGAATGATGGGTGGCAAGTACCTCGAAGCTTCAGCACGTCAGCCAGAACTGATGAACGCGCTTCAGACCAAAATGTTCTTGTTGGCTGGTTTGATTGACGCAGCATTCTTGATTGGCGTGGGTATTGCCATGTTGTTCGCTTTTGCGAACCCTTTCAAGTAAAGCGCTTGTTGGTTCGATCTGTCACCAGACCGAATACATACGCCGTCGTCGTGTTGACTGACGGCACATTGATCCAGTTCTGTGCGGCAGTATGCCGCTAGAACATAAGATGTAATAGGGAAACGACCGTGAATCTGAACGCGACGATCTTTTTCCAGATGATCGTGTTCTTTGTCTTAGCGTGGGTCACGATGAAGTTTATCTGGCCCCCTCTGACAAAGGCAATCGACGAGCGACGCCAAAAAATCGCTGAAGGCTTGGCTGCTGCCGAAAAAGGCAAAGCAGACTTGGCTCAGGCACAAGCGCGCGTGAGTTTGATCGAAGCATCTGCGAAAACTAGCCTTCATGCTCGCATGACGGATGCAGAAAAGCATGCCACGCAGATTATTGAGCAGGCTCGTGCCGAGGCTGAAGTTGAGCGTGCGCGCATTTTGGCGCAGGCGAAACAAGATGCAGCTCAAGAAGTAATGCGTGCTCGCGACGCACTGCGCAATGACGTAGCCAATTTGGCTGTGAAAGGCGCCGAGCAAATCCTCAAGCGTGAAGTTAACGCAAGCGCCCACGCCGAGCTGCTCACGCAGCTTAAGGCCCAGCTTTAATTCGAGAACGTTATGGCAGAACTTTCTACCGTTGCCCGCCCATACTCCGAGGCCCTGTTTGCTGTTGCTAAAGCAGGTCAGGGTGGCTTGGCTTCGTGGGCAGACCAAGTGCAGCGCTTAGGTCACGTGGCTGCCAATGTTGAGGTGCGTTCAACTATGGCGGATCCACGCCTGAGTGATGCACAACGCGTCAGCATCTTTTTAAGCGTCGTACAACCGGCGGTTGACAAACAATTTCAAAGTTTTGTTGAACTTCTGGTTGCAAACGACAGGCTGCTGCTGTTGCCACAAATCGCTGAACAGTTCGAAGCCCTCAAAGACAAAGCTGAAGGTGTAGCGCAAGCAAGCATTACCAGTGCTTTTCCGATGTCCGAAGAACAGGTTGCTCAGCTTATTTCGCTGTTAGAGCCTAAATTTGGACTCAAGCTCAAGCCCCACGTGACCGTTGACGCTGCCTTAATTGGTGGCGTTCGCGTGCAAGTGGGTGATCAAGTACTCGACACATCCGTGCAAGCCCAGTTAGTACGCATGCGCGACACGCTGGCGGCTTAACGTCAGTCAAAAGATTCCAGGAGTCTGAACATGCAACTCAATCCGTCAGAGATTAGCGAAATTCTCAAGAGCCGAATCGAAGGTCTGGGCACTTCGTCCGACATTCGTACACAGGGGACGGTCGTTTCCGTCACCGACGGCATCACCCGTATCCACGGTCTATCAGATGCGATGCAAGGCGAAATGCTTGAGTTTCCAAACAATGTGTTTGGATTGGCCTTGAACCTCGAGCGCGACTCTGTCGGCGCCGTTATTTTGGGTGACTACACCGGTATTTCCGAAGGCGATCCTGTTAAAACAACAGGTCGTATTCTTGAAGTTCCAGTTGGCCCTGAGCTGCTTGGCCGCGTGGTGAACGCTTTGGGCGTGCCAATCGATGGTAAGGGTCCAGTCAACGCCAAAGAAACCGATATCATCGAAAAAGTAGCACCGGGCGTGATTGCCCGCCAGTCGGTTTCGCAACCGATGCAAACTGGTTTGAAGTCGATTGACGCAATGGTGCCAATCGGACGCGGCCAGCGCGAATTGATTATCGGTGATCGTCAGACAGGCAAGACCGCTGTTGCTGTTGACGCTATCATCAATCAAAAGGGTAAAAACGTTAAGTGCATCTACGTTGCAATTGGTCAAAAAGCTTCAACGATCAACAACGTCTTGCGCAAGCTCGAAGAGCATGGCGCGATGGAATACACAACGATTGTGGCCGCCACAGCGTCTGACTCGGCTGCGATGCAGTATTTGTCTGCCTACGCCGGTTGCACAATGGGAGAATACTTCCGCGATCGCGGTGAAGATGCGCTGATTGTGTATGACGATTTGACCAAACAAGCTTTTGCTTATCGCCAAGTGTCATTGCTCTTGCGCCGTCCTCCAGGCCGGGAAGCTTATCCTGGCGATGTGTTTTATCTACATTCTCGTTTGCTTGAGCGTGCCGCTCGCGTCAATGAAAACTATGTCGAGAAGTTCACAAACGGTGCCGTGAAAGGTAAAACAGGGTCATTGACTGCTTTGCCAATCATCGAAACGCAAGCAGGCGACGTTTCTGCTTTCGTGCCAACGAACGTAATTTCGATTACCGACGGTCAGATCTTTCTTGAAACAGACTTGTTCAATGCAGGTGTGCGTCCAGCTATTAATGCCGGTATCTCGGTATCGCGCGTGGGCGGTGCAGCACAAACCAAGATCATTAAAAAGCTGTCTGGTGGTATTCGTACCGATTTGGCGCAGTATCGTGAATTGGCCGCTTTTGCACAGTTTGCTTCTGACCTTGACGATGCAACGCGTCGCCAGCTCGAGCGCGGTAAGCGCGTGGTTGAGCTCTTGAAACAGCCACAGTATCAGCCACTGCAAGTTTGGGAACTTGGCGTAATCTTGTTTGCTGCAAACAATGGGTACCTTGACGATGTCGAAGTATCGAGCGTATTGCCTTTTGAGAAGGGTCTAAAAGACCACCTTAAAAACAAACATGCGGCGATGGTAGAGCGGGTTGAAAGTTCAAAAGAGTTGTCTAAAGATGACGAAGCTGAACTCGTTGCTGCGCTTGTTGAGTTTAAAAAGCACGGCACGTTCTAACGAACCCGCTATCGGATCATCTCTGGCGCTTACTGGCCGAGATGATCCAAAGCAGATGGTCTGATACCTGAACACAGGTCTGACACAGGAAGCGAAATGGCAGGAATTAAGGAAATTCGTAATAAGATCAAGAGCGTGCAAAACACGCGCAAGATCACAAAAGCCATGGAAATGGTGGCCGCCTCGAAGATGCGCAAGGCGCAAGAGCGCATGCGTGCGGGTCGGCCCTATGCCACTAAGGTTCACGCGATTGCTTCGCATTTGATGCAGGCAAACCCCGAGTACACGCACCCCTATCTGGTCGAGCGTACAGAACTCAAAGCGATTGGGATTGTAGTTTTGTCAACCGACAAAGGTCTTTGTGGTGGTTTGAACACTAACATTATGCGCTTGGTACTTGCGCGGACTCGAGAGTTCAACGACAAGAACATTCGCACTCAGTTTACGGCGTTCGGAAACAAAAGCCTAGGCGTTTTGACCCGCATGCGCGCTGAGATCGTGTCGCAAGCAGTTGGTTTGGGCGACAAGCCTGAGCTTGATCGCCTGATTGGTGCGGTTAAAGTGCAGTTAGATGACTTTTTAGCCGGCCGCATTGATGCTGTTTATATTGCGACCAATCGCTTCGTGAACACCATGAAGCAAGAACCAACGTTTGTTCGTTTGCTGCCGTTACCAGGCAAATTAGCAGATCCCTATAACTTGGCTTCGGACACTGCCGCTGTAAATAGTGAAAGCACAACGGCAGACCACGGCTGGGATTACATCTACGAGCCTGATGCTCAAACAGTCATCGACGAGCTGCTCCAGCGCTACGTCGAAGGCCTTGTGTATCAAGGTGTCGCAGAAAGTATGGCCTCAGAGCAATCTGCCCGGATGGTGGCAATGAAAGCCGCCTCGGACAATGCGAAGAAGGTAATCGGTGAGCTGCAACTTGTCTTTAATAAGACTCGCCAGGCTGCTATTACGAAAGAAATTTCAGAAATCGTGGGGGGCGCCGCGGCTGTCTAGTGTTTAGATTGCTTCCCGGTATCCCATCAGAATTTACAAAGTAAGGATCAGACATGAACAACGGAACCATCGTTCAGTGCATCGGCGCAGTGGTGGATATTCAGTTTCCCCGCGATCACATGCCAAACATTTATGAGGCGCTTCGCCTGACAGATGAAACTTCAGCTTTTGCTGAAAAAGGCTTGACCTTCGAAGTTCAGCAGCAATTAGGTGACGGCGTTGTTCGCACCATTGCACTCGGACCGAGCGATGGCTTGCGCCGTGGGATGGCTGTTGCTAAAACCGGTGCACCAATTTCGGTGCCAGTGGGTGTGGGCACTTTGGGCCGTATCATGGACGTTTTAGGACGCCCGATCGATGATGCCGGTCCGATTCAAAGCGAAGAGCGTCGCGCTATCCATCAAAACGCGCCAAAATTTGACGAACTGTCGCCTTCAGTCGAGTTGCTTGAGACTGGCATTAAGGTGATTGACTTGGTGTGCCCGTTTGCTAAAGGCGGTAAGGTCGGTCTGTTCGGTGGTGCGGGTGTGGGTAAAACCGTCAACATGATGGAACTCATTAATAACATCGCCAAGCAGCACAGCGGTTTGTCAGTGTTTGCCGGTGTGGGTGAACGTACTCGCGAAGGTAACGACTTCTATCACGAGATGGAAGAATCAAACGTGCTCGATAAAGTGGCCATGGTGTTTGGTCAGATGAACGAGCCACCAGGTAACCGTTTGCGCGTAGCGTTGACTGGCCTGACGATGGCAGAGAAGTTTCGTGACGAAGGTCGCGACATCTTGTTCTTCGTTGATAACATTTATCGCTACACCCTTGCTGGCACTGAAGTGTCTGCGCTGTTGGGTCGTATGCCTTCTGCAGTGGGTTACCAACCAACACTGGCTGAAGAAATGGGTAAGCTGCAAGAGCGTATTACTTCAACCAAACAAGGTTCGATTACCTCTGTGCAAGCGGTTTATGTGCCTGCCGATGACTTGACTGATCCATCACCCGCAACGACTTTCCAGCATTTGGACTCAACAGTTGTGTTATCTCGCGACATTGCAGCGCTTGGGATTTACCCAGCAGTTGACCCACTTGATTCGACTAGCCGCCAACTCGACCCACATGTGGTCGGTGAAGAGCATTACAACGTTGCGCGTGGCGTTCAGCAAACCTTGCAGCGTTACAAAGAACTGCGCGATATTATTGCGATTTTGGGTATGGATGAGTTGTCACCTGAAGACAAGCAAGCGGTTGCTCGCGCGCGAAAGATTCAGCGTTTCTTGTCACAGCCTTTCCATGTGGCCGAAGTGTTTACGGGTTCACCTGGCAAGTACGTTCCTTTATCTGAGACCATTCGCGGTTTCCGTATGATCGTCGAAGGCGAGTGTGATGCTTTGCCAGAGCAGGCGTTCTACATGGTCGGTTCGATCGACGAAGCCTTCGAGAAAGCCAAGAAACTCCAATAAGGATCTATCATGGCGACCATCAAAGTCGACGTTGTTAGTGCAGAAACGTCTCTGTACTCAGGCGACGCTAAGTTTGTAGTACTGCCGGGTGAATCGGGTGAGTTGGGTATTTTGCCCGGGCACACCCCCCTGATCTCGCGCATTCGACCTGGTTTGGTGCGTATTGTTCTTGAGGATAATTCTGAAGAGAGCATTTTTGTGGCGGGCGGTTTGCTAGAAGTTCAGCCAGGGCATGTGACTGTGCTGTCCGACACCGCGATTCGTGGTGGCGATCTGGACGAGAGCAAGGCCGAAGCTGCACGTCTTGCAGCCCAAGACGCTTTGCGTAACGCTAAAGACCAGGCCAGTATGGATGTGGTGAAGGCCGAACTCGATATGTTGGCAGCGCAAGCGTCTGCGGCACGTCGTATTCGTGAGTTGACTAACAAGCATTAAGTGCGGCGCTACGCGCCAAACTAGTTGAGGTCAGCTATAAATAAACGCCCGAGTTGACATTTCGGGCGTTTATTATTTGCAACAAGGTTCTTAATACCTTGAGGCGAGGCTTTGTGGGGTCAAATTTCGATCAGCAGAGGCACTGAACCTATCAAGGCAACTGAATTCGTAAAGATCCTGTTGCGTAAACTCCGACTATTTTTTTAGTTGCATCAGGCCTAGCCTAGCATTTTTGGCTTGGAGAGAAACGATGCGACAACAAATAGACTGCGCTGTGTTGCGGTTATCCGCCCATCAGGCATGGCTTGAAGAGGTCTTGTCTGAGGCTGCACCTTGCTTGGCTCGAGTGCGATTACATCAACTTGAGTGGGAAGCAGGACAAGACCTTGTTGTCAACACAAACGACGTCGTGACTTTGCCCGCTCAGGCGCTTGCACAGGCCAGTGTTAGCCTACGACGCTTTGACCTGTGCTTGCTGCCGGTATCTGTTGACACTCTCGCCTGGACGCGACAAGCGCTGGCCATGATTCCGAGAGGGCCATTTTTACCGTTGGTTGGTATTTTTCAGCAACTGAAATCAGCTGCGATGCAAGATTTGCTTGAACTCGGTGTGTCTGATTTTGTTAGATTGCCTTTATGCCCTGACGAGTTTCGGGCAAGGCTGCTCACGACCGTCGCGCGCGTGCCAAGGCCCGGCACCTTGCGTGAGCCTCAGCCTTGCGACAGCGCGTCTGAAGGCTCAACTGGGCCATCTCAAACGAGCTATAAGTCTGCGTACACGGTTCAAAGAACGGTTAGCAAGAATCAGTTGGAAGAGCGTTCATCGAGCCAATCTTCGCAGGTATTTTTAAGCGCTAAAGCGTTTAAGGCTCAAACGAATCGGTCCACTGAGCGCAAACCTTTGCAAAGTGCGATCGCGTTCAATTCGCTGAATCATGATGTCAACCCACCTGGATCATTTCGCGACGTAAAAAACAGCCTTGTGAACAATTTTGAGCGTACTTACATCACTCAAGCATTGGTCAAACATGGTGGAAACATCGCCATGGCGGCTAGAGCCTCAAACAAGCACAGAAGAGCGTTTTGGGCGTTGATGCGTAAACATGACATTGTTGCCGATCAATATCGAGAAGAAGATGACGAGGGGTAAAATGCAGGCCTAGCAAACGAAAGACTCGACTCCCCGTAGCACTTGGGCACGACTTTTAAAAGGAATCTTGTGGGCGTTAAACCATTACAAAACGATGTATTTTTGCGCGCTCTGAACAGAGAGCCGGTACCGTACACGCCATCTTGGTTAATGCGACAGGCGGGGCGCTATCTGCCCGAGTACAACGCAACACGGGCGCGTGCAGGTTCGTTTATGGGGTTGGCGCAAAGCCCAAGCTATGCGGCTGAGGTCACACTTCAGCCGCTTGATCGTTTTAATCTTGACGCGGCGATTCTATTCTCAGACATACTGACAGTTCCAGACGCGATGGGCTTGGGTCTGTCGTTTGCTCAGGGCGAGGGCCCAAGATTCGCACATCCGCTTCGCACCGAACAGGATGTTAACAAGCTTGAAGTACCCGACCTCGCTAAGTTGCAATATGTCTTTGATGCAGTCAGCTTAATACGCACTGAGCTTGACGGCCGGGTGCCCCTGATTGGTTTTGCGGGCAGTCCGTTTACAGTTGCCTGCTATATGGTCGAAGGGCAGGGCAGTGACGATTACCGATTAATCAAGAGCATGCTCTATGCCCGTCCAGATTTGTTGCATCGCATTTTGCAGATCAATGCTGAAACAACCGTACTTTATTTAAATGCCCAAATTAAAGCAGGCGCTCAGGCGGTCATGATTTTTGATAGTTGGGGTGGTATGCTGGCGGATCAGTTGTATCAGCAGTTTTCGTTGAACTATACGCGTCAAGTGGTGCAGCAACTGATCAAAGAGCACGAGGGGCGTATGGTTCCCTCGATTGTGTTCACAAAAGGTGGTGGACAATGGCTTGAGCAAATAGCAGCTTGCGGGGCAAGTGCTGTAGGGCTTGACTGGACGGTTGACCTCAGTGCCGCCCGCAAGCGAGTTTCTGATTCTGTTGCGTTGCAAGGTAATCTTGATCCCATGGCACTTTTTGGGGGTGAAGCAGCCATCAGGGCAGAAGTGCGCCGTGTACTAGAGGCATTTGGTGAGGTTAAACGAGGCGGACACGTGTTTAATCTTGGCCACGGTATTTCTCAATTCACACAACCTGAGGCAGTTGCCGTGTTGGTAGACGAAGTTCGCGCGCATAGCCCACAGTTTCATAGTCCTTAAAGCAAGAGCTAATAAAGACGCGGTATTTGAGGCAATTTCACTCGAAAACCTACACGAAGGAAGGTATTTTTTAGCGAGTTATGCACAAAATTTGGGCAATGACTTGATGCTGTCACACTTAAATATATACATTCTAAAAATAATATATGTCATTGATTTGAATCAATAAAGAAAAAAAATAGAAATATATAAAGCTGCAAAGTATCACTAAATTGCGCAATACGCCCTTTGGCCAGTAAAGTTTTCCCCAAAGTTATCCACAGACACTAAATATTATTTCCTAAACACTGTATCTCAGTGCCTTAGTGCACTAATGAAGAAACCACTTTAACTACATGGCTGAAATAATACTGCCTGAACACGCCGATACAACTGCCGATATACGATGGGTTCGAATCGCGTTAGACGTCCCTCTGGCTGATTTATACGATTACCGGTCGACAGAGCCGGTCGATGTCGGCGATCGTGTCATTGTTGTATTTGGTCGTCGCAAGATGATTGGCGTGGTGCTCGGTTTACCTCAATCGCCAGGTTGCGACCCGAGCAAGGTTAAAGAAGTATTGGCCGTGTTGAAAGATATCGCACCACTCACCAAAAGTTGGTTGCACTTTGCCACGTTTGCGGCTGAATACTACCAACGTCCACTTGGAGAAGTCATCTTACCAGCATTGCCCATGCCCTTACGCAGCGTGGCCTCTTACCAAGGAAAGCGCTCGGGCGCAGGCCCTGTTGCTCGCCTCGCCCAACGCCGCGTGACCCAATCAGGGGCTGCCGTAAGCTCAACCGTACCGCAACTTAACAGCCAACAAGAACACGCTGTCGCGGCAGTGGTCGCCGCAAACGGCTTTAAGACTTTTTTGCTGTACGGCGTAACGGGAAGCGGCAAGACCGAGGTCTATCTACACGCAGCCGCACAAACCTTAGCACGCGGTAAAAGGGTGCTGATGCTGGTGCCTGAGATAAACCTGACCCCGCAATTTGAACAGTCTTTACGTGCTCGTCTTGAGCCCACCGCCGGCGTGAACGGTGTGGCGGTCATGCACAGTGCCCTGTCAGACGGTGAGCGGCTGCGCGCGTGGTTACGGGTGCAAAGCGGCGAAGCCCGCATTGTGCTGGGTACGCGTTTAGCAATCTTCGCACCACTGGATGACCTGGGTTTAATTGTCGTGGACGAAGAGCACGACCCGTCTTACAAGCAGCAAGATGGTTTGCGCTATTCTGCTCGTGATCTGGCGGTTTGGCGAGCGCATGACCTCGGTATTCCTGTGGTGCTGGGCTCAGCGACTCCGTCGCTCGAGAGCTGGGCCAACGCTGAAAAATCAACATACCAACGACTTGACTTGCCTTCGCGCGCGCGCGCTGTGACACTGCCCTCGGTGCGCTTGGTCGATACGCGTCGCTTGCAAATGGATCACGGCTTTTCGCCCCATCTCTTAGAAGCCATGAGCGCGCGCTTGGCTAACAAAGAGCAGGTGCTGATCTTTTTAAATCGTCGAGGCTACGCACCTGCCTTGCATTGCAATTCGTGTGGGTGGGTGAGTCAGTGCACCCGCTGCACGACATTTACGGTATTGCATCTGGTGACGGCTAAACGTGCACAGTTACACTGCCATCATTGCGGTTTGGCGCAGTCTGTCCCAAAAGCTTGCCCAGATTGTGGTGACCAAGATTTACAGCCAATGGGTCGAGGCACGCAAAGGGTCGAAGAACATCTTGCCGAGCTGTTTCCAGACGCACGAGTGGTTCGTATCGACGCCGACAGTACGCGTAAAAAAGGGTCAGCCCAGGCGCTCTTTGCAAGTGTGCATGCCGGAGAAGTCGATATTTTAGTGGGTACACAGATGGTGGCAAAGGGGCACGACTTTGCGAATCTCGGTTTGGTGGGCGTGCTAAACGCTGATGCGATGTTGTTTTCGCAAGACTTTCGGGCGCCCGAGCGTCTGTTCGCACAGCTCATGCAGGTGGCTGGCCGTGCAGGCCGCCACAACGGTCACGGCGAAGTGATTGTACAAACGGGCTATCCAGAGCAGGCGGTGTATCAGGCGCTGCTGAAACACGACTACAGCGGCTTCGCAAGGCATTCACTTCACGAGAGACAAGCGGCGGCCTTGCCACCCTTTTCGTATCAGGCGTTACTGAGCGCTGAGGCGCGCGAACTCGCGCCCGCACTTGATTTTTTGCACGGTGCTCGCGAGTTGGCAAGCGAGTTGTCTGTGCACTATCAGACTGAAGCGTTGCTGACCTTATATGATCCGGTGCCGTTACGTATCGTGCGCGTCGACAACATGTGCCGAGCGCAACTATTACTTGAATCGACTAATCGCCCTGCGTTGCAATCACTGTTGCGACACTGGCTTAAATTACTGTCTCTACAGCCCGATGCGCGTCGTGTGCGTTGGCAGCTTGAGGTGGATCCACTTGAAATTTGATTCGACGCTATGTCAACGTTTGCAACAGATGGACTGAATCCGACGCAGCGTGATGCTGTGTTGTATCTTGACGGCCCCTGCCTGGTATTGGCAGGGGCCGGCTCTGGAAAAACGCGGGTAATTACACAGAAGATCGCCTACCTGCTGCGCGACTGTGAGTACAAGGCACGTAATGTTGTTGCCTTGACCTTCACCAACAAAGCCGCCCGTGAGATGGACGATCGAGTCAAGCGACTGGTGGATCCGACCTTGGCTAAAGGGCTGACGATCAGCACCTTTCATTCGCTCGGCGTACGAATTTTGCGCGAAGAGGCTCAGCACGCAGGACTGAAACCTCAGTTTTCTATTTTTGACTCAGATGACGCGATGGCGATCGTGCAAGATTTATTGGCGACGACCGACCGCGCACGCTTGCGTTCAGTACAGCAAACAATTTCGCTCTGGAAAAATGGCTTGATGGACCCGGACGCGGCGGATGCGCTAGCTGCGACAGCCAGCGAAGTCGAGGCTGCACGGGTTTATCGCAGTTATAACGCGACGCTCGCTGCATATCAGGCTGTTGACTTCGATGATTTGATCGCGTTGCCCGCTCAAATTTTCGAACGCGAACCTGAGGTACGAGAAAAATGGCAAAAGCGCGTACGCTATTTATTGGTCGACGAATATCAAGATACAAACGTCTGCCAGTATCGCTTGGTTCAATGGTTGACGGGCCCGCGCGCAATGTTTACGGCTGTAGGAGACGACGATCAGGCCATTTATGCGTGGCGAGGCGCCACCATTGAAAACCTGGCAAAACTCACAACTGATTATCCTCAGATTCGCTTGGTTAAGCTTGAACAAAACTATCGCTCAAGCCAACGTATTTTGGCTGCTGCGAATCAGGTGATCGCAAAGAACCCAAAGTTATTTGAAAAAAAATTGTGGTCAGAGCACGGTACAGGTGATGCGATTAGTGTGACGGCCATGCCAAACGACGAGACTGAGGCCGAAAACGTTGCGATGAAAATTTCTGCTGCTCGCTTCGAAAAGCAGGCCTCGTGGAAGGATTTCGCGATTTTGTACCGTGGTAATCACCAGGCCAGAATTGTTGAGCAGGCGATGCGTAATTTGCATATTCCATATTCGATTTCGGGTGGACAAAGTTTTTTTGACAAGGCGGAGGTACGCGATATTTTGGCCTACTTACGACTGATTGCTAACGAAGAAGATGACCCAGCATTTATTCGTGCGGCGACGACGCCCAAGCGCGGAATTGGTCAGGCAACGCTACAAACACTCGGTCAATATGCTGGTGAACGACAAATCTCCTTGTTCGCAGCTGTTTTCGAGATGGGGCTCGAGTCGCGTTTGAATACGCGTCAGCTTGAGCCCTTGCGCCATTTTGGTGAATTCATTGTCAGGATTCAACGACGGGCTGGACACACTTTTGCAGGGCAGCCCGTAACAGCCGCCGAACCGGCTGGCGTCATTCTTGATGACTTGCTGAGCACGATTCAGTACGAGCGCTATCTCTACGACATGCTAGATGAAAAGCCTGCGCAAAATCGCTGGCAAAACGTGTTGGAGCTGGTAGGCTGGCTCAAACGCAAAGCCGATGCCGACAGCATGGGATTGCTTGATCTGGTGCAGCATGTTGCTTTAGTGACGATGCTTGAGCGCAGTGACGAACAAGAGCAAGACGCGGTGAAGTTGTCGACCTTGCACGCTTCAAAAGGGCTTGAATACCCGCATGTGTATTTGTTGGGGGTTGAAGAGGGCCTGTTGCCGCATCTCGGTCGTGACGAGGAAGATGTCGACCCCACAAAAGCGGCCGAGGCTTTAGTGTCGAGAATTCAAGAAGAACGTCGCTTGATGTATGTCGGAATCACACGTGCGCAGCGCAGTTTACATTTGAGTTGGTGTCAAAAACGCCGCCGCGCGCGCGAAGATCTGGTGCGTGAGCCCTCGCGTTTTATTGAAGAAATGGGCTTGTCGGTCGCCCTCGACCAAAAGCCGGTCGAAACCATGAGCCCCAAAAGCCGTCTTGACGCGCTCAAGGCGATGTTGAACAAAAGTGTTTAACTTGGCCTTGGGGGTCATGCGTAAGCTGCGCCCATCTGAAAACTGACTGCCTGCGCTGCGAGCGAGCCCGCTCGCTCGCTCGTTAACACTATTTTGCAGGGGAGGCAGGCGCCACTGGCTCAGGAAAACTTGCGCCGGCATTGTTAGTCATGTAAACCACAGCGCGGGTAATTTCAAAATCATCAAGGGATGGGTTGCCACCTTTAGGAGGCATGGCGTTTTTGCCTTTGACCACACTCGCGACCATTGCGTCTAGGCCAGTTTTGATCGGAACAGCCCACGAGACTGCATCGCCAAATTTGTGGGCGCCCGCAACGCCAGCTTGGTGACAGCCTGAACAGACGGCTTTATAGACTTGGTCGCCAGTTTTGAAGACCTTAGGACCGCTGGCATCGACGATTTCAAGTCGGGCAACCGGCGCAATCCGTTTGGCCGTTGCTTCGGGGCCCAATGCGTCGGATCCTGCGACGGGTGCGTTACTTGCCGCGACCATATTGACTAGCATGATGATAACGATAATCGGAACCACCAAAGCAAGCACAATAATCGTGATGAGTTGCTTAGGTGTTTTGATAGCTGAACTGTGTTCTTCGTGTGCTTCGTGTTGTTGCGTGTCGCTCATGACCAAGTCCTGCGTGTCTTCGCCTCGTTGAGCAACGCCTCAGAACTCGATCTCTGAAGTGCTGTCGCGGTGGGCGGCTGGATTAAAGTGGTGTAATTGCTTTCGTATAAACCGTCGGATTATAACGGGATCGGTCACACTCGGGGTTTCGCGGCGCAACGTTCTTAGCTACCGCTATAATCTGACCTGTTGCGCCCGTAGTTCAATGGATAGAATAAGAGTTTCCGAAACTCTCGATACAGGTTCGATTCCTGTCGGGCGCACCAAATTTTGGCTTTGGGTGCTATGCCTTGAGCTCCCTTATGATTGGCCTGGATGCTTAAGCGCTCGATGAAACCGGGCCACATATTCTTCAAAGCCTTCGGTATCACTTGCCTCTAGGGCAGCCTGATCGACCAACGACCGTTCAGCCTGCCTAATCGCCAACGCACGCTCGACCGCGTTCAGACCCGTTTTTCGTAATGTTTGTGCATGTGCGTTACTTTGTTCAAGTGCATAGTCTTGGTACGACACGCCGGAGGTTTTGAGCTCTGCAAGAATACGAGCCGATGGGGTCGTATCAGGATTCGTAATTTTTTCGCGTTGCGCCGACACAGACTGTGCATAGCGAGTATCGGCGAGAGCAATATCGAGGGTCTCGGCACACAGACCAATCTGCTCAAGCAAGTGCTCAGCCCAGCCTGAAAGCGAGCGTTCTTTACCTTCAGACTTAAGCATTAGTCCAGGAGTACGACCCTGTTTGACCACAGTGGAAAAGTTGCTTGCGCTCTCGGGGCACCAGCCACTGTCGGCAAAGGGCGGGCTATCGTCTATCGCGCAAAAAAGTAAAAAAGCGTCAACAAATCTTGCGGTTTGCTGGTCAATGCCCAGTGGCGCAGTTGGGTCAATGTCTAGGCAGCGCACCTCGACGTATTGGATGCCACGTTCGGCGAGCGCAGTAATCGGGCGCTCGCAAGGGCCGGTTGTGCGCTTGGGTCTGATGCTTGAGTAAAACTCATTTTCGATTTGCAAAATGTTGGCATTGAGCTGGATCCATTGCCCGTCGCGTTGAAGACCCATTTTTTGATAGTCAGGCCAAGGGGTCGTGACGGCGTCGTAAAGCCGAGCTAAAAACATCGTGAGGTCGTTGTAACAAAGTTTTAAACTCGCCTGGGCCTTGTTTTGGTAGCCCAGATCGCTCATGCGCAAACTCGTTGCGTAGGGCAAATAAAGCGTGTGATTTCCGAGGGACGCTAAGCCAGCTGTTTGGCCCCGCAAAAAGTCGCGCGATACCGCGGGCGACGCTCCAAATAAGTACATTAGTAACCAGCTGTAGCGGGTGAAGTTACGGATCAGTGAGATGTAACCGGCAGAGCGCCTGTCTTTCATGCTGGTCTGTGGTAGATCGAGTACGCCCCAAAACGACTCGTCAAAAGAAAAGTTGTAATGCACCCCGGCAATACATTGCATGGTTTTGCCATAACGCTGCGCCAGGCCTCGGCGGTAAACGTGCTTAATCATCCCGGTGTTAGAGGTCCCGTACCAGGCAATTGGGATGTCGTCCTCGGTTGGCAACCGCGCAGGCATCGAATGATTCCAAAGCAGTTCGTCGTGCAGAGTGGTTGCTACGACGCGATGCACCTGATCAAGTTCGTTCATGAGGGCGTCGACGTTGTGGTGAGTGCCTGTGATCAATTCAAGCAAGGCCTCTGAATAGTCGGTCGTGATGCTCGGGTGTGTGAGCGCCGAGCCAAGCGCTATTGGATGTGGTTTGGTAGACAGAAGGCCCTGTTGATCCACTCGCAAACCTTCTTTTTCGATGCCACGCAACGACTGACCCAAAATTGTTGGGTTGGCTTGTAATTGGGCCAAATGTTTATGCAAGGTTGAGGTCACAGACGATCCTAAGGCAAAGCAAACGCTGATTTTAAGGGAATTGCGGGTCGATCTGTTTTTGGGCAAATTGACAGTCTTCCCCCATGCGAAAAGCAAGGTTTGACGCGCCTGCCGATCAAGGACACTATGGCAACTGAAATTGCACTTGGATACAAAACAACGGATTAAGGAAAAATGAGTAAAGTTAAAATTTTATTAGTATTTTGCTATCTGCTCTGGCTGGCCGGCTGTACGCCTGAATACAACTGGCGAGAACTCACGGTTGCAGAGGATCGAGCGGTGGTGATGTTTCCATCGCGGGTACAAACCGAGCAACGCACGATTCGGGTCGAGGGCATTGAGCTGGTTTTTTCGCTGACCTCTACCGCCGTAGAGCAGTCTGTGTTTTCTGTCGGGTATGCGGCCGTGAGTCCGACGCTGGACGTCACCCAAACTGAAGGCTTGGTGCGTGCGTTTGCGACTGCACTCGCCGCGCGTGTGGGTCAGCCACTTGCCCCGCAGGCGCTAAACGGCGCCACGTTTGAACTTGAATCCGTAGTGGCTGGTCAAGCCTCGCGCCTGATGGGGCGCGTATTGATACACCGGGGTATGTTGATTCAAGTTGTCGTGTCGGGCCCTCAAAAGTCACTTTCAAAAGAGAACGCCACTGAATTTATGCGCTCGTTGGTGCTGCGATAGAGGTCAGGGCTTCGGGCTGTAACGCGGCTGCCGGTGTAGGTTGAGTTGGGGCGCCGTGCAAAAGGTTTTGCCGCAGTGCCAGCGCCACAGCAGCTTGACGGCCGTACACGTTGAGTTTTCGGCAAGCGTTCAATAAGTGAAAGTTGATCGTTCGTTCGCTTACGCCCAAAATGATGGCGGTTTCCCAGCTGGTTTTGCCAAATGACACCCATTCGAGGCATTCGAGTTCTCGTTCAGAGAGCTTAGGTCGGGTCATGAGGGGTCTCGCTCTTGCAGCTGCTAAGTTCAAAGGCACAGTGTGCCTTGATCTAACGCTTCTGCAAACTCGCAAAACCCCTGTAAAACGATAAAAGTTTGTAGCCATTTGTAATAATTAGGGCAAAAACTGATTCGAATTGTTAGCAATGTATGCGTCTGTACACGGTAAGCGCCTTGCAATGCTAAAATTTCAAAGAGTTGGCGCCGATTTGCTCGATCCGCTTGCGGGCGCCTCATAAATCCCGCTAAAGAAGGTCCGTATGACCACACAGTTCGTGACACAAGACGCGCATGCGTCAAAGACGCCTACTCAGTCTGAAGTAGGCTCGGTGGGCGTTGTACACACGCAGTTCTTACAATTTCACGAGCCCCTGCCCCTCAGTAGCGGGCAAACGATTAACGCATATGAGTTGGCGATTGAAACCTACGGCACGCTTAATGCCGACGCGAGTAATGCGGTGCTGGTGTGCCACGCGTTAAACGCCTCGCATCATGTGGCTGGCCTTGCCGCGAATAACCTTGAAGACCTTGGCTGGTGGGATAACTTGGTGGGCCCCGGTAAGCCCGTTGATACCAACGTCTTCTATGTTATTGGTATCAACAATCTTGGCTCGTGCTTTGGTTCGACAGGCCCGGCCTCGATTCGACCCGAAACCGGAAAGCCTTGGGGCGCTTCATTTCCGGTGTTGACAGTTGAGGACTGGGTGCGCGCACAAGCGCGTGTGGCAGACAAGCTTGGCATCGAACGCTTTGCGGCCGTTATAGGGGGGTCACTTGGCGGAATGCAGGCGCTCAGTTGGGCCATTACCTTGCCTGAGCGGGTAGCGCATTGCGTCGTAGTTGCCTCAACACCGAGGTTATCCGCCCAAAATATTGCCTTTAACGAAGTGGCGCGGCGCGCGATTATTACCGACCCTGAGTTTCATGGTGGCGATTATTACGCTCACCAGACGGTTCCTCGGCATGGCCTGTCGGTGGCGCGGATGGTTGGTCATATCACCTATTTGTCAGACGACGATATGGCTGAAAAATTTGGCCGAACCCAACGTGAACCTGCTGCAGGCGGTGCATTTCATTATGGCTATGGCGTTGAGTTTGAAGTCGAATCTTATCTGCGATATCAGGGCGAAAAATTCTCGCGCTATTTCGATGCGAATACCTATTTGTTAATCACTCGTGCGCTCGATTATTTTGATCCTGCCCGTGCAACCAATGGCGATTTAGCGAAAGCGCTCGCGCCAGCGACAGCAGATTTTCTACTGATTTCGTTTACAACGGATTGGCGCTTTGCCCCTTCTTGTTCGCGCGAGATCGTGCAGGCATTGCTTAAAAATGAACAGGCTGCAACGTACGCTGAAATTGATGCGCCTCATGGTCACGATGCTTTTTTGTTGGATGACGCCCGTTACCACGGGTTGATGCGCGCATATTTTTTACGCATCGCGGCGACACTAACAGCGGTCACGCACCACACTGGGGTACGGTCATGACTCGCGAGGCAAGCCCCACCAGTCTGGTACCGCCAACCGCCCGAGCGAGTACGACAAGCCACGTCCCAGAAACCCATCAGGATCAATTGTCCAGTCAGATGTCAACGCATCAAGTGGCTGAGTTGCGCGGTGATCTTGCCCGTATCGCGCAGTGGGTGCAACCACAGACGCGCGTACTCGATTTAGGGTGTGGTGACGGGACCTTGCTTGCCCACCTCAAACTTAGTAAGAGCGTGCAGGGGATTGGAGTCGAAATTAGCGATCAGCATGTGTTGAGCTGCGTGCAGCGTGACGTGCATGTCATCCAGCAAAACCTCGAGGATGGCTTGGCCATGTTTGATGATCAGCAGTTTGATACTGTAGTGCTATCGCAAACACTGCAGTCGATGCACAACACCGAACACATTCTTCGAGAGATGACGCGCGTTGGGCGCGAGGCGATTGTATCGTTTCCAAACTTTGGATATTGGCCACACGGCTGGTCGATTTTGTTAGGTCGTATGCCAGTGACCGGGCAAATGCCCTACGACTGGCATGACACCCCTAATATTCACTTGTGTACTCTAAAAGATTTTGAACGTCTTGCGCGTCAGCTTGGTTTTAGTATTCTCGAGCGCGCAACATTCAATGATCAACGTGAGGTAAAGGTTTTGGCGGGATGGCGCAGCACGCTTGCGGCGTACCGGTTTACAGCCGATCACCACACAGGTTCAGGCACTCGCGTATGACGTTACCCAGCGCACCAGAGGTTGCATCGCTTCCCGCCTCAAAACTGTATACCAGCCGGCGTGTTGCACCTTTGCTGGCGCTTGGTTTTGCTAGCGGTTTGCCTCTAGCCTTGACCGGCGGCACCCTGCAGGCGTGGGCCACGATTGAACAAGTTTCACTGCAAGAGATCGGCTTTTTAACCTTGGTGGGTACAGCCTACACTTTAAAATTTTTATGGGCACCACTGATTGACCGTTATGCGCCGCCCTGGCTTGGGCGCCGACGTGGTTGGATGCTCTTGATGCAGGTGTTGTTGGCCCTGGGAATATTGGCTATGGGTTGCCTCTCGCCAGGTCAAAGCCTGCTGCCTTTGGCCTTGCTTGCAGTGTTCGTTGCGTTTTGTTCGGCGACCCAAGATATTGCCTTTGATGCCTATCGCAGTGACATCTTGCACAAAGACGAGCGTGGAGCGGGGGCGGCATTATCGGTCTTGGGGTACCGCCTCGCGATGCTGGTCTCAGGTGGCTTGGCGTTGATTTTGGCGGACCAATGGTTAGGGTGGGGGTCAACCTACCTCTTGATGGGCGCCTTAATGCTAGTGGCATCCTTAGCAAGTTTTTGGGCGCCCGAGCCCGAAGTGCCTGCGCAAACGCCGCGTTCGTTGCGGCAAGCTGTGCTCGAACCGTTTCGAGAGTTTTTTGGACGACCCGAGGCCATCACCGTTTTGATCCTGATTGTTTTATATAAATTGGGTGATGCGTTTGCAGGTGCCTTGTCGACGACTTTTTTGATTCGCGCTGCAGGCTACACCGCCACTGAAGTGGGTACGGTCAATAAATTATTGGGGTTGGCGTCGACCATTGTGGGCGCCTTGGCAGGCGGCGCGTTGATGGCGCGCCTTGGTTTGTATCGTTCGTTAATGTTATTTGGTGTATTGCAAGCGGTATCCAACCTGGGGTTTTGGGTCATCTCAGTGGGTCCACACAACGTATGGTTAATGGCCGCTGGGGTCGGTATCGAAAACTTGTGCGGTGGCATGGGGACCGCGGCCTTTGTCGCGCTTTTGATGGGTCTTTGCAACCAACAGTTTTCGGCGACACAATTTGCACTGCTGTCAGCGTTGTCGGCGGTAGGGCGCACTTATCTTGCTGGTCCGTTGACCCCACAACTGGTGCAGGCTGCTGGTTGGCCGACTTTTTTTTTGCTGACCGTGTTGATCGCGTTGCCGGGGCTATGGCTGTTGTATTGGCGCAGACAAGACATTGACCGCATTGATGCGACGGGCATCTAACCGAGGCTGTTCTTCGGTGCAAAGACAACCCGCTGAACGCGGTCTTACTTCAGAGCAAAGTCGTAATCAATCGTCAGAGGCGCGTGGTCTGAAAAGCGCTCTTCTTTGTAAATACTAGCCGTCTTTGCTTTTGCCGCCAGGCCGGGCGTGACCAGTTGATAGTCAAGCCGCCACCCAACGTTCTTTGCCCAAGCTTGGCCTCGATTACTCCACCAGGTGTATTGCTCGGCGCGATCATCTAATTGCCTGAAGACATCGACAAAGCCTATCTCGTCGATGACACGGGTGACCCAGGCGCGTTCTTCTGGCGTAAAACCTGAATTTTTTTGATTCGATTTCCAGTTTTTTAGATCGATTTCTTTATGCGCAATGTTCCAGTCTGCGCAAATGACGTACTCGCGTTTGGTTTTTTTGTGATCATCCATCAAGCTTTGCATCCAAGGACCAAATTGATCGAGAAAACGAAACTTTGCCTCTTGTCTTTCAGGTCCGCTCGAGCCTGAAGGCAAATAGGCGCTAATGACAGAAATATTTGACCAATCGGCCCGGATCACCCGGCCCTCAAGATCAAATTCTTCACAGCCCATACCCTGAACAACACGCTCGGGCTGGTCTTTCACGTAAAGCCCTACCCCGCTGTAACCTTTTTTCTCGGCGGCGTAAAAGTGGCCGGTATATTCGTGTGGATGTTGAAAATCTTCTGCAATGTCGGCGAGATGGGCTTTAAGCTCTTGCAGACAGAGGACATCGGCCTCGTGCGTTTTTAACCAGTTCGCAAGCCCTTTGTTGTAGGCAGAACGGATACCGTTGAGGTTCAGCGAGGTGATGCGTAACAAGGTTGTGCTCCTGGTCAATGAGATAATTCAATCTATCAAAATACTTAAATCACGAGGCTTGCGATGTCGACGGGATCAGAACGTAGTGCGTTTGTGCAGTTTGCCCTAAACGAAGGGGTATTGCGCTTTGGTAGTTTTGTGACTAAATCGGGTCGCACAAGCCCTTACTTTTTTAATGCAGGATTATTTAACTCTGGAGCCTCTGTGGGTCGGTTAGCCCAATTTTATGCACAGGCTTTGGTCGATTCTAAACTGCCGTTTGATATGTTGTTTGGTCCTGCCTACAAAGGTATACCGCTTGCCACTGCAACGGCGGTCGCTCTTGCGGGTCATCCAGACATGCACGGGCGCCCCATCGACTTTGCCTACAATCGCAAAGAGGCAAAAGATCACGGCGAGGGTGGCGTATTAGTAGGTGCGCCGTTAAAAGGCCGCGTGGTCATCATTGATGATGTGATCACTGCGGGCACCTCAGTGCGTGAGTCTGTTGAAATCATTCGCGCTGCGGGCGCTGAACCCTCTGCAGTGCTGATCGCCATGGATCGCATGGAACGCGCTGGGGCCGACGGACAATTGTCACCTCATTCGGCCGTACAAGAAGTGCAGCAGCGCTTCGGCTTGCCTGTCGTAACGATTGCCTCGCTTGACGATATCTTGGCGCTGCTTAAACAGAATGCCGAGTTCGCGCAGCACCGCGAGGCTGTGCTGGCGTACCGGGCGCAATACGGCATTTAGTCAAAGAGTTGAGCCACTGCAATTGCCCAAGCAGAGTAAGTCTTTCAGTACGCTCGGTTTGGCTAGCTACGCTTGATCGAGCTTTGCCTTGAGCAAGTCATTGACTTGCTGAGGATTCGCTTTGCCTTTGGCCGCTTTCATAATCTGGCCAACGAGTGAGTTGAAACCCTTTTGTTTACCAGCGCGGTATTCGGCCACGATAGTGGCGTTGGCTGCCAGTACCGCGTCTATCATGGCCTCGATGGCGCCCGAGTCATTGATCTGGGTGAGGCCTTTAGCCGCAATGATGGCATCAGGTTGACCCTTTTCTTCGCCGGCCCACATTGCTGCAAACACATCGCGCGCGATTTTGTTTGAAATAGTGTTGTCTAAAATGCGTTTAAGCAAAGCGGCTAGCAGGGGCGCAGCAACAGGGCATTGCGCAAGATCTTTTTCTTCGCGGTTAAGGGTCGCCGAGACTTCACCCATCAGCCAGTTGGCTGCAAGTTTCGCCCGACCGGGACGAAGGGCAGCCACGTTCGCCAAGTCAGCGGGATCAGATTCGAGGGCCTCGACGACCGCTAAGAAATAGGTTGCCATCGCGCGACTACTAATTAACTGCGCCGCGTCTATAGGGGCGATTCCGTACACTTCAACCAGATTTTTTCGAAGTTCTTCTGGTAAGCCACCCTCTTTGCGCATCTCTGCTTGCACGTGGTCAATCCAATCTTGACCAATCACTAGCGGCGGTAAATCGGGATCTGGAAAATAACGGTAATCGTTCGCGTCTTCTTTACTACGCATGCTGCGTGTTTCGTCAAGGTCGGCGTCATAGAGACGTGTTTCTTGAACAACTTTACCGCCATCTTCGATCAGTTCAATTTGACGGCGTACTTCGTAATTGATTGCGCGTTCGATGAAGCGAAACGAGTTTACGTTTTTGACTTCGCAGCGCGTGCCAAATTCTTTTTGCCCCATCGGGCGTACCGAAACGTTGACGTCGACCCGAAACGAACCCTCTTGCATGTTGCCATCACAAATGCCAAGCCACATGACCAAGCTGTGCAGCGTCTTGGCATAGGCAACGGCCTCGGCGGCCGAGCGCATTTCAGGTTCAGAGACAATTTCAAGCAGTGGTGTGCCGGTTCGATTTAAATCGATGCCAGTCGATAGTTCGCCATGAGGGCCGATGTAATTGTCATGCAGCGATTTGCCAGCGTCTTCTTCGAGGTGGGCGCGTGTGAGGTTGATTGTGGTTTCTTTGTCGCCGACAAAGAAGGTGATCGAGCCGCCCAGTACTACGGGGATTTCGTATTGGCTGATTTGATAGTTTTTGGGTAGGTCTGGATAAAAGTAGTTTTTACGCGCAAAAATAGAGCGAGGCGCAATGGTGGCGCCAACGGCCAACCCAAGACGGATTGCATGCTCAACCGCGACACGATTCATGACCGGCAAGGTGCCCGGCAAGGCCATATCGACTTCGTTGGCTTGCGTGTTAGGTTGCGCACCATAGCGTGTGCTGCTACCCGAAAAAATTTTTGTCTGCGTCGAGAGTTGGGTGTGTGTCTCGAGGCCAATGACGATTTCGTAAGCCATTATGCTTGCCCCGCACAACGTAAGTGCCAGTCGGTGGCAAGTTGATATTGGTGTGCGATAGCTAGCAAGCGACCCTCATCAAAATAGTCGCCGATAATTTGTAAGCCAATAGGCAGGGCTTTGCCTGCGGCACTTGTACCAAAACCGCAAGGTACCGACATGCCAGGTAATCCGGCGAGGTTTAAACTTAGCGTGTAGATGTCGGCTAACCAGTCTGCGGTCGGGTCGTCTTGATTGTCGCCAATTGCCTTGGCGACTGTGGGTGTGACCGGACCCATGATGACATCGCATTGCTGTGTGAATGCCGCCTGGAAATCTTCAGCGATCATGCGGCGTAAGCGCTGTGCCTGTAAATAATAGGCGTCGTAATAGCCATGTGACAGCACATATGTGCCCACCATGATTCTGCGCTGCACCTCGGCACCAAAGCCCTCGGAACGCGAGCGGCCGGTCATGTCAGCGAGATCGGTATACGACTCGCTACGATGCCCATAGCGCACCCCGTCGTAGCGCGATAGATTACTCGAGGCTTCGGCAGGCGCGATGACGTAATAGGCGGGGATCGACAAGCGCGTGCGCGGTAGCGAGATCGGGACACGTTGGGCGCCAAGTTGCTCGAATTGACTCAACGCGGTCTCGATGGCCGCCCCAACATCAGACGAAAGCCCCTCACCAAAATACTCGCTTGGTACGCCAATCCGCAAACCGTTAAGAGGCAAAAGGGCCTGAGAATCGAAGTGAGCACTTGCTTTGTTGTAATCGCTTTGAATACGACCGGGTGCGTTCGGTACGCCAAGACAATGCTCGGCGCTGGTGGCGTCTCGAACGTCAAAGCCGCTGATCGTATCAAGCAAAGCAACCAAGTCTGCCGCCGCAGGCGCCATCACACCAGCTTGATCGAGACTAGATCCATAGGCAATCATGCCGTAGCGCGAGACCACGCCGTAAGTGGGCTTAATCCCGCTGACCCCACACAGCGCTGCCGGCTGGCGCACCGACCCCCCGGTATCTGTGCCAGTACTGGCAAATATGAGTCGGGCCGCCACAGCGGCAGCCGAGCCGCCAGACGAGCCGCCGGGTACACAAGTGAGGTCCCAAGGGTTATGGGCGGGCCCGAACACTGAATGCTCGTTGCCCGAGCCCATGGCAAATTCGTCGCAATTTAGTTTGCCCAGGCTGACGCAGCCTGCAGTCAGCAAGCGATTGACGACCGTGGCGTCAAACGGGCTGACGTAATTCTTTAACATTTTGCTGCCTGCCGTGCTGCGCCAGCCTTGGGTCACAAATACATCTTTATGGGCAATCGGGATGCCCGATAACGGGCCTGATATGCCCGCAGCGCGGCTTGCGTCGGAGGCGCGCGCCTGCGCGAGCGAGAGGTCAGCGTCAACGTGTACGAAGGCGTTGAGCCCTTGCTGGGCTTGAATCTGCCTCAGGCAGTCTTGAGCAAGCTCGGTGGCACTGAGCTTGCCTTGGGCGAGGGCCGCCTGCAGGCTTGCCAGCGTTGGAAACGCATGAAGTGCAGTGCTCATTTATTCAATCACCTTTGGAACTAAAAATAGCCCCTCAGCCTTGCCAGGGGCGTTGACCATCAGCGCTTCGCGCCGCTCTGGCGAGGAAATCTCGGTGACTATATCCTCGCGTAGCCGCAAATGGACGTCTCGCAGAGCCGACAGGGGATGCGCGAGTGGCTCGATCCCGCGGGTGTCGACAGCCTGCAACTCTTGGATGAGCCCAAGAATCTTGTTGAGATCGCCCTGCGCCTGAAGGCTTTGCCCAGGCGACAAGGTGAGTCGTGCCAGTCGCGCGATTTGGGTGACTTCTTGTTCGGTAATTGCCATCAGTCGCTACTTTTTGAAAAATAGAGCGGCTCAGGTAAGGTAACTTTACGAGCTTGACGTAAGCTTGTTTTGCCGATCTAAAGAGAATTATAAGTTATGATGACAGGCTATTCACGGCATGTTGCGTGCATCAACTTTTATTCTGGCTGGGCTCTTAATGTTCGGATTCCTGCGTAGTTATTTCTCAAGCGATATGGCGATCGATCTCGGTACCGCCAACACGCTCATCTATGTTCGTGGCAAGGGTATTGTGCTCGACGAGCCCTCTGTTGTAGCAATTCGTCATGATGGCGGCCCCGGCGGTAAAAAAATCATTCAAGCGGTAGGGCGCGAGGCTAAACAGATGCTGGGTCGTGTGCCCGGCAACATTGAGGCAATTCGTCCAATGAAAGACGGCGTGATCGCCGACTTCACTGTGACTGAGCAAATGCTCAAGCAATTTATTCGCATGGTCCATCCGCGAAACATGTTTGCCCCAAGCCCACGTATCATCGTGTGCGTTCCTTGCGGTTCAACGCAGGTTGAGCGACGTGCAATTCGCGAGTCTGCCCTGGGCGCTGGTGCCAGCCAAGTCTACTTGATCGAAGAGCCGATGGCTGCCGCGATTGGTGCTGGACTCAACGTATCAGACGCAAGCGGCTCAATGGTCGTTGACATTGGCGGGGGCACAACCGAGGTGGCAGTCATCTCGTTGGGCGGTATGGTTTACAAAGGCTCCGTGCGTGTGGGCGGCGATAAATTCGACGAAGCGATCGTCAATTACATTCGGCGTAACTACGGAATGCTGATCGGCGAACCCACCGCTGAGCACATTAAAAAGCAAATCGGTTCGGCTTTCCCGGGTTCTGAAGTTCGCGAGATCGAGGTTAAAGGTCGTAACTTGGCCGAGGGTGTTCCCCGCAGCTTCACGGTATCCTCAAACGAGATTCTTGAGTCGCTGACCGATCCATTGAACCAAATTGTCTTAGCGGTCAAGATTGCGCTCGAAAACACTCCGCCCGAACTTGGTGCCGATATCACCGACAAGGGTATTTCGTTGACGGGCGGCGGCGCCTTGTTGCGTGACCTAGATCGTTTATTGCAAGAAGAAACTGGTTTGCCTGTGATCGTGGCCGACGACCCCTTGACGTGTGTGGTGCGTGGTTGTGGCGATGCCCTCGAGCATTTAGAAAAATTAGGCGCAATTTTTATTGACGACTAGTGCTGCTGAGCGTCAACGGGCGATGAGACACCACGGTTGGCGTCTGCACGAAACCCATCCAGCCAGCGCCAGAGGTGCGTTGGTTGCGAGTGATTAAGTACCGAGCCATCATGCGACGACCCGCCACTCTCAGGCTCTTTCGACGCGGCCCCGCCGCTGAAGTCAAACTGACCTTGCTCGTGTTGGTTGCGTTCGCGTTGCTGTTTACAGACGCAACCTACAAAAGCACCAATCCAGTACGAGAATTGTTGGCTGCGACGCTCTATCCATTTCAACGCTTGGTGATGTTTCCGCGTGATCTGATTTCGATTAGTCACGACTGGTTTGATGCCGCCGCCTTGATCAAATCTGAGACTGAGGCATTACAAAGACAACGCATCGAACTCGCTCAGGTGACCACCAACGCAGCACTGTTAGGCGCTGAAAATGCGCAACTGAGGCGGCTGTTAGGTGTGTTTGAAAAAGCAGCAGAGCATCCAACTGTGGTGGTCGAAGTGCTTTACGAACCCGCCAATACTTTTAGTCGCCGGTTGGTCTTTAACAAAGGCAGTCGAGCAGGTATCTCAGTCGGTATGCCGATTCTCGACGAGGGGGGCGTAGTAGGTCAAATTACGCGTGTTTCGCCGATGACCTCAGAGGCAGCCATGCTGACAGATGAGATTATTTCAATCCCTGTGCAAGTGTTACGCAACGGTTTGCGATTAATTGCCTTTGGCTCAACCACGCCAGGCAAAGTCGAGGTCCGCTATTTTTCATCTGATGCGGATATTCGCGAGGGCGATGTCCTTGTAACAAGTGGGGTAGGTGGGGTGTTTCCGCCGGGGCTTTCAGTCGGACGTATCGATCAGGTGCAACGTAGTTCGGCGTCAGGCTTCGCGCGCGCTGAAGCGTTGCCGTCTTCGCACCCTGAGCGGTACCGGCAATTTTTAGTCTTGCAGGTACCCCTCGAGCCTGACTTGGCAGTCGGCTCCAAGAAGCCCCCTACGGCCACGGAGGCTGCGCGTGCAAACACAAAATCGAAGTAAGGCGACGAGGTCTTCGCGCGCGGGTATCTCTCCCCCTCCCGTGCCTTTGCCACGCCCGGTTGGCCCGAATCCTATCGATCACGCGAGCAGTCTGTTTTTTGTCTGGATGACCTTGCTTGGCGTTTGGCTACTCAGCTTGTTGCCCTGGCGTACCTGGCCAATGTCACCCGATTTACTGTTGTTGGTAATCGTATTTTGGTCACTACATGATTCGCGCCGAGTCGGCTTGTTAATCGCCTTTGTGTTTGGACTGGTAATGGATGTGCATGATGTCGGACCACTCGGTCTGCAAGCGCTGACTTACACCCTGACCGTGTTTGGCGCGCAGTCGCTTCAGAGACGTCTGTTACGCTTTGAATTAGTCAGCCAAGCCTTGCACTTGTTGCCGCTGTTCGTCGTGATCAAAGCACTTGGGGCTTTACTTGGTGCTTTTCTTGTCAGTGCGTGGCCCGGTTGGTCTTGGTCGATTGGGGCGCTCTTGAGCGCGGCACTCTGGCCCTTGGTTGCATGGGTATTATTGTTGCCTCAACACCGCCTGCAAGATCCAGAAACGACGGCGGGATGATGCCAGACAGCCATGTTCGACTTTAACAAAAACGATCAGCAACAAAAAAATAGCTTTACGCTGCGAGTCATCGTGGCGGCTTTGTTTGCGATTGGCTGTTTTGGCTTGTTGTCGTTGCGATTTTGGGTGCTGCAAGTTGATCGGCACGAAGGCTTATCTGCGCGTGCCGACAGTAACCGACTGGCAGTGGTGCCGATCCCTCCGCGCCGCGGTGAAATCGTTGATCGAAACGGCGAAATCCTCGCACGAAACTATTTGAGCTACACACTAGAAGTCGTGCCAGCACGCGCGGGCAATATTGATGAATTGTTCCAAGCCTTGACCCCAATTGTTTTTATCAGTGCAGCAGATCAGCGACGTTTTAAAAGACGTGCAGCTGAATCTGGCAAATATGCAAGTATCGTCTTGCGTAATAATTTAAATGAAACAGAGGCTGCCTTTTTTTCGGCTAATTCTTTGCGCTTTGCCGGTGTGCAGTTGCGGGCCCGCTGGGTGCGTGAATATCCTCAAGGAAAATCCGCCGGACACGTAATTGGTTATGTGGGTCGAATCTCAGAGGGCGATGTTTCGGCGCTTGAAGAGCGTGGCGAAATCGGTAATTATCGCGGCACAGATATTATTGGTAAAAAAGGCATTGAGAAAACCTACGAGACGACTTTGCTTGGCAAGGCCGGCCTCGAAGAACTAGAGGTCACTTCACGAGGAAAACCTGTACGAGTACTCAGGCGTGTTGATCCGACTCCTGGTTCGAATTTAGTCTTGTCCTTAGATATGGGTTTGCAACGCATCGCCGAAGAAGCGTTCAAAGACTTGCGCGGCGCCTTGGTTGCGATTGAGCCGGCGACGGGTGATGTGTTGGCGTTTGTGTCCCAGCCGTCTTTTGATCCGAATCTCTTTATCGACGGGATCGACGTAGAAAGCTGGCGGCTCTTGAATGAGTCGCCCGATCACCCCCTGATTAATCGACCCGTATATGGTACCTATCCGATCGGCTCGACCTATAAACCGTTTGTCGCGCTAGCTGCGCTTGAATTGAATAAACGCCGCGCGACAGACTTGATTTCTGATCCGGGCTATTTTGAATTTGGTGGCCAGCGCTTCAGAAACTCGGGCTCGACTGCGTTTGGCACGCTTGATATGCATCGAGCGTTGGTGGTGTCGTCAGACACCTATTTTTATTCGCTCGGCCCCGAGATTGGCGTAAACAATCTGCATGACTTTATGAAACCTTTTGGATTTGGTCAGCTCACCGGTATTGATATTGAGGGCGAGCGACGCGGTGTCTTGCCGTCGACCGACTGGAAGCGCGGGGCGTATAAAAATCGCGAACAACAGCGGTGGTACGCGGGGGAAACCATATCAATCGCTGTGGGGCAGGGTTATAACGCATTTACTCTGATGCAACTGGCGCAGGCGACTGCGGTGCTGGCCAATGACGGCAACTATATGAAACCGCATTTGGTGCGTACGATAAAAAATGCTCGGACCGATGAGCAGACGCAAACTGTGGTTGAGGCGGCCTATAAGATCCCTCTAAAAAAAGAAAATTTGCAGGTTGTTAAGCGTGCGTTAGCCGAGGTAACAGTATCCGGCACGGCTGCCGGGGCGTTTGTTGGCGCACCCTACACCACAGCCGGTAAAACCGGTACCGCGCAGGTGTACAGTTTGCGTGGTGCGAAATATCAAAGTAGTGCGATCGATGAGCGGTTGCGCGACCATTCGCTGTTTATGGCGTTCGCTCCGGTCACTCAGCCCAAAATCGCGATTGCAGTGATCGTTGAAAATGCAGGCTGGGGAGGCAGCGTGGCTGCACCCATTGTGCGCAAGGTTTTTGACGCCTGGTTGTCGCGTGATCCAAAGAACAAGCCCTTGCAAAGCAATGTTTCAGCCACTCGCCCGGCTGAGGTGCTCGTGCCTGACAGCACACGCGAACCCGCTCGGACAAGGCAGACGCCGTGAAAATTATTTTTAGGATGGCGCTACGCTGCTTAACATCAATTGATTGGCCATTAATGCTTATTTTATTGCTACTGACTGCGGTGGGGATGGTGGTGATGCAGTCTGCCGTGGGCGGTACTGATGCCCGCTTTGCTGATCAGGCGCGTAATTTTTATGTCGCGTTTATTGCGATGTGGATTGTCGCCGTGATGCCGCCCAATTTAATTTTAAAACTCGCCGTACCGTTTTATGTGCTGGGTTTAATTTTACTTTTTGCTGTGATGTTCATGGGCGAGACCAGCAAGGGTGCGACGCGTTGGTTGAATCTAGGTATCACTAGAATCCAACCCTCCGAAATGATGAAAATTGCTGTACCGCTGATGTTGGCTTGGTATTTTCATAGCCGTGAAGGCCCGATGAAGTTTTTAGACTTATGCGCTGCAAGTGTGCTGTTACTTGTGCCTTTTTTACTGATTGTGAAGCAACCTGATTTAGGCACCGCCATACTTGTTTTTGGCGCAGGCTTCTTTGTTATTTATTTTGCCGGAATATCTTTCAAATTTTTGATTCCAGTGATGTTAATTGGCGTGGTTGGTATAGGCACCATTTATGTCAATCAAGAGCAATTATGTGATGACGATTTTGATTGGGTGGTACTGCATGACTATCAAAAACATCGCATTTGCACCTTACTTGACCCCAGCACTGACCCCCTAGGTAAAGGATTTCACACCATTCAATCGACGATCGCAGTCGGTTCGGGTGGCGTATACGGTAAAGGCTATATGAATGGCACACAAACCCATCTCGATTTTATTCCTGAGCGAACGACCGATTTTATCTTTGCTGTATTTGCTGAGGAGTTTGGAATGTATGGGGGCGTGACGTTGCTTGTGCTGTACCTGCTGTTGATCTTTCGAGGGTTAGCAATCGCACTGCGTGCCCCTAATTACGGTGAGCGTTTACTTGCCGGTTCGTTGACGATGGTGTTGTTTATTTATGTGTTTGTGAATGTGGGGATGGTTACTGGCATTTTGCCAGTTGTGGGGGTACCGCTACCATTTCTAAGCTATGGTGGGACTGCTTTGCTGACGATCGGAATCGCCTGCGGCATGTTAATGAGTATCAGTAAATATCGACCGCCTCAGTCGCAAGGCTAAGTAAGCAAGTTTGCGGCGATCAGTCCGTCTAACAGCTTGCGGACTGGGGCAGGTAACCCGCGTTCGTGAAGTGTTTTGATTGAGACCCATTCGCCACGAGTGCCGAGTGGTTGAGCCCTGTCGGGATGGTCGCTGAAGTCAGGCCCTATTTGTATGAGATGTGGGCGGATGGTCAGTCGAAAATGTGTAAAGACGTGTAAAAACTCGGCGAGTGTGTCAGTTGTTTGGACGTTCAAGCCGAGTTGTTGACCGGCTACCTCTGGATCAAGTTCGGGCGCGCACTCAGGCAGGCTCCAGAGTCCGCCCCAAATACCTGTTGTTGGGCGCTGCATAAGCAAAAGGTAGCCTGGTCTACACACAATCAGCATCGCGGTGCTTCGCTCGGGTAAGACTTTGCGGGCGCGCGGCCAGGGTAGTTCGTCGCAGCGTCCTTGCACAGATGCCATACAGTCTTTTTTAAGAGGGCAGGCGGGGCACTGAGGGCGACTGCGGGTGCATATCGTTGCACCAAGATCCATCAGGCCCTGTGTGTAAGCCGACATTAAATTGGGGTCTTGCACGCAGGCGCTTGCCGTGGGGACGAGCTCATGGGCCTTTGACCACAGTTGCAACTCAATGGCTCGGCTGGTGGGGTCGCCCTCAATCGCAAACAGACGCGCTAAAACGCGTTTAACGTTGCCGTCTAGAATCGCCGCGCGCTCTCCGTAGCAAAAGGCGGCGATTGCGGCCGCGGTAGAAGGCCCGATGCCGGGAAGTGTGGCCAAACCGGCAGCATCGTTTGGAAACTTCCCTTTCCAGGTGCTCACGACTTGTTTGGCACAGGCGTGTAGGTTGCGAGCTCTGGCGTAATAGCCCAAACCCGCCCACTGTGCCATCACTTGGTCGGCTGGCGCTTGCGCTAACGCTTCGACGTTCGGAAACTTGGCTAAAAAGCGTTGGTAATAGTCAAGCACGGCAGCAACCTGCGTTTGTTGCAACATGATCTCAGAGAGCCACACTTGGTAGGGGTCGCGGGTGTTTTGCCAAGGCAAGCCGTGACGACCGTGCTGTCGTTGCCACGCCACTAAGCGAGGGGCGATTTTTATCATTCTTTGCGTCAAGTCCTGATGATTGACCTCTAAGGAGGTCATTTTGCATTATGCCTGTGTCAGACAGGACTTGCCGCAGCGCCAAGACGGGGTTAAAACAGAGCTGGTGGTATCTAAATAAAATGTCACTCAGTCTTTAAACAATTGCACCGTGGTTGACTAAGTTTCTTCATAAGAGTGATCGATGTCAATGGCAACGGAACACACTACTCACAAGGAGTCGAGACAAATGAACGCCCCGTTTTCAGACAAACAATTGCAAGCCTTAAACGCTGTAAAGTTAGACGATAAATACGATCTTGCTTCAGGCCGCGCGTGGCTCAGTGGTGTGCATGCACTGGTGCGCTTGCCAATGAACCAACGCGTTCGCGATCAGCGTGATGGGTTGAACACCGCAGGATTTATCTCTGGCTACCGGGGTTCGCCGCTTGGGGGCTTGGATCAAAACCTCTGGAAGGCTGGCGAACGACTCAAACAACATCATGTGGTGTTTCAGCCGGGTGTCAATGAAGATCTGGCCGCGACCTCAGTCTGGGGCTCGCAGCAGGTCAATATGTTTGAAGGTGCGAAATACGATGGTGTATTTGGCCTGTGGTACGGAAAAGGCCCTGGCGTTGATCGGTGTGGCGACGTGTTTAAACACGCTAATGCTGCTGGCACCTCACCCTTTGGCGGTGTATTGGTGGTTGCGGGCGATGACCATTCGGCTAAGTCGTCTACCTTGCCGCATCAAAGTGATCATATTCTAAAAGCCTGTGGCATCCCCGTTTTGTTTCCGTCCAGCGTGCAAGAGATTCTCGACTATGGCGTGCTCGGTTGGGCAATGAGTCGATATGCGGGCTTATGGGTGGGGATGAAATGCATCACGGATATCGTCGAGGTCTCGGCCACGGTCGACGTCGATCCGGGGCGCGTTCAGGTCAATATTCCGCAAGACTTTACGGTGCCAGAGGGCGGCTTAAATATCCGCCTTGGAGACACGCCACTGGCCCAAGAGGCCCGTCTGCTTGATCAAAAACTATACGCTGCGCTTGCCTTTGCCCGCGCAAACGGTTTGAATCGTCAGCTTTGGTCGGTACCGGATGAGCAAGCACGTTTTGGCATTATTACCTCAGGAAAAGCGTACCTCGATACGTCACAGGCCCTACTTGATCTGGGCCTGACCCCTGAGATCTGTCAACAAATCGGGGTACGTCTCTTTAAAGTCGGTATGGTGTGGCCGCTTGAGTCTACTGGCGTGCTCAGCTTTGCAGAGAACCTTGACGAGATTTTGGTTGTCGAAGAAAAGCGGCAGATGCTCGAGTATCAGGTGAAAGAAGAGTTGTTTAGCTGGATCGGTCGCGGAAAAAAAATTCCGCGCGTGGTGGGTAAGTTTGACGATAAAGATGGGGGCGAATGGGCTGTTCCACAGAGCCCGTGGTTATTACCGGCACACTATGAGTTTTCGCCGTCTATGGTGGCGCGTGCAATTGCCACCCGTTTGTTGCGCCTTGAGTTGCCCGCGCCAGTGCGCGCGCAGATCGAAGCGCGTCTAGCGTTTATTACGGCGCGCGAACTTGAGTTGTCGCGCCCGCGTGTGGTGGCTGAGCGCAAGCCATGGTTTTGCTCGGGGTGTCCACACAATACGTCAACGCGGGTACCCGAAGGTTCGCGTGCAATGGCTGGGATTGGTTGTCACTACATGGCTCTGTGGATGGATCGCAGCACACATGTCTTTACTCAGATGGGCGGTGAGGGTGCGCCTTGGATCGGACAGGCTCCGTTTACGCATGAAAATCACGTTTTCGTGAATTTGGGCGATGGCACATATTTTCACTCTGGGTTGCTGGCCATACGCGCGGCAGTTTCGGCAAACGTAAATATTACCTACAAGATATTATTCAATGATGCGGTCGCCATGACCGGTGGCCAGGCTGTTGAAGGCCACCTGACAGTGCCGATGATGGCGGCGCAGGTGCTGGCTGAAGGTGTAGGACGGTTAGTCATCGTTACCGACGAGCCTGAAAAATACGCTCAAGTCACTGGCCTGCCGGTTGGCGTGCCATTGGTACATCGTGATGAACTGGACCGTATTCAAAAAGAATTACGTGAGGTGCCCGGAGTCACGACACTCATTTACGATCAAACGTGCGCCACTGAAAAGCGTCGTCGGCGTAAGCGTGGGGCTTACCCTGATCCTGCGCGCCGCGTGGTGATCAATCCAAGAGTGTGTGAGGGGTGTGGTGATTGCTCGACGCAGTCAAACTGCTTATCCATTGAGCCGCTCGAAACAGAGCTTGGTCGCAAGCGCGTAATCAATCAATCGAGTTGTAATAAAGATTATTCCTGTTTGAAGGGATTTTGCCCAAGTTTGGTGACTGTTGAGGGCGGGCAGTTGCGTCGACCAAAGCCGCTCGAGACGAGCGAGGCTGAGGTACAGACCTTACCAGATCCAGTACAGCTTCAGCTCACTCGGCCGTACGGTATTTTTGTTGCTGGTGTGGGTGGCACGGGTGTTGTGACGATCGGTCAGTTGCTGGGGATGGCGGCTCATCTAGAGGGCAAAGCCGGCTCGGTTCTTGATATGGCGGGTTTGGCACAAAAGGGTGGGGCCGTATTTTCACACGCGATTATTGCGCCGACTGCTGCAGATATTTTGAACACGCGGATAGCGCTTGGGCAGGCAGATTTGGTGTTGGGTGCTGATTTGGTGGTGGGTTCGAGCGTTGAGGCGGTGACGCGGATGCGGCCGGGGCACACTCGGATGTTGTTGAACGCTGATGTCGCGCCAACAGCGGCGTTTATTACTAACCCCAACTGGACGCTTGCGGCGCGAGAGCTGCGCCAAGAGCTTGAGCAAGCATGCGGCGAGGGTCGTATTCAAAGTGTGGATGCCTCTGAGATTGCGCTGAAGTTGCTGGGTGATGCGGTCTATGCGAATCCGCTGTTGATGGGATTTGCTTATCAACAGGGTTGGATTCCTTTGCATCAGCGCTCGCTTGAGCAGGCCATTGTGTTAAATGCTGTCCAGGTAAAGAAGAACCTTGAAGCCTTTAATTGGGGGCGTCGTGCTGCGCACGAGCCGCAGTTAGTGGCTCGTTTGCTTGGTGGGGGGCATCAGGCGGCCAATCCAGCACCACACGGTGCAACTGTTGTCGAATTCAAACGCGCTGGTTCAGAGTTTGAACAGGTGCGCGAGCATCGAGCCGCGTTCTTAAGTGAGTATCAAAACGCGGCCTATGCGTCAGAGTACTTGTCGTTTGTAAACGCTGTGTCAGACGCTGAAATGCAAGCTTGCGGCACGCAGCGTTTAGCGCTGGTCGTCGCACGTTATCTATTTAAGTTGATGGCTTACAAAGATGAGTATGAGGTGGCACGGCTTTATACCGATGGTGAGTTTTTACGTAGTTTGAACGAACAGTTTGAAGGGGATTGGGCCGTGCACTTTCATCTGGCCGCGCCGCTGTTCGCCAAGCGCGACGGCAATGGGCACTTGATGAAAGCAAAGTTTGGACCTCGGATGTTGGTCGCGTTCAGAGTATTGGCAAAACTTAAAGGCTTGCGTGGCACGTGGATGGATGTGTTTGGGTACTCGGCAGAGAGGCGAGCTGAGCGGGCGTTAATTGGTGAGTATCGTGAGACGGTGTTGGCTTTACTTGGGAAGCTGTCGCGAGGGTCTCTTGAGAAAGCGGTTGAACTGGCCTCTGTGCCTGAAGAGATTCGGGGGTACGGGCATGTCAAAGAGGCTGCCTTGGTGCGCGCGCAGGCTTTAAGGGTTCGATTACTGGGTGAGTTTGAAGCTGCGGCGGCTGGGGCGGGGGGGAGTCGGGCTGCTTAAATGCCCCCGGTGCTTGGGTGGATGGCTTAGGTTTTTTGCCTACGCCGGCACTTTGCCCGCCCCGAACCGTTGATTTTTTGGCTGAGCAAAAAATACGCGGCTTCGGGATGTTCAAAGTGCTGGGGGTGTGGATTGTTTAAGTCGGTTTAGGCTGGGGTGAAGCGGCTGAGAGCGACTTCTGGTGTGACGTGTTCGAAGGTGACTTTGAGCGGCATGCCGATGTGAACGTTTGCAGGGGTGGGGCCGCTAAAGTTGCTCACCATGATTGGGCCCTCTTTGAGTTGCACCAGGCAGGCGTCGTAGGGGATGTCTTGCATGAAACCGTCCCAGTAGGCGCGGTGAAACTTAACCCAGGATAAAAGGGTGGCGTGGCCGCTGACGACGAGCCATTCTTGTTCATCTGACAGGCACTTAGGGCAGACGGGGCTTGGTGGAAACTGTAGGTGGCGGCAGTGTGTGCAGGCTTGTACTGACAAGCGATGCTCAAGGGCATGGTCCCAGAAGGGTTTGCTGAGTTCGTCAATGATCGGCAACGGCTTGTCATAGGTTTGGGTCGTCATGATTTAGCCTTTTGTGTAGATGATTGAGCGGGTGCAGGGGGTTGAGGCGATGTATTGCACAACGTTGCAATCGGCAACTTGTCGAGCGCCGCACTCGCCGCGAATTTGGCGTACGGCCTCGACGTTTAAGCCCCAGCCCTGCATGTATGAATTTGAAAGGTGTCCGCCGTCGGTGTTGGTGGGGAGTTTATTGCCAAGTTGCAAAGTGCCCCCTTGCACATAGGCGCCCGCTTCGCCCTGGCCGCAATAGCCTAAGCCTTCAAGGCTAAACAGCACGGTGGGGCTAAAGTTGTCGTAACACATCAAGGCATCGACATCGTCGTGGGTGACGCCGGCCATTTCAAAGGCCTGAGTGCCTGCATCTTTTATTTCTTTGTACCAAAAATCTTGATCAAAATTTGAAATCGCGCTGCGCTCGAATGCATCGCGTGCGCCAACGCCTGAAATCAGCACGGGTGGTTTAGCGAGGTCTTTTGCACGCTCAGCGGTGGTTAGGATCATGCAGACGGCACCGTCGTTGATCAGGCAGTAATCGAGTAGCCCTAAGGGTTCAGTGATACGTCTGGCGCTTGCGTGATCGTCAGAGGTGATCGGTTTTTTCATGACGGCGGTTGGGTTGAGCAACGCGTGTTTGCGAAAAGCCACTGATACCTCAGAAAGTTGGCGTGTGGTCGTACCGTACTTGGCCATGTGCATCCGAAACATCATGGCGTGTGCAGCACCAGGTGACGTAAAGCCCCACGGGTTCCAGAAGCTTGAGGCGTCTTCGCCACCGTAGTTCACGCGGCGCGAACGACCGATATTGGTATAAATCAACGCAACGTATTTTGCCGCACCGGTCTCGAGGGCCAACATGGCTTCGATAATCGACATGCCTGACATGCGGCCATGCCCGGGTAGGGTCATGGTCCAGCGTGGATTCAGGCCAAGTACTTCACCCATACGGGCATACGACGGCACGCGACACACCAGTAAGCCGTCGATCTCGTTTTTCTCGAGTCCACAATCTGAGATCGCAGATTTAAACGCCTGTGCGCCCAGACCGTAGTCGCTGATTAACGGAAAGTCGCCATAGGCCGTGTGACCGACCCCCACGACAGCAATTTTATTTTTTAGTGCGTGTAGTTCACTCACAGCGAAATCCTTTGGCGTTGAAGCTCTGACGTCTGGGTGCATCAGTGGCTGACGCCGAGATAAAACACACGGCGCTGTTGCATGATACCTATTTTGTGGGGCATGATGGTAACGATCACAATAAATAGAAACAAGGTAATACCCTCCCGTCGAGGGTGGTTCACCTTGAGACAAAGCAGAGGACCACGTTATGTCGCAGTCGCCTTTCGTTGCAGCCGAGTTATTCGCCAACCCGCAAGATAAGCCTGGCATGTTAGCCGGCTTACGTGTGATTGAAGTTGCCGATGAACTGGGTGAGTATTGTGGATTGTTGTTAGCCGGACTGGGTGCTGAAGTCATCAAGATCGAACCGGTTGGCGGAAGCCCGACCCGTAATATCGGCCCATACTTGGGCGAGCAAACTGATCCCGAAAGGTCGATCTTCTTTTGCGCCTACAACCGCGGTAAAAAATCGCTACAACTCGATGTCAATACAGCCGAGGGTCAGGCGGCGTGTTTGCAACTGTTAAGCACTGCGGATGTTTTTTTAGACAGTACCTGCGGGCAGTTTTTGTCAGAGCTCAAGCCTGCGCAGTCGTTGAACAAATTATTTCCTACGCTGATTACCGCGCGTATCACGCCCTTTGGCGACACCGGCCCCTGGAAGGATTTTAAGGGCTCAGACCTGATCCATTTGGCGCTCGGCGGTGTGATGATGTGTTGCGGCTATGACCGTAATGCTGAGGGTCATTATGAACACCCGCCGGTCGCGCCTCAGGTTTGGCATGCCTATCATATCGCTGCTGAACAGATGACGGCAGCGGTCGTTGCTGCGTTGATTACGCGTCAGTCAACGGGCTTAGGGCAAGATCTGTCGTGCGCGGTGCACGAAGCCGTTGCAAAAAATACCGAGCTTGATGTGATGTCGTGGGTGATGCGTCGCGCGCCACTTTATCGTCAAACCGCTCGCCATGCGGTTGAAAAACCAACTCCCATCCCGAACGTGAGCGCCACCAAAGACAAACGCTGGAATATGACTTGGGGCGTGTCGGCGCGCGACAAAGCCAAGCTAGTGCCATTTTTAGATCGGTATGGCAAGGCTGCTGACTTGCAAGCACCGTCGGCGACGGCTGACCTCAAGGCGCGCAGCACGCCGGGTTCTGCGGGGATGGATGCTGAAACAGTGCGTATGCTTGAAGTGATACGTGATTTTGTTGGCTCGTACGACTATAAGGATTTGCCTTGGCGCGAAGCGCAAGATGCGGGTTTATTGTGGGCACCCGTGCGCAAGCCGCATGAAAACGCTTTAGACGAGCATTGGTTGATGCGTCATTCGTTTACCGATATCGATCACCCCGAGCTTGGTCGCGCTTTGCGTTACCCGACTAGCAAGTGGTTGAGTACTGCGACCGCTTGGCAGGCGGGCAAGCGTGCCCCGTTGTTGGGGCAACATAATGGCGAATTAAGTGCGTTGCTGAGTGCGCCTAAAAATACCGATGCCCTGAAGGCCGATGGGGAGGGCCCGTCGCCCACTGGGTCTAAGTTACCGGGGTCAACCGGGTCTCAGGTGCATGGACGTGCTCAGCTATTTAAGTACACCCCAACAGTCAAAAACATTTCAGCGCGTGGCGCACCCTTTGCTTTGCAAGGTATCAAGATTCTAGATTTCTCTTGGTTTCTGGCCTCGGCCGGTGGAACGCGAATTCTTGCTGCGTTGGGCGCCGAAAGTATCAAGGTCGAATGGAAAGAAAACCCAGATACCCGGCTGGCCGCGATGTCACCGGTTGGTGGCCGCGCTGCGCGCGAAGTGGCGACAGCGCCTTTGCTTGGTGTCACTGACTCAGACATGGGTGGGCAGTTCAATAACAAAAATGCAGGCAAGCGCGGCATGTCGTTGAATATTCGCCACCCTAAAGGGCTGGCTATCGCCAAAGAACTTGCACGTCAGTCAGATATTGTCGCAGAGGGCTTTTCTCCTGGGGTACTTGAGCGTCTCGGGTTAGGTTACGAGGTGTTGAAGTCAATCAAGTCTGACATTATTTATGTACAACAATCGGGTATGGGCGGTATTGGTAAGTACGGACGCTTTCGCACCGTTGGCCCGGTTGCGGCTTCGTTTGCTGGCACCACAGAGATGTCTGGGCGCCCCGACCCAGCAATGCCCGCCGGCTGGGGCTACTCATATCTTGATTGGATTGGAGCGTATGGTTTTGCGTTGGCCACGCTTGGTGCGATCTATCACCGCAATCGAACCGGCGAGGGTCAATGGATTGATGCCTCGCAGTGCGAAGCGGGTATCTATCAAACTGCGACCGCAGTGCTCGATTGGTCGGCAAATGGTCACGAATGGACGCGTTACGGTAATCGCTCGCCCTATAAGCCAGCGGCACCCCACGGGGCCTATCGTTGTGCCGGCGACGATCGTTGGCTGGCAATCGCGTGTTTTGATGATAACGAATGGAACGCTTTAGTACGCGAAGCTGGTCTGACCGAGTTGCAGTGGGATCTGCGCTTTAGCACCTTGGCGTTGCGCCTGCAAAATCAAGACGCGCTTGATGAAAAAATGAGCGCCTGGGCCTTGACGCAAGATGCGAGCGAGTGCATGGCACGTTTGCAGGGTGCTGGCGTACCTGCGGGCGTGTGCCAGACAGCGGCCGATCGCTACGACACTGATCCTCAGTTAAAAGAACTTGAGTGGTTAACCGAAGTGACCGGAACCAAAATTGGTCGTTGGCCCGTCAATGAATTTCCGGTCAAGATGAGCGCAACACCCGCGTATGCTGGAGGAGTCATTGATCGTGGTGCACCCGGCTATGGCGAAGATAACGTGCATGTTTTGAAGCAGATGCTAGGCTATTCAGAATCAGAGATACAAGACTTGATCGAACAGGGCGTGTTGTAAAAAAGTAGGGTGTACTGTGCAAAGAGTTTGGCGTGTTGTAAAAAAAACAGGGTGTGTTTGAGCAAGAGCTAGATGTGCTGTAAAGAAATAATAACTTTCGGAGACTGGCATCATGAGCATAAAGACATTGCGGCGTACTTGCTTGACTGTATCGATCGTGATCGCTGGCATAGCCAGCTTGGTGCTACAGCGCGCTGCGTTGGCACAAGCGCAAGCACAGACGATTTTGCGCGCTGTGATGCACTCTGATTTAAAAATTGTCGATCCAGTTTGGACAACGGCATACATCTCGCGCAATCATGGTTACATGATTTATGACACGTTGTTTGCGACTGACGCGCTGGGCGCGGTGCAGCCTCAAATGATTGATACGTACCAACTCAGCGAAGATAAAACGGTCTACACCATGACCCTTCGTGATGGGCTGTTATGGCATGACGGTAAGCCAGTCACCTCAGAGGATTGCATCGCTTCGATCAAACGTTGGGCAGCACGCGATGTGGTTGGACAAGCGATGATGGCTCATGTCAAAGACTTTGTGGCGGTTGATCAAAAAACGTTCAAAATCAATTTAAAAGAACCGACGGCGGCAGTCATGCTTGGCTTAAGCCGTGCGTCTGGTACGGCGTTCATGATGCCCAAGCGGGTGGCCGATACGAGCCCGCAGGAGCAAATTTCTGACTATATTGGCTCGGGCCCGTTTGTGTTTAAAACCAACGAATGGAAGCCTGGCAGTAAAGTGGTGTACGAAAAATTTGCGCAATACAAGCCACGCGCCGAACCGCCGTCAGCGATGGCGGGAGGCAAAGATGTGAAGGTCGATCGTGTTGAGTGGTTGGCGATCGCAGATCAGCAAACTGCTGTGAGCGCGCTTTTGGCTGGCGAAATTGACATCATCGAGCAGCCCTCGCACGACCTGCTGCCGATGTTAAAAAAGAACGCCAATATTCAGTTCAGTGATTGGAGTTCTTTGGGCAATCAGTATGTGTTTAGATTTAACTCGCTGAATAAACCCTTTGACAATGCCCGGGCGCGTCAGGCAATTTGGTATGCCTTTAATCAAGAAGATTTCTTGAAGGCGGTGATTGGCGACCCCGATTACTACAAAGTATGTAAATCGATGTTCTTTTGTGGCACGCCACTGGGCACCACTAAAGGCATGGAGAACTTGCTTGAATCGAACTTTAAAAAAGCACGTGAACTGGTCAAAGAGTCGGGCTATGACGGCACACCCATCGTGTTGTTGCATTCAACCGATCGCCACGTGTACGCCAATTTAGCGCCGGTTGCAAAATCTTTGCTCGAGAAGGCTGGCTTTAAAGTTGATATGCAGTCGATGGACTGGCAGTCAGTCGTTGTTCGTCGTGCCAAAAAAGATCCCGTTGCAAAAGGTGGGTGGAACCTCACCATTACTTCAACCAATAATGTTCTCAATCCTCTTGAGTCCAGTTATCTGAATGCTGCGTGTGAAAAGACAACGTTTGGCTGGCCCTGCGATGCGCAGATTGAGAAACTGAGAGATGATTTTTCGCGCGAAACCGATTTGACCAAACAGTTGGCACTTGTTGAAGCCGTGCAACTGCGGGCCATCGAGTACCCGGTTTATATTCCTTTGGGTCAGTGGTACCAACCCATGGTGGCGCGCAAAAACTTAAGTGGCTTAATCAAAGCGCCTGCGCCGGTGTTCTGGAACATCACAAAGACTGGCAAGTGACGGATTACTGAGCCGTGTTTCGCTATATCTCAAAACGCATCTTGGCCACTATCCCCGTGATGGTGATGGTGGTTGTGTTGGTGTTTTTGATGTTGCGTTTAAGCTCGGCAGACCCCGCGGCCATCATTGCGGGTGATAACGCCGCCACCGAACAGATACAGGGGATACGCGTCAAGCTGGGCTTGGATCAACCGGTGCTGGCGCAGTTTGCAACTTGGCTCGCTAAAGTGTCAACGGGCGATTTGGGCGAATCTTTTTTCTTTAAAAAACAGGTCTCCGAGCTCATTCTCGATCGGCTTGAACCCACGTTGTCTCTTGCTCTGTGCACCATTATTTTGTCTGTCTTGATCGCGGTGCCGCTAGGCGTATTGGCCGCCTATTACACCGGAACGTGGATCGATCGCGTCGTGATGGGCTTGGCGGTATTGGGGTTTTCAATACCGGTTTTTGTGGTGGGGTATCTGTTGATGTATGTGTTTTCGATCGAACTCAGTTGGCTGCCTGTGCAAGGGTATCAACGTTTGTCTGACGGGTTTTGGGGTTGGCTACAAAAGTTATTGTTACCTTGTTTTGCATTGTCGGCCGTTTATTGTGCGTTGATCGCTCGCATTACACGCACGAGCGTACAAGAGGTGTTGGGTGAGGATTACGTTCGTACCGCGCATGCAAAGGGCTTGACCAACCGGATCGTGCTGATGCGCCATGCCCTGCGTAACGCTGCGGTACCCATTGTGACAGTGATCGGAATCGGCATCGCATTGCTTATTGGTGGCGTGGTCGTGACTGAAAGTGTTTTTAGTATTCCGGGCTTAGGTCGACTCACGGTGGACGCAGTGCTAGCGCGCGATTTTCCGACGGTCCAAGCCCTTGTCCTGTTATTTTCGCTGACCTCGGTGATGGTGAACTTATTCATCGACTTGTCATACACCTTGTTTGATCCGAGGATACGGTATTGAAGGCCGTCAATGAATCGTCAGGTCGCGTGACTGCCTGGTTCATGCTCGTGCGAAGCCCAAGCGTACTTGTTGGAGCCGTGATTTTGCTGTGCGTGTTGTTCATCGGTTTAGCGGCGCCGTTTTTGCATACGATGAGCCCAGACGAGATTAACCCTAGCGTGCGCAACCAGCTGCCGGGTTTTGAGTCGAGCTTGCGTGATGATGATGGCAACAAAATTAAATTTGTACATTTAATGGGTACAGATTCACTTGGACGCGACCTCTATAGTCGTGTGGTGTTTGGCGCGCGCGTCTCGTTACTGATTGGCGTAACGGTGGCGGTGATCAGTGCACTCGTTGGTCTGGTGCTGGGTCTGTTGGCAGGCTATTTTCGCTGGCTTGATGCGATTGTGATGCGCGTAATGGATGGGTTAATGGCAATACCGGCGATTTTGCTGGCGTTGTCGCTGGTGGCTTTGTTGAACGCGGGCTTATCAACGGTGATTATGGCGATTGCGATCACTGAAATCCCACGGGTGGTTAGGTTAGTACGCTCAGTGGTGTTATCGGTGCGTGAAGAGCCTTACGTCGAGGCCGCGATTTCGGTGGGGACACCCACCCCCGTTTTGCTGGTTCGGCATATTTTGCCCAACACGATTGCGCCACTGATCGTGCAAACCACGTATATCGCTGCGCACGCCATTTTGGTCGAGGCGGTGCTGAGCTTTCTGGGGGTCGGTATTTCGCCTGAAACGCCGACGTGGGGCAACATCATGGCTGAGGGGCGGGCAATGTTTGTGATGTTGCCGCACAATATTTTTTTTCCGGGCTTATTTTTGGCGGTGACGGTGTTAGCCGTGAATCTGTTTGGCGATGGTCTGCGTGATTTGCTGGATCCGCGCATGAGAAAACGCTTATGACCGGTCTTCCCGTAAGCGAGAGTTTCACCCAAACAAGTCGCGCACCACCGGCGCAAGCCAGCGCATCTGCTGTTCGACCTGTGCTTGAATTAAAAGCGCTCGACATTTCGCTCCCGCGTGGTGCAGATCGCGCCCAGGCTGTCACGCAGGTGAGTTTGACGGTCAACCCGGGCGAGATCGTCTGTTTAGTCGGCGAGTCGGGCTCCGGCAAATCTGCCATCGCTCATACGATTATGGGCTTGCAGGCTAAGGCTTTGGTTCCAACGGCCGGCAAGATTTTGCTTCAGGGTGAAGACGTATTGACGATGTCGCCGGGGCGTCTACGTCAGTTGCGCTGCACCACCATGTCGATGATCTTCCAAGAGCCCATGACAGCCTTGAATCCGGTTTTCGCTTGCGGCGAGCAAATCGATGAAGTCTTGCGTACGCACACCGCGCTGAATGGGTCAGCGCGCCAAGCGCGTGTACTCGAAATGATTCAAAAAGTGGGTCTTCCCGATCCAGCCAGGATGATGCGTTCGTATCCGCATCAATTGTCAGGCGGTCAACGCCAACGCATCATGATCGCGATGGCGTTGGTGTTAGAGCCATTATTGTTGATTGCCGATGAGCCTACCACTGCACTGGATGTGACCACTCAGGCCCAGATTCTGGCCTTGATCCGAACCCTGCAGCGTGAGCACGGCACCGGTGTACTGTTCATCACGCATGACTTTGGCGTGGTGGCTGAGATCGCTGACCGGGTGGCCGTGTTGCGGCAGGGCGAGTTGGTTGAATTTGGCGATAAACGACAGGTGTTGGCGCATCCTGTGCATGCCTACACGCAGATGTTAATTGCTGCGGTGCCCAGTATGACTCCTCGCGTACGCGAGACATCTTCAGGTGGTGAGGTGATTTTGCGTGCCGAGCGTCTGGTGAAGACTTATCCCAATAGTCAGGCGCCGGCGGTCAATCAGGTTGCGCTTGAACTTCGCCGGGGAGAGACGCTGGGTATCGTGGGTGAGTCGGGCTCGGGAAAATCCACCGTCGCGAGATGTCTGGCAAAGTTGATCACAACAACCAGCGGGTCAATCTTTCAACATCAGCAAGACATTGCACCCTTGTC
>Ga0114958_10000157_pt1 | contig 56765 bp, 47 predicted proteins | sample C_130208_EF_Meta_FD_89577 | JGI IMG/M metagenome (GOLD analysis project Ga0114958, IMG submission 89577) | Freshwater microbial communities from Lake Croche, Canada to study carbon cycling - C_130208_EF_MetaG | ecosystem: Environmental > Aquatic > Freshwater > Lake | place: Lake Croche, Canada... | reverse complement strand
TTTTGTCCTCCAGAAAGTTTATTTCCGCTGTCACCTATATTTGTATAAATTCCAAGCGGTAAATCTTTTACAAACTCATAAGCATTTGCTATTTTCAAGGCTTCAATGATTTCTTCATCAGAAGCATTTAATTTTCCAAGAGAAATATTTGCTTTTATGGTGTCGTTAAATAAGATACTGTCTTGGGTCACTAATCCCATCAAAGTACGAAGTGATTGAAGATTTATGTCTTTAATATCTATTCCGTCAATGCTTATGAAACCTTCATTCACATCATAAAAACGAGTTAATAAGTTGGCAATAGTACTTTTTCCGCTTCCTGATTGTCCAACAAGAGCAATAGTTTGACCTTTTTTAACATTCATGGAAAAGTCTTTTAAAACAGTATCGTCCTCATATTTGAAATTAATGTTTTCTAGAAGAATCTGATTGTCAAAACTTGTTTTTTCAACAGCGTTAATTTTGCTGGTAATAGGGTTTTCTTGTTCTAAAATTTCTAATATTCGTTCTGCAGCAGCATTTCCTTTTTTAATTGCATAGGACGCCTTAGATATTGATTTGGCAGGTGTTAGAATGTTATAGGCTAATCCCATATAGGCAATGAAGGAAGCTCCATTCAGTGTTTTTTCAATCAAAACCATATGTCCGCCATACCACAATAAAATGGCGATAACCATAATACCCATAAATTCACTCACAGGTGATGCTAGATTTTGTCGGTTACCAATGCTATTAGATAAATTAAAAAAGCGTTGGGTGGATTCTTGAAATATTTTATTGAAGTAATTTTCTGAATTATATCCTTTTACTACTTTTAATCCGCCAAGTGTTTCTTCTATAGTAGATAAGAAAATTCCCTGTTCTTGTTGTGCTTTCGTAGATTGTTTTTTTAATTGTTTTCCAATTAATGAAATAATATATCCAGAAACGGGAATGAATATAAAGACAAAAAGGGTCAATTGAATGCTAATTGTTAGCATCGCTATAATGGTAAAAATAATTGTCAATGGTTCTTTTACAATCAGTTCAAGAATGGATAAAAAGGAAGTTTGAACTTCATTTACATCTGCTGCTATTCTGGAAATGGTATCTCCTTTTCTTTTTTCTGAGAAAAAGGCCAAAGGCAATTCGAGTGTTTTCTTATACATTGCATTTCGCATGTCTTTTAAAATACCATTTCTAAGAAATGTTATAAAAAACATGGCGAGATAATCAAATAAGTTTTTAAGTAAAAAAATCGAGATTATCCCAAAAACCATAATTGAAAGCGTTCTTCCAACACCATAAATATCAGTAGTCGAAGTAATAAAATAGCTCAAATAATTTTCAATATACCCTTTGGTATGACTAATTCCTTCCCAAACCGGTTCTGCCATATTTCGCTTTGTTTGATCAAATAACACTTGCATCATTGGAATCAAGGCCATAAATGAAAGGGTGCTAAACAAGGCATATAAAACATTAAAAAAAATGTTTAAGTAAGCATATTTTTTATAGGGTAATAAGAAAGGAACTATTTTTTTAAAATTGCTCATTAATTGGTTTTTAAATCTAATAAGATATTTTTAATCTTTGAATCCAATTCCGTTTCCACTTCAGAGAAATTTTCAACAGCATCCAATTCCGTGTTTACGCTGATGTAAAATTTAATTTTAGGTTCAGTTCCACTTGGTCTTGCAGCTATTTTTGATCCGTCAGCAGTGTAATAAATTAAGACATCCGATTTTGGCATAACCATAGTTTCTTCTTCTCCAGTTAACAAGTTTTTAGCAACCGAAGTTTTGTAATCTTCAACCATTATTACTCTTTCACCATTGATTTCTGCCATTGGATTTGTTCGCATATCAATCATCATTTGATTAATTTCGGACAAACCTTCAATTCCTTTTTTGGTAAGGGAAACCAAATACTCTTTATAAAAACCGAAATCTACATAATGTTTTAGCAGTTCTTTGTATACCGAACTTCCTTTGGCTTTAGCCTGAGCTGCAAGCTCACAAATCAACAAAGTAGCAGCAACCGCATCCTTGTCCCTAACAGAATCACCAACCATGTATCCAAAGCTTTCTTCTCCACCACCAATAAATTGCTGGTTTGGGTAATCTTTAATCATTTTAGCAATCCATTTGAAACCAGTAAGACCCACTTTGCATTCGACATTATAGGCAGTCGCCAATTCCATCATCATTGGAGTAGAAACTATAGTAGATCCAACAAATTGTTTTCCGTTGATTTTTCCTGCTTTTTTCCATTGTTCTAATAGAAAGGCGGTCATCAGAATCATTGTCTGATTTCCATTTAGCAATGTCATTTTGCCTACATTATTTCTAACAGCAACGCCCAATCGATCACAATCAGGATCTGTTCCTATGACAATATCAGCATTTACCTTTTCGGCAAGAGCCATAGCCATAGTCAAAGCTTCAGGTTCTTCTGGATTTGGAGATTTTACAGTAGGGAAATTTCCATCTGGCACGGATTGTTCCAGAACTAGATTTACATTTTTATAACCCGCTTTCGCCAATGTTTCAGGAACTGATTTAATAGAAGTCCCATGCAATGAGGTAAAAACAATATTTAAATCATCTTTGGCATTAGCTGGTGTATTGAAACTAGCATTTTCAATAGATGATTTTATAAAAGCATCGTCGACTTCTTTGTCTATATATTCGATTAAATTTTCGTTTGCTTCGAACTTAATTTCGCCGTATTTTATGGCTTCAATACCATTTATAATTGCTAAATCCTGAGGTGGAACAAGTTGTCCGCCATCTTCCCAATATACTTTATATCCATTATATTCCGGCGGATTATGTGAAGCGGTTAACACAATTCCAGCCTGACAACCCAAGTGTTTCAGTGCAAAACTAAGTTCTGGCGTTGGTCGCATGTCTGAAAACAAATATACTTTGATGCCATTAGCCGAAAAAACATCGGCAACAACTTTAGCCAAAGTGTCGCTATTATGTCGGCAATCATAAGCGATTACTACTTTTAAATCTTTCTCAGGGAAAACTTGGTGCATATAATCAGAAATTCCCTGAGTACTTTTTCCCAAGGTGTATTTGTTGATTCGATTCGTTCCAACTCCCATGATTCCTCGCATTCCACCCGTTCCAAACTCCAGATTTTTATAAAAACTTTCCTCTAAGTTTTTAGGAGAATTACTCATCATTTCTTTGATTGCTTCTTGTGTTTCAGTATCAAATGTTGGTGTAAGCCATACATTTACGGCGTCCAAAATGTTTTTTTCTATGTGCATTTCAATGTTTTTTTTAGGAGCTGTTTCCTGCTTTACGCTTTATCCACACTAAAAAGCGTGGGATATCACTTCAATCAGGGCTATTTCCCCGTGCTTTTAATAATTTTCTCTAATTCTAAATTGTTTTTGTAAACTATTTTTCCTTCTAAACCTTTGTGAAAAATCCTTAAATCCAATCGGATAATTTAATTCATAGAAATTTAAGTGTATGGCATTTAGGAATAGGATTTAATTTTATCTTAAATCAGATTCTTTTTACTAATCAACGGAAAATTATAAAAAATTTATCTCTTTTGAAACTTTATAACGTTCATCATTGTTTTTTGTTCTCAAAATAATTTCTCCTAGAAATCCTGCAAGAAAAAACTGTGTTCCAATTATCATTGTAGTTAATGAAATGTAGAACCAAGGATTATTCGTCACTAAATTATAGGGGATGTCATGATACAGTCGGTATAATTTCGAAAAGCCAATATATCCAGCGGAAACAAAACCAATTATAAACATGATTGATCCTAATGCGCCAAACAGGTGCATGGGTCTTTTTCCAAATCGCGAAAGAAACCAAATCGTGATTAAATCTAAAAAACCATTTACAAAACGATCCATTCCAAATTTAGTTTCGCCATATTTTCGTGCCTGATGTTGTACAATTTTTTCGCCAATTTTTGCAAATCCAGCATTTTTTGCTAAAACAGGAATGTAGCGGTGCATCTCACCTGATACTTCTATGTTTTTTACGACTGTATTTTTATAGGCTTTTAATCCGCAATTAAAATCGTTTAAAACAACTCCAGAAGTTTTTCGGGCTGCCCAATTGAATAGTTTGGAAGGTAAGTTTTTAGCAAAAATAGAATCGTAGCGTTTCTTTTTCCAACCCGAAACTAAATCAAAATTTTGATTTAGAATCATGTCATACATTTCCGGAATTTCCTCAGGATTATCTTGTAAATCAGCATCCATTGTAATTACAACATCACCTTTGGCTTTAGAAAAACCAGCGTGTAAAGCTTGTGATTTTCCAAAATTCTTTAAAAAACGAATCCCTTTTACATTTGGATTTTCTATGGATAGTTTTTCGATAATAACCCAAGAATTATCAGTACTACCATCATCAATAAAGATTATTTCGTAAGAATAATTGTGAGATTTCATTACTGTAACAATCCAGTTATGAAGTTCTTGTATCGATTCATCTTCGTTAAGTAGAGGTATTGTAATAGATAAATTCATTAATTATATACTTTGAGGTCTGTCTCTTTTAAGAATTAAAGCGGTTAATGCGCCAATAATACTGTAAATTACAATATTAAAAGCAAAGCCTTTGAGTTGTCCAACGGGTCCAAAGGAATCTGATTTCTGCATTTCAGCGACCATTTTATTGATATCGGCGGGTTTAGTTCCAAATTTTTCCATCATGCTAACCGTGTATTTTATCACATTGTCTGTAATAATAGTTTTAGCTTCAACGTCAATGAAATTAAAAAGCAGAATACTAAATAAGGTAGAAATAAAAAATCCAATTACGACCGTTGTGAAAAAGCTAGTAAAAGCTTCTTTGAAAGTCATAAAACCATCAGTAGTTTTTTTATATTTTAAGGTAGAATAAACTCCGAAACCAGTGATAATAACCAAGTTTACTATTCCAATCCAAGAGCTTGAGAACAAACTCAAATCAATTGAATAAATTAATGTATTTAATACTATTAAAAGTACGCCTAAAATTAAACCGAAATTTATTGCATTTTTTCTCAAATCTTCCATAAAAACAGATGTTGGTTAGAATTATTTCACAAATATAACAATTCCCATATTTAAAGCGGGAAATAATTATGTTTTGAATAGAAGTAAAAAATATCCCTCAAAGATTTGATTATTGAAAAATAATTGTAAATTTGCAAACTCAAAATAATAAAGTTAAAACAAAAAGTTATAACGAGTTTATACCTTTTCTGTTAAAGGAAAAGCTTCAAAACAAGTTGTAATTAAAACAAATAAAAAAGATTCACAAGATGAAAAAAGGAGTACACCCAGAAAATTACAGATTAGTTGCATTTAAAGACATGTCAAATGAAGATGTTTTTATCACTAAATCTACTGCAGATACAAGAGAAACAATCACTGTTGATGGTGTTGAATATCCAGTTGTAAAAATGGAGATTTCAAGAACTTCTCACCCTTTTTATACAGGCAAATCTAAACTTATTGATACTGCAGGTCGTATCGATAAATTTAAAACGAAATATGCAAAACACGTTAAATAATATTTTAAGGTGTTCTAAATATATAAAGCCTCGCAATTTGCGAGGCTTTTTTGTTTCTATCTTTCTTAAAACTTTGTAACTTTGATCCCTTGTTAATTCAGAAATCGCACAGATGAACTATATATTATTTGATGGTCCGGCTAGAACGGCTTTACTCCCTTTTACTTTTACACGACCCGTTGCAGATATTCTTATCGGGATTCTTAGTATTCGTGAAAAATGGGAAAGACATTTAGGCTCCACAACGACAACTTTGACAGAGGAATATTTGTCAGAAAAATATCCAATGGTCGAAATGGAGGATAATATTATGATAAATGCCTCCTATTTGCCGAATCCAATTTTAGCAGAATTAGTAAGTAATTTAGAACCGAATCAAGCCTTGTTTAAAGGAGATGATGTAATAGCATTTTATTCTCAGGAATCGCAGGAAGAAGTTGATTTTGATCAGTATGAAATAATTGATTATGAGAAAGACTGTCTTTTTGTTGCTAATACCTGGGATATTTTCTCTAAAAATGATGCTGCTATTCGGGAAGATTTTGAATTTTTAACCGAAGACCGTACATCGCAGCCCATTCCTAAAAGCGTTAATGTTATTTCTCCAGAAAATATTTTTATTGAAGAAGGTGCGAAATTAGAATTCGTTACTTTAAATGCATCAACAGGACCAATCTACATTGGTAGAGATTCTGAAATCATGGAAGGTTCTGTAATTCGCGGGCCATTTGCTTTATGCGAACACGCTCGGGTAAAATTAGCTGCTAAAATATATGGTGGAACAACCGTAGGGCCTTATTCTGTTATTGGTGGTGAAGTTAATAATTCGGTTTTGTTTTCCTATTCCAATAAAGGTCATGATGGATTTTTAGGAAATTCGGTTTTGGGAGAATGGTGTAATATTGGTGCTGATAGTAACAATTCTAATTTAAAAAATAATTATGAAGAAGTGAAACTGTGGAATTATGACAAAGAAAGTTTTACCAAAACGGGTTTGCAGTTCTGTGGATTAATGATGGGAGATCACAGTAAGTGTGGTATTAATACTATGTTTAATACAGGAACAGTTGTTGGAGTGAGTACTAATATTTTTGGAAGTGGATTTCCTCGCAACTTTATCCCGAGTTTTTCTTGGGGAGGTGCAACGGGATTCACCACCTACATTACTAAAAAAGCATTTGAAACCGCTAGAATTGTAATGTCAAGACGTAATGTCGATTTTGATGAAAAAGAAGCCCGAATTTTAGAGCATGTCTTCGAGGAAAGTAAACAATGGAGAAAAGAACTATAGTTTAAATAGTTAATCAAAAATAGATTTTTTAGAGTTATCTATTTTTGAATATTAATAAGTTGAAACAGAATACGATTTGTCTGAAGATTTGCAGACGCATGCGAAAGAGATAGCAGCGATATCCCGCACTTTTTAGTGCAGATTTAGCGAATAGCCCGACCCGGAATACCCATGAACTAAAGATTGAAAACTTTATTTCTATTCCGGGTTTCGCCCAAATAAATGAGATATGACAGAAAGAAAAAAAGTTGCTTTTTATACTTTAGGTTGCAAACTGAATTTTTCAGAAACCGCGACAATCGCCAGAAATTTTCTTGATGAAGGTTTTGATCGTGTTGATTTCGAGGAAGTAGCTGATATTTATGTAATTAACACCTGTTCGGTAACTGAAAATGCAGACAAGCAATTCAAGCAAGTGGTCCGAAAAGCAATGAAATTAAATGATAAAGCTTTTGTTGCGGCGGTGGGTTGCTATGCGCAATTAAAACCAGAAGAATTGGCAGAAGTAGATGGGGTAGATTTGGTTTTAGGTGCTACTGAGAAATTTAATATTACAGCATATCTTAATGATTTGAGTAAAAATGACATGGGAGAGGTGCATTCCTGCGAAATAGCAGAAGCTGATTTCTATGTTGGAAGTTATTCAATTGGAGATCGTACACGTGCTTTTTTGAAAGTTCAGGACGGTTGCGATTATAAATGTACGTATTGCACTATCCCATTAGCACGTGGAATTTCAAGAAGTGATTCTGTTGCCAATGTATTGAAAAATGCAGCTGATATTTCGGCTCAAAACATCAAAGAAATTGTTTTGACTGGTGTGAATATTGGGGATTATGGTAAAGGAGAATTTGGAAATAAAAAACACGAGCACACTTTTCTGGAATTAGTTCAGAAATTAGATAAGGTAGAAGGTGTGGAGCGTTTGCGGATTTCCTCTATTGAACCTAATTTATTGCTAAATGAAACGATTGAATTTGTGTCTCAAAGTCGGACTTTTGTCCCTCATTTTCATATTCCATTGCAATCCGGAAGTAATGAAATTTTGAAGTTGATGAAGCGTCGTTATCTTAGAGAAACCTATACGGAGCGGGTGAATAAAATACGCGAAGTGATGCCGCACGCTTGTATTGGTGTTGATGTTATTGTTGGCTTTCCCGGCGAAACTGATGCTCACTTTCTAGAAACCTATACGTTTTTAAATGAAATGGATATTTCCTATTTGCATGTTTTTACTTATTCGGAACGGGATAATACTGAAGCAGCAGATATGGGAGGTGTAGTTCCTAAAAATGTTAGATCAAAAAGAAGTAAGATGTTACGCGGTTTATCTGTTAAAAAACGTCGTGCTTTTTATGAAAGTCAACTAGGATCAAATAGAACTATACTTTTTGAAAGTGAAAATAAAGAAGGCTATATTCACGGTTTTACGGAGAACTATGTGAAAGTTAAAACGCCTTGGAATCCGGAATTGGTGAATACTTTGCATGAAATTAAGCTAACAAAAATTGATGAAGACGGTAGTGTGAGAATGGATTTTGTGAATGTACTTCACTAAAAAATGAATCTGAAAAATTATAAAAAAAACGCCTTGCAAATAAATGTAAGACGTTTTTTGTTGTTTTAAATTTTGATTCCGGGAGGTAATAAATCGCGATAGATTGTATTTTTTCTGAAAAAAAGAGCAATTTTAGGTAGAATCGGAACGACTTTTAATTTTCGTTCATAGGCTATTGCCATGATGTTTTTGAGTAAATCGTTGATGAATTCTTCGTCGGTAAAAGTATCAGGAACATTAATCTTTGTTAGAAAAATTTTCTTTTCCTGAAAGGAATATTCTAATGAAACTAGCCCTTCATCTACGGTAGTTTCAAATTGTCTTGCAAAAGTGTTGTCTTTGATTTCCATTGTGAATGCTTGTTCCATAATTAGTTGTGTGTCATTGGCACTTCTACCAAGAGTATTTTAGATTTTTGTTTTACTACAATTTCAAATTGTTCAAAATCAACAATTCCTATTGCGTCACGCTGGTTCAAAGTTTGATTACCAACTTGGATTTCACCTTCTATCAAGAACAAATAAACACCATTCTTGGGAAAAGCTACTTTATAATGAACTGTATTGCCAGTTTCGAAAATGCCTAAATTAAAAGAGGTATTTTGATAAACCCAGAGTGCGTCACTATTTTTAATTTTGTCAGAAGTAACTACGTTCACAAAGGTATTGATTTGGCGCTCTAAATCAAATGATTTTTGGTCATATCTCGGTTCTACGTTTTCTTTATTGGAGAAAACCCAGAGTTGGAGCGTCTTCGCAGCTTCTGTTTCACTGGCATTCATTTCAGAATGTTGAATTCCTGATCCGGCACTCATTACCTGTACTTCACCAAATCGCACAACGGCCTCATTTCCCATGCTGTCACGGTGTTTTAAACCTCCTTCAAGAGGAATAGTAATGATTTCCATGTTGTCGTGTGAATGGGTTCCAAAACCCGTTCCTGCAGCGATTGTATCGTCATTTAGAACACGAAGCATTCCGAATTGTGTTTTATCAGGATTAAAATAATTGCCAAAGGAGAAGGAAAAATTGGCTTGAAGCCAACCAAAATCAGCCTTTCCGCGTTCATTTGCGGGATATAATTGTGTGGTCATAATTTATTCCTAATTTAAAATAGAAAGGGGAATCAGTTTCAATAAAAAAAATTAATTTTATGCAAATTTCGTTATAAATAATTTATGAATCTCTCTTGCAAGCGTTAAATCAATTAAAATGAGTAAAATACCTGTTTATTTCATGCCTGGATTAGCCGCCAGTTCCAGTATTTTTGAGCGGATCCAACTTCCAACAGCTGAATTTGAAATGATACTTTTAGAATGGGAAATTCCCTTAGATAATGAAACTTTAGCGGACTATTCAAAACGGATGTCTGGAAAAATTTTGCAGCCGAATCCAATTTTGATTGGTGTTTCTTTTGGGGGAATACTGGTTCAGGAAATGTCAAAATTTATAGATAACTGTAAGGTGATAATTATTTCCAGTGTTAAAACTAATTTAGAATTCCCAAGGAGAATGAAATTAGCCAAAACAACTAAAGCGTACAAGCTAATACCAATGAATTTATTGCTAAATGTAGAAAGTTTGGCTAAATTTTCTTTTGGTGACAAAGTCAATCAACGTCTTAAATTATATGAAAAATTCCTTTCAATAAGAGATATTCGTTATTTGGATTGGTCTATCGAACAAATAATTCTTTGGGAAAGAATCGAAATTGATGAAAAAGTAATTCACATTCATGGTGATGAAGATGAGGTTTTTCCGATAAAATATATTCCAAAATGTATCATTGTAAAAGGAGGGACCCACATTATGATTCTTAATAAATTTAGATGGTTTAACGAAAATTTACCAAAAATCATTCTAAATCAGTACTCTTAAAACGAGTCGTTTTTTGTATTTTTACTTTTTAACGCCTTTGGATATGAATCAAATAAAAAATATAAGTTTGGCCGTTTTTCTAGTTTTAGGAAGTGGACTATTAATATATGGAACTTCGACCAAGACTAAAGACAAAATCACACATGAAGGCAGTGCAAGGTATTTTCCCGTGAGTGTTGATTTTGCAGGAGAACAAACTCCGCTGCAAATCTCTGATGTACGAGAAAGATTGGATAGAGAATTATTGGTAAATGCCAATTTAGACGCTTCTACCTTATTGATTATCAAAAGAGCCAATCGTGCTTTTCCTATTATTGAACCCATTTTGAAAAAATATAATGTTCCGGATGATTTCAAATATCTTGCGGTTATTGAAAGCGGTTTAGTCAACGCGGTTTCACCAGCCGGGGCAAAAGGGATCTGGCAATTTATGCCTGAAACGGCCAAGGAAAAAGGAATGGAAGTAAATGAAATGGTTGATGAGCGTTATCACTTAGAAAAATCTACAGAAGCTGCTTGTAAGTATTTATTAGCTTCCAAAGCTAAATTTGGATCCTGGACTTTGGCTGCGGCTTCCTATAATGGAGGAATGACAGGCGTCAACCGTCAAATTGAAATGCAGAAAGTTATTAATTATTATGATTTATTGCTAACTGAAGAAACCTCACGATATGTTTTTAGGATCTTGGCTTTAAAAGAAATTATGAAAGCACCATCTAAATTCGGTTTTTCTTTTACGAATGATGAAATGTATGTAAACTTACCCTCTAAAAGAGTTATGATAGATAGCTCAATCACTGATTTGGCCTTATTTGCAAAAAAACAAGGAATCAATTATAAGATTTTGAAGATTCACAATCCCTGGTTAAGGGATAACAAGTTGATTAATACTAGTGGGAAAAAATATCAGATTGAAATTCCGCTAAGCGGATATTAGATATAAAAAAACCATTCGTTAAATGAATGGTTTTTTTATAAATTGAAACGAAAAAAATTACATTTTTTTCATTTGATCTTTCATCATTGTAATCTGTTCTTTCAACATATTTTGTTTGTCTAGTTTTTTGGCTTCGTTCAATAAACCGGTTGCTTCTAATTTTCTTCTTCGGGTCATTGCAACTCCGGCTAAATTTAATTTGGCTACAGCTAAATCCATATCCATTGATAAACCCAATTGGATTGCCTTTTTGAAATATTTCTCCGCCTGAATTAAATTAGTTTGAGAAAGCATGATACCGTGAAGGTAATTAAAGTAACCTTGTTGTTTTCTGACCAAAGCCGTTTCGGGATTTTTTATGTAATCCAGCCACTTTTGAGCACCTGGGAAATCTTGTTTTCTCAGTTTTAGGAAGGCTAACAAGATAAATTCATTTTTAAAGTAAAGAAAAATTGGAATTACAGCTAGTAAAATAAGAAAAATCCCGTTGCCGGTATAGCCTTCTATAATTTGCCAAATGCCAGTAACTATTATAAGTCCAGCGAGTATTAATTTAATATTTCTGTGAAACATAGTGAGTATATTTAATGCTCTGCAAATATAGTAAAAGGAATTTAAAATATTTTTATAAAACTACTTGCCAGAAAAAAAAGACTTTGTATATTTGCACTCGGTTTTAGAGGAATAAAATCTAAAATTAATTTAGCATATAAATCAAGATTTTTAAAGATACAAAGCAATGAGCAAAAGAACGTTTCAACCATCGAAAAGAAAAAGAAGAAATAAGCACGGATTTATGGACAGAATGGCTTCTGCTAATGGAAGAAAAGTCCTTGCTCGTAGAAGGGCTAAAGGAAGACACAAATTGACTGTATCTAGTGAGCCTAGACACAAAAAATAATGTTTATATAAATATAAATCAAGGCGTTACTAGTATTAGTATCGCCTTTTTTTATATCTCGTCGTTAAAAAAAAGAATATTATTAAAGTTTATGAGTTTGAAGTTGTGAAAATAGCTTGAATTTCCAGAGATTAAACCAGTAATAAAAAAAATAAACCAACTACCCAATGCCAAAAGATACATCCATAAAATCAGTATTGATAATAGGTTCAGGACCAATCGTGATTGGACAAGCCTGTGAATTTGATTATGCCGGTTCCCAAGCCGCACGTTCCATAAGAGAAGAAGGAATTGAAGTTATTTTGATTAACTCCAACCCAGCGACTATTATGACCGATCCAACTATGGCCGATCATATTTACTTAAAACCTTTGACCACCAAGTCGATTATTGAAATCCTTAAAGCACATCCTCAAATTGATGCCGTTTTACCAACAATGGGAGGACAAACTGCTTTGAACTTGTGTTTAGAGGCAGATGAAAAAGGAATATGGGAAGATTTTGGGGTTCGATTGATTGGAGTTGATGTTAATGCAATCAATATTACAGAAGATAGGGAACAATTTAAACAGTTATTGGAGCGAATAGGAATTCCATCCGCACCAGCTAAAACAGCGACTTCTTATCTTCAAGGAAAAGAAATTGCTCAGGAATTTGGATTTCCGTTAGTAATTCGTCCCTCTTTCACTCTAGGAGGAACTGGAGCTGCAATTGTTTATAAAAAAGAAGATTTTGATGAGCTTCTAACAAGAGGTTTAGAGGCATCGCCTATTCACGAAGTTCTAATCGACAAAGCTTTGATGGGTTGGAAAGAATATGAATTGGAGCTTCTAAGAGATAAAAATGATAATGTTGTCATTATCTGTTCTATTGAAAATATGGATCCAATGGGAATTCACACAGGAGACTCGATTACAGTAGCGCCAGCAATGACTTTGTCAGATACTACTTTTCAGAAAATGCGTGATATGGCAATCTTAATGATGCGAAGTATCGGAAATTTTGCTGGAGGTTGTAATGTACAGTTTGCTGTATCACCTGATGAAAAAGAAGATATTGTTGCTATTGAAATCAACCCTCGTGTTTCACGGTCATCTGCCTTAGCTTCTAAAGCTACGGGTTATCCAATTGCTAAAATCGCTTCGAAATTAGCTTTAGGTTATAATTTGGATGAATTACAAAATCAGATAACAAAATCGACTTCGGCCTTATTTGAACCAACTTTGGATTATGTGATTGTAAAAATACCACGTTGGAACTTTGATAAATTTGAAGGAGCTGATAGGACCTTAGGATTACAAATGAAATCGGTAGGGGAAGTAATGGGAATTGGTCGTTCGTTTCAAGAGGCTTTAAATAAAGCAACACAGTCGTTAGAGATAAAAAGAAATGGTTTGGGAGCGGATGGAAAAGGTTTGAAAAACTACGAACAAATCATAGAGAAACTTACTTTTGCGAGTTGGGATCGTGTTTTTGTAATTTATGATGCCATTGCGATGGGAATTCCTTTGAGCAGCATTCATGAAATTACAAAAATTGATATGTGGTTTTTAAAACAATACGAAGAGCTTTATACTTTAGAAAAAGAAGTTTCTAAATATAAAATTGATACTTTATCTAGAGATTTATTGCTTGAAGTCAAACAAAAAGGTTTTGCAGATAGACAAATTGCTCACATGATTGGCAGTTTAGAAAGTCAAGTTTATAAATTAAGAGAAGAACTTAAGATCAATAGAGTTTTTAAATTAGTAGATACTTGTGCGGCAGAATTTAAAGCACAAACACCTTATTATTATTCAACTTTTGAAGCTGAAATTGAAACCGCTACCGGAGAAAGATACGTTCAAAATGAAAGTATTGTTTCTGATAAAAAGAAAGTAGTTGTTTTAGGTTCTGGACCAAACAGAATTGGACAGGGAATTGAATTTGATTATTCTTGTGTTCACGGTGTTTTAGCTGCAAAAGAATGTGGTTATGAAACGATTATGATCAATTGTAACCCAGAGACGGTTTCTACCGATTTTGATACAGCTGATAAATTGTACTTCGAGCCTGTTTTCTGGGAGCATATATATGATATTATTCAACACGAAAAGCCAGAAGGTGTAATCGTGCAATTAGGCGGGCAAACAGCGCTTAAATTGGCTGAAAAATTATCTAAATACGGAATTAAAATTTTAGGAACGAGCTTTGATGCCTTGGATTTAGCTGAAGACAGAGGGCGTTTCTCTGAACTTTTGACCGAACTTAAAATCCCTTTTCCACAATTTGGAATAGCAGAAACAGCAGAAGAAGCTACAGTCTTAGCAGATGTTTTAGATTTCCCACTTTTGGTTCGTCCTTCCTATGTTTTAGGTGGACAAGGAATGAAAATTGTCATTAATAAACAAGAATTAGAAGAGCATGTAATTGATTTGTTGAAATCAATTCCAGGAAATAAACTGCTACTAGACCATTATTTAGACGGTGCTATTGAAGCAGAAGCAGATGCGATTTGTGATGGTGAGAATGTGTACATTATTGGAATCATGGAGCACATTGAACCATGTGGAATACATTCCGGAGATAGTAATGCGACGCTTCCTCCTTTTAATTTAGGTGAATTTGTAATGCAGCAAATTAAAGACCACACTAAAAATATTGCTTTGGCACTTAGAACGGTTGGTTTAATCAATATTCAATTTGCAATCAAAGATGATGTTGTTTATATTATTGAAGCCAATCCCAGAGCATCCCGTACGGTTCCTTTTATTGCAAAAGCCTATGGAGAGCCTTATGTGAATTATGCCACGAAAGTGATGCTGGGTCATAATAAAGTGACGGATTTTAAATTTAATCCACAATTGAAAGGTTATGCTATTAAACAACCAGTATTCTCTTTTAGCAAATTCCACAATGTGAATAAAGCACTAGGACCAGAAATGAAATCTACAGGTGAAAGTATTTTATTTATTGATGATTTGAAAGACGATCAATTTTACGAATTGTATTCTCGTAGAAAAATGTATTTGAGCAAATAATATATTTCAAAGAAATTGTTGAAAAGCCTCTTAATTGAGGCTTTTTATATTTTTAGTACTTTTTATATTTTGTAACTTTTTAAGAAAGCCAAAGTTCAAAGATCTAAAAAACAATTTCAACGGATAATTATATTCCGGGATTATTAGTAAGCGCTGGCTATGTCTTTGAATTATTTTGGGCATTGTTCCAAAACCAATTACTCCAATTGTAGTTAATACAAGTACACCACCTAATAAGATCTAAGCCGTCTTTTTTTGACTGCCACTTTTTACTAAGTAAAACTCTTTGTTAAAATCGGTTTTGTCATGGTTTGGCTTAATAGTTTCAGTGAAAAAATTGTGATCACTAAAAAAAATAAAGGTTTTTTCATGATAGCTAGTTTTAATTTAATTCTATTTGATTGGGATTAGAGAGTCGTTATTTTTTTTAATTATCTAATATTCATTTAAAAAAATATTGAATATTAATAAATTATGTATTTTTAATGTTATTATAATTTTTCTTTAAATCCATACAAATTCAAATTTTTTTCTTGTGAATATATAAGAGTTGAGTATTATAAGTTTAAAACCTATAATTGATACTTCCTAATTAAATGGTTTAGTGAGGGTAATTATCTTTTAAATTTATCGATTTAAGATTCTAAGGAAAACTAGGATTAAAGGAAATAAAAAATCTGCTATTTTTCTATATCTAAATTGAATTCAGTTCTAATTGTTACCTTGTTGGCTATTTTTGATTTTAGTATAAGTGGGATTTGAATGGAAAAATCATCTGTATTTATAGAGAATACAGAAACTAAAAAAATACCGTTTTCTGTTTTCTTAATTTTTGCGATTGTATTTATGATTTTGGTTTTACCATGAATAGTTAATTTACCTTTTAGATTGTAATATTTATTGGTTAGATTTTTAAAATTAAAATGGAGTATTTGTCCTTTAAAAATGGCTTTTGGATATTTTTTTGTTTCCATAAAAGAATCTTTAAAATGTGCTTCCATTAGTGGTAATTGAAATCTAAAATCTTTCAAAGCAAGCCAGCTAGAAAGTTCTCCAGTTTTTATGTTTATTTTACAAATGACATTTTTATTTGTTGCTTTTATTTCTTCAAATGAAGGTATTGAAGCTTCAAAGTTGACAATGCCTGTATTTGTTAGCATCTTATCTTGTGAATTAAAAGGTAAAAGCAAATAAAATACGGATGCAAGTAAAACTGTTTTCATCGCCTTTTTTTTAAGTTTAAAAATCCTATTTAATCTGTTCTAATATTTATGTACAATAATATATATAAGTTGTCTAGCTATTATTTCAGAATTCGTATATTAAAGTTAGAACAAAAAGGATGTAGTTAAGGATTTTTCACCTTAATAATTAAAAATTATTTCATTTAATTAAGATCGAAATATTCAATAATTTTAATCTTTTTTGTGTTAAAAAACTATTTGTAAATAAAACACATAAAAAATACAACAGTGTTGTTTATTTATAAATAAGATTTTCAAGCCTTTACTGATAATAATTTTTCGATTGTTTTGATAGATATAGAGAATAGCAAATCAATTCACGATACTCTAAGGATTTTCGCTAACATGAGAATTATCTAACAACTTGATTGAATTAGAAATTATCTTTCAGACCAAAATAAAGCTGATTTTTTAAATTATGATGGACGATTCAATAGTGAAATAGGAGGTTCAAGTTTACTAGTATTAGAAAAAAAACCTTATGGTTTAACTACTTTAAAACCCGATAATTTAACTAGTAACAATTTGGGAATCTTAGATATGACAAGTAAAATGTTTGGATATTAAATCCATGAAATTTTGAACCTTTTTTTTACGAGAGATCATCTTTCGTGTTATTTATCCCGTCAAATTGGGTATTATTCCCCGAGAACGATATATTGTGAACTAATTTTAAACGATGAATATAGAGGATTGTATTTGATGTAAGAATAACTTAAGTCATATTCAAACAGAATTAATATAACAAAAATAATTCCTTAAACAATAGTCTAGCCCAAAATTGAGAACCTTACACCTTGACCAAATTGACTTTAGATAATTTTTCAGAAGTTCAAAAAACAAGTATTTATCCTAATCCAGTTAGCAATTTACTTTCTATTCGATCTGATGAAGCAATATTTTTTATAATTAATGCTGATGTTTTAGGTGCAGTTATTTAAGTCCAAATGTAAATTTAGATGCTGTAAATGTCGATTTTAGTCACTATTCCAAAGGAATTTATATACTTACAATTCATTAAAAAAAAAGTTTCGGAAACGAAAAAGATAGTAAAAGCAATAAATAAAAGCTTCTTTTTATTCTAGATGTATTTTAACTTTAAAGTCTTTTAATTTTTCTAAAGCTTCCTCAGATATATAATCAAAATCTTCTTGGTGATTGAATTTCTCTTTCTTTAAAGCAATTTGTTTTAGACAGTTAAAATAACGTCTAACATCAATCAATTTGGAGAGAATAAGACCTGGAGCAATTGCAGTATTTCCTTCTTCATCTTTAGCAACCATAGTGAAATAGGAAGAGTTACAATGCTTAATGTTTCCAGTCTGAATATTTTCTGAAAGTACACGAATACCAATAATCATGGAACTTCGTCCTACATAATTTACAGAAGCTTTCATCGTTACTAATTCTCCAACTTCAATTGGATTTAAAAAATTCACGGTATCGACAGAAGCCGTAACACAATAATAACCGGAGAATTTGGAAGCACTGGCAAAAGCAATTTGGTCCATTAGAGATAGGATGTAACCTCCATGAATTTTTCCATTAAAATTAGCACGGGAGGGCAACATCAATTCAGAAATAGTTATTTTAGAAGATTCTACTGTTTTAAAAAAGGAGTCTTTTTGTTTCAATTTATATTTATTTTCAAATGTTTAATAGAATTTTTTCTTCATCGGAAGAATGGCTTTTTTATGTTTTATTATTCAATGATGTCACTTTCAGCTCTTTTTAAAATGGTATCGGGTAAAGCTTTTTTCGCTTTGGCTCCCATTTTTTTGAGTTTTTCAACACTAGTAATCAGGTTTCCTTTTCCTTCTACTAATTTGTTCATTGCGGCTCCGTATTCAAGTTTGCTTTCATCAATTTTCTTCCCAATTTTAATTAAATCGGTTACAAATCCTTCAAATTTATCATACAGAGCACCGGCTTGACGCGCAATTTCAAAAGCATTTTCCTGTTGTTTTTGGTTGGCCCACATGCTGTCGATAGTTCTCAAAGTAGCAAGCAGAGTAGAAGGAGTTACAATTACAATATTTTTCTCAAAAGCTTTGTTGTACAAGGCCGTGTCTTCATTTAAAGCAATTGCAAAAGCCGGTTCAATTGGAATAAAAAGCAGTACAAAGTCGGGACTTTCAATTTGATATAAATCTTGATAATTTTTCTCTCCTAATTGTTCTACATGGCGTTTAATCGAATTGACATGTTCTTTTAAATAGTCTTTTCTTAAAGACTCAACCTCCTCATTAATATATTTTTCATAAGCGGTCAGTGAAACTTTTGAATCGACAATCATCTTTTTTCCGTCAGGCAGATTGATAACAACATCGGGAAAAACACGGCTCCCGTCTTCGGTGGTGTGGGATTGCTGAACATAATATTCGCGATCTTTTTCTAATCCTGATTTTTCCAAAACGCGCTCTAAAACCAATTCTCCCCAATTACCCTGCATTTTGCTATCGCCCTTCAAAGCCTTTGTCAAGTTGAGTGTTTCTTTGCTCATTTGTGCGTTCATTTCACTTAATCCAATAATCTGTTGGCGCAAAGCGGCGTGATAATCAATACTTTCTTTATGTGTGTCATCAACCCTTTTTTCGAACAATTGAATTTTTTCCTGCAAAGGGCTCAGGATATTTTTCATATTTTCTTTATTTTGTTCGGTAAATTTATTCGATTTTTCTTCCAGAATTTTATTGGCTAGATTCTCGAATTCCTTTGTGAATTTTTCCTGAAGTTTTTCTACTTCTTCTTTTTGTTCTTTATTTCGTTCCCAAAGATTATCAAAATCGACTTCTTTTTTGGATAGTTGAATGGCCAGACTGTCTTTTTCGGTTCTTATGGTTTCCTTCTCGGAACTACTACTATTTAATAGTTTTTCAAAGTTGATTTTGTCTTCGTTATGTAATTCTTTCTGAGCATTATAAAGGGAGGTAGAAGCAATTAATTTCTCTTCTAAGGCTGTTTTTTCCGATTGAAATCGGGCTGAAAATAAGATTTTACCGAGGTAGATTCCTAGTGATAAAGCGATTAAAAAGGATACTAAAACTAAAATAGCTTGTGTCATGAGTAAATCTGTTTTTTTGTAGTGTAAAAGTAAGAAAAAATGAGAGTGTTCCAAATTGATTAGGAAATGGAAATAGCTTTTACTTAAATTTTATTTTATTTGAGAATACTATTTTTTTTATAATTTTAAATACTTAAGCTTTTGATTCTGTAGTATCTTTATCTCATTTCCATCCTATCTTTGTATGTAATACTACTTTTTTTGATGATTCTTTTAAAATATAGTGTTCTAATTCATTGGTTAAAACTAATTTGTAATGAGGTATAAATGTTTGTTTTTGCTGTTCGTTTTAATCGGTTTGAGTTCTTGTGATGTTTATAAGACTTTGCGATATGGCGGAATTCCGAGTCAGAGCGATTATACCCATTTTCCCCAACGAATAGTTCATAATCAAGAGCCTCCTTTTTATTTTAAACCTGTTAGTAAAGATCTAGGATTAGGAAAAAGTATAGGACTCGTAAATAAAGATTTTAATTCTACTAATATTAGTCTGGATAGCTTGGTGCAACTACATAGTACGCTTTCTTTTTTGATTATACGAAACGATACTCTCGTATACGAATATTATAAAAAGGGTTACAGTTCCAGTTCAATAGTTTCTAGTTTTTCGATGGTGAAACCTTTTGTATCGACCCTAATCGGAATAGCTATTGATGAAGGAAAGATTAAAAGTGAAAATGATTTCATAGTAGATTATTTGCCGGAATTTAAAAATAAAATAGGGTGGGATAAGATTAGGATTAAGAATTTATTGCAACACACATCAGGTATAAAATTTACGGATAATGCCCTAGATCCGGTTTCCAATAATGCCGAATTTTATTGGGGAAATAATTTAAGGGAGGAAATGTTAAAGATTTCTTTAGAATGTCCTCCAAATGTTAAGTTTCGGTATAGTAGTGAGAATACCCTATTATTGGGTTATATTATTGAAAAAGTATCTGGAGGAACAATTTCTCATTATTTAGAGGAAAAAATATGGAAACCTTTAGGAATGGAAGCACCGGCTAGTTGGAGTCTCGATCGATCCGATGCGCAAGGAATAGAAAAAGCTTTTTGTTGTTTGCAGGCGAGAGCTATTGATTTTACAAAATTTGGTCGTTTATATTTGAACAAAGGCAATTGGAATGGCAAACAAATTGTATCTGAGAAATGGGTTAAAACTTCTACGCATTCTGATCCAAGTGGAAATAACAAGCATTTCTATAATTACAATTGGGGTATTGGACCATTGAAATACGGCAGTTTTTTTTCTGTGGGATTATTTGGACAGTATCTTTATATGTATCCTGAAAAGAATTTAATAATAGTTAGGTTTGGTGATTCAGAACCTTTGAACCATCCTAGTTATTGGCAGGAAATTTTCCTGCAAATAATTGATCAAATCTAGTCCAAACTTTATTGATTCCTAAATTAATTGATTTCGGAATCGTAATTCATCACAGCTTTTTTTTGAATTCGATATACTTTTTTTATAGTATCGGCTTATAAATTTTGTCTTTTTTTTCGAACAGTTTAAATAATTGTAAGAATTATAAGATTAATTAAATTAAAATTTTAAATAAGAACAAAATTAAATTTCAAAATTTCAAAATTACAGGCTCCTATTTTGTTTATTCTTTTATAAGAGCTATTAATTTATTTTTATTAAAAAAAAAACCTTTTTTGACTAATGATATATATTCCAATTAAACAGTCTTAAGGTATTAATACAAAAATGTTTTTTTGAAGGAAGTCTCTTAGTTTTAATAAATGAAATCCTTTTTTTTTGGAGACCAATAAATAAAAAAACATATTAATTTTTTATTTTTTTTTATTTAATTTCTTTAGATTTCGTGTATAAAATTTCTATTATTGTTAAACAAAAATACAAATAATTAGTTATAATTATTAAATGACTTAATATTAAATTAAATCACTTTTACAGGTCCAAAACACAGCATATTTAATTCCAGAATATTATTTGTTTCTGTGGTATTTTCAATATACTTTTGCCTTAATATAAAGATAAAAACAACTGAATATCAGTTTTTTAATCGTTTTTTAATTTTTTTTAATATTTTATTTAGACTTATACACAAGGCATGGACTATTTTATTAATAACATTTTTACCTTTCAAATACTACTTTATTTTTGCATTTTATTGTTTTTTTGGGTATTGGAATATTTCGTTTTGGGGCAAAATAGGAATCTCAAACTTTTACACACTGCATTAAATGCAAAGTTTTTATTTTTCGTTGTTCCGGTTCAAATTGTACTTTCTTTGGTAGTCTTATTTGTTTCAAACTGGACACTTCATCAGCATTGGGGTTTGATGTATTTTATCCCCCTCGCAATTCATTCCCTTCCTTTTTTTGTAATTAGTTTTATTGTACTTGATTTTTTTGATTATATGTATCATTTTATGATGCACAAAACGCCAATTTTCTGGAAATTTCATCAAGTACATCATAGTGATCTTGATGTTGATATTTCGACAACAGTTAGAGAACATCCAGGCGAAACTTTTATTCGAGTTAGTTATTCAATAATTGTGATTTTTATTGTTGGTGCTTCACCCTGGGTTCTAATTTTAAAACAGTTTATTCAAAGTTTTTCTAATATTGTTTCACATTCAAAGATTCAACTTCCAAAAAAAGTAAACGATATTGTGTCTTTGATTTTTGTAACGCCTAATACACATCATATACATCATCATTATCAGTTACCGCAGACTGATAGTAATTTTGGTGATGTTTTGGCAATTTGGGATCGTTTATTCTCCACCTTCCAAAAAATGAATGCCTCCGCTATTATTTATGGAGTTGATACAAATATGGATGTCAAAGAAAATAATAATTTTAAAAAATTGATAGAAAGACCCTTTAATATAAAAATCAAACTCAAGTTAATCCCTGTAAAATCTAAAGCAAAATTGATTAAAAAGTTTTTTTTTTAGTAATTTTATTTAGTACTACCCTAATTCATGGACAGACTTCCGTGAAAGGGATAGTTACAAACGAAATAAATAAAGCAATACCTAATGTAAATATCACTTTTAATGGATCTAAGGAAAGTGTTAGTAGTAATTTGTCGGGTATTTTTTATTTAAAATCAAAGAATAATTATACTGAAATTAGTTTTAGTTCTGTTGGTTATGAAAACAAAACAATTTCATTAAAACAACTTATAACTACTGATCTCAAAGTTATGTTGAAGCTTAGTAGTACTTCTTTAAATGAAGTTGTCCTAGTCAGAAATCCCAAAAAAAGACTTAAAAAGAAAGAAAATCCTGCTTATCGGATATTAGAAAGTGTTTGGAAAAACAAGAAGAAAAATGGTTTAAAACTTGTCAAATTCTACCAATATGAAAAGTATTCCAATATCGAAATGGGAATTAATAATTTAGACAGTCTTTTTATAAAAAAAGTATTCAAAAAAGATTTTGACACCTTGGTTTTAAAAATCAAAATGGATGATAACAACAGTAAGTTTACCATTCCTGTTAAGCTTATTGAAAAGACAGAAAAGATATATGGCGATAATATTTTAAAAAAAGAACATATTTCTATTGAAGGAAAGCGAGAGCAAGGGGTAGATTTAAAAGGTAAAATATTTGATAGAATCGAAAACGCTTTTCAGGAGATTGATGTTTATGATAATAATTTCACAATTTTAAACAAGAACTTTGTAAGTCCTATTTCTACAGCTGGATTTGGAACCTATGATTATGTTTTAGCAGATAGTACTGAGGTAAATGAGATTAAATATTATTCAATATATTTTTTTCCAAGAGATAGTCGAGATTTTGCATTTAAGGGAAATTTCACCGTAGCTGATAAAAGTTTCGCCTTAACCGATATACAAATGCGAAGCCCGAAAAAAATGAATATGAATTTTGTTCGAAATTTTGAATTTAAGAAAACGTACACAATTCAAAAAGACAGTATTTATCTGGAGAAAACAAATGAATATAAAGGTGATTTTACTCTTTTGTCTAAAGATGAAGACGAAAAGGGAATTTATGTCGTTAAAAAAGAAACATTTAGTAATTACCAATTTGATGTCCAAAAAGAAGCTGCTTTTTTTAATGTTAAAGAAATTCAAACCAATGCAAAACAATATGAAAAGGATAATTCTTATTGGAATACTAAGCATGATGAACAAACGGCGACTACCTATAAAATGGTGGATAAAGTAAAAGATAGTCAAAAAATAAAATCGCTCAGTGGTGGGATTTATATTTTGTCTGATGGTTATCTAAATCTGTTCAAAGGACTTCAGACTGGAAATATCTGGGCTACGGCAGCTAAAAATGATGTGGAAGGCGTTCGGATTCGTGCTGGATTTCGAACCTATAAGTCCGATAATGATCCCTATCGGATTGAAGGATTTACGGCCTATGGATTTAAAGATCAACTATTAAAAATCGGATTGGAGAGTCGGTATTTATTTTCTACTAATCCAAGAATTATTATCAGTATGGCTTATTTAAATGATACTGAGCAAATGGGTTTGTCTCAGTTTAACGGAGTCCATTTGTTGCCTGAAGCCGATAAAGGTGCGAAAGCACTTGTTAACCGTGGGAATAATTTCTTTCTGTCCCGAATTGAAAAAACAATGTTTCGAATTGATACGGAACCCATACGAAATCTTCATGTGGGCTTAACTTTTAGCCATAATTTAATTCAATCAGCAGCACCACGTCTCTTCTCAATAGATTACTATGATTATAGAAAATCAAAAATAAGATCAAGAACAACTGATGTGGTTACTGATTTATATTTGACGTATACCCCCCGAAAGGAGGAATCTGGTTTTGGTGTGGATTTAAAAGAGAGCCCTAATTTACATCCTATTTTAATGTTTAATTATAGAAGAGGTTATCAAAATTTATTAGGAGGTAGCTTTAATTATAATAGAATACAAATATTGTATAATAATCCAATATCACTTGGTAAATTTGGTGTTTTTGATGCTACATTAGCAGCTGGAAAAACTTTTGAAGCTACTCCATTATCCATTATGACTTCGATTTCCTCAAATCAGACTTATTTTTTATTGCCCAATACATTTGCTTTATTAGATTATTATGAATTTGTTGCCGATACTTATGTTGAAGGCCATTTTGAGCAACATTTTAATGGGCTGTTAATGAATCGAATTCCCTTAATTAAAAAATTGAATTTAAGAAGCTTGCTTACTTTCAGAGGTGTTTATGGAACAATTTCCAATGCAAGTAAAGAAATAAATCGGTCCTCTATTATTTACGTCGCACCAACAAAGCCTTATTACGAGTACGGATTTGGATTTGAGAATATAGGGTTTGGCAATATTAGACCCTTCCGATTGGATTTTATATGGCGTAGTAATTTTGTAAATTTCAATGGTCCAATTAATCCAAATTTTGGAATCCGATTAGGCGTGAAAACGGTTTTCTAATATATTAGTCTAAAATCGAAATTAAATCTCGCTATTTCTCTCCTTTAAAAGTTATGAAAGTTATTTTACAGATAGTTTTTATAGATCAATGTTTATTGTTTTCTTAACCTACAGCTACCGTGATTGCTCTATCTTTATCCAAAATAAAGATTCTTAAAATGAAAAATAGCAATTGGGGAATACGCTTAAATTATTTAATTTCAAAAGCAGGAATTGTGTTTATTTTATTTTGGATTGGAATTGTACAGGCCCAAGTATCCGAAAAGCCTTATGTTGTTTTGGTTTCCTTAGATGGTTTCCGTTGGGATTATCCCCAACACTTTCATACTCCCAATCTTGATGCGCTTGCGAAAAGTGGCGTTCACGCCAAATCAATGAAACCTTCCTACCCGACAAAGACTTTTCCAAACCATTATACAATTGTTACGGGCTTATATCCCGACCACCACGGAATTATTAACAACGTTTTTTACGACCCTACGATAAAAAAAATATTCAATCTTTCGTCTGATGCTAAAAATGATCCCCAGTTTTATGGAGGTAATCCAATTTGGAATGTAGCAGAAGAACAAGGTGTTAAGAGCGCTTCTTTTTATTGGCCGGGTTCTGATACTGGTTCTAAAAGTCCAAGTATTTATAAAAAATATGACGACTCAGTTTCATATTCCACCAGAATTGACAGCGTTGTTTCGTGGTTGAAATTGCCCGAAAAAGTACGACCACATTTGATCACGCTCTATTTTGATGAACCGGATAGAACCGGGCATGGTTTTGGTCCTTTATCGGATGAAAATAAGATAATGGTTAGGAAGATGGACAGTCTTATAGGTGTTTTGTCACATCAACTTGATGCCTTGTCTATTGGGAAGGAAATTAATTTAATTGTAGTTTCAGATCATGGTATGGCTTCTATTTCAAATACGAAGAAAGTAGCTATTCTAGATTATTTAAAGCCAGAATGGTTGGGTTATCAGCAAGTTGTTAATCCCATTATGAGTCTGGAAGCAAAGTTGGGTTTCAAGGATTCTATCAGTCAAGCATTAAAAAAAGTACCTCATATTAAATTTTGGCCTTCTAATAAACTACCCTCCCGTTTGCATTATGGCAGCAATCCAAGAGTCTTAGACTTTGTTATTGAAGCAGAGACGGGCTATAGTTTAGCGAATAATTTAAATCAAAAAATGGGTGGTGGAACACATGGTTATGATACTAATAACAAAGACATGCACGCTATTTTCTATGCCAAAGGACCAAGTTTCAAAGTTAACATGCGTTTTAAAACTTTTGAAAACGTAAACATTTATCCTCTGATTGCTCAAATCTTGGGTTTGCAGATAGGGAAAGTAGATGGGGACTTGAATCAAATACGAGGTATGTTGCGGGAGCAGCAGGAAATGAAATAATGTTTTGCTAAGAAATAGAATATAAACTCAAATAGAATATTAATACTTTTTTAATTCTCCTTTAAGGGATTACTAATTTAAATAAAAGCAAGCGAATAAAATCTTTTTTTACTACTCTTGTATCCTGATTCCAAACTATAATTAGAAAACATGTCTTCGCACCGTCATTTTATATTGCACAAACCTTATGGATATTTGAGTCAGTTCGTGTATGAATTGAAGCGGAAGAAAAAACTATTGGGTAAATTACATGATTTTCCTGAGGGAACTATGGCTATCGGAAGGCTAGATGAAGATTCGGAAGGTCTTCTACTTCTAACTACTGATGGTAAAATGAGTGAAATTGTACGTAGTAAAAAAGTAGATAAGGAATATTACGTTCAGGTAGATGGACTAATCAATCAGGCAGCGATAGAACAACTTCAGCAGGGGGTAGAAATTGGTTTTGAGGGAACAAAATACCAGACAAAACCTTGCTCAGCATTTCTAATTGATAGCATTCCAGCTTTTGGGGACCGAGGAAAAAAAATTAGAGACGACCGACATGGTCCTACTTCTTGGGCTTCGATTACGGTTAGTGAAGGGAAGTTTCGCCAAATTCGGAAAATGACTGCGGCGGTTGGTTATCCAACACTGCGGTTGGTTCGAGTTCGTATAGGAACAGTAAAATTAAATGGTTTGCTGGCTGGAGAAGTGGTTGAGGTTGCTGATTTTGGAATAGAGAATGACTTGGATTTTTAATGATAAATAAAGTATATGTTGAATATCGTTTTGGTGGAACCGGAAATACCTAATAACACCGGAAATATTGGCCGTTTGTGTGTGGGAACTGAAAGTAGGTTGCATTTGATTCACCCCTTTGGATTTGTTATTTCAGATAAAAATTTAAAACGCAGTGGATTGGATTATTGGGTACATTTGGATTGGAAAGAATATCAGAATGTGGCCGAATGGATTGCATCAGTTCCAGATATTTCACGTGTTTTTCTGATGAGTTCACATGCTACGAAATCCTATTTCGAAATAGAATTTCAAGATGGCGACTGGTTGGTTTTTGGAAAAGAAAGTGTGGGTTTAAGTGCAGAAGTATTAAGTCAATTCGAAAATCATCTTAAAATTCCAATGTCGACCTTAATCCGAAGTTTTAATATAGCAAATTCGGTCGCTTTCGTTATTGGGGAAGCCAAAAGACAACTTTCAATAAAGTAATTTGGATTCAATTAAAAGAATAGCTCTTATTTATTGGATGATAAATTTTCCTTTTTCACTATCAAAAGCGATATGTACGTCTTTGAACAAAGTGTTAAACGTTCCCTTGGAAATAAAATTACAGGGTTGATCCTGGAGCACAATTTCGGGAGTCATGATAATCATTTCATCGCTTATTTGAATAGCCATGTCAATGTCATGGGTAGAAAATAGTATGCATTTTCCCGCTTCATGAGTAAGTTTTTTCAAAAGTTTAAATAGGGCTACCTTGTGCAGAAGATCCAAATGGGTCGTAGGCTCATCCAGAATAATCAACGGCGTATCTTGCGCAAGTGCTCGAGCGATTAACACTTTTTGCAATTGTCCATCACTAATTTCATAGAATTTCTTGTCAGCAAGATGACTAACCTGCGCATTTTCCATGGCAGATTGTATTTTATCTCGATCGGAATCCGTTAATTTTCCAATCCAATTGGTATAAGGCTGTCTCCCAAGAGCAATTAATTCAAAAACGCTGAGGTTGCTGGGAGGTAATTTCTCGGTTAACACCAAACTCATTTCTTGTGCCAGTTCTAGCGGTTCAAAATCCTGAATGTTTTTATTTTGCAAACGAACTATCCCGGAAAGTGGTTTTTGAATTCCGCTGAGGGTTCTCAATAAGGTTGATTTTCCAATACCATTGGCTCCTATTAGTGCAACCAATTTTCCTTTTTCTAAGTTGAGGTCTAGGTTTTCGGATAGGGTCGTGATTGCGTTCTTGGTTTTATAACCAATACTAAGATTTGAAGCGGAAAGAATTATTTTTTGATCGTCCATTTGTATAAAATACTATTTATTGAAAACTTTTCTTTCGAACCAAAAGCCAAATTACTATTGGTGCTCCAATTATGGAGGTTATAGCATTTATGGGAAGTATTAAATCAGTGCCTGGAAGTTGGGAAATAGTATCGCAAATGAGCATAATTATAGCTCCAAAAAGCAGGGTACTCCAAAATAAAGTATGGTGATTACTAGTTTTAAAAATAAGTTTCGCAACATGTGGAACGGCTAAACCAATAAAAGCAATTGGTCCCGCAAAAGCTGTAATACTTCCTGCGAGAATACTTGTAGCGAAAATAATAACAAGTCTGGTTTTCTTAAAATTCAAACCCATGCTTTGGGCATAATTCTCTCCAAGAAGCAAACTATTCAGCGGTTTTATACTAATTATGCTAAGAATTAATCCTATTGAAACTGCGGATGTTAAAATAATAATCGAACTCCAGCTTAGGTTTCCGATATTTCCAAGAGACCAAAAAGTAAATTTCTGTAATTGTTCGGCTGAACTAAAATAGGAGAGAACGCCTACAATAGCGCTAGTGAAACTCGCAAACATTAGACCAATAATTAAAATAGCCATGGTGTCACGAAGATGTTGCGAGACTACTAAAACAGCGATTAAAACCAGAAAGCTACCCAAGCAGGAAGCTAAAATAATTCCGTAGGAGGAAAGCAGAATTGAGGAGATAAATGAGGGTAGGAATCCGGCACCTAAAGTTACAAAAGCCACGCCCAAGCTAGAACCGGAACTTAATCCGAGGACATAAGGACCCGCTAGTGGATTTCTAAACAGCGTTTGCATTAATAGGCCGCTAATCGACAAACCCATTCCTACTAAAATAGCGGTTATAGCTTTGGGTAGGCGGTAATTTATGATGATATATTCCCAGGTTTCTTTGGAGGCATTTCCCCCTAATAGGCTTTTGAAAACCTCCTTAATTGGAATTGCCACCGAACCCAAACTGATATTTATTCCCAGACATAACAAGACTGAAAAAGAGAGTATAAGGAATATATAAGTATTTGGGTTGGTGCTTTTCAATTTTTTTGACCTTTAACGGATTGGATTTTTTTGTCAGTTACAAAAATAGTTTAAAACAATGCAATTTCTGATTTCTTTCTTTAATCTTCAAAAATGTTTCTACTATTTTAATTGCTCAAAGAAATAAAGTTTGTAGTAGGGAAGTAATTCGGGATGCATTATTTTCAGCATGTCTTTTAGTACTAAGTCGGGTCGATTTGGAGCTAATTCATAGTAAAGGACTCCTCCAGTTTTTCCTTTTTTACTACTATAGGAATAGATTTTTTTATTTTGGAAAGCCGTAAATTGGGTGAAATGTGAATTGGCATCCGCCATTTCTTTCAAACTTGTAAATTGGCCAGGACCAATCCAAATATCAGCTGATTTTGCCTTGTCTAATACGGTTTCGAATGAGAGTGCTAGACTTCCAGTTCCCCTAGTGTCTTTCCAAAAATAAGTTGCCTGAGCATCTTTTATAAAAAAGCTGGCCCAAGAATTCCCCTGTGGTAAGAACCATTGGTCTTGATACATGGCACCCGATAAAACAGTCGGTTTTATTTTGGATTTCTTAGCCAATTGCATCGTTTTAGTATAGTCTTTCTCGATTCTTGTAAAGAGGGTATTAGCCTTTTCTTCCAGGCCATATAAAGCACCAAAAAACTGAATCCATTCTGCTTTTCCAAGTGGAGTTTCTTCATTCCAATCGCCATTAAGCATGATTTTTAATCCGCTTTTTTCTAAGTTATCGAGAGTCGGATTGTTGTTGTCGATCCCATATCCAATAATTAAATCGGGAGCCATATCAATAATGAGCTCGGTATTCAGAATTTGATTCTGGCCTAATTCTTTTACTTTTCCTTGTTCAATTCGAGTTCGTACTTTTGTAGATGAAATATAATCCAAATTTGGGAAACCAATAAGGGATTTTTCTACGCCTAGCATTTCTAAAGATGGAATGTGGGTGGTTGAAGTGACTATAATGGAACGAATTGGGACAGAAATTCTAGTAAATTGTTTAAGACTGTCGGGTATAATTCCATTTTTCTCCTGAAGAATATAGGTGTATTCTTTATTGGCATTAGGCCAAGGATTAGCGACTTTGACAATTGAAAATCCTTTATATTTATAAATCGCTAATCCTTTGGCATACCGAATACTATTCTGTTTTTCAGATACTTTTGAAGCAGAATTTGTTTGCTTATTTTGATTGCAGCCTAAGAAGGAAATTAACAATAAAAATAAGCCGAATTTGAAAAGAAGAGTTTTCATAAAAAGATTTTCAAGAGCTGCAAAGGTATATTTAATAGTTTTTAAAAATCAAATTTTAATTTTAATTCAAAGTATAAACCTATATTTGCCACTGAAATAAGGTTGTGATTTTGAATACTGTAAATCACATTAAAAGGGAATTAGGTTGAAGACCTAAGCTGTACCCGCAACTGTAAGCTACCAAGCTTGTTGTTATCTGCAAAACCACTGTCTTGAATTAAAGCGCAAGATGGGAAGGTCAACAACAAGACGCAAGCCAGGAGACCTGCCTTTTTTCTTAACGAATATCGAATCTTCGGGAAAAAAGATTCTGGAATTATGACTTTTGAAAAGCTATTTTTATTTGTAATTTTTGGTTTGTGCCAATCTATTTGTGCACAGCAGGATACGATTATTCCACTTCAGGAAGTTCGTGTTTCCGATTATGCCTTAAAAAATTTCACAGCCACCAAATCGGTTCAGGTTTTGAATGATTCGCTTATCGCTAAAAATCAGGCTTCACTGACTTCTTTGTTGAACTTTAATTCAGTTATTTATTTTAAAGAAAACGGACTAGGGATGGTTTCTTCGCCCTCTTTTAGAGGTACTACTGCTCAACAAACAGCTGTAATCTGGAACGGAATTAATATTAATTCGCAACTTAACGGACAAACGGATTTCAATACAATTGGGAGTCGTGATTATAATTCGATCAGTGTTCAGGCAGGTGGAAACAGCACGATTTACGGTAGTAGTGCAATAGGCGGGAGTGTTCATTTAAATAACGATTTGGTTTTTAAGAAACAGTTTGAAAACGAACTTTTTCTTAATTATGGAAGTTTTAATACTCAGGGTTTGAATTACAGAATACGAGTCTCGGATGCTGATTTCAGTAGTCAGGCGAGTATTTCAAGAAATAGTTCGGATAATGATTTTGGTTATTTGGGAACCAATAATCAGCGTAATGAGAATGGACAATTTTGGAATACATCTATGAATGCCAATTTTGGATATAAAATGAACTCCCATAGTTTTATAAAAGTATACAGTCAATTTTTTCAAAGTGAGCGGCATTTTTCAGGTACTTTGGCTGCCCCATCCCGAAGTAAATACGAGGATTTGAACAGTCGGAATTTGATAGAATGGGATCAGTTTTTTGGACGATTTACTTCAAAAGTAAAGTTGGCTTTTTTGTCAGAAGAGTATAAGTATTTCGAGAATGCGACTACTACAATTTTCGAAACTGCTCGAGCTGAGACCCTAATTACAAAATATGATTTAAAGTATCAATTGGATTCGAATACAAATCTTAATGCGCTTATTGATTTCACGAATACTAAGGGAATTGGTTCTCAGATTGGAATTAACAATAGGAGTATTGCAGCAGCTGTTTTAGTTTTAAAAAAACGTTTTTTTCAGGATTTTCTTTTAGAACTAAGTCTTCGTAAAGAACTTACCTCTAATTACGAGAGTCCATTTCTATATGCTACTGGGATTAAATATGAAGTGTCTAATCAGTATAATCTTAAGCTAAACCTCTCTAGGAATTTTAGAATCCCCACTTTTAATGATTTGTATTGGCAAGGAAGCGGAAGTGCTATTTTGAAACCGGAAAGCGCAACCCAAATAGAATTGGGACAAGAATTGAAGATCGGTAAGATCACTTTATCGGCTACTGCCTATTATTCAAAAATTAAAGATTTATTGCAATGGACGCCAGTTGGTAGTATTTGGTCACCCGTAAATGTTGGAAATGTTAGAAATTATGGTCTTGAATTTTATGGAAAATGGATTGGAAAAATTGGTGAACATCATTTTAATCTTAATTCTTCGTATGCTTATACTATTTCCCGGGATGATTATTTGGGACGTCAATTGATCTATGTTCCCTTTCATAAATTCAATACTGATTTGAATTATTCCTTTCGTAAACTCAGTACAAATTATCAACTTTTATTCAACGGTTCGGTATTTACCCCTTCTCAAAAATTTAATATTGTTAAAGAATATTTTATTTCTAATCTTGGAATCTATTATGCTTTAGGTAGTAGCGAAAGTTATAAAATAGGCTTTCAGGTATTGAATATTTGGAATGAAAATTACCAGATGGTTTCCTTACGACCGATGCCGGGTCGAAATTACATGATGAATCTAACCTTTAAATTTTAATAGTATGCCTTTCAAAAAATTAGTTTTAGTCTTGTTTGCAATGTCCATTTTGTTTTTTTCCTGCACCAATGATGTGCCCAATAATGAGGTGGCCCTTGGAGCTTACGACAAAGGGGCATTGGTACTTAGCCAAGGTGGTTTTGGTCGAGGAGATGCTTCAGTTTCCTATGTTTCATCTGATTTTATGACTTTTCAAAATGATATTTTCAGTTTAACAAATCCAAGTATGAATTTAGGAGATACTGGACAAGACATCGGTTTAAATGGTGATTTTGCTTATATTGTTTTAAATGTATCTAATAAAATTGAGGTAGTAAATCGGTATACGATGCTGCATGTTGCGACAATTAACGGTTTAAATAATCCGCGTTATATAGCCTTTTCGAATGGTAAAGGATTTGTAACCAATTGGGGAGATGGTTCAAATCCCGCCGATGATTTTGTCGCAGTAATTAACTTAAGTTCTAATACTATTATAAGGAGTATTCCAGTTGCAGAAGGGCCAGAGCGCATTGTTGAAAATGCGGGTAAACTATATGCAGCGCATTATGGTGGTTTTGGTTTTGGGAATTCTATTTCGGTAATCGATGCTGCTTCAAGTACTTTTCAAGCTACTATCGCAGTTGGAGATTTACCCAACGACATGCAAATCAAAGAGGGTTTTTTATGGGTAAGTTGTAGCGGAATGCCTAGTTATGCATCGGCTGAAACAGCTGGTAAACTGGTAAAGATAAATCTGACTACAAATCAAGTGGTAAATACTATTGGTTATTCGGATGTTACAAAGCACCTTACTAATTTAGTTATCGAAGGATCTAATGCCTATTACACCGTAGATGCCGATGTTTTCAAAATGCCATTAACTGCAAGTACTTTGCCGGTTAGTCCTGTTTTTAGTGCGTCAACTCAAGGGGTTTCGAGTATTTATAGTTTTGCAATTAAAGATAATCATATTTATGTGGGAGACGCTGGTAATTACAGTGATTTGGGGAAGGTATACGTATATTCCCAGGGAGGAAATACTGGATTAAATATTGGGACTTTAGAAAAAACCTTGACTGTTGGAGTCATACCGGCGGGTTTTTATTTTAATTAGAATATTTAACTAAGTTTAAATTAAAAAGGCTTTCTTATTTATAAGAAAGCCTTTTTAATTTATTTTAGAATGACGTCATTAATATTCTCTGGTAGTTTATCGAGGTACATATCATTTCTTCCTCTTGTAATAAATTTTGAATCAGTTAGACTTTCAAAATTTGTGGGTTGATTTTGTTGTATCATTCTTCCATTTGCAGTAATAATACCAATCGCATTTCTTAAAAGAGGTTCAGAACGGTCTCCTAAAATCCCTAAATTACCTAAATCTTCTTTAAGTTGATGATCTGGAACCAATCCATTTGTATAATCTCCAAAACCAACTTTATTTACGATTTTTAAAACAAGAGGTTGAATAGCATATTTGTGATGTGGGTTTAAGTTAATTTTATTAAAAGTAGGAGAATCGTATAGTGTAATAGAACCCACATTTTTACCAATGGTGAGATCTCCAATTTGAACTACAGTAATATAGGGTTTTAAACCGTTTATTACCAGTTCACTTGCTGAGGCGGTACTTTTAGTTGTTAAGATGTATATTTTTGATAGATTTAAATTGTTTATGGCAGAATTATTCTCTAATGTATTGGTAAACAAATTCAATGCTCCGCTTGTATTATTGGCTTTAAAATAGGCTTCTACTTTAGTATTCCATTGTTGTTTTGCAAAAACCTGATCGCTAAATTGACCCGTAATCATACTTGCCAGACGGGTTGCAGTTGCTATTGAACCACCAGAATTGTATCTTAGATCCAGAACAAAATCAGTAATACCAACTGCTTTTAGTTGGCCAAATGCATCATTCAACTGTGTTTCAAAATTGGGATAAAACCCATTATACATTAAATACCCAATCCTATGAGATCCTGCGTTAATGACTTTGTTAATTAAAACTGGATTTTCAGATATAACACTTTTTGTTAAATCGACAGAACGTCCATTAGGAGTGAAGTTCCCACTATTAAAATCGGCAAGATTAAAAGTAAAGCTCTCTAAATTTAAAAGGGTCCTGTAATTTGCGCCCGTAAGAGTTTCTCCATTTATGGCATAAAAAATATCGCCTCTAAAGATGTTTTTACTTGCGGCATCCGAATTTGGAATAATATAACGAACTACACCAATAACACTTGTTCGAGAGGCATCTTTATAATAAAGACTATAATCAACGCCATTGTTTTTAGTAGTTCCAGAGAGAATTCCCTCTAATTGGGTGTAATCAGAAAAAATTACACTAAACCGGTCAATGGCCTCTCCACTTGCAGGAAAAAGGCTAACAGGTTTATTGAGTAGATTTTGAAATAAGCTTTCAGGATCGGAGTATCCATAAAGGAAGTTGTTAAAATCTTTTTGGTCCGTGAATCTCTTGTCTCCAAGGTTGCTAACATCTGCTTGCCATAAATAATATAAATTAAGTCCTTTCCATACAAAATCCTGAACTTCTATACTTGCTGAAGGTGCTTTATCATTTGTATCTTCACAACTTTGCAACATAAAAAAAAGTAGAAACAAAAAGAAGAAAAGTTTAAAGGAGTCTTTCATAAATAATTTTAATAAAATATACGTAAATTTAATCCATTTAGTTTTATTTAAGGATTCTTTGTAACAAAAATATAAAGAACCCGACTTGTTATTAATCAAGATATTCGTTTGAATAATAAAAAGTGTACATTAGTCTAGTTATTTTTAAGATAGATGTTCATTCAATATTTTAACGATTATTAGCTCTAATTATTTGAACAGTTTATATAATTTTTTAAAAACTTAAATTTTACTCGATGAAAGAACAAATTATAAAAAAAATTATAATTATGGTGATCATGATGTTGTTTTCCAATACTTTTTTTGGACAAGCAGCTTTTGATAAATTTGATGGTCAGGATGATGTTAGTTCCGTTATAATAAACAAAAAAATGTTTGATTTGATGAGTAAGGTCAAAATGGATGCCTCAAATAAAGAAGTGCAACAATATTTTAATCTAATAAAAAAGCTTGATTATCTTAAGGTTTTTACAACTAAAAGTAGTCGTGTAGAAAAAGAAATGAAAGCAGCCTCTGATCAATATAGTAAAGCTGCGGGTTTAGAGGAGATGATGCGCATCAATGAAAATGGAAAAAACATTCAGATCATGGTAAAATCGGGTTCAAATGAATCGGAGATTAAAGAATTGTTAATGTTTATAGCCGGTACAAAAAATGAGGATACTGTTTTAATGTCCATAATTGGAACTTTCAATTTGGATGAGATTGCAGTACTTGTGGATAAAATGAGAATTCCGGGTGGTGATGATTTAAAGAAAGCCAGCAAAAATAAAAAATAACATAACTTAACTGTCGATTACTAATAGAAAAGGCGCTCCATATATATGAAGCGCCTTTACTATTTATTTTTTAAAGTATTTGAAAGGAACTAAAAGCATACCAAAACATTCCCCATCTCCTTTTCCGGTATGTTTGTGGTGCATTTTATGAGCTCTTCGAACTGCCCTAGAATAGACATTGTTTGCATTTCTAAACAATTTAAAACGTTGATGAATAAATATGTCATGAACTAGAAAGTAAGCAAGACCATAAGCAAAAATACCAAGGCCAATAGCCAATCCAATTTCTAGAATGTTATTTTGCCAAAGTAGAAAAAAACCAATACTAATTACTGCATAAATGATGAAAAACGCATCGTTTCGTTCAAACCAAGAATCGTGATCTTTTTTATGATGATCGGCATGTAGATTCCATAGAAAACCGTGCATTATGTATTTGTGGCTAAACCAAGCCATAAATTCCATAAAAAAAAAGGTAGTTAAAAAGACTAAAATATATAAGGCCATGATTTAAAATTTAAATAATATTTAATTTGTACGAGAAATAACACTTGGCAAAAAGTCCGTATTTTTGATAGTCAGGAACTCTTATTCTTGTATTTTTTATTTCTGCAGAAGGTGTTTTTTTTAATTTCGAAAGCAATTTTTTATAATAAATGAATGCGGTATAAACTCCAAATTTAGCTTCGAGAGGCAGATCTATAATACCATCATAGCCTGCTCTGAAATCAGCTTCAATTTCGGCGATGATTTTTAATTTAGAAACTTCATCCAGTTTATTTAAATCGGTTCCCGGGAAATAGGTTCGACTAAGATCTTCAAAGTCAGCTTTCAAATCCCGTAGAAAATTTACTTTTTGAAAAGCAGAACCTAATCTCATAGCAGAATTTTTTAATTCTTCGTATTTAAGATCATCACCTTTTACAAATACTTTTAAACACATTAATCCAACTACATCTGCTGAACCAAAAATATATTCTTTATATTCTTCATCCGTTTTATAAACTGTTTTTGTTAAATCCAGCTTCATGCTTTTCATAAAAGCATGTATTAGTTCAATAGGAATATTGTATTTTAAAACAGTATGCTGGAAGGAGTTTAAAATAGGATTTAGACTTATTTTGTGCTTAAGCGAAAGGGCTAAACTATTTTCAAAAAGATCAAATAATTCTACTTTATTGTATTCATGGAAACTGTCAACAATTTCGTCGGCAAAACGAACAAAGCCATATATGTTATATATATCTTGCCGTATGGAGGGCGCTAACATTCTTACAGCAGCTGAAAAGGAGGTGCTGTAGGATCTAGTAACGTTCCTACTACATTCAAAAGATATTTCGTCAAAAATAGATTTCATAAGTTTTATATATTTTTTTCGATTAATGCGGCTACTAACTTTCCCGATATTAATGCTGGTGGAACTCCTGGGCCGGGTACGGTAAGTTGACCGGTGAAATAGAGATTATCCACTTTGTTACTCTTCAATTTAGGTCTCAAAAATGCAGTTTGTAATAAGGTATTTGCCATTCCATAAGCATTACCTTTATACGAATTGTATTCAGAAACAAAATCATTCTTGCAAAAAGATTTTTTAAATATAATGTTTTTTTTCAAAGATTGTTTGGTCAAGGTTTCAAAACGATCTATTATTTTGTTAAAATAAATCTCTCTTAATTCTTCACTATCTTTAATTCCGGGCGCTAATGGAATCAGAAAAAAGGCCGATTCCATTCCTAGAGGAGCTGCAGTAGGATCAGTTAATGATGGGAAATTAGCATAAAATAATGGATCTTTAGGCCACTTCGGATCATCATAAATATCTTTAGCATGTTGATCAAAATCAACATCAAAGAATAAGGCATGATGGCTAATATTCTCTATTTTTTTGTCAAATCCTATATAAAATAATAAGGAAGAAGGAGCAAAAACACGACTTTCCCAATATTTTTCTGAGTAGGCTCTGTATTTTTCTTCTAATAAGGTTTCGGTATGATGGTAATCAGCACCGCTGAGGATAATATCTGCTTCTATAATTTTGCCATTGATAATTAAGGCTTTTGCGTGGTAATTTTCTACAATTATTTTTTCAATAGTAGCATTTGTTTCAAATTTCACACCTAATTCTAACGCTAATTTTTCCATTGCTAAAACCACATCAAACATTCCTGTTTTCGGATGCCAGGTTCCCATCCCAAAGTCGGCATAATTCATAAAACTATAAAAGGAGGGAGTGTCAGATGGCTTAGCTCCTAAAAATAAAACAGGGAATTCAAGTATTTGAATGAGCCGCTCATTTTTAAAATTTCGTCTTACGTCTCTACTAATGTTACTCAAAAACTGGCCTAATTTTAGGGCTGTTTTTGCCGTAATTAATTCTAGTGGAGAAACTCCAGGACGGTATACTAAGTCTTTAATCGCAATATCATAATTGTCTTTGGCTTCAACCATAAATTTATTTAAGACTTTACCACTTCCTTTTTCAATTTTTTCAAAAGTTGAAATTATTTCAGGTAAGTTATCAGCAATTGAAATGTAATCATTAATTCCATAATAGACCCTGTATGCTGGATCTAATTTAATAAGTTCATAATAATCAGTTGTCTTTTTGTTGAAATCTGCAAAAAAACGTTCAAAGACATCAGGCATCCAATACCAACTTGGTCCCATATCAAATGTAAAACCACTTGCTTTTAATTGGCGTGCTCTGCCTCCAATACTATCATTTTTTTCATATACGGTAACCGTATGACCCCTTTGAGCCAAATAACAGGCTGCAGATAGTGACGAAAAACCAGACCCAATTATTTTTATATTTTTATTCATTATAGTTTCTCGAAAATAGTTAAGATAGAAATCAATAGTTCAAATTATGTATCTATCTTATAAATTATTCACCAATTCAGAAATGGAATGATGTATCTTTATTTTAGTATTAATGTTTGTATCATCAATAAAATCTACCATACGGCCTATAAGCCATATTTCAGAATTATCATCCAGTACGTCTGCTTTGATTTTTTTTATATAGTCATTTATTTCCTCTTTGTTAGGTTCTACGGTCAAATAAGACAGATAAACAATATTTTCAAAGTATTTTTTTAAGTGCTTTAAACTATCAATTGGAACACTTTCGCCTAGAAATATGGTTTTGTATCCACTAAAAATGATTTCATAATTGAGATACATCAATCCTAATTCGTGGATTTCATTAAGAGGTAAATATAATACAAAAACCTTATCAGTGTGTTTAGGTAATAAAATCTGAAGTTTTTCGGTATTGATAAGCACTTTTTGTTTTATTAGATAGGTAATAAAATGTTCGTGAGCAGGTGTAATTGTATCGGTTTGCCATAAAAGACCAATTTCATTCATCAAAGGAATAAAAACGTCATTAAATACTTCTCTAAATGATTTTTCAGCGAGTAAACGATTGTAGGTATTAAAAAATAAGGCCTGATCAAAGTTCATCATTGCAATTTTAAAAGCATTAATAGCATGATGTTTTGCGCTTTTATCCGAGATGATTTCTCTTACCATTGTTGGAATATTCTCTGGTGGAATTTTAGAAATCTTAGATATTTTGTATCCGTGATTGTGCAAAAGAGTAATGTTCAAAAGTCTTTGTAGGCTAGCTAAATCATAAAAGCGGATATTAGTCTCTGTTCTCATCGGTTCGAGAATATTATATCTTTTTTCCCAAATGCGTATGGTGTGGGCTTTAATACCGGATAAATTCTCTAAATCTTTTATACTGAAAATATTTTTTACACTGTTCATTGTTTGTACATATATGTTAAACAAAAGTAGCGAATAAATTTAGTTAAATGCTATTTTAATAGAACTATTTGAAAATAAAGTTTTTATTCTATTACAAGTCAAATCTAGTTTTGGATTTAGTTTAGATTTTAAAATTTATCGAAAATCTAGATCTCTTTCTCGAATTTACACCAATTAAAAAATTCCTTTTTTTATTTATTTTAAAAGAAAAACCTTTTCAATAGATTCTATTTAATGATTTTAATAGTTTTAATGCACAATTCAAAAAATTCCACTTTTTTATTCCCAATTAAAAAAGCAATTTGTTCCAGTTGAGAACCATCAAAATTAGGTATGTCTAATTTTTTTCCACGAAATGCAGGTTGCATTTGTGAAAAAGGGACTTGTATTGTTTGCCAATCGGAAGTAGTTTGGAATTCATAGCAATAAGAATAATCATCAGTACTATGGCTTTTTACTCTAAATTGATATTTTTTACCATCACCTTTGAGGTGTAGCGAAAAATATTTTTCATGATTCAGTATTAAAGTTTTGAAGACCATTTGGACAGAACAGAATCCTCCATTATTTTCAAGTGAAATATTTCCTTTAAAAGTTAAGCTTGAATCAGGATTATGGGAAAAACTGCTTTTAGAAACGCCACCCATGACTCCATCGTTAATTATTTTCCAATTGCTTAAATTATCTTGTGATGTACCGATGAAAATTTGGGTAGAATTCATAGTTGTTGAATTAAGTTTGAAAACTAAGGTCGCTAATTATCCTCAATTAGAATAAAGTTGGATGATAAGTCATAGGTATTTAAAAATATTCTTAATTTCCTTGATCTAGCGGAGGTGTGTACTATTAAAAAAAAATGCTTCAAAATAAAACGAGGCAAGCCTAATTATTTTGAAGCATTTCTATTTTGGTGACCACGGCGGGATTTGAACCCGCACGCCCTTGCGAGCACCAGCCCCTCAAGCTGGCAAGTCTACCGTTTCTCCACGTGGCCTAAAATAAAAAAAGTCAAGCATTTTGTGCTCGACTTTTTGTGACCTGACTGGGGCTCGAACCCAGGACCCCATCATTAAAAGTGATGTGCTCTACCAACTGAGCTATCAAGTCATTATCATTTCTTCAATGCGGGTGCAAATATAAGACGTTATTATTTATTTTTCAAAGGTATTTTCCTTTAAATTTGTCTTTTTTTACTAATTGCTCTTAATGGCTTAATATATAAGGTTTTATTGATATGAAGAAAATAGTTTTATTGGGTTATATGGGTTCTGGAAAGTCAACTATTGCAAAAATACTCTCAAAAAAGATCCATTATGATTATAAAGATTTGGATCAAGTTATCGAAAAAGCGATGGGTCTAACTATAAATGAAATTTTTGAACAGAAAGGAGAAGTTTTTTTTAGAAAATTAGAGCATCAATTTTTGACTGAATTATTGGCTTCAAATGAAAATATGATTATTGGTCTTGGAGGAGGTACTCCTTGTTTTTCAAATAATAACGCTTTATTGCTAGCAGATCATATAAGCTCCATATATCTTAAGACTTCGATAGATAAATTGTTCAATAGGCTGCGACATAGCTTAAATAGACCTTTAGTTGCTAATAAAAGTGATGAAGAGTTAAAAGAGTTTATAGCGAAATCTCTTTTTGAAAGAAGCTATTATTACAATCAGGCAAATTATACTGTTGTCACAGATGATAAGGCGCCAGATCTAATAGCTAATGAAATTAAATCACTCCTAATCTAGATAGGCATAACTAGCATCTTTTTCCAAAACCACCTGAACGTGTTCTTGAAGTGAAGTGCTTAAAGAGATGCCTTTAAAATCGGCTTTTACAGGGTATTTTTTATGGTTTCTGTCAACCAGAACCGCTGTTTTGAATTTTTTAAGTGGTACTTCTAGAAAGTGTTTGACTCCATACACTAGGGTAGTGCCTGAGTTTAAAACATCATCAACAAGTATGAGTCCTTTGTTTTCGTACTCTTCTTTTGGAATTGAAGTACGGATATTGGAATTAGGATTTAATTTATCAATATAAACTTCACATAAGATCAATTTTATGTCGGAGATTTTTTTCAATTCCTGAGCTATCTTTTCAGCAAATATGTAACCGTTTTTTGAAATTCCTGCAACAACGATTTCTTTCTCATCTACAAAAGTTTCATAGATTTGATAAGCTATTCTTTTGATTTTATGTTCAATTTCCAGATTATTCAAGATGATGTTAAGAGCCATAATTTGTTGTTTTTTGTCTAAAATCTTACTTTTTTTTTATTCTTGGGTGTCATTTCCGAAATCATCCAAGTCTCTTCTGTCTTTTTTGGTAGGTCGGCCATCACCAGTTTTTCGATAGTGTTCTTTGGCAAGTTTCAATAATTCTAAATGCTGATAAACTTCTGCTGGCGTTTCATTTTTTCGATACATATCGACTAATTTTGCTCCAAGACGACTTTCTGGAATGTCTAAAACGGTTATTATTTGGGTAATTTGATCTTTCCTAAAGGTAATAGTATCACTTGGAAACACTTCTTTTGAAGGTTTAGCTATCAGGCCATTCACAGTGATGTGGTTCTTTTTACAGGCTTCCGTAACCATATTTCGGGTTTTGTAATACCGCACACACCACAAAAATTTATCAACTCTCATATTTTTCTAAAATCGGCGTTAAATTGTTCACAAAAATAAATCAAAATTGTATCTTGCGCACTTAAAAAATTTTCTACAATGAACAAATTTAAGTTTTATTTTGTTGTAATTTCTGTCTCTGTTGTTTTATTTTCATGTAGCAAAGCCGATGCGGTTGTGGTTACTCCTATAAGAGATTATGCAACTCAGTATAGTACTGATAATGCTACTATTGAAGACTATCTAAAAACACATTATATAGAATCAGTTGTTGAAGCACCTGGTACAGCAGATGATCAAGATGTTGTATTAACTAAAATTCCTGATGGAAATACAAGTCTCGTTTCAATTTGGAACAGTCCATTATTATTCTCAAAAGAGGTTGCTCAGAACGATATTACCTATAAAGTATATTATTTAAAATTAAGAGATGGCGATGTTAATGGCGTTTCACCCACTCGTGTTGATGAGGTTTTTGCTGCTTATAGTGGATCATACCTCAGTTATACCACTACAACAACTGCAGGTGTCTCTGTGACTACTTTAGGAACTACTCCCTTTGAAACTGTGAAATTCCCTAACCAACGATTTGGTCTTGATGGTGTAATTACAGGTTGGGCCGAAATATTTCCTTTATTTAAAACAGGAACATTTACGGCTAGTTCAAGTCCTGACCCTGCAATATACGAAAACTTTGGTGCAGGAGTCATGTTTTTACCTTCTGGTTTAGGTTATTATAGCTCTGGTTCAGGAGCAATACCTGCCTACACTCCTTTGATTTTTAGTTTTAAACTTTTGGATGTGAAACGTATCGATCATGATGGAGACGGAATACTTTCAATGTATGAGGATATCAATAATGATGGTATTTTTACAAATGATGATACTGATGGAGACGGAGTTCCAAATTACCGAGATAGAGATGATGATGGAGATGGTGTTTTAACCTTAACTGAAATTAGAAAACCAGACGGATCTTATTATGCTTTTGATGCTATTCCGGATTGTAATGGAGATACTACGACTGCAAATCGTGTTAAAAGACATTTAGATAAAAATTGCCACTAAAAAGGTTTTATAAACCAAAAATCCCCTTACTTTAATTTGTAAGGGGATTTTTTATTTAAAGAAAGAGATAAATTCTTATTTTCTTTTAATAACTCTTTCTACGGCTTCAACAATCGCCTGATTGTTTAATTTATATTTTTCCATTAACTGTTCTGGAGTTCCGCTTTCGCCAAAACTATCCTGAACGGCAACGAACTCTTGAGGAGCTGGATTATTCAAAGCTAACACTCTTGAAACGCTTTCTCCAAGACCACCAAGTATATTGTGTTCTTCTGCAGTAACAACACATTTGGTTTTATCCAAAGATTTTAAAATAGCGGCTTCATCTAATGGTTTAATCGTATGAATATTGATTACTTCTGCCGAAATTCCTTTCGCCTCCAAAGCTTCAGCAGCCACAAGTGCTTCCCAAACCAAATGTCCGGTAGCAATTATAGTTACATCAGTTCCTTCGTTTAAAAGAATCGCTTTGCCTATGATGAAAGGTTCGTCAGCAGGCATGAAATTAGGTACAACAGGACGACCAAAACGCAAATAAGCTGGACCATGATGATCGGCTAATGCGATAGTTGCCGCTTTAGTTTGATTGTGATCACAAGTATTGATTACAGTCATTCCGGGTAACATTTTCATTAATCCAATGTCTTCTAATATTTGGTGAGTTGCACCATCTTCACCTAAAGTTAATCCTGCGTGAGAAGCACAAATTTTCACGTTTTTCTCAGAATAGGCAACAGATTGACGAATTTGGTCGTAAACTCTTCCAGTAGAAAAGTTAGCGAAAGTTCCTGTGAAAGGAATTTTTCCACCAATAGTTAATCCAGCTGCAATTCCGATCATGTTGGCTTCTGCAATTCCAATTTGGAAAAAACGCTCTGGATGATTTTTCTTGAAATCGTCAAATTTTAACGAACCAATTAAATCAGCACAAAGTGCCACTACGTTTTCATTTTTTTGACCTAATTCAGTCATTCCAATTCCAAAACCGGAACGAGTATCTTTACTTCCTGTATTTATATATTTTTTCATTTTTCTTAATTCATGATTATTTAGTAGTCGCTTTCGGCTTCAGTATAATTTTGAGCTAGAGCATTTTCTAACTGTGCATCATTTGGCGCTTTTCCGTGCCATGCATGACTGTACATCATATAATCAACACCGTTGCCCATTTCTGTATGTAATAAAACACAAACTGGTTTTCCTTTTCCGGTTTTAGATTTTGCTTCGTTCATTCCGGCGATAATAGCTTCGATGTTGTTTCCTTCTTTGATATCGATAACATCCCAATCAAAAGCTTCGAATTTAGCACGAATGCTTCCCATGTATAAAACTTCGTCAGTTGTTCCGTCAATTTGTTTTCCGTTTAAATCTACAGTTGCAATTAAGTTATCTACCTTTTTTGCTGAGGCATACATGATTGCTTCCCAATTTTGGCCTTCTTGTAATTCACCATCACCATGAAGGGTAAAAACTAAATTCGTATCCTTATTTAATTTTTTGGCTTGAGCTGCACCAATGGCAACAGACAATCCTTGACCTAAAGACCCAGAAGCAATACGTACACCTGGCAATCCATCGTGTGTGGTTGGATGTCCTTGTAATCTTGAATTGATTAGACGAAAAGTAGCTAATTCCGATACTGGAAAATAACCACTTCTTGCTAGAACGCTATAAAAAACTGGTGATATATGACCGTTTGATAAGAAGAAAAGATCCTCTCCAGCTCCGTTCATGTCAAATCCTTCTTTTCTATCCATTATATTTTGGTATAATGTTACTAAGAATTCGGTGCAACCAAGTGAACCTCCTGGATGCCCTGAATTAACAGCATGTACCATACGAAGAATGTCTCTTCTGACTTGGATAGTTAAATCGTTTAATTGTTGTGTGTTAGGCTTCATTTTATGTGTAAAAGTTAAACTGTTGCAAAAGTAATTTTTATTTAGACTTAAGTCCAACTATTTTTTGAATAGTTATTAAGTTTTTGAATATAATTATCAAGAATAGTTAGAAATGGTTTGTAAAATTAGAAATTATTTAAAACAGGAAGGTTTAAAATAGAGATTTTAAATACATAAAATTAAAAAAGCCTGCTAAAAGCAGGCTTTAATTGAAAATATAAATAATCATCGGTTCATAAATTTAATAGCTATTTAATATTTGCTGCCGGTTTGTTGATTGAATTTAATGCAATTCCGGTTAACTGTGCATCTGTTTTTTTCTCTTCATCTAGAGTTAAAGCCAGTAAATTTGCTGCCTTATCTTCTCCCAACGTTTTTGCAAAGGCATGTAACGTACCATAGGATGCAATTTCATAGTGTTTCACTTTTTGTCCTGCTGCGATAATTCCAGCATCTCGAACTGCTCCACTTTTAGTTTCATCCATTATGGCGTTACTTTCTTTTAGCAATCCTTCAATAGAATTATTTTTTTTAGCAGTTGGTTCTATGCCAATTGTTTTAAAAATTTTCTCTAATCGGGAAACCTGTTCCTCGGTTTCGTTTAGATGATTTTTTAAAGCATTTGCCAATTCAGGTGTTGAAGCACTTTTAGCCATTTTAGGCAATGTTTTTGTCAATACTTTTTCTGCCCAATAGATATCTCTTAATCCATCTTCAAATAGGCCTCTTAAATTTTCTGTTGTTTTAGCCTCGGGCGTTGCTTGTTTTTTTTCTTTCGTTTCCATATTGTTATTTTTAAATTATTAATTAATCCAAAAAGAGATAAATCAATCTATCGAATCACTTCTTTTTATTTTAGATTTATTATTTATAAAAATAATAAAAATGAAGTTAACTTATTGTTAATTAGGTTTATATAAAATAAAATAAAAAATTTAAATACTTAAAGCTGTTATCTTTGTTCGGTTTTTTTAATTTTTGTAAAGTAGGGATCTTTTACTATTGCCGTTAATTCTTACTGATTCGTGCTCTTTATTATTGATTAAATTTTCAAATTTCAACAGTTTTATAATAACACTTTCTGTCCAGTCATTATTTAGAATAAAATTTGTTAAGATAGATTCCGTTTTGTTTAATCTACAGATAATAAAACTCTTTTTTTAAACAAAAATCAGCGTATGTTTTAATTAAAATAGATCCACACATTTTTAATTTTTTAGGTTAAAATTTAGGATAATAAATTTTAACTATCAACAGTTTTTTTAGAGTTAAAGAAATTTAAATAAGATTTTTTTTATTTTTTCATGGAATAATAGAGATTTAATTTGAATAATAATATTTTATGTAATTATAATCCTGCCTAAATCATAAACATTAATAAATTAAATTCTAATTCTTAAAACGGATATTCTAAATAAATTATCTTTGCGCACTGAAAAATGCATTATGAAGTTTGATTTATTAAAGAAAGACCCCTTATCAAAAGCCAGAGCCGGAAGTATTACTACGGATCACGGTGTGATTGAAACTCCTATTTTTATGCCTGTTGGTACAGTAGCTTCTGTAAAAGGGGTTCATCAAAGGGAACTTAAAGAAGAAATAAACCCAGATATTATTTTAGGAAATACCTATCATTTGTATTTGCGTCCACAAACTCAAATTTTGGAAAAAGCGGGAGGTTTGCACAAATTCATGAATTGGGATCGAAATATTTTGACTGATTCTGGTGGATATCAAGTGTATTCGCTTTCAGCCAATAGAAAAATTAAGGAGGAAGGAGTAAAGTTTAAATCACATATTGATGGTTCTTATCATTTTTTTACACCTGAAAATGTGATGGAAATTCAACGAACTATTGGTGCTGATATTATCATGGCTTTTGATGAATGCACGCCCTATCCTTGCGATTATCGCTATGCACAAAAATCGATGAAAATGACTCACCGATGGTTAGATCGTTGCATCAGCCATTTGGATAAAGTGCCAACAAAATATGGCTACGACCAAACATTTTTTCCTATAGTTCAAGGTAGTACGTATAAAGATTTAAGAATGCAGTCGGCAGAATATATTGCCAATTCAGGACAAGAGGGTAATGCCATTGGTGGATTATCCGTTGGAGAGCCAGCTGAAGAAATGTACGCAATGACCGAAATTGTATGCGATATTTTACCTGAAGACAAACCACGTTACTTAATGGGCGTTGGAACTCCAATAAATATTTTAGAAAATATTGCCCTTGGAGTCGACATGTTTGACTGCGTAATGCCTACTCGAAATGCCCGAAATGGGATGTTATTTACGGCTCATGGAACGATAAATATTAAGAACAAAAAGTGGGAAGATGACTTTTCTCCTTTGGACGAAATGGGAATTACTTTTGTAGATACTGAGTATACTAAGGCCTATTTGCGTCATCTTTTTGCTGCTAATGAATATTTGGGAAAACAAATTGCTACAATACACAATCTTGGTTTTTATATGTGGTTGGTTCGCGAGGCGAGAAGTCATATATTAGCCGGTGATTTCAGACTTTGGAAAGAAATGATGGTCAAACAAATGGATAAGAGATTATAAACTAGTGATTTTTTTTTTTTAATACAAAACCAAATTAAAATAATTCGCAAAGCAAATGTTGTTAACAATAATAGATAAATACATCCTTAAAAGATATTTAGCCACTTTTGCAGTGATGTTATTGTTGTTTATTCCTATTGGAATCGTAATTGATGTATCAGAGAAAATCAATAAATTAATAGAAAACAAGGTTCCATTTCTTCAAATCGCATTGTATTATCTTAATTTCACAATCTACTTTGCCAATTTGCTTTTTCCTATTTTCTTGTTTTTATCGGTGATTTGGTTTACGTCTAAACTCGCTAACAATACCGAAGTTATTGCGATTTTAAGTTCGGGTATCTCCTTTAGTCGGTTTTTAAGACCTTTTTTAATCGGAGCTACAATTGTTTCTGTTTTTGCTTTATTGATGGGATTTTTTATTGTTCCTAAAGCAAGTGAAGGCTTTAATAATTTTAGGTATACCTATTTATTAGGAAACGGAAACGTAAGTGCCCGCCAGAGTTCTGACGTTTTTCGACAAATTAGTGCTGATGAATTTATGTATGTTAGTAATTTCAATACGATTTCAAAAACTGCTTTTAATTTTTCATTTGAGAAGTTTAAGGGGGAACAGTTGAACTATAAAATTATGGCAGACCGAATAAAATGGAATCCTAAGGATAGTACCTATACTCTCTTCGGTTATACCAAAAGAACGGTTGGTGAATTAGGCGATAAAATAGAATCGAAGGATCAAAAAATTCTTAAATTCCCTTTTGAATTAGATGATTTAACACCAGTTGTTTATATAGCAGAAACATTATCCTTGGGAGATTTAACACAGTTTATTGATAAAGAACGCAGTCGAGGATCTTCGAATATTAATGTTTATTTGGTTGTTTTATATAAGAAATACAGCATACCAATTTCAGCTTTTATTTTAACGATTATAGCCGTTGCTGTTTCGGCTATGAAACGTCGCGGGGGAATGGGAATGAATCTGGCAATTGGAATTCTTTTAGCTTTTAGTTTTGTTTTTTTTGATAAAATATTTGGCGTAATGGCTGAGAAATCGAGTTTTTCACCTTTTATTGCAGTTTGGATACCTAATTTTATTTTCGGAATTCTAGCCATTTATCTCCTTCGAAATGCCAAAAGATAACTTACATTCCTATTTACAACTTCACTTTATTGTTTTTATTTGGGGTTTTACAGCAGTTTTAGGCGCCTTAATTTCCTTAGATGCTTTGCCTTTAGTCTGGTATCGAATGGGACTCGCTGCAGTTTTTATCTTCCTCTATATTTGGTATAAGAAAATTCCTTACAAAGTTTCTACAAAGACTTTGATTGAATTTCTTTTAGCAGGATTGGTAATTGCTTTGCATTGGCTCACCTTTTTCAAAGCCATAAAAGTGTCCAATGTTTCAGTCACTTTGGCCTGCTTATCTACAGGTGCTTTTTTTACTTCATTTTTAGAACCTTTAATTCGTGGAAAAAAGATTGTTTGGTATGAGGTTTTCTTCGGATTAATCGTGATATTTGGTTTAGGAATCATCTTCAAAGTAGAAGGAAATTATATTGAAGGAATATTGTTAGCGTTGAGTTCCGCTTTTCTTTCCGCCCTTTTTTCGGTTATTAATAGTAAATTTGCCAAAGAATATAATCCATCAATAATCTCGTTTTATGAAATTCTGGGAGGTGTTTTGTTCTTGTCGGTCTACCTTCTATTAAGCGGAAGTTTCGATGCTTCCTTTTTTAGAATTTCTTTTTCTGATTGGATGTACTTAGCAATTCTAAGTTCGTTTTGTACCGCTTATGCCTTTATTGCTTCTGTAAAGGTGATGAAATTTTTGAGTCCGTATACGGTTATGCTTACCATTAATTTAGAACCTATTTATGGAATTATTCTTGCGGTATTAGTGTTTGAAGAAAAAGAAAAAATGAGTTCGGGTTTTTATGTAGGCGCCTTAATTATACTATCTACAGTAATTTTGAATGGAGTTGTGAAGCATTTCAAAAAATAATAAGGATACATCATTTCTGATTTTAATTAATTAAAAGTACTTCTCGTATTGTAAAGCACTCAATTTGGTATTGTTTTGAACTTAATAGAAAATATTTCTTCCGTTCCAACTATTAAATTTTATCTTTGCTCTCCAAACTTAAATTTAAACGCATCAACCTTATGGAATATTTAGATTTTGAGCTTCCTATAAAAGAACTGGAAGACCAGTTAGACAAATGTCAGGTAATAGGTCAGGAATCAAATGTAGACGTGTCTACTACTTGCAAACAAATTGAGAAAAAGCTAGAAGAAACCAAGCGAAAAATATATAAAAACCTCACGGCCTGGCAGAGGGTTCAATTATCACGTCATCCGAGTCGACCTTATACTATGGATCATGTTCGTGCCTTATGTGGCGAAACTTTTTTGGAATTATTTGGAGACCGAAATTTCAAAGATGACAAAGCGATGATTGGTGGTTTAGGAAAAATTGATGGTCAGTCTTTTATGATTGTTGGCCAGCAAAAGGGGTTCAATACTAAAACAAGACAGTTTCGTAATTTCGGAATGGCCAATCCTGAAGGATATAGAAAAGCTTTGCGATTGATGAAAATGGCAGAAAAATTTGGGATACCGGTCCTGACTTTAATTGATACTCCAGGAGCCTATCCTGGTTTAGAAGCCGAGGAACGGGGACAAGGAGAAGCCATTGCCAGAAATATTTTTGAAATGATTCGTTTAAAAGTACCTATAATTACTGTTATTGTTGGTGAAGGTGCTTCTGGGGGTGCTTTAGGAATTGGTGTTGGAGATCGAGTATTAATGATGGAAAACACTTGGTATTCTGTTATTTCTCCCGAATCATGTTCGTCTATTTTATGGAAAAGCTGGGAGTACAAAGAGCAGGCAGCTGATGCTTTGAAACTAACATCAGCCGATATGAAGAAACAAAAATTAGTCGATGATATTATTCCGGAACCACTTGGTGGAGCTCATTACGATAGAGCTACTGCTTTTACTACTGTTCAGCAATATATTACTAAAGCGTTTATAGAATTAAAAGATTTATCAACAGAGCAATTAGTAGCTCAAAGGATGGATAAGTACAGTAAAATGGGAGAATTTAGAGAATAAACCCCTAATTAAGTCTACTAATCCGAAGCCCCACCGCTTCGGATTTTTTTTGGGTTATCAACAAAATTATTTTAGTTATAAACAATTATTAATAACAAGTCCTTAGTAAACTTTTTTATTTTTTTGTTACTTTCGCTACATGGAAAATTTCAGAAGTCTTAGTCCTACAAGAGTAGACAAAACCACTATTATTAATCTAGAAAAAGGAAAATTACCCCCTCAGGTATTGGATTTAGAGGAGGCAGTTCTTGGTGCTATGATGATTGATAAAAAAGGGGTGGATGAGGTGATTGATATTCTCCAGCCAGATGCTTTTTATAAAGACGCTCACAAGCATATTTTTGAAGCTATCGTGCAGTTATTTACAGATACACAACCGATTGATTTGTTGACTGTTTCTGCTCAATTAAAAAAGAATGCCAAATTAGATTTAGCAGGTGGTGATTTTTACCTAATACAACTTACGCAAAAGATTTCTTCTTCGGCCCACATTGAATTTCACTCTCGGATCATCTTACAAAAATACATACAGCGCAGTTTAATTCGCATTTCATCAGAGATTATTGAAGAGTCATATGATGAGACTACCGATGTTTTTGATTTGTTAGACAAAGCGGAATCTAAATTATACGAAGTCACTCAAGGAAATATCAAACGAAGTTCCGAAACTGCACAAAGTTTGGTAATCCAAGCTAAGAAAAGAATTGAAGAGATTGCCGGAAAAGAAGGACTTAGCGGAATCGCAACTGGTTTTGATAAATTAGATAAGATTACTTCCGGTTGGCAACCAAGTGATTTAATTATTATTGCCGCTAGACCTGGTATGGGAAAAACGGCTTTCGTATTGTCGATGGCTCGAAATATAGCTATTGACTTTGGACATCCCGTTGCATTATTCTCCTTGGAGATGTCTTCTGTTCAGTTGATCACTCGTTTAATTTCTTCTGAAACGGGTCTTTCTTCCGAAAAATTAAGAACGGGTAAATTAGAAAAGCACGAATGGGAACAATTGAGTATTAAAGTAAAAAACTTAGAGAAAGCGCCACTTTTTATTGATGATTCTCCCTCTCTTTCCATTTTTGATTTAAGAGCAAAAGCGAGACGTTTGGCTTCCCAACACGGAATAAAATTGATTATTGTAGATTATTTGCAACTGATGACAGCCGGTGGAAACGGAAAAGGAGGAGGTAATCGAGAGCAGGAAATTTCTACGATATCCCGAAATTTAAAGGCTTTGGCGAAGGAATTAGGAGTTCCGGTAATTGCATTATCACAGTTGTCGCGTGCTGTTGAAACCCGAGGAGCTAGCAAAAGGCCTTTGCTTTCCGATCTAAGGGAATCGGGAGCGATTGAGCAGGATGCCGATATTGTTTCCTTTATTTATCGACCTGAATATTATAAAATTGATGAATGGGATGATGACGAGCAATCACCAACACAAGGTCAGGCAGAATTTATTATTGCCAAGCACCGAAATGGTAGTTTAGAAAGTATTCGTCTGAAATTTATTGGTAATCTTGGGAAATTTGATAATTTGGAAGATTATAATAGTAGCTATGATGATTTGCCTTCTAAAATGAATATGAATCATGAGGATAATCCTTTTCAAACTAAAAACCTTCCTTCTGCCAACGAGGCTTTTGGAAGTAATTTAAATAATTTCGATGATGACAGCGACGTTCCTTTTTAGCGAAATTATGTTTTTTTTATAGAATTGAATTCAATTTTTCAATTGTGCCTATCTCTATGATAGGCTGCGTATTTCAATTTATATCTTTATCTTTGATTTATAAATTTATAAAAATGTCTTTTAAATACAGCTTTTATTTTTTTCTTCTCTTAATTTCGTTCTCAGTAAAGGCTTCTTATATTTTGTTGCCTATGGATGAAGCCAGTCAAAAAAACCATCTTAAAGCATACGGAATTACCTATTGGTGTTTGAGCAAGCAATTTAAAGCAAGTTGGTTGCTTAATTATCGCGGGGGTTCTTTTTTATTACCCGATACTCCCGAAATAAGAAAGGAATGTCAAATTCGAGGTGTGAGTTTTGAGTTGCTTTCCGATGCAGTAACAAACACCATTTTGAGTGAAATTTCCAGTCCTTCTCAAAATATGGAAACGGTTACATTAGAAAAAGCACCTAAAATAGCGGTTTATACTCCTAAGGGAAAAAAGCCATGGGACGATGCGGTTACGCTAGTTTTGACTTATGCAGAAATTCCTTTCACACCAATTTATGACGAGGAAGTTTTAACAGATCAATTGGTATTATTCGATTGGTTGCACTTGCATCATGAAGATTTTACGGGTCAATATGGAAAGTTTTATGGAGCTTATAGAACGGCACCTTGGTATATAGATCAAAAAAAAGAGGCTGAGGCATTGGCTTCTAAATTGGGTTTTGCTAAAGTTTCAGAAGAGAAATTGGCTGTAGCCAAAAAGATTCGGGATTTTGTAATTGGAGGAGGTTTTATGTTTGCAATGTGTTCAGCGACGGATAGTTTTGATATCGCTTTAGCTGCCGAAGGTATAGATGTTTGTGAAGCAATGTTTGATGGTGATCCCAGTGAGGCGAATTATCAATCTAAACTAGATTATTCTAAGACTTTCGCTTTTAAAGATTTCGTATTGGAAAGACAGCCGGATAAATATGAGTTTTCAAATATTGATATGACCGAAAAAAGACAAATCCAAATGGAAAAAGATTATTTTACACTCATGGATTTCTCCGCCAAATGGGATCAGATTCCGACTATGTTGTGTCAGAATCACACTCAATTAATAAAAGGATTTATGGGTCAAACTACTTCTTTTGAAAGAGTATTAGTGAAATCAAATGTTTTAGTTTTGGGTGAAAATCAGCAGAATAATGAAGCACGCTACATTCACGGTCAAAAAGGAAAAGGAATGTTTACTTTTTTCGGAGGACATGATCCCGAAGATTTTCAACATCGGGTAGGAGACGCTCCAACAGTTTTGGATTTACATCCTAATTCTCCAGGATTCCGTTTGATTCTAAATAACGTTTTATTTCCTGCCGCCAAAAAGAAAAAACAAAAGACTTAAAAAAACAAAAAGCCAATCAGTACGATTGGCTTTTTTTATCGCGTGATTTTAAAAATTATACAAAACCCTGTTCATTTTCTTTATCCAAATATTCCTGAACTATGTCAATTGCATTGGTAACGACATCACTTAAAGCGGTGATGAAACTTCCTTCTTCGGCACTATTAATAGCATGCTTGATTGCTTCAGTTTCTTTTGGAATAATTTCATAAGTTAAATTTCGTCCAGTACTGGTAATTCCTTCTAAGATTAATTCAATGATTTCCTCTTCCGTTCTTCCGCGTAAATATTTCTCCTGGCGTATAATGATATGGTCAAACATTCGGGCAGCAATAGTTGCACATTCTCGAATGTCTTCATCTCTACGATCACCAACACCAGCAATGATTCCGATTTTTTTGGTAGCATCAACACTATCTAAATAATCTTCAATTCCGCGATAACCTGCTGGGTTGTGAGCAAAATCAATTAAAACTTTGAATTTTTTAAACTCAAAAATATTCATTCTACCTGGTGTTTGTGCTGCACTAGGAATGAAGGTTTGTAGGGACATGCTGATATCTTCTGTTTTGAAGCCCCATAAATAACTGGCTAGAGTAGCAGCAAGTACATTTGAAATCATAAATTTGGCCTTTCCGCCTAGAGTTAAAGGAACATGAGTAGCGCGTTCTATACGAATTTTCCACTCTCCTTTTTTTACAGTAATAAATCCATTTTCATAAACAGCAACGATTCTGCCCTCTTTACACATTTTTTGAATCAGTGGATTTTCTTCATCCATACTGAAATAGGCAACATTGCAAGTTAAATCTGCTGCAATTTTTACACTGTACTCATCATCAGCATTTAAAATAGCCCAACCGTCCTTTTTGACACTTCGAGCTACGGTACTTTTAACCTTAGCCAAATCGTCAAGAGTATGAATGTCACTAAGACCTAAATGGTCTTCCTGGATATTAGTAATCACAGCGATGTCACATCGGCTGAAGCCCAAACCAGCCCGAAGGATTCCACCTCGAGCCGTTTCCAAAACTGCAAATTCTACCGTAGGATCTCTAAGAATATATTCAGCGGAAACAGGTCCCGTTGTATCTCCTTTTTCCATCATGTGGTTTTGAATGTAGATTCCGTCCGATGTAGTGAAGCCCACTTTATACCCATTATTTTTTACGATATGCGCAATTAATCGGGTTGTAGTTGTTTTTCCATTGGTACCCGTTACAGCAATAATTGGTATACGACTTGGTTTTCCTGGTGGGTATAACATTTCAATAACAGGTGCGGCAACGTTTCTTGGCAAACCCTCTGAAGGTGCCAAATGCATTCGGAAACCTGGAGCGGCATTGACTTCGAGAATTACACCTCCATTCTCTTTAAGTGGCTGGGTTAAGTTTTCGGCCATAATATCTACTCCGCATATGTCCAAACCAATTATTCTAGAAATTCTCTCCGCTAAGAAAATATTTTCAGGATGCATCATATCGGTAACGTCAACCGAAGTACCCCCTGTACTTAAATTAGCTGTTGATTTCAAATAAACGGTTTCGCCATTTCTTGGAATGGTTTCCAAAGTATATTCTAATCGGTCTAGTAGATCTAGGGTGTCCCTGTCAATGTCTATTTTAGTCAGTACATTTTCATGACCAAAACCTCTTCTCGGATCTGAATTTACAAGATCTAATAATTCTTGAATTGTATCTTTTCCATTTCCAACTACATTGGCAGGTACTCTTTTGGCAGCAGCAACTAATTTGTTGTCGATCACTAAAATCCTAAAATCAAAACCAGTGATAAATTTTTCTACGATGACGCGTTTGCTGTATTCTTTGGCAAATATTAAACCGGATTGAGCATCTTCCCAATTGGTTACATTAATAGAAGCTCCTTTTCCGTGGTTTCCATCTAATGGTTTTATTACTATTGGATAACCTATATTCCGAATAGTAGCTTCTAATTCTTCGTTATCAGAACAGATGCTCCCACTAGCCACGGGAATTGATGATTGGTCGAGCATGCGTTTGGTCTGTTCTTTATTACCTGCGATATTCACTGCAATGTTACTGGTTTTACAAGTCATTGTAGCCTGAAAACGCATTTGGTTAATTCCGTAACCAAGCTGAACTAGTGAATTAGTTCCCAGACGAATCCAAGGAATATCTCGTGCTACGGCTTCTTCAACGATACTTCCCGTACTTGGTCCTAGGCGTACTTTTTCTCTGATTTCTCTCATGTTTTGGAGATCAGATTCTAAGTCATATTCAGCTCCTGTGATTAAGGATTGGGCAATTGCTACTGCACTTTCTGCAGCAAAAAGGCCAACGTTTTCTTCTGTATAACTAAAAACCACATTGTAAACACCAGGTGTTTTAGTTTCCCTTGTTCTTCCAAAACCAGTATCCATACCAGATAGCGTTTGGATTTCAAGTGCAATATGTTCTATAATATGTCCCATCCATGTTCCTCGCTCGAGCCGAGAAAAGAAACCACCGCGGACTCCTTCCGAA
>Ga0114958_10000155_pt1 | contig 56859 bp, 39 predicted proteins | sample C_130208_EF_Meta_FD_89577 | JGI IMG/M metagenome (GOLD analysis project Ga0114958, IMG submission 89577) | Freshwater microbial communities from Lake Croche, Canada to study carbon cycling - C_130208_EF_MetaG | ecosystem: Environmental > Aquatic > Freshwater > Lake | place: Lake Croche, Canada... | reverse complement strand
GTTTGTTTTACTTCACTTGGATCATGATATGCTTGGCCACCAGTCTCTTCGGCACGATTGGCACTTAACTTACTTAAATCTGTTTTTTGTTGACGACCTTCTTTTAAATCTTCTTCAATTGGTAAATGAGCATAACACAAGAATTGAACTAGTTTATGATTTATTTCTAAATCCATTCGTCTAAACAATTCAAAGGCTTCCATTTTGTAAATCACCAATGGATCCTTTTGTTCATAGGTAGCTGTTTGAACCGATTGCTTTAAATCGTCCATTGCACGAAGATGTTCTTTCCATGCGTCATCTATAAAACTTAAGGAAATTGATTTTTCTGCTTGTGCCACTAAGGTGGCTCCATTGGTACTTAAGTTTTTGTCCAGGTTTACCAAGACGTTGTGCACCACTTTACCATCTCCCACAGGCACAATTACGTTTTCAATATGCCTGCCTTGATCTTTTCTAATGTTTTTGAAAACAGGTATACTCTGTTGCATCATTTCACCACGTTTGTATTCATAGTGCGCAATGGCTTCTTGGTAAACCATTTCTACTAATTGGTTTTCATTTGTAGACTTAAATTGTTCTGCAGTAGCCTTTGTATCAAAACCAACATGAACAATTAAAGCTAATTTAAAGGCTTCATAATCACCAATGTTTTTATTAGACAAAACCAACCCTTCTACTACTTGATAGAAAGCATTGTCTAAATCCAATGCCAATCTTTCTCCAAACAAAGCATGACTTCTTTTCTTATAAATTACAGTCCTTTGTTTGTTCATTACATCATCATATTCTAACAAACGTTTTCTGATTCCAAAATTATTTTCTTCCACTTTTTTCTGTGCACGCTCGATTGATTTAGTGATCATATTATGTTGAATCACTTCTCCTTCTTTATAACCTGCAAAGTCCATCACTTTTGCAATACGCTCACTACCAAACATGCGCATTAAATCATCTTCTAGGGAAATAAAAAATTGTGAAGATCCAGGGTCACCTTGTCTTCCAGCACGACCACGTAACTGTCTGTCTACCCGACGAGATTCATGACGCTCCGTACCTAATATCGCTAAACCACCTGCCGCTTTTACTTCAGGACTTAATTTAATATCGGTACCACGACCTGCCATATTGGTAGCAATGGTCACAGCCCCTGTTAAGCCCGCTTCCGCAACCACTTGTGCTTCACGCGCATGTTGTTTTGCATTTAATACATTGTGTGGAATATTTTGTTGACGCAACATTCTACTTAACAATTCACTTACCTCTACCGAAGTAGTACCGCATAAAACAGGTCGGCCTTGATCTCTTAATGTAACAATAGCTTCAATCACCGCCCCTAATTTTTCTCTTTTTGTTTTGTACACTAAGTCTTGCTCGTCGGTTCTAATGGCAGGAATATTAGTTGGTATAGAAACAACGTCTAATTTATAAATGCTCCAAAATTCTGCAGCTTCTGTTTCAGCCGTACCTGTCATCCCTGCTAACTTATGGTACATTCTAAAAAAGTTTTGCAAAGTAATGGTCGCATAAGTTTGAGTAGCCGCTTCTATTTTTACATTTTCTTTTGCTTCAATAGCTTGATGCAAGCCGTCGGAGTAACGACGACCTTCCATAATACGCCCAGTTTGCTCATCAACAATTTTTACTTGACCATCAATTACCAAATACTCCACATCATTATCAAATAATGTATAGGCTTTTAACAATTGATTTACCGTATGAATACGATCCGCCTTAATACTGTATTCAGTAATGATGGTTTCTTTTTGTTGCAGCTTTTGTTCAGCATTCAAATTTACATTTACATCAATGGCATTTAAAGCCACACTTATATCAGGCAACAAAAAGAAATTGGGGTCTTCTCCTTGTTTTGTAATTAAGTGTAATCCTTTATCAGTCAATTCAACAGAATTATTTTTTTCATCAATATGGAAATATAATTCAGCATCTACATGATGCATTTCTCTTTGCTGATCTGCTAAATAAAAATTCTCAGCTTTTTGCAATTTGACTCTTATGCCTGGTTCACTTAAATATTTAATAATGGCGCTATTTTTAGGCAAGCCTCTAAAGGCGCTGTATAATGCCTTACCACCCTCTTTGGGATCATCATTGCCTTCGCTAATTTTCTTTTTTGCTTCAATCAAAAACTGATTCACTGTTTTCTTTTGCATCTCCACCAATTTTTCAATTCTTGGTTTCAATTCAAAAAATTGTTGTTCACCGGTTTGATGTCCTATTGGACCAGAAATAATTAATGGTGTACGCGCGTCGTCTATTAAAACACTATCTACCTCATCCACCATCGCAAAATGATGTTTTCGTTGTACCATCTCTTCGGGGGTGTGCACCATATTGTCCCTTAAATAGTCAAAACCAAATTCATTATTAGTGCCATAGGTAATGCCAGCAAGGTAGGCATTACGACGCTCTTCCGAATTGGGTTGATGCTTATCTATACAATCTACAGTAATACCTAACCATTCAAATATAGTTCCATTCCATTCACTATCTCTTTTTGCCAAATAGTCATTCACCGTTACAATATGAACGCCCTCTCCACACAATGCATTTAAATATGCAGGTAAAGTGGATACCAAAGTTTTACCCTCTCCAGTAGACATCTCTGCAATCTTTCCTTGATGAAGTACGATACCACCCAACAACTGAACATCATAATGCACCATATTCCAAGTGATTGGTGCACCTGCTGCTTTCCAAGTAGTTTGAAAAATAGATTGGTCCCCTTTAATTTGGATGTATTCTTTATTTACTGATAATTCACGGTCTAATAAGGTAGCTGTTGATACTAATTCCTCTTCCTCAGTAAACCTTCGAGCTGTTTCTTTTACCACGGCAAAGGCTTCCGGCAAAATGTCAAACAAAATTTTCTCAATGGCTTTATCTCTTTGTTTTTTTAAGGAATCAATGAGTTCATAAATGGCATCTCTACCAAAAAAATCGTTCAAAGGAAGTGCCTCTGCTTTAACTTGTTCCTCTATAATTAATTGGTCCTTTTCAGCCAAAAAAGCTTTAATTCTATCCTTAAACTCCGCTGTTTTTGCTCTTAGTTCGTCATTAGTGAGCGCTTTATACCCTTCAAAATGTCTATTAATGATAGGCACCAGATATTCAATTTTTTTGACATCTTTCTCGCTTTTTGAACCTCCAAAAAGTTTACTTATAATTTGCAACATGTTAATGCTTGATAATTGTGTTAAAACTAATACTCAATAGGCGTGCCAAAGTTAAGTAATTGGCGTGAGTTTGAAAGTTTTTAAGGGTGCTCCAATATAAAAAATAACATGATTCGTCTTAAAATTGAAAAATGGACGAAAAAATGATACCTTTGTTCGCCTTTGAAACCGAAAATAATCGAAGAGGCATACACCTCAACATTAGAAACTTAAAAATGCTATGGCAGGTCAATTAAACGAAGTAAGAAATAGGATTAAGAGTACACAAAGTACACAACAGCTCACTAAAGCAATGAAAATGGTTAGTGCTGCAAAGTTACGCCGAGCTCAAGATGCAATTACACAAATGAGGCCTTATTCCCGAAAGCTTCAGGACATGCTTAGTAATATTATTGGTAGTTTAGATGGCGATATGAATTTAGTCTTAGCAGAAACTAGACCGGTAAACAATGTGTTGTTAATTGTAATTACATCAGATAGAGGATTGTGTGGTGGTTATAATGCCAATTTGGTAAAACTAGCTAAGACAACTGTCGCTGAAAAATACGCGAATAAAAATATTACCATTTGGAACATTGGTAAAAAAGGATTTGAAAGTTTATCTAAATCTGGTTATAAAACTAATGCCGAGTTCAAGGATATATTTTTGAACTTAAAGTTTGAAAATGTTCAAGCCGCAGCAAAAGCTGCCATGAACTCATTTGCAAATAAAGATTTTGACGCCATTGATGTGATTTACAGCGAATTTAAAAATGCAGCTACTCAATTGCCTACAGCTGAACCATTTTTGCCCATCCCTAAAATAGCCAAGAAGGGAAATCAGAAAAAAACTGATTTTATTTATGAGCCGCAGAAAGAAGTATTGGTAGCCGAGTTGATGCCAAAAATATTAAACACCCAATTATTCAAAGCAGTGCTCGATGCGAATGCAAGTGAGCATGGTGCCAGAATGACTGCAATGGACAAAGCAAGCGAAAATGCAAACGAATTATTAAAATCATTGAAATTATCATACAACCGTGCTCGTCAAGCGGCTATCACCACCGAACTAACAGAAATAGTAAGTGGTGCTGCAGCGTTAAACGGTTAAGCTCAAAACTTTATGGAAATTAGCCAAATTATTCCGCATATAGAAGCACTTATATTTGCAAGTGAAAAATCATTGAATGCAAATGATATTACTGAATTAATCAATAATGTTTTTGGATTCTTGGAAGAACGAATTAGTTTGGATCAAGTAGAAAGTGCATTAACAGGAATTCAAGAAAAATACATTACTGAATTTTATCCTTTTGAATTAAAGCAAAGTGGAGGTGGTTGGCAGTTTCTAACCAAGCCTGATTTTCACAAAACCATTGCACAATTAAATGGAGATAAATTTCTGAAGCGTTTGTCTAATGCTGCTTTAGAATCTTTAGCCATCATCGCTTATAAACAGCCCATTACAAAAGGAGAAGTAGAAGCAATAAGAGGCGTGAATAGCGATTATTCAATTCAAAAACTATTAGAGAAGGAATTAATTGCCATTAGTGGAAGAAACGAAAATTTACCAGGGAAACCTTTGGTATACTCTACTTCTAAAAACTTTATGGATTATTTTGGAATCAACTCAACCGATGATTTACCTAAAATAAGAGAAGTATTGGCGGACCAATTGGTGGAAGCAACCGTAATTAAACCTGAAGATTTTACCGACAATAGCGTTTTAGCGCAAACAGAAGACCCTGAAACTCCAAATCTTCCCGAAGAAACTGGTGATTATGCGGCTGAAACCTAGTTCAAATTGTATCTTCGTGCAATGAATTCAAGTTTGACTTACGATCAATTAAAAGAAGCTGCCCATACTTATGGCACTCCTCTATATGTGTATCATGCCGAAAAAATGGTAAGCCAATATGAAAGCTTACTCAATCATTTCTCTAATAAGTCAGTATGCTTTTTTTATGCCTGTAAAGCGCTTACCAACATCCATGTATTAGCCGTTTTTAAAAAAGCGGGGTGCAATATAGATTGTAGTTCCATCAATGAAGTTAAATTGGCAATTCATGTTGGCTATGATCCTGCTAATATATTGTACACAAGTAACAGTGTTGACTTTGAAGAAATAAAAGAAGCTGTAAGTTTAGGCGTACATATTAATATTGACAGCCTTTCCAATGTCCAAAAATTTGGAGCTACTTATGGCAATAGATATCCTGTTGGTGTTAGAATTAGACCCGATATTTTGGCAGGCGGTAATTTAAAAATTTCAACTGGTCATGATAAAAGCAAATTTGGTATTCCCGCTAAACAAATTAATGAACTCAAAGCTTTACAAGAAAAGTATAAAATAAATATTGCTACATTACATATTCATACTGGAAGTGAAATAAAAGACGTTGCCGTTTTTTTGCAATCTGCCGAAGTATTTGAACAAATACTACCCCATTTTCCTACTGTAAATATTTTAGACTTTGGTGGTGGATTTAAAGTGCCTTACCAGCCCAATGAGAAAGGAACTGACATTGCTTTATTAGGAAAAGAAGTAAATAAAATAATGGCCTCCTTATCTGCTAAAGCAGGAAGAAATTTAACTGCTTGGTTTGAACCAGGAAAATATTTAGTGAGTGAAGCTGGGTTTTTTATAGCTAAGGTAAATGTGCTTAAACAATCTGGTGACATTTGTTTTGCGGGCATCAATAGTGGTTTGAACCATTTAATAAGACCCATGTTTTATGACGCCTATCATTATATCGATAATTTAAGTTCCCCTAACAAAGATTTAAAAAAATATAGTGTGGTGGGCAATATTTGCGAAACCGATACCTTTGCATGGGAAAGACCAATAGCTACTATTGAAGAAGAAGATTTATTGGTATTTTATAATGCCGGGGCTTATGGTTATGAAATGTCAAGCAGTTACAATGCGCGATTTAAACCTGCACAAGTACTGTTTGAAAATGGAATACCTCGTTTAATAAGCAGGCCGGACACATTTGATGATTTATTGGCACTACAATTGCCACTTAATAAATAATTATGATTGAGCTACAACATATAACTAAAAAGTTTGGCGATAAAATAATCATTGATGACATCAGCGCTCAATTTAAGCCAGGAATTTGCAACTTAATTATTGGAACAAGTGGGAGCGGAAAAACTGTTCTAGTTAAATGTATCGTAGACCTATTAAAAGCAGACAAAGGGGAAGTTATTTTTAACAATATTCCCTTTTCTAAAATGGAAATAGAAGATAGAAAAGAATTAAGACAAAACCTAGGCATGCTTTTTCAAGGTAATGCATTGTTTGATTCAATGACCGTTGGAGAAAATGTACGATTCCCTCTAGACATGTTTTCTGAATTAACCTTAGCTGAAAAAGAAATGAAAGTAAATGAAATATTGGCTCGTGTTCAATTAGAAGGCGTAAATAGTAAGTTCCCTGCTGAATTAAGTGGAGGAATGAAAAAAAGAGTCGGTTTGGCTAGGGCATTGGTCATGCAGCCTAAATATTTGTTTTGCGACGAGCCTAATTCTGGTTTGGACCCGCAAACATCCATGGTCATTGATAAACTTATTCATGAACTGACTGTTGAATTTAACATCACCACTATTGTGGTTACCCATGACATGAATAGTGTAATGGAAATTGGTAATTATATCATTTACTTGAATCAAGGTAAAAAAGAATGGGAAGGATCCAATCAAGATATCATTTTTAGCCAAAATAAACTTTTAAATAATTTTATATTCGCTTCTGAATTTTTGCAAGATGCAAAATCGATGCGCATGATGGAACAAAAAAAAATACCACAATAAAATAAAAACCGATTATGAAATATGTATTAACAATAATGCTGAGTGGATTGCTATTCTCTTCTATCCATGCTCAAAAAAAAGCACCATTGGTCGACCCCAATGCTCCTTATTTAAAGGATAATAAAATTCCTACGTTTTCAATTACGGGATTGGATGGAAGAGAAATTACCAACAAACAACTACCAAATTACAAGTTCACTTGTATCATTATATTTAGCCCCGATTGCCCTCATTGCCAAAAAGAAGCAGTCGAAATAAATAAATATGCCGCTAAGTTTAAAAACGTACTTTTTATTTGGGATAGTTTCCGAGATATGGAATCTATCAAAAGTTTTGCAGCTAATTTTAATTTAATGAATCACCCCAACATCATTGTTGGTCGTGACCCAAACTTTAGCATTGCTAGTTTTTTTAGACCTAGAATGACCCCCTTTATGGCATTGTATTTAAATGGGAGTTTATTAAAAGTTTATGAAGAAGGCGCAGAAGTTTTAGAATTGGCTAAAATAATAGAAAGCAATTAGCTAACTTTGCCCCGAAAATTATAATATATACCTTAAAAATAACACTATATGAAAGTTACCGTAGTTGGCGCAGGTGCAGTTGGTGCTACATGCGCAGATAATATTGCCCGAAAAGAATTGGCAGAAGAATTGGTTTTATTGGACATCAAAGAAGGATTTGCAGAAGGAAAAGCACAAGATATGATGCAAACTGCCGCTTTGTTAGGCTTTGATACGCGCATTAGCGGTAGTACGAATGATTATGCTAAAACAGCTAACTCAGATGTAGTCGTTATTACTTCTGGATTACCTCGTAAACCAGGTATGACCCGCGAAGAATTAATTGGCACCAATGCAGGTATCGTAAAAGGAGTTTGTGAAAATATTTTAAAATTTTCTCCAAATGCAATCATCATCGTTATCAGTAACCCAATGGATACGATGACTTATTTAGCATTACAAGCTACTGGATTGGCAAAAAATAAAATTATAGGTATGGGTGGTACATTAGATAGTGCACGTTTCAAATATCAATTAAGCACTACCTTAAACTGCAGCCCTGCTGATTTGAATGCAATTGTGGTAGGTGGACATGGAGATACTACGATGATTCCTTTAATAAAGCATGCTACTTGGAATAGCATTCCTGTTACTAAATTCTTAGATGCTACTCAACAAGAAAAAATTATCAATGATACCATGGTGGGTGGTGCAACACTCACTAAACTACTAGGTACTTCTGCTTGGTATGCACCAGGTGCTGCCGGAGCTGCTTTAGTAGAAAGTATTGTAAGAGATGAGAGAAAATTATTTACTTGTTGCGTAAGTTTAAACGGCGAATATGGTCAAAAAGATATTTGTTTAGGCGTGCCTGTAGTAATTGGTAAAAATGGATGGGAAAAAATTGTTGAAATGGATCTTTCTACTGAGGAGCAAGCTGCTTTTGACAAAAGCGCTGAAGCAGTAAGGAGCATGAATGATGTTTTAAAAACATTGTAAAACCACTTAAAAAAATATTCATTAAAAAGTTTATTTTTATTAAAGCCCTTTCCAATTATTTGGAAAGGGCTTCTTTTTTTAACCCTATGTAAGTGGAGATTAGATTGGAAATTAAATTAGAGAAAATTAGTTGTTAATTAGAAATTCATTTACCTTCTTAGCAATGGTATTGATATCCTGAAGTTGCATACAGGCAAAATGCCCTTGTGGACATTGATTAGCTCCTTGTTTGGTACAAGGTTGACATTTTAAATTTGGAACAATGGCGTTGTAATGTTCAACTGAAATTGAATTAGGATAATACGCAGAAAATTGTAATGCAGGACTCGTGGCACCCCAAATGGTGATGATTGGTTTTTTGAAGGCAGCAGCTACATGTAAGAATCCCGTATCGTGTGAGACTACTACCTTAGCCATTTGTATTATACCTGCCGATTCTTGCAAACTAAATTTACCACAAGCATTGTAAACCAAATTTTTGTTGGCTTCAGTAATTATATTGGCTTCCATCAAGTCTTCTTTTCCTCCAATTAAAACAATAGGCTTTTTTAATGCTGTGACCAACTGTATCCATTTTTCTACAGGCATTTTTTTATTAGTGTAGGAAGCCCCTATCACCAACGCTATAAAACCAGCTTGATGCCCAGTAGGTAAGTGAGCAGCAGTAAAAATATTATTAACTGGGAAAAAATAATCCAATCCTTTTCCATCATTCACTACACCAAACTGCTTTAAAGTGGCAAGGTATCTATCACAAACATGGGTATCAGGTAATAAATTGATATGCAATTTGGCCAAAAGTAACTTGCTTAAACTTAATTTTTGATAGCTAAAGGATTGAACGCCCAATGCATTTTTTATTTTCCAAGATCTAAAATTGAGGTGTAAGTCAATAACGTAGTCAAAATTTATTTTTTTTAAACTTGTAATCGTCTCTTTCAAATCTTTATTTAAATAATGAAAGTGGTCAATATATGGATTAGCCGAAACTAATTCCTTCATGGACAATTTGGTTAAGAAATGAATTTCAACACCAGGTAGTTGTTGTTTGGCACATCTAACAGCGGGTGAAGTAAGCACAATATCGCCAATAGATGAAAAACGTATAAATAATAAGCGCATATATTTTTATAACTAAGGAAGTGGGTGATCCAATTCTAAATAATCCAAATCCTTGTGGTAAGTTTCCTCCGTAAAAATAAAGGCAATAAGTGTAATTAACATTACGGTAGCGCCAGTAAATATACCGCTTTGAATAATGCTCCAACCTAATTTTTTTTGTAACAAATCAAGGAATAAAAAATTAATCAACGGCAAGGCTCCTCTAACCATATTAGGAATGGTAGTGGCTGCAGTAGCTCTTAAATTGGTACCAAATTGTTCTGCTGCCATCGTGTTAAAAATAGCCCAATAACCTGTGCTAAATCCAAGCAGTCCACAAATAAGGTACATCCTATCATCGTTGTGGTTGAAAGCGCTAAAGAATAGAAACATGCAAATGATATTTAGTGCATAAAAAACCAATAAAGCCTTTTTTCTACTTTTAAAATATTGGCTCACGTAGCCAATAAGCAAATCGCCCACTGCAATTCCTATATAAGCAAACATGACAGCCTTCCCAGAATCAATTAAATTGGTCCCATATAATCCAGAAGCAAACTTATTACTATAATTGACCATGACCCCAATCACAAACCAAGTAGGTAAGCCAATCAAAATAGCTTTAACGTATTTTGAGCATCTTTGGTAAGAACTAAAAAACATAAGAAAATTACCTTTTGAAATTTTGGCCAATTTGGTAGACTCAAACATAAATGACTCAGCAACTTTAACACGAAGTAATAATAAGAAAAATCCAAGTACCCCCCCAATTTGATAACACAACCTCCAATCTAAAGTAAATTTAAAAGTGAAATAAGCAAAAACTGCTCCAAACAAACCAATACCTGCCACCAAAGAAGTGCCTATGCCTCTTTTGTTTTTAGGAAGTATTTCAGATACCAAAGTAATACCAGCACCTAGTTCTCCTGCCAAGCCAATGCCTCCAATAAATCTACAATAAGCGTATTGATCTATGGTTTGAACAAAAGAGGTTAAAAAATTAGCTGCAGAATAAAGTACAATAGATCCAAATAAAACTTTCAATCTCCCTTTTTTATCCCCCAACACGCCCCAAACAATACCTCCTATTAACAAGCCAGACATTTGCCAATTTATAATATGTGCACTATCTACAATAATTGTTTCTACTGTCGAACCCAAACTCATGACACTTGGCTGTCTTACAATTGTAAACAATAGTAAGTCATATACGTCCACAAAATAGCCTAAGGCAGCAACAAAAACCGGTAAGGACAATAGTCCAATTTGTTTATTACTTGTCATACTCTTTTAATAAAATTTTATTGATGAGCTCTATGTTTTAGCACTTGGATAATGACAGGCACAGTAGTTACTAATACAATACCAATTACAATTACTTCCAAGTGTTTCTTTAAATCAAATTGAAAATGATTTAAAATATAAGATTGAAGAAAATGTCCGGCACAAAGCATGGTGGCTACCCAGGTAATACATCCAACGATATTGTAATAAACGAATTTATTTTTATCCATCTTTACAATGCCCGCCATGATAGGTGCAAAAGTACGCACAATGGGAATAAACCTAGCAATCACAATAGCACGTCCTCCATGCTTTTGATAGAAGTCCCTTGCTTGAATTAAATATTTTTTCTTAAAAAATAAATTCTCTTTCCAATCATACATTGCCGGGCCTACTTGATTTCCAATACGATAGCCCACCTCATTTCCCAAGATGCCTGCTGCTGATATAAAAGAGAAAATAATAAATAAGTTAACCCATTCATTTTCGCTCACGAAAATGGGTGCTGCTAAGGAAGCGCTATAAATACCTGCCACAAAAAGCAAACTATCTCCTGGTAAGAAAAAACCAAAAAATAATCCCGTTTCAGCAAACACTACAAATAACAGTAACCACAAACCTCCATTTTCAATATAATATTGAGGTTGTAATAACTGACTCCAGTGAAATGCATCTAATAAATGAATCATACTAATTAATTTAAGCTTTATTTGGTGCTTCCAAAGCTCCTTCCCATTTGCTTACCACCGTTGTGGCTAAACTATTCCCTAATACATTGGTAGCAGAACGAAACATATCGCAAAAATGATCTATTGGTAAAATTAAAGCAATCCCTTCTGGTGGTATGTGGAACATGGCACAAGTAGCCGTAACGACCACCAAGGAAGCCCTTGGTACGCCTGCAATTCCTTTACTAGTTAACATCAATACCAATAACATAGTTAGCTGGGTTCCAATATCTAAATAAATCCCATAAGCTTGCGCAATAGCCATACTTGCAAAAGTCATGTACATCATACTTCCATCCAAATTAAAAGAATAGCCTAATGGTAAAATGAAAGAAACTATTTTATCCTTACAACCAAAACGCTCCAACTCTTCTGTTAATTTAGGGAAAACTGCTTCGCTACTTGTTGTACTAAATGCAATGACCAAGGGTGTAGTTATATGCCTTAATAAAGTGGGTACTTTATTTTTTAATATTAAAAAACCTACTCCTAATAAAACCACCCATAAAGTGGCAATTCCTATTAGAAAGAAAAATAAATATTTGCCATAAAATTCAAAAATAGCTAATCCTTTGGTTGCAATCACTGCAGCAATAGCACCAAAAACACCCAAAGGGGCAAAATTCATTACATAGCCTACCATTTTTAAAATAATATGCGATATGGTTTCTAATGCTTTTACAAAACCTTTTGTCATATCTCCTAATGCTGCAGCGGCTACCCCGAAAAAAATACTAAAAATTACAATTTGTAAAATTTCATTATTGGCCATAGCCTCCACCATGCTTTTTGGGAAAACATGCTCCACAAAATTAATAAGACTAAACACCTGGGTTTTGCCCATTAAATCTTTAGCTCCGGTTACATCGGCATTGGATAATGCAATGCCTTCGCCTGGTTTAAATATATTTACCAAAATTAAACCAATCAACAAACTAACAAGCGAAGCGGACACAAACCACAATAAAGCTTTACCACCGACTCTCCCTACAGTTTTAAGATCGCCCAATTTGGCAATACCCACTACTAAGGTCGTAAAAACCAAAGGAGCAATAATCATTTGCACCAGTCTTAGAAAAATGGTCGTTAAAACTTTTAAATTTTTTGAATAACTTTCTATGGAAACACTACTTTGAGTTTCATGAATGTAATAACCTAAAATTGCCCCTGCAATCATGGCTATTACAATATATAATGTAAGCTTATTTGATTTTTTCATAAAACTAGATAGTGATGCAATATAAGACTTAAGTAGTAAAAAAATGCCTCCTATAGGGACTGCATTTTTGAAAAAAATGCAGTTGCAATTGCAAAAAAAGTCCTATTTTCCAATCTAAATTGTGTTGTTAATAAACAACTAATTCAAAAACATGACTTTGTAATTGAATTCAACACAGAAACCGAAATATTATGAGTTTATTTAGAAAAAAAGATTTGACAGCCATGTTAGCTCAAGCTGAAGATGGCGGAAAAGGATTAAAACGCACTTTAGGCGCAGGCAATTTAGTGGCATTGGGGGTTGGCGCTATAATTGGTGCTGGCTTATTTGTAAGAACCGCTGCAGCTGCAGGACAAGCTGCTGGACCAGCCGTTACTTTATCATTTATTGTCGCAGCCATTGGTTGTGCTTTTGCAGGCTTATGTTATGCAGAGTTTGCTGCTATGATACCTATTTCAGGTAGTGCCTATGCCTATTCCTATGTAACGATGGGCGAAACAGTTGCTTGGATTATTGGGTGGGCTTTAATTATGGAATATGCATTGGGTGCAGCCACCGTATCCATTGCTTGGAGTGAATATTTAAATAAGCTGCTAGGAGGAGCTATCCCTTATGAATGGAGCCACTCCCCGTTTGAAAGTGTTACTGACACTACAGGTGCATTACACCATGGCATTATGAATGCCCCGGCATTAGTTATTTTATTATTGTTAACCCTCTTATTAATAAAAGGAACTCAAGAGTCTGCTATTGTAAATGCAGTCATCGTATTTATTAAAGTGGCTATTGTCCTATTATTTATCATCTTAGGCTGGCAGTTTATTAGACCAGAAAATCATACCCCTTATTTTATACCAGCAACTCAACCTCCTTTGATAGATGCATCCGGAAAAGTCATTGCCGACTACTCCGGTGCCTTCAAACATGGATGGGGCGGTGTTTTAGGTGGTGCAGCCATCGTGTTCTTTGCTTTTATTGGTTTTGATGCGGTATCTACTGCAGCACAAGAAGCAAAAAACCCTAAACGAGATATGCCAATAGGTATTTTAGGATCATTGGTTGTTTGTACAATTTTATACATTCTTTTTGGACACGTGTTAACAGGTGTTGCCAATTGGAAAGATTTTGTGGATCCTTTAAAAGGTCGTGAAGCTTCAGTCGCTTACGCCATTTCAACTTATATGACAGGTTATGGCTGGTTGGCCACAGCAGTTACTGTTGCCATTTTAGCAGGATTCAGTTCTGTTATATTGGTGATGTTGATGGGCCAGTCGCGTGTGTTCTTTTCCATGGCCAATGATGGATTATTGCCAAAAGTATTTTCTGAATTGCATCCTAAATTCAGAACTCCTTATAAATCCAATTGGATTTTGTTTGTATTCGTAGGCGCCTTTGCTGCTTTTGTACCAGGCAATGTGGCGGGTGATTTAACCTCATTTGGAACTTTATTCGCATTCGTATTGGTTTGTGCAGGTATCTGGATATTAAGACGCAAATCGCCAAATATGGAACGTCCATTTAAAACGCCACTCGTTCCATTGGTGCCTATTTTAGGTGCTGTTATTTGTTTGGCTATGATTTTTGCTTTGGATATCGTAACAAAGCAAGTTGCTTTTGGCTGGATGGCTTTAGGCCTTGTGGTTTATTTCCTTTATGGTCGCAAGCACAGTAAACTCAATTAGTACTAAAATTGAACTAATTTAAATTGTCCTCTCGTGTTCTCGAGAGGACAATTTTTTTTGCTTATTTTTGTAAACGCTAAATAGTTTAATTATGGGTAGGATATTTGAAGTTAGAAAGGCCACGATGTTCAAAAGGTTTGATCGTATGGCCAAGCAATTTACCCGAATAGGGAAAGAAATTGTCATTGCAGTAAAAGCAAGTGGCCCTAATCCTGACGACAACCCCGCATTAAGAAGATGCTATCAAAATGCAAGAAGCGTTGGTATGCCGAAGGACCGTGTGGAAGCGGCCATTAAAAGAGCAATGGGTAAAGATACTAGTAACTATGAAGAAATATTATATGAAGGCTATGCGCCACATGGTGTCGCATTATTAGTAGAAACTGCAACCGACAATCATGTTAGAACTGTGGCCAATGTAAAAAGTCATTTTAATAAAGGTCAGGGTACTTTAGGAAATTCTGGAAGTGTAAGTTTTCAATTTAAGAAAATGGGGGTATTTAATTTAAAACCAGAAGGATTAAATATGGATGATTTGGAATTGGAACTAATTGATCATGGCCTAGATGAATTAGGTGAAAGTAACGACGACAATGGAAATACAATTATTGTTTTACGATGTGCCTTTACCGACTTTGGAAATTTACAAAAAGCTTTAGAAGATAAAAATTTGCACCCCTTAAGTGCAGAATTAGAATGGATTCCAACTACAACAGTTCCTGTCACTGACGAACAAGCAGAGGACATTAGTAAATTAATTGAAAGGTTAGAAGAAGACGAGGACGTGAACAAAGTTTTCCATAACATGGGTGCCTAATGAAAACTCTTTTGTTAAACATTTTACTTTCAACAAGCTATTTACTGCCTATTCATGTAAATAAACCTTTGAGCGATAGCAGTAAAATAAAATTTAATAGCTATCAACTTAGCGCAGATTTGAAAGTAGCACCTAATTTATATACTTCTCACACAGGATTTTTTTGCAAAAAAGAGCTCGCTTTAGAAAAGAAAACTAAAATGGCGATTAAATTTAGATTAGGCTCCTTGGAGCAAACACAAAAATTAGAAGGATACACCAGTCAGAAGTAATCATTATAACGAGATTTCGAAAAATTTTAATTTTTTGAAAAAATCATCAGAGAATTTTTTAAGTTCTTTTATATTTTTATAAAAAGGACTTAAAATTACTCTGCAATCATTTCACTAATTACTTTGATAATTTCCTCCGTATTAGGTTTTGAGAAATAATCCCCATCACTAGCAAATGCTGGGCGATGTGCTTTTGCACTTAAGGTACGAGCTGCAACATCTAAATATCGATAGCCACCTTGAACTTCAATGACTTGTTGATACAAATAAGCACTAGCTCCACCTGGTACATCTTCGTCAATAAAAATAATTCGATTTGTTTTTTTAAGCGAAACAAGTATTTGATGATTAATATCAAATGGCAATAATGTTTGTACATCTATAATTTCACAATCAATTCCCATATCATTTAAACGAATGGCTGCGTCTTCAATAATTCTTAGGGTAGACCCATAAGAAACAATTGTAATGTCATTTCCTTCTTTGATAACTTCAGGCTTGCCTAATGGGACTGTAAATTCGGTAATATTAGCAGGGACTGTTTCTTTTAAACGATACCCGTTTAAACACTCTATTAATAAAGCAGGGTCATTTCCACGCAATAAAGTATTGTACATACCCACTGCTTGTACCATGTTTCTTGGCACGCATACGTACATTCCTCTTAATGCATTAATGATAACGCCCATGGGGGAGCCGCTGTGAAAAATACCTTCCAAACGATGTCCTCTTGTTCGAATGATAACAGGACTACTTTGTAATCCATTACTACGATAATGCAGTGTTGCAATATCGTCACTTAATGTTTGAATACCATATAATAAATAATCCAAGTATTGAATTTCGGCAATGGGGCGCAACCCCCTCATGGCCATTCCATGCGCTTGTCCAATGATAGATTGCTCTCTTATTCCAGTATCAAAAATACGATCCACTCCATGTTTAATTTGCAATCCTGCAAATCCTTGATTAACATCACCTATATTTCCCAAATCTTCCCCAAAAGCATACACGAATGGATTTTGCTCAAACAATAAATCAAAATAATGATTCAATACTTCATAGCCGTTTAAAATAGGCGCATCAACAGTATAAATTGGTTCAACTACAGAAACGTTCAAGGTACTTAACGGGCCTTCATTGTATAAATCCTTACTGTAAAATGGAGCCTGTTGCTTATAATAGGCATCTAAAAAATCACGAACCGCTATTTTATTAGGATGATTGGTAACTTTTTCTAAGACTAAATTGAGCGCTCTAAAAATATCTCTTTTCAATGGTTCTTTACTATGAACTAAATCATGAAGTAAGTCAAGCACTAATTTTAAATCTGTATCATTTAAACCCTCTTGTGCTAATTGAACTCCTTCTATTAATTTTTCTTTAATCGGTGATATGTACTTTTCCCAAGCAGCTAGTTTAAAAAAGCGCACTTCTTGTTTTACTTCTATTTCTAACTCTTGTAAAATATCTTCCGTGGTTAATTCATTCAGTAAAAGCCACTCACGCATTTTTTTATTACAGTCCCATTCTCTTTCCCATTGAAGTCTTTCGGATGATTTATATCTTTCATGACTGCCACTTGTAGAATGTCCTTGTGGTTGGGTCATTTCTTGAATATGAAATAAAACAGGTGTGTGCGTTTCTCTAGTGTAGGAAATTCCTTCTTCAAAAGTTTCACACAAAGCAGCGTAATCCCAGCCCTTAACGGTGTAAATTTTAATTCCGTTTGTGCCATGCTCAATTTCGATCCCTTTCAATGCTTCTGATATGGATCCTTTTGTAGTTTGCAAACTGGTTGGCACTGAAATACCATATCCATCATCATAAACAAAAATTGCTAAAGGTGCTTGTATTACTCCAGCTGCATTTACCACCTCCCAAAAATGACCTTCTGAAGTACTAGCATCTCCAATCGTGCAAAAACAAACTTCATTGCCATTGTTACTTAAATTAGAAAATTGATCTTTGTGTTTTGAACTTCTAAAACAATTGGATGCAAAAGCCATCCCTAAAGCTCGAACCATTTGTCCTGCAGTAGGTGCAATATCTGCTGAAATATTATAGCTATTAACTAAGTCACTCCATAACCCATTTTTATTTACAAATTCTGTTGCGAAGTGAGCATTCATGTTTTTTCCACCGCTATATGGGTCGTGATAAACGTCAGAATACAATTGTGAAAAATAATCTTCCACATTAGTTACCCCTAAAGCAAACATGAAAGTTTGGTCTCTATAATAACCACTTCTGAAATCTCCTTTTTGGAAAAATTTTGCCAATGCAATTTGAGCCACTTCCTTCCCATCTCCAAAAATGCCAAATTTTGCTTTGCCTGTTAAAACTTCTCTTCGACCCAACAAACTTACTTCTCTACTTAATAATGCCATTCGATAGTCGGAAATTACGGAATTCCGAAATGCCTCAAAGGAGAGCATATCTTGTTTGGCAGTGGCGTCGAGAGTGGATTCCATAAGACAAAAATAGGGGTCAAAATTCATAAATAGTAAAGAAATAAGTAAAATCCCCTTTTTACCAATTTTTCAATAATTTTGTAAATCTGTTTCAAGCAGATTTGTCTACATTCAATCACAGCAAATAAAATATCGAAAATTAGCCACTTAGACCCTTGAAATTACCCAAATATACCTGCATGTTATTTAACTAATCCTACCAACCTTAATTCATTAATAATAAAAACTACCACCATGAAAATACAAATGTTCCTTTTTTGCTCACTAATAGCAGCAACAAGTTGGGCGCAATCTGCCATCCACTTTGACAAAACCAATCACCATTTTGGTAAAATAAAAAAAGGAATTCATAAGTCTGTCATTTTTAATTTCGTAAACACGGGTACAAAGCCTGCTGTGATTGAATTTGCTAATGCTGAATGCGGGTGTACCCAACCTGAATTCAATAGGAACCCAATTTTGAAGGGTAAAAAAGGGAACATAAAAGTTACTTATACTGCCCCATTTAGTGGTGTATTTAAAAAAAGAGTGACGGTTAAATTTGCAGGTGAAAAAGAAGTAACAGAATTATTAATTGATGGAGAAGTAATTTTATAAACCCCTAAAAGAGTAAGTCTAGCCTATTCTTCTAATTTATTAACTACCGGTTGTTAATAAATTTTATCCACGTTCTTTAAAAAAAGCGTCTTGACTACTTAGGACACTTTTTTATAATGAAGTGCTTACCTATCTTTGTCGGAATGATTACAATTAGTCAAAGAGGTGCTCAAATGCCTTCTTCTCCAATTCGAAAATTAGCCCCATTTGCAGAAGCAGCTAAAAAAGAAGGCGTAAAGGTTTATCACTTAAATATTGGACAACCTGATATTGAAACACCCAGTATTATGATGGAGGCAGTGAAGCATGCCGATTTAAAAATATTAGAATATACAGATAGTGCTGGTATTTTAAGTTTTAGAAAAAAACTAGCAGCCTATTATGAAACTAAAGGCATAGAAGTTAATTATGAAGATATTTTAATTACCATTGGAGGAAGTGAAGGAATTTTATTTGCCTTCATGGCTTGTTTGGATGCAGGTGACGAAATCATTGTACCAGAACCATTTTATGCCAATTATATTGGCTTTGCTCTGGCAGCTGGCATTAAAATTATACCTATCACTTCAAGCATCGAAAGTGGATTTGCCTTGCCACCTATCAATTCTTTTAAAGAAAAAATATCACCTAGAACAAAAGGAATTTTTATTTGTAATCCTAACAACCCTACAGGTTACGTTTACAGTGAATCTGAATTACTACAAATACGAGATTTAATAAAAGAAAAAGATTTGTATTTATTTTCTGACGAAGCCTATACTGAATTTAGTTATGAAGGAAAAGTTAAAAGCACTCTTACCTTATCTGGTGTAGAAGACAGAGTGATTATGATAGATACTTTTAGTAAAAAATATTCTGCCTGCGGTGCAAGAATTGGAGCATTAGTTACAAAAAATAAAGCAGTAATAGAGGCGGTCATGAAATTTGCACAAGCCCGATTAAGCCCTCCAACATTAGAACAAATTGCTGCAGAAGCGGCCCTAAGCTTACCCACTTCTTATTTTGATGGAACAAGAGCAGAATATAAAAACAGAAGAGCCGTCTTAGTTGATAGATTATCAAAAATGAATGGTGTTTTTTGCCTAGCTCCAAGTGGTGCATTTTATGTAATGGCTAAGCTACCCGTAGACAATACCGACAACTTTTGCCAATGGCTTTTAACTAGCTTTCGATATAAAAATGCAACGGTGATGTTGGCGCCGGGTAGCGGATTTTATACCAGCTCCGGCTTAGGTATCAATGAAGTAAGGTTGGCCTATGTGCTGAATATAGAGGCCATTCATGAAGCCATGAATTGCTTAGAAGCAGCTTTAAAAGTATATCCCCGACGTACTAACTAATTTACAATTTTTACAGAAATTTAATAATGATTTCATCTCAATGAATTCATTATCAACATATTTTTGCACCGCAATGCTAAAATTTGGTTTATAGCAAGCAATCGTCAATCGCCCACCTGATTCCTCAGGAGGGCTTTTTTTAGAAAAAAAGCGTAAGTTTAGGTACTAAAATAAATAGTATGAACTTACTTATTCGCTCTATTCAATTATTGATTTTCTCCTTATGGTTACAAACTGCTCATGCACAAATCACTCCAGCACCAGATCGTAAAGAAGGAAATGGACCTTATCCTCAACTAATTATAAGAGGAGTTACCTTAATTAATGGAACCGGATCGCCGGCTGTGGGTCCTGTTGATATCGTTATTGAAAATAATAGAATAGTAAAAATTGTAATTGTAGCCAACGAGGGTATGCCCATTAAATTAGAAGACAGACCTCAATTAGCAAAAAACGGAAAAGAAATAGATGCCAATGGTATGTATGCAATGCCTGGTTTAATTGACATGCATGCACATATAGGTGGAACAGAACAAGGCACCCCTGCCGAATATGTATATAAATTATGGATGGCACATGGTATTACCACAGTTAGAGATGTAATGGCAGGAAATGGTCTAGAATGGGTATTAAGTGAAAAGAAAAGAAGCGCTGAAAATAAAATTATCGCCCCAAGAATTTATGCCTATACTGGATTTGGACAAGGTAGTAAAAAACCAATTATCACTGCACAAGATGCAAGAGATTGGGTAAATGAAAATGCAAAAAATGGTGCGGATGGAATTAAATTTTTTGGTGCCTCCCCTGAAGTAATGGATGCAGCTATTAAGGAAAATAAAAGAATTGGATTAAGATCTTGTTGTCATCATTCCCAAACAGATGTAGCTAGATGGAATGTACTAAATTCTGCAAGAGCAGGTATGAATAGTATGGAACATTGGTATGGATTACCAGAAGCATTATTTGAAAACAAAACAGTTCAAGACTTCCCATTAGATTACAATTATACCAATGAGCAAAGTAGATTTGAAAATGCAGGTAAATTGTGGAAGCAAGCTGCTGCACCAAATTCTGAAAAATGGAATAAAGTAATGAATGAATTATTGGCTTTGGATTTTACCTTAGACCCTACTTTTAATATTTACGAAGCAAATCGAGATTTACAAAGGGCTCGAAGAGCAGAATGGCATGAAAAATATACTTTGCCTTCTCTTTGGAAATTTTATTCTCCTAGCAGAAATTCTCATGGTTCCTATTGGTTTGACTGGGGAACAGAACAGGAAGTGGAATGGAAAAATAACTACAAATTGTGGATGGCATTTATTAACGAATATAAAAATAGAGGAGGTCGTGTAACAGCAGGTTCTGATGATGGATTTATTTATCAAACTTATGGTTTTGGATATATTAGAGAACTAGAATTGTTAAGAGAAGCAGGATTTCATCCATTAGAAGTTGTACGTGCTGCTACCTTAAATGCTGCACAAGCATTAGGAGTGGAAAAAGATTTAGGTACGGTTGAACAAGGGAAATTAGCAGATATTATTATCATTGATGCCAATCCATTAAAAAATTTACAAGTCCTATACGGCACCGGAGCGATACACTTAAACCAAGATGGGACCTCTTCAAGAATTGGAGGTGTAAAATATACCATTAAAGATGGGGTGATTTATGATGCCAAACAATTACTAAATGAGGTTAAACTGTTAGTAGATAAAGCTAAAGAAAAAGAGCAATTTAAAATTACACAACCAGGATTGGATTGGTAAACTAGCTTAGTATAAATTTAAATGATCTAGTCTAAATTTAAACTGATGTGTTACCCCTTTATTTTTAAAAATGCAAACGTGTTCAGCATTTAGTTGATCACTCATTAGTTTAATTAACTTAAATCCTAAACTAGGTAAATCAATTTTTGATGCTGATATACCTGGGCCATTATCCTTAAGTTCAACTATATAATTGCCGTTCACACAATTTATTATAACTACTAAAGTTCCATTTTTTCTATTAATATAGGCATACTTAAATGAATTAGAAATCACTTCATTTATGATTAACCCTAATGAAATAATTTGATCAATAGGTAATTTTAAATTTGGTTCAATTCCAAAATCAATATCAACATTCTTGTCGTCCACTTTGGTAAATCATTTTCAAATGATTTACCAAAGTATAAACATAAGTACCTACTTCTACCATTTCAAAGTTTTCCGTGGTATATAAATTTTGATGTACAAGCGCCATCGTTTGAATTCGATTTTGCACAGAGGTGAGTATGGCTCTTGTAGACTCATTCCCATTCCTTCTTTTCTGCATATTTAATAAACTATACATTACCTGCAAGTTATTCTTCACCCGATGATGTAACTCTTTTAATAACAAATCATTTCGTTCAACTTCTAGCGCAATCATTTTATTATTATTATTTTTGATATTAATAATATGATACAATAAAATAATGAAAATTATAGTAGCAAATAAAAAGAAAAAAGAAAGTAGTAAATAGTTTTTCTGAAACATCGAACTTCTTTTTTCTAGGTTTAATAACTTCAAAGCAGTTTCTAAATCTGTTCTACTTTTGCTAATTTCTAATTTACCAATGTTTAAGAGTACTTGGTTTTTCTTTATATTAGCTTGTAGTAAATCTTGAAAAGAAATGTACTTTTTACTAAAATACAAAGCGGAATCATTTTTGTTTATTTTATTATAATACTTTGCTGATAATTTGTACAATTTTATCAAATCATTCTTATTAAACTTTCCTACCAAATCCTTTTTTGCAGTTTCATAATAAAATTTAGATTTGGATAAATCATTTATTTCTAAATAACACTCGGATAGTAAAAGCCAGGTAGTCGTCTTGTTTTCAGGATTATTTTCATTAGAAGCCAAGTCAAATAAAAGTGGATTAATCGCTTTTGCGTAATACCCTTTGGCCATATTGCACTTTCCTAAACTACCCGTAAAATTTCCTCTCCAAAAAATAGCATCTAACTTATCAATGGTCTGTGATAATGGTAATTGAGCTAAAATTTCGTTTGAATTTTGCAATCCTATTTTATAATATTTAATGGCGCTATCTAGCTCATTGTTTTCAAAAAAAAGATCGCCAAAATATAAATAATAAATTAACTCATTTATTTTATTATTTTTAGGCAGAGGCTGATTCATTCTATAGTCATAAATTGCATCATTGTACAATTCGCAATCTCTATATATTTCCCAAACGGTATTAGTCTCGCCCCTATTTAATCTTAATTTTCTAATTTCTATTGCGTTACCTAGCTCGTTCGTAGCGCTGTATAATTCCTCCAATTTTAGAAGTACCAGTTTTTGAGTACGGCTATTTAACTTCCATAATTGGTCTTTCAAATAGATTAAAATAGGTAATTCTTTATCAAATTTAGATTGATCGTGGTAAATTGAAGCTAATGGAAAGGCAAGTTTGATTTTGTAATTGTCTAAATTATTTGTTTCTATAAATTCAAATTGTAAAACCAATAATTTTTCTAGATAATATTCAGGTAAAACTAGATTGTCTTCATTATTATCACAAAAGTTAATAAGTACTTGTGCATTTTTTTTATTTGCAACCAAATTCACTCCATGCAAACCAAGTAAATCTATTTTAGCTTGTAGTTTTTTAGAGATGGATTGACTTACACATAACAATGAAAACAATAAAAATAAAAAAACAAGCTTTTGCTTTAACATTAATGAATATACAAATAAAAGCAAATAGCTTTGACAATCATTACTAAATACATTAGAAAATTTTCTATGTATAAAAAATGGCTGTTATTGACTAAAGGTAGCCATATAGAGGATGGCCCCGCTTAAGTAGCCTATTAATGCAATCCAACTAATCCTTTTTAAATACCAGAAAAAGTCCATTTTCTCCAAGCCCATAACGGCTACCCCAGCTGCAGAACCAATAAGTAAGCAGGATCCACCAGTACCTGAAGCGTAAGCCAATAATTCCCAAAAATAATGATCTGTTGGAAACCTACTTAAAGGATACATATGTTGTAATGCAGCTATTAAAGGAATGTTGTCAACCAACGATGAAAACAATCCAATCCCAATTGCCACTAGATTTAAATTATTCCCAACTGAATTGTTCAATTTTATTGCCAATTCTGGTAAAATGTGCGCCGCATCCAAAGCAGCTACACATAATAAAATGGCAAAGAAAAAAAATCCGCTTTGTAGATCTATTTTTTTTATTAAACCTGACAATGGGAACCGTCCTTTTTTAATTAGGAGAACAGTTGGCCATAATAATTTAGTGATTAATACCATGATTACAACCCCAATCATCATGCCCAAATAGGCAGGCAGATTAAAATAGAATTTTAAAAAAGGAATCCATAAGAGACATACTATTCCTGTGTAAAATAAGGCATTGCTATGGAGCGAACTAAATGCTGGATTGGTATCATTTTTATTTAATGCTATTGTATTTAATTTTCCTTTTAATTTTAATTGTATAATAACTGTTGAAATAACCAAGCATACAAAACTTGGTAAAAAAGTATGCAGCACTATTTTAATAGGCGTTATTTGCCCCCCCATCCACAGCATAGTAGTAGTAATATCTCCAATAGGACTAAATGCTCCCCCTGCATTGGCTGCTATAATGACCAATCCTAACAAATACCATTTTGATTTATTATTTTCTATTATTTTATTAATAATAGCAACCATCACAATGGTTGTAGTGAGGTTATCAAGTAGTGCAGATAAGCAAAAGGTTGTTATGGAAATAGCCCATACAAAACGACTTCTTGGAATCGAAGCTAAAGTTTTCGTAATGGTAAAAAATCCATCTTGAATGTCTATGAAAGCCACAATGGTCATAGCCCCTAATAAAAATAAAACAATTTTAAAGCCTTCCACAAAAGCAGGCACTAATTGTTTTAATAAAATGTCATCGTCTCGATGCCAAAAATATAAATTACCCCATAATAGCAAAGCTGTTATAAATGCAATCCATACTTTACTCACTTTGAAAAAATTTTCTAAGGTAATGGCTAAATAGCCGAGTAAAAAAATTGAAACAATCAAAGTGACCATAATAAATTAGATGGTTAATGAATTGCGTTAAATAATTGCTCCAACTTTATAGCATCCAAAAGCTGATTCGTTCTTACACCGCTACATAAATCAATTCCATATGGCTGAACCTCTTCAATGGCTTGTTTTATATTTAAGGGATTAATGCCTCCTGCTAAAAATACCGGGCAATTAGATTGTGCAACAATCTTTCTACTTAAATTCCAATTGTGTATTCGTCCTGTTCCACCCAACTCTTTTATTTTTAAATTAGGATTCCCACTATCCAAAAGAATAGCATCCACTTGTTCGCTTATTATTAAAGCATCTTCAATGGAAGCTTCATTTAGCACATGAATAACCTGTACAATTTTGATACTTGGAATTGCAGTTTTAATTTGTTTATAGGTACCTACCTTTAAAGCATCTACGATTTGAATGGTATTCGTATTTGTTTTTTTATGATGTTCAATAATTGCTTCTGCAGTAGTTTCACTCGTTAACATAAAAGTATCAATATTAGATGGTATTGATTTTGCAATTGTATCAATTAACTCATCGCTTATGATACCAGGGCCACTTGGCATTTTTGCAACCAAGCCTAAAGCAGAAGCGCCATGTGAAATGGCCAACTTAGCTTCGTCTATTGAAGAAATACAACATATTTTAATTTTAGGAACCATAAAAACCAAATTAACTGTCTTGCTAAATTAACACAATTATAAACTCTTTATTCAAAAATGAATAGCATAAAGAATATGCTCGCACATCCAATGGGTTTTATTTAATTTTGGATGTGAAAAATGTTATTAAAGGCATTGCTCCATTTTTTACAAGTTACCCTTTTTAGCCGACTCTTAAAAAAACGTTAGCTTAAACTTGGTAATTAATTAGGATTTAAACCCAATAATTATTTAAATATATTAGTATCTTTATAGCTAATCGATTTAAAGGTATGGCCAAGCCCACTTATGTTATTGGAGTAGACTATGGAACTGATTCCGTAAGGGCTATTCTTGTGAATGCTTCTAATGGAGAAATGATACAATCTGCAGTGCACCCTTATTCAAGATGGGCAAAGGGATTATACTGTAACCCTAGCTTAAATCAATACAGACAGCACCCTCAAGACTATATTGATGGTTTAACGATAACAATTAAAGCATGCTTAAAAAATTTAGATGCGTCTATAGTGCAACAAATTGTAGGATTATCCATTGACACTACTGGATCAACACCTGTTGCTGTAAATAAAGAGGGAACACCGTTGGCCTTGGTTTCAAAGCATGCAGAAAACCCAAATGCCATGTTTGTTTTATGGAAAGACCATACTGCTGCTCCAGAAGCACATGAAATAAATGAACATGCAAAAAAATATCCAATCAATTATTTAGAATTTGTGGGAGGCATTTATTCAAGTGAGTGGTATTGGTCTAAACTATTACATATTTTAAGAGTAGACGAAACCCTGCAGAAAGATTTATATACTTGGGTGGAACATTGCGATTGGATCCCCTTTTTATTAACAAGCGGTAAAGATGCAAATAAAATAAAAAGAGGTGTTTGTAGCGCAGGGCACAAGGCATTGTGGGCCGAAAAATTTGGCGGCTATCCACCTGCTTCTTTTTTTACCGAATTAGACCCCCTATTAGCAAACGTAATTTCTACTTTACCAAATGAAACCTATAGTGCCTCCGAGGCAGTAGGTGTCATCTCAGCATTTTGGGCCGATGAACTGGGATTACCCAATACAACTTTAATTGGTGTGGGCGCTTTTGATGCACACATGGGTGCTGTGGGTGGTCAAATTGAACCTTATTATTTAAGTAAAGTAATGGGTACTTCCACTTGCGATATTTTAGTAGCCCCATTAAAAGAAGTAGATGGAAAATTAATTAAAGGAATATGTGGCCAAGTAAATGGTTCCGTAATTCCTGGTATGGTAGGTTTGGAAGCCGGACAATCTGCATTTGGTGATATTTACGCTTGGTTTAAAAATTTATTGGCTTGGCCATTAAAATCAATACTATTAAATACGAATATCAATAATGCGCTAATAAATGAAACAGATTTGGCTGCAATAGAAGATAACATTTTAATTGCATTAAATGAAACGGCAAGTAAACTCCCTTTAGATATAAACGATCCTATTGGGATTGATTGGATGAACGGAAGAAGAACACCCGATGCCAACCAATTATTAAAAGGGGGTTTAATAGGCATATCTTTAGGCACCAATGCACCCATTTTATATAAAAGTTTGGTGGAAGCCACCTGCTTTGGTGCAAAAGCAATAGTAGATCGTTTTCTAGAAGAAGGTATCCCCATTAAAGGAATCATAGGGTTAGGTGGAGTTGCAAAAAAATCACCCTTTATTATGCAGATGATGTCAGATATTATGAACATGCCCATCAAGATTCATAAAAGCGAGCAAACCTGCGCATTAGGTGCCGCTATGTTTGCTGCTACCGCTGCAGGCGTATACGAAAATATAGAAATAGCTATGGAAAAAATGGGTCAAGGTTTTGAAGTAACTTATTACCCAAATAAAAATAATCTTGCTTATTATCAAGAACGATTTGTAAAGTATATTGAATTTGGGAAATATATAGAACAAACTATAATTAAATAAAAATGAACTCTAAATTTAATTCCATAAAAAAAGAATGCTTTTTAGCTAATTTAGAACTTCCCAAACTTGACTTAGTTTTATTCACTTTTGGGAATGTAAGTGTAGTAGATAGAGCCAATAAAGTATTTGCTATTAAGCCAAGTGGTATACCCTATGAAAATTTATCTATGGAAGAAATAGTCATTGTAAATTTTGATGGCAAAGTGGTAGAAGGAACTTTAAGACCGTCTTCTGATACTCATTCACATGCAGTTTTATATCGACATTGGGAAAATATTGGGAGCATTGTTCATACCCATTCTACTTATGCAACGGCTTGGGCACAGAGCTTAAGAGACCTTCCTGTTTATGGAACTACCCATGCAGATTATACCATCGAATCCATTCCATGTGCTGCACCTATGAACGACGAAAAAATTAAAGGTGATTATGAAATAGAAACTGGACATCAAATTATAGATTGCTTTATTGATAGAAAATTAGACTATCAAGAAGTAGAAATGATATTGGTAGGAAGCCATGCTCCATTTACTTGGGGAAAAGATGCAAAAAAAGCAGTGCACAACAGTGCCGTATTAGAATTCATCGCAAAAACAGCATTGTTTACCGAACAAATAAACAAGGAAGTAAAACCCATCAAAGATTCCTTAAAAAATAAACACTTTCAAAGAAAACACGGCCCCAATAGTTATTACGGACAATAAAAAATAATAAACATAGTATGCTACCCAAATTAAAATTCTTAGATGTTTGGTTTATTACAGGAAGCCAAGATTTGTATGGTGCTGAAACTTTAATAAAAGTAGCAACCCATTCTACTGAAATAGCCAACTCATTAAGCGTTTCCAATATCATTCCCGTTAATGTAGTATTTAAACCCGTAGTAAAATCGACTGAAGAAGTTTTAAAAGTCATGCAGGATGCCAACAATGATAAAAATTGTATTGGTGTTATTTGCTGGATGCATACTTTCTCACCTGCTAAAATGTGGATCAATGGACTTAAAATTTTAAGCAAACCATTATTGCATTTTCATACTCAATATAATAGAGATATTCCTTGGAATACGATTGATATGGATTTTATGAATTTAAATCAAAGTGCACATGGAGACAGAGAGTTTGGATTTATTACAGCAAGAATGAATATCAACAGAAAAGTAGTGGTAGGACATTGGCAAGATGAAGCGTCATTAGAAAAAATAAATAGCTGGTGCCGAGCAGCAGCTGCATGGCAGGATTGGCAAGGGGCAAGATTTGTTCGCTTTGGAGACAACATGCGGTATGTAGCCGTAACGGAAGGCGATAAAGTAGAGGCAGAAATTAAATTTGGGTACAGTGTTAATACCTATGGCATTGCAGATTTGGTTGCAGTAGTCAATCAAGTTTCAGAAAAAGAAATTGATGAACTAGTAACAATTTATCAAAAAGAATATCAATTACAAGCTGAACTATTGTTAGGAGGTAGCGCTCATAGTTCATTAAGAGAAGCCGCTAAAATTGAGTTAGGTATAGAAAAATTTTTAAGTGAGGGAAATTTTAAAGGGTTTACAGACACCTTTGAAGATTTAAATGGATTAGCACAATTACCTGGTATTGCTGCACAAAGATTAATGGCAAAAGGATATGGATTTGCGGGAGAAGGCGATTGGAAAACAGCAGCTTTAGTTAGAGCTATGAAAGTAATGGGTGCAGGATTACAAGGCGGCAATTCTTTTATGGAAGATTATACCTATCATTTTCAACCAGACAATAGAATGGTATTAGGTGCGCACATGTTAGAAATATGCCCAAGTATTGCTGAAGGAAAACCGAGCTGCGAAGTGCATGCATTAGGGATTGGTGGTAAAGCCGACCCGGTAAGACTGGTATTTAACAGTACCCCTGGTGCTGCATTGAATGCTTCCATTGTTGATATGGGAAATCGATTTAGACTATTGGTCAATGAAGTTATGGCAGTTCGGCCCATTCAAGCATTGCCTTTCCTTCCAGTGGCAAGAGTTTTGTGGAAACCCTATCCCAATATGCATACAGGCTGTGCTGCATGGATACTAGCTGGAGGGGCACATCATACTTGTTATAGTCAAAATTTGACAAGAGAACATATGGAAGATTTTGCAGAAATGGCTGGAATAGAATTTACGCTTATTGGAAAAAATACAGAACTGACCAGCTTTAAAAATGAATTAAAATGGAGCGATGTCTACTATAAAATTAGCCACTGAGGTTTTAGTGGCTAATTTTTTTTCTAGCTGATGTTGAAAAAACTACTCAACTTTAAGAAATTAGTGCTCATCTCCTGGGTAAATCAAACCCACTTTAGCTCTTACTTGATCTAATAATTTTATCAATACGAGGGATGCTTCAAAAGTCATTAAGTCACTCTCCTTTTTACCTGCCAATAAACAATCCGTTGCATGTTGTGCTTCATATTCATAACCTATGCCTTGCGTTTTTTCCACTTCTACTAATTCGTAATTTTTGCCTCCGTCTGTAGAAATTTGGATGGAACAAGATGGTTCATAAAAACGCTGAGTTAACTTGAGATTTCCTTTGGTCCCAAATATTTGTAATTCAATGGGTATGTTTGCTTTGAAGGTAGAAAACAAATGGGCTACACCCCCTTTATGGTAGTGAAATGTGATTGCGCACTGTTCATCTGCACCAGATGCATTAGGCACGATGGCTACTTCCATATTAATTGGATTCCCAAAAATATGTAAAGCAAAGAAAATATTATAAATTCCAATATCAAGTAAGGTCCCACCACCCAACTCAATTTCAGTGAGTCTTTTATTTGATTCCGGAGTGACCTTAAATCCAAAATTAGCTTGCAAAGCGGTCACTTCCCCTACCCATCCTTGTGCTATTATACTTTTAAGCTTAATAAAGTGTGGTAAAAATCTAGACCACAATGCTTCCATTAAAAAAATATTTCTTTCTTTAGCCAACTGAACCATTTCCAATACTTGCTTTTGATTGATTGCAAATGGCTTTTCACACAATACTGCTTTATCATGTTGCAAACACAATAAAGTGTTGGCATGATGAAAAACATGCGGTGTTGCAATATAAATGATGTCAATATCCTTATCCTCTACCAACTGTAAATAAGAACCATACTTTTTCTCCAAATTAAATAAAGCAGCAAAAGCATCAGCCGTTTCTTGTTTTCTTGAACCTACTGCTACCAATTTTGCATTTTTAACATATTTCAAATCTGTTGCGAATTTTTTAGCAATACTACCTGCACCCATGATACCCCAACGAATTATTTTTGACATAGTTTACTTATTTGATAGGTAAACTTAAAGATACAAAACGAATTCATGAGAAAAATAGTAATGTTTAAAATTAGTACTTTGAAATGATTTCTTTAATTTTCTTAGTCTCTACCAAAAAGCCATCGTGCCCGTAATTGGTTTCTATAATAAAGTGCTGTGCATGCTTAATATGTTGAGTTAAAAAAACTTGTTCGTCTACTGGAAAAAGTAAGTCAGAACTTATACTAATCACTATGGTCTTTGCTTTAATGGCAGCAAGTGCATTTTTTAATCCCCCTCTTCCTCTTCCTACATCATGTAAATCCATAGTTTGAGAAAGTAAATAGTAAGAGAAGGCATTAAAACGATTGGCCAATTTTTGTCCTTGATACTTTTGATAAGAAATAGCTTTATGTTCAAATTTAAGTGCCTCCTCAATTGAATCAGTTTCATCCAATTGATTTTGATTGTAAATTTCAGCACTACGATACGACAATAAAGCAATGCTTCTAGCCAACTTAAGGCCTTCCTCACCAGCTTCGTTCGTATTTAATTTCCAAGTTAAATCATTTTCTATCGCCCACCTTTGAGAAGTATTAAATGCAATCCCCCAAGGAGAATGTTTGGCATTGGTAGCCAAAAGAATGATTGTTTCAAATAAATCGGGTTCTAGCACAGCCCATTCTAATAACTGCTGACCCCCTAATGATCCACCTATTCCTAGTTGAATAGACTCGATATTTAAATCGTCTTTCAATAACTGAAAAGATTTTATAACGTCTCTATTTGTAAATAATGGAAACGTATGGTAAAATGGTAACTCAGTTAACGGATTTATAGACAAGGGCCCTATACTTCCGTAACAACTTCCTGGAATATTAACACAAATAATAAATTGGGTCGCTAAATTAAACTGGGGATTGTCTTCTATTAAATCATTCCACCAATCAAATGGATTGCTATTTGCAGTAAGTGCATGAAAAACCCAAATTACATTATTGCGCGCTGCATTTAGTTTGCCAAAACAATGGTACCCAAGTTGAATTTCATTTAGTTGTTCCCCACTCTCTAATTCAAATTGTGCAGACGATGTAAATACTTGATAACTCACTTTCAATAAATTAAATCATCCGCTTGAATACTCAAGCGGATGATGTGGTATGTAAAAATAGTTTATTAGCTGTAAATTAAAAAATAGCTTATTTATTTAAGACCTTTTGAAAAGCTTGTTCAAAATCTGCTTTGATATCTTCAATATGTTCGATGCCTACACTAACTCTTACTTGATTAGGTAAAACACCACTTGCTTTTTGTTCTATTTCACTTAATTGTTCATGTGTTGTAGAAGCAGGATGAATCACTAAAGTTTTAGCATCTCCTACATTAGCTAAATGACTTGCTAATTCTAAATGATCAATAAATCGAGCAGCTTGTTCCTTGCCCCCTTTAATTCCAAATTGAAGCACGCCGCCAAATCCATTGTTTAAATATTTTTTAGCCAATTCATTGTATTCACTGCTTTTCAAGCCTGGATACAAAACATATTCAACTGAAGGATTAGATTCCAACCATTCTGCCAATGCCAATGCATTATCTGCGTGACGTTGTGCTCTTAAAGATAAAGTTTCTAATCCTTGAATTAACAAGAAGGAATTGAATGGAGATTGGGATGCACCGAAATCACGTAACCCTTCCACCCTAGCACGAATAATAAATGAAATATTAGGCAAGCCCAATGGATTTCCTTCTCCAAATACGTCCCAGAACTTTAAGCCATGATACCCCTCAGAAGGTTCAGTAAATTGAGGGAATTTACCATTGCCCCAATTATAATTACCTCCATCAACGATTACTCCACCAATGGTAGTGCCGTGCCCCCCAATCCATTTTGTAGCAGATTCTACTACAATGTTGGCACCATGTTCCAAAGGCTTGAAAAAGTAACCTCCTGCCCCAAAAGTATTGTCCACGATTAAAGGCAAATCATATTCTTTAGCTAAGTCAACAAATTTCTTGAAATCTGGAATGTTTAATTTTGGATTTCCAATGGTCTCCAAATAAATGGCCTTTGTATTTTTATCAATCAATGGTACAAATGAGGCAACCTCATCTCCATTTGCAAATCTTGCTTCAATACCTAATCTTTTGAAGGTAACTTTAAATTGATTGTAGGTTCCTCCATATACATAGGAGGTTGAAACAAAGTTATCCCCCGATTGTAAAATATTAGAAAGCGCTAAAAACTGAGCCGATTGACCGCTACTAGTTGCCAATGCAGCTACTCCACCTTCTAAAGCAGCAATTCTATTTTCAAAAACATCTGTAGTTGGATTCATCAATCTTGTATAGATATTTCCAAACTCTCTTAGACCAAACAAATTAGCGGCATGGGCTGCATTGTTAAACCCATAAGAAGTGGTTTGATAAATAGGTACGGCTCTCGATTTTGTAGTTGGATCAATCTGTTGACCTGCGTGTAACTGAAGTGTTTCAAAATGTAATTTGCTCATGGTTTATTGTTTTAAGGTTTATTTTGTCTACTATTTTATAGACTTATTGAGTTAAAATATTTAATTTTCTTTTAGTAATTGATTCACATTTTCATTGAATTCTTTTACGAAGGCATCATAAAACTTACCCGTTCCTGGGCCATCATATCCTGTATGAATTTTTCTTACTCGACCTGTCTTATCAATAAAAATAGTACTAGGGAAAGCTGCAATTCTATCAATTTGCGGAAGGGTTTTTTCTACTATTTGAGGGTCGGATGGTTTTACCCCAGTGATTAAAAAGGGATATTGAACATTAAATCTTTTTTGAAATAGGGCTAAAGCATTTTTTGCATCTTCAAATTGATCAAAACGTTCATAAGCCAAACCAATTACTTCCACTCCGCGGTGTTTGTTTTCGTTATAAAAAGTGCTTAAAAAAGCAGTTTCATCCATACAGTTGGGACACCAAGAACCCAATATTTGAACAATGACCACTTTATGTTTATACTTTTCGTCTTGTATAGAAACATATTCACCATTGGTGTTTTTAAATTTAAAATTCAAACTGGTTTCTCCTTCTCTCAAATGAGTATAACTGTACTCATCAGGTAATTGTGCATCCTCATTTTTGATTGCAAACCAATCACTTGAAGCTGTGGAACCAGCATAAAATTTACCATCCACGAGAGTGGTATCATTTAATAGTTTAGCTTCAAAATAAGTACTAAATCCGCCATCAAACCCAGATAATTTTAGCGTATCACCAGAAACCACCCCTTCTAAAAAACGAAAATCACCAGTCGGCGTTAAGAAAGAACCCGTAACTACCCCATTTAGTTTTTGTACAAAACTACCCACCGCCTTACTAATAGAATTATTTTTTCCTTTAAAAGACACTTCCCAGGATCCACTCACCTGGTATTTTGGTTTAATTGAATTTGGATAACGTGCTTTGATTCCCCAATGAGCTGAAAATGGGAGAAGTACTGATTTATTATTTTGTGTTTTCACAAAATAACCATCTAATAATTTGGTTCCTTTTTTTGCAATTTTTAAACTTGCATTAAAAAAAGGTAAAGTAAATACAATTGAATCATTCGATGTTTTTATATCATCTACTAATAATCTTTCCTTCCCATTGATGATGTAGATTACTTGCTTCCCATTAAATAGTGAAGAAGTAAAATTGAATTGAATTTTTATCGAATCTGGCCTTGTAATAACCCCTAACCAGTTGCCATTTTGAATGTTTAATTTATTTTGTGCATGCCCATTTACCCCCCCTATTGTAATCAAAAGGGCTAGTATAAAACAGGTTCTATATTTTTTTAATTGCATCATTATTATTCAACGCTTTATGCTACACCTATTAAAAACAAGCAGCTAAAAGCCAATTTGTAAAGGCTTTACAGACCATACATTAGTCTTTCTTAATAAGTTTTAAAGAACGCTCACAAAGAAAAGCAGGATATTTTGCACTACCAAATAAAAGTCTACTTTTTTTATAGACTTCTTTTATTATTTGAATTATTAAACTTTGAAATTTTACAATTAAAGGTTAATTTGCTAGTAGCTTGCTTGTTATTCATTTCTAGTTGGTCTACTATGATGCAATTTATAGGTCATTTGCACCCCGTTATTGTACATATGCCTATAGGTATTATGTTACTTGGCGTTTTTTTGATGTTTTACCAAGGTAGGCAATCAAACAAATTTGAAAAGGTTATTTCCTTGGCGTTCTTAGTGGGAAGTATGAGTGCCACATTAGCCTGTATCACTGGATGGCTATTGTCAGCATCAGGCGAATACAATGGCGCTTTAATACAAAAACACCAATGGGTAGGTATCGCCACAGCATTGATTGGATGGGGCGTTTATTTTATTAAAAAATACAAATGGATTTTAGTCACCCTCTTGCTTCTACTCCTAATTATTACGAGTCATTTTGGTGCAACTTTAACCCATGGCGAAAACTATTTACTTGGTTCAAATAAAAAAGTGGAACAAGTGGAACAAGCTACTATTAAAGATTCAAAAAAAATTCAAATTATTTTAAAAGACAAAGATTCCATTAAAATAGTAATCCATAATTTTTACAAAGAGGAAATAAAACTGATACTTCAAACAAGGTGTTATAATTGCCATGGCCCACTAAAACAAAAAGGGGGGCTTCGCTTAGATAGTGAATCATTTATAAAAAAAGGCTGGAAAGAGGGCATAATATTGGTGGCAGGAAATGCACTAAAAAGTACAATGTATACTAATTTGATTTTACCAATGGAGGACGACAAGCACATGCCTCCGATGGGTAAGCATCAACTTACGGAACAAGAAATAACGACCTTGAAACAATGGATTGAAAAGGGCGCTTCTTTCGAGGACGAATTAGACACCATCTACAGTAGTAAAAAAGAAACCATAGCAGATTCCATTCAGGTGGTTATCCCTAAAAAAGTGTATAAGTTTACCATGCTTCCTAAAGAAGTAAAAGAATTAAACATGCCCAGTCCGGTGAGTAATGAAACCATTGACTTCTTTAAACATAAAAATATCGTAATAACCAGTATGGGAGAAGGATCGAACTTTTTGATGGCCAACTTTATAAATGCGGTTCCTTTTAACAGCAATGATTTAGTTGATTTAAGTTTAATAAAAAATCAATTGTCTATTTTAAAACTTTCAAACTTACCTATAAAAGACAGTGACCTTAAAACGCTAAGTAATTTAAAAAATATCACTAAGTTAAATTTAGAAAACACAGCCATAACTGATGAATCTATTGCCTATCTGAAGGAATTGCCTAAATTAGAACAACTTAACTTATACGGAACCAATCTAACAGATAAAAGTTTAAGCCAAATGGAGCTGTTTAAAAATTTATCTGTAATTTATCTATGGAAAACAAAGGTGACCAAAGAGGGAATTGAACACTTTGTAAAAGTAAAACCGAATGTGAAAATTGAAACGGGGAATTTTAAATTTCAAAAAAAATGAAAAAATATTTTTTAATTATCGGTTTCATACTATTTCTATTTGCATTTAATGTAAGTTCCAAAATACCGGATGAGGTAGCTGCCGCTTATAAAGAATTGCCAACAATTATAGATTACAATGAGCATGTAAAACCGATTTTATCTGATAAATGCTATGCTTGTCATGGTCCTGATGTTACAAAACAAAAAGCAGGATTGAGATTAGATATTGCCGATTCAGCTTACGCACCATTAAAAGAAAGTCCAGGCAAAGTAGCTATTTTTCCTTTTAACTTAAATAAAAGTGAATTATTTCATCGTATTATATCAAAAGATCCAGACTACATGATGCCCATGCCTAAGTCTCATTTAATTTTAAGTGCAAAAGAAAAAGCAATTCTTATAAAATGGATTGAAAATGGTGCAGTATTTAAACCACATTGGGCATTTGTAGCTCCTTTAAAAAAGGTCATTCCAATGGTTTATAATTTAAATGTAATTAACCCCATTGATAATTTTGTTTTTAGTAAAATACAACAAGAAGGATTGCAACCTTCCCCAGCTGCCTCAAGAGAAATTTTATTAAGACGCGTTTCATTAGACCTTACTGGATTGCCCCCAACCATTGAGGAAATGGACGCATTTTTAAATGATAAAAGTGCGAATGCGTATGAAAAACAAGTAGATAGGTTATTGAACTCACCCCATTATGGAGAAAAAATGGCAACTCAATGGCTCGATCTAGCTCGATTTGCAGACTCCTATGGTTATACCGTGGATAGAACAAGAGACATGTCTGTATATAGAGATTGGGTAATTCATTCTTTTAATGAAAATTTATCTTACAAAAATTTTATAACAGATCAATTGGCAGGCGATTTATTACCAGCTCCAACAAAAGAAACCATTATTGCAACCGCTTTTAATAGAAACCACCCCCAGAACATGGAAGGGGGCATAATAGAATCAGAGTTTCAAACTGAATATGTAATGGACCGTACCAATACCTTTGGCGAAGCTTTTTTATCCATTTCTGTCGGATGTGCAAGATGTCATGATCATAAATATGATCCTGTATCACAAGAAAATTATTATCAGCTTTATAGTTTTTTTAATAATGTTAAAGAGGCAGGGCAAATTTCTTGGAATGATGATATGCCCACCCCTACTTTATTATTACCAACCAAAGAAGAAGAAAAAACGATAGCCTATATTAAATCTAAAATAAAAGAAAAGGAAGAACAATTAAAAGAAATAATAAAAAATGAGGACTCAGATTTTAACAATTGGATAAAGGAGGAAAAATATAAAGCCATTCCAAATAATGGCCTACCTAAATCTTTTTTACAGGGTTATTTTTCTTTTGAAGATTCCCTTAAAAATAGCGTAAATGATAGTACCCATGCTATCATGAGACAAGATTGGGATACAAAGAGTGAGCAACCCTTATTTGAAAAAAATAGTAATGGGCAACACTTAAAATTAAATGGTGATGTTTATTTAGATTTAAAAAATATTGGAATTTTTAGAAAATCTGATCCCTTTTCGATTGGCTTGTGGCTATACATTCCAAAAGAAATGAAAGAAGGTGTTATTTTTCACAAAAGCAATGCTGAACGATTGTATAATTTCAAAGGATTCAATGTATCCATGCATCAAGACAGGCTTGAAATGACCATGGCACACACTGCACCCTCCAATGCCATTACTAAAGTAGCTTTAGGAGCTATTCCTAGAAATCAATGGATTCAATTAACCATGACTTACGATGGCAGTTCGGAGGCCAAAGGATTAAACTTATTTATAGATGGCGCCCCATTACCAATGGAAACAGTGATGGATCAACTTTATAAGGACATTGTATTTTTTAACAAAGAGGAACCTGCCTTGCAATTTGGTGGTTGGTATCGTGGGTTGGGTTTTAAGGATGGTAAATTAGATGACATCGCTATTTACAATAGAGCATTGACGCAATTTGAAATTAAAATTTTAGCCAAAAAAAGCAATTGGAATGAAATTACAAAAAAGTTAAGCAGTCAATTGACAAAAGAAGAGCTTGTTATTTTAAAAGACTATTATGTGTCCGTCATAAATCCAAAAATACTAGCAGCCCGTACGGCCTTGCAATTAGAAAGAGCGCATTTTTCAGATGCTTCTGAAAATATAAAAGAATTGATGGTGATGCAGGAGATGGCCAAGCCAAAGAAAACCTATTTATTAAGTAGGGGGCAGTACGACGCCCCATTGAAGGAAGTTTTTCCAAATACACCAGAAAGAATATTCCCCTTCCCTGCCAATTTGCCAAAAAATAGATATGGTCTAGCCCAATGGCTTACTGATGAACGTAACCCTTTAACTGCAAGGGTTGCAGTAAATCATTTATGGCAAAATTTCTTCGGAAATGGGATTGTAAAAACTGCAGAAAATTTTGGAAGTCAAGGAGAAATGCCAAGTCATTTAGATTTATTGGATTGGTTAGCAATTGAGTTTAGAGAAAGTGGATGGGATGTAAAAAAAATGAATAAATTAATGGTAATGTCCGCTACTTACCAACAAGATTCTAAAACAAGTTGGATAGCAAAAGAAAAAGATCCTGAAAATAAATTACTAGCAAGAGGTCCTTCCAATAGATTGACTGCGGAAATGATTCGTGACAATGCATTAACTGCTTGTGGTATATTAAACAAAAAAATTGGAGGAAAAAGTTTTTATCCTTATCAACCTGAAGGACTTTGGGAAATTAATAACACCAATTATATTCAAGATACTACAGATGAAATTTATAGAAGAAGTTTATACATTGTCCTTAAAAGAACCGTCCCTAATCCAACCCTTGCCAATTTTGATGGGCCTTCAAGGGCTTCTTGTGTAGTTAGAAGGCAATCCACCAATACACCATTGCAAGCCCTAGTTACATTAAACGATCCTACTTTTATTGAAGCCGCTAAAATAATGGGAGAAGAAATGTGTAAACAAACAAATATTGAAAGTGCAATTCATCAGGTTTATAGAAAATTAACGGGTACAACGCCCAACTTAAAAGAAGTTGCATTGCTTGCCAACTTACAACAAAGTCAATACCGTTTATTCAAATCTAACCCAAATAAAATAAACGGTTGGTTGAATACTGGTTTGTATAAAATAAATAAAACATTAGACCCTTCATTGGTGGCAGCGAATACAGTGGTAGCGAGTACCATTTTAAATTCAGACGCCACCATCACAAAAAGATAATACTATGGGACACGAACCAGATTTTAAATTGCACCACCCCGATTTCGACGAATTAAATAAAAGATTAGAAAGAAGGGATTTCTTAAAAAAAACTGCAGGTGGTTTAGGCGCATTGGCATTGGGCACCTTATTGAGTAGTAGTATTTCAAGCAAAACTTTTGAACAACAAATTTTAGAGGCCTTACCCACCATAGCACCTAAAGCAAAACGTGTACTTTACTTATTTATGAGTGGGGGACCGTCCCAGTTTGAAACATTTGATTATAAGCCTATGCTAAGTTCGATGTTGGGAAAAGGACTTCCAGAATCGGTAAGAAATGGGCAAAGGCTAACAGGAATGAGTGCGAATCAATCTAAATTACCAATTGCTCCCTCTTTTTGCGATTTTAAACAATATGGAAAAAGTAAAACTTGGGTAAGCGACTTATTGCCTTATACAGCAGAAGTTGTAGATGAACTATGCATTATTAAATCAATGTATACTGAACAAATTAATCACGATCCAGCACTTACTTTTTTTCAAACAGGTCATCAACTTCCAGGTAGGCCATCCATAGGTTCCTGGCTGAGCTATGGATTAGGTACTGAAAATAAAAATTTGCCCGCTTTTATTGTGTTGGTTTCAAAAAATGCATCTAGAGACCAACCATTGTATGCAAGATTATGGGGCAATGGATTTTTACCATCCCAACACCAAGGTGTACAATTTAGAGCTGGTAATGACCCTGTTTTATTTTTAAATAACCCAGCTGGTTACGATGGAAAAGACAGAAAAGAAATGCTCCATTATTTAAATAAGTTAAATGAGCTGCAAAATGACGTTTGGGGAGACCCAGAAGTAGAAGCAAGAATGTCCCAATATGAATTGGCATTTAGAATGCAGACTTCTGTTCCTGATGTGATGGATACCGCCAATGAAACAGAGGAAGTATTTGAATTGTATGGACCTGAAAGTAGAGATAAAGGCAGCTATGCCTCCAATTGTATTTTAGCAAGAAAATTATTAGAAAAAGATGTTCGCTTTGTTCAATTGTATCACCAAGGATGGGATCATCATGGATCCTTACCTCAAGGCATCAAGCAGCAATGTAAACAAACTGATCAACCTACTGCTGCTTTAATCATGGATCTAAAAAGAAGAGGCATGCTGGAAGATACGCTAGTAATTTGGGGCGGTGAATTTGGACGAACCGTTTATTCCCAAGGAAAATTAGATAAAGACAATTATGGCAGAGACCATCATCCTCGTTGCTTTACCATGTGGATGGCAGGAGCTGGTGTTAAACCAGGTATCACTTATGGTGCTACAGATGATTTTAGTTACAACATTATAAAAAAACCTGTTCATGTGCATGATTTCCAAGCTACCTTATTACATATCATGGGATTAAATCATGAAAACTTAGTATATAAATATCAAGGAAGACGTTTCCGACTGACTGATGTGTCTGGAAAAGTAATCAAAGAAATATTGACCTAAAATGATAACTACTCTATATATTTAACAACACGAGCAAGTTTCCCATTGGCATTCATGCCTTCTAAAACTATTTGTAATTTTTTACTGATATCATTATTATAAAATTCAATTCTAATCCTAGGATTGCGTTTATTTGTTAAAACATAAGGGTTCCAATATAAGGTAGTTCGACTATCCACATCAAAATTGTCAGCTGCCATTTCATAATTGGGATTATAAAATTCCTTAAAAACAGAATAGCCCCCTAAAACAGCATATTCCATTCCTTCGCTTTTTATATGCTTTCCCTTATTGTTATTGCCTCTTTTGGTATAAATAGCAATGGCACCGCCACTCCCCCCACCTGAGGCACCAAAAAATGGAGGACGGATGGCTTTTATGTAAGCGACATCAGCAATAGAAATATTTTGCACTGATTCTATTGGGGTATTAAATTCATTTACAAAAAAATCTGTTTTAGACCCTCTCCAAGTAGCAGATGCTTGGGTACCAAAAGCATTAATATTTAAACCAGCAACTTTAGATTGTAAATAATTTAAGATACTAATGGATCCTAATGCACTTGGATCATTTGATAGATCAAAGAAAGTTCCATCCCCACCCGAGAAAAAACCAGTAGTATACTTTTCGTCAAGAAGCTGCATAGGCGACTTGGTTTTAGACATGACTACTACCTCCTTTAACGTGATGGATGCCAATAATTTTTTTTGTCTTTCTTGTTCCAACAATAGCAAATTTAATTTAGCTCTAGCCATGCTGTCATTCCAATTTCGAATAAATCCGCCAGCATCAAATTGTAGTTTTTTAAATTCTTGTTTCAATAAACCATTGTCAAAATGAACTACGGCAATATTGTTTAGCTTTGATTTACTATTGACGCTGTAGAAAATTCTTGAGGTATCATAATAGAACACTGATTTATCTTCAAAACTTCCATCACTAAAAATGGGAAGAAATAGCATTTTATTACTACTGTCTCTTCCATTGATAATTACGTTTAAAAGTAAATCGTCTGATAATTTAATAGATGAATTGCCATATACTTTACCTGAAATTTTCATAAAATCGGTTTCCTTGGGATAAGTTGGCATAGTAAAAATACCCGCCTTCATTTTATCCCAATCAAATTTGCGCCATCCGTTGGTAAGCATTACTAAATCTAAATGTGCAGCAACACTATCTGCGTCACTAGAAAAATAATAAGCTGGCTGATATACTTTACCACGAATATCATTACTCATAAGAAAATCGGAATAGATTGTTTGTTGTTCTGGCAAAACCATGGATGCATCTGTAATGGCTATTGACATATTTGATTCGGTCGTGTCCTTAACCATTATTTCAAGCACATTTTTACCTCTTTTAGTCACATTTCCAATAGGTACAGTAAGCATCGCATTGTACTCGTGAAGACGATTGTTTACCAAAATAATTCTTTCAGCAAGGGGCATCCAATCATTCGTAAATAATGAAAACTGAACCACCCCAGTAGGTAATTCTTCTATGGGCAACCCAACATTTTGCAAAAGTCGTTCTTCCCCTTTAAAATCAACATTATAGAGTAAGCGCTGATTTTGATGAACCAATAACCTTAAGTGTTTATAATTCGATGGTACATCCGCAGTTCTTTCTACTTGAACATATGCTTTTTCAACGTCCATACTAAGCTTTAAAATAACTCCCTCTTTATTTGCTGGCGGGATGGGGGTCATTCCCTTTTGTGCATTTTCATCTGTCCAATTGAGTTGATACTTTTCTCCTGCAATTGGCTTTAATCTAAAACTACCCATTCCATCATGTGCTATCTTGAGGGTATCCAAAATTTTATTTTTATCATTCACTAAAAACCCTTTTATAAATACAGGTATCCCAAAGCCATTAGTAGCTTTAAAGGCCACTTTACTGTTTAATCCATTGACCAATACCCCACCTTCTGGAAAAACTTCCACCCTTGTTTTGGAGACCGTATTTGTTTTTGTTTTAGCAATAGACCCATCATTTATAGGAATATTTTTTTCGTAAATAAAAACACTGTCCTCATTCAACATCCAACGAGTAAAGGCTTTTAACCGAATAAAGTCTCCTTTGTAATTGTCAGGCACTTCAAAACTTCCCTTTGCAGACGATTTCAATAAAGGAGCCACTGTTTGTTTGATGTAGTTGCCATTTGCATCATACCAATTAACGTAAACATTTTTACTTAAAGTGGTCCATTCTAAACCTGATAAAATATAAAGCTTGTAAAATATAGTTTCTCCTTTATTGTAAAGTGTTTTATCAAAATGAATGTGCATTTTTTCGTGTGGGAATTCCTGTTCATACTGGTTCAATGCAGCATCATAAATTTGAGCTTGGGTCTCATCTACAAAGAGCGTCATCATCACTGATATAAAAAAAATCGATACTATTTTATTCATTTCACTTCATTTTTTGAGCATTTATCATTCCCTACTTGCTAAAGTTAGGTATTTGTGTAGGATAGGCCCTTAATAAAGCAAGCGAATTATAAAGTTAGCAAAATAATTTAGGAAGCTAAAATAACCGCTTTTAAATCATAGATGTTATCAAAAATATAATTGGGTTCTGCAGTCAACAATTGAGCCTTTGTGTGTGCCCCGGTAGTTACTGCAATATTGAACACACAACCTGCATTCCTTCCTTCCTCTATATCTATGGTAGAATCTCCCACTTTAATAACCGAAGCGGCATCTTGAATATGCATCTTTTCCATGGCATATAAAATCATATCAGGAAGGGGTCTGTTATTTTTAACGTCGGAGGCGGTAACCAATAAATCAAAGTCAACCCCTTCTACCCAATTTAATTTTTTAACTAAAGACAAAGCGGTAGCTCTATTGTAACCTGTATTTAAAACTACTTTAATTCCTAAATTTCTTAATTCTTTAAATAGTCTTTCTGTATTTTGGGTAGGTGCTACCACTAAATTTTCATAAGCCTCTTCAAGTAGTAACAAAAAATCCTTAAATACCTCTTGAATTGTATCCTCATTCAAAAACATATTTGTACCCACTAAAGTGTCTTTAATTGCTTGCAACTTTTCCTTCCCTGCTCCCCATTGTAAAACCTCTTCAAAAGTAACATTGGCGCATTTTTTTGCTATTGCTTTGTGTAAGGTATGATACACAACATTTCCTTCATCTACCGTTGTTCCAGCCATGTCAAAAACAACCATTGCTATTTTCATATAATTATTTTAAGGATGATTCAATTTCATTTGTAAAGGATTCAATGGAAGGACTTACTAAATTTGGATCTTTTGCCAAGTCATCCCATCTTCTTAATGCTACTGCTTCTTTATAAAATTCATTTTTCTCGAAAAGTAGTACTTCATTTTGATCCATTACTCCTCCTTGAAACTCTAAACTAATTTTTGAAGGCTGAGATAAAGTTTCTAGATAGCCTGGTGCAGTTGCGCACAAATATCTTTTTGCTTGTACATGCAATTTTACAGGTTCTACTGCAGCCAATTTAAAATGTTGAGTCAAATATTTCTCCCCCAATAACTCATGCATGTCATCGATTCCATTATCGCTTGCATCATCTGGTAAATCATGTAATAAATGACCAATATCATGTAATAAAGCAGCTGTAACTAGCTCATTGGACGCGTGATGCGTTCTTGCTAGCTGGGCACATTGTAAAGCATGTTCTAATTGGGTAACCTCTTCCCCACCATACATGGAGGAACCATTTTTTTCAAAAAGATTTAAGATTTGTTCTGTAATTGGATGTAACATATAAATTATATTAAAGATTATTAATCATTTCTTCTGCAAAACCAAAAGACATGGTCATGCCATGTCCTCCAATACCATTTAAGATATAAACCCCTTTTACTGGATTCAAAAATAAATCAGCAGCACCATTGGTCATAATTGGATAAACCCCATTCCAAGATTGAATCATTTCCCATTGATCAATATGAATTAACTTCCTTAAATAAGCTAATATCATATTATTTATTTCTATTTTATCAAATGGATCAAAATCCAAGGCATACTCATGTGAATCTCCCACCGTTAATTCGCCTTCATTATTTTGTGAAACCATCACATGAATGCCATGTTTCAAGTATTCTGGAAGTTCTGCCTCAATTTTCATTCTTAATTTTGTAAGAGAAGCGGAAGCAGTAAAACTTTTGTAATGCAGCAAAGACAAACCACCACATATAGAGGCTCCAATTTTATAATTTGGATCTTTGTGTTTAAATCGCATCATTTGAAGCTTCGTTTTTATGATTGGCTGCGATTGAAAAATTTCAGGATATAAAGTTTCAAAGTCAGCGCCAGAACAAACACAAATAAGATCTGCCTCGTATTTTAAATTATTTGAATAGGCCGCATTACTTTTAACATTGGTAATGGCAGTGCCCCAAATAAATTTAACCCCATATTTTTCAGTTAAATAAGCCGGTAATTTTTTGATTCCTTCTCTCGGATCAATAATAATCTCTTCTTCGCTTCTAAGTGCTCCCAATAAGCCATCGCCATTAATCCCCTGATAGTTGTCCAATACCGATTCTGAAGATATAACAGATACGGACCTGTTTTTGCCTTTGAAGAAACTACCAATTTCTTCTACTACATCCATTTCTTCTTTAGAATAAGCTAAATGCAAGCTTCCACAATCATTGTATGGAATATGGGCTGAATCTAAATAGTCTAACCAAATTTCCTTGGTCCTAACTGCCCTATTGTACAATTTCCCATCAGGTTGCCCCACTGGCCAAAGCATTCCAAAATTTCTTACACTGGCTCCTAATGAAAATTGTGATTTCTCAATTACGGTAACCGCATATCCTTTTTCCCCTAAGGCTCTGGCAGTGGCTAAACCAAGAATTCCAGCACCAACTACAATTGCAGTTTGTTGACTCATGATACGTTTAATTTATTTAGTTTATTAAGTTTATTGAAATATGAATAATTAGCAATGGCTAATATAATAATAATTGTTGAAGTTATAAAAGCGCTGTATACAAAAAATGGTACCCACCCATAATTGGTATTACTAAAATTTTTAAAAAGTAAAACTAAAATACTACCTAAATAACCTGCCGCATCGGCAACATACATTAGGAAGCCGATATTACATTTAATTTTAAAATGAGCAATCCATCTTTCAAAAAATAATACATGAAATGCGATATAAGGTAAATACATAGAAAACCCAACTATGATCATCCAAAATGTTGCATTTATGTATTGAAAGTAAAATAAAATAGTGGAGGTAAATAACAAAATGCCTCCAAAAACAAAAATTGAAAAGTTTGTAAAAAATGCTGTTTTGTTATTTTTTATTACCGTCATAGAACCAATAATAATAAGAACTAATATGGCAATAGGTATTTCTGAAAGAACCAACATAGTTGGTATATTTTTTAACCCGATACTATTCCAAAACTCAACTGCAAAATTATCTCTAAGATCTCTAAAAATAGTTAAGCAAACAAATATCAATACCGATAGGATGATACCAGGAGCAAATTGTTTGAAAAAATTAAGTCTTTCTAACTTATTCATAGGAAGCCGCTCCGTCCTCGAATTTTTATCTACTTCTGTTGGGGGTGGAAGAGAATGTAAAAGGTAAATTCCTAGAAATAAAATGGGAATAAATAACAATGCAGTAATAAAAGGCATCCACATTTCCGAAATTTTCCATACCGACAATACATAGCTGCCCACACCCTTAACGATTCCAGAGGAAACAATAAAACTAGAGGCCATGGAGGCTCCCAATATTTCTGTATCTCTTCTGCCTTCAATATAACTAAATACCACTCCCCAAATCATTCCCAAGGGCAACCCATTTAAAAACATAAATGGTAAATTGTAGGGAAAAGGAACAAGCGCAAACAATAATAAAGAAACCCATGAAAATGCCATCAATAAAATCAAGGTCAACGTTCTCTTATTAGTAGGTAACTCTGATATTACTTTTATTCCAAAATATTTTGAAACTGTGTACCCAATTAATTGGGTAATAATTAATAAAATTTTATAATCAACCCCCCATAGCATTTTACTTTGAAACTGAGCTGCTGTAAAAGGTTTTCGAAAAGCATACATGCTTAAATAAGTTATAAAAACAGCGAGTGATGCCTTTATAATAAATAACAATTCGGGTTTAGTTAATTTACTTTTCATTGGATAAATCTATTGAAACCCTAAAAGGATTGTGCGCTACCGCATAGTCAAAAGCTGCTGTAACTTGGTCTAATGAAAATCCTGTCTTAACCAATTGTTCAAAATTAAAATTGGTATAATTATTTTCTATAAAATTTACTGCATTTACAAAATCTTCATTATTATAATTATGTAGCCCTTTGATAGTAAGAATATTTCGAATCATGTATTCGGCGTTTAATGCAACAGCAGGTTGAGGAAATACGGCACCAATCCAAATAACAATTCCTCCAATATTTAATAAATTTATCGAGTCTTGCATGGCAGTAAGCGAGCCGCTAAACTCTAAAACCACATCCACTTTATGATGATTGGATTGAATTGGCAAACTACTTTCCGTGGCACCAAATTGCATGGCCATTGCTAGTCTTTCTTTATTTTCATCAATAGCGATTACTTTGCTTGCACCCATTTTAGAGACCATTGCACAAGCAATAATGCCCAACATGCCCGTGCCATAAACTGCAACCGATTTATCTTTTATGGTACCCGCTAATCTTACCGCACCAGCCACGGTAGCCACACTACAATTAATTAAGGATGCAACCTCATTGGGTAAATGCGCTTTTAGAACAATAATGGGTGTGTTTTTTCTTAATAGGGTATGTTCACTTAAACCCCCATGAAATTGGCTTAATGCTGTTATTTGTTCATGGCCATATTTAAATAAATCCTTTGCCTTTTGTGGAATAGCTACTTTTGATAAAGCATCATCAGGTGAACTAGCATAAATGGCCCAAGTCACCTTGTCACCCAATTTCAAAACAGCACCCCTCATATCTTTAATGGGTGCATCGGGTCCTAATTCTTGAATGACACCTACTATTTCATGTCCTAAGATGGTAGGAGATTTTTCAATTCTTTTACCTAGATAGGTATGAATGTCACTCCTACAAAGCGTTGTACATAAATTTTTTACTAAAATTTCACCCGCTTTCAATTCGGGCAATGGTTGCGCTTGTATTGTAAATTTTACATCCGCATTAAAAAAACTTGCAAATTTGGACACGGGATAATAGTTGTTATAAAAGTAAATATTCAAATACAGTTATCAATCAATAATTATAATTTAACTATTTAATAATGTATTTAATAATGTATTTAATAATGTGGTACTTATTTGATTAAAATAATTTTTTATATCAGTAAAAATACAGCTTAATAATTTGTTATCAATGATGGTGTTTGTTTTTAATATATTTTACCAATTCCTTGGGATGATCTGTTTGGATGCCAGCCAACCCTAATTGATACCCTTTTTCCCAATAATCCTCCTCTTCTACCCTTGATTGCATGTCGGCCCAAACTGGCACCCCTAGATTTCTTGCTGCATTCACTAGCTCCTTACTGTATTCATTCCAGTTGCCATCTAAAATATCAATTTTTATTTTAGATAGATAATTAACCATAGCCAAGCTGTCATTCAATTTGGTTGTCAAACTTAAAATAAGGGGCATTTCTGGTACCCATTTTCTCCATTCAAGATATTGGTTGGGCGTATTGATGTAGACCACCACTTTATCTTCCATTTTTGCCTCTTTAATGGCGGCGTATGCTTGTTGCACATTCGCCTCTTTAAAATCAAGGTATATATTTATTTTGTCCTTACAATATTGTAAAGCCGCTTCAAAAGTGGGCACTTGAAGTGTATCCGAATTGCTAATTGATTTATTAAACAATTTTAATGCTTTAATACTATCTAAAAGCATGTTAGCAACTTTTCCATGCCCATTGGTCATTCTATCTACTGTAGCATCATGCATTAAGATTAATTGATTATCCTTCGTCGTTCTTAGATCTAATTCCACATAATCCGCCTCATCTTCTATTGCATTTTTAATGGCCAATAAACTGTTTTCAGGGGCAATGGTATGATCCCCTCTATGGGCTATTATGACAATTTCATTTTTTGATTTGGGCAATTGTACTGGTTTTTTTTCTTGCGCAACTAATTGCATCATCATTAGTAGGAAAAATAAAGTTAAATGTATTTTCATAATGTAAATTTAAAAAAAAAGAGCCTCCAATTGGAGACTCTTTATAAGAATTTAAGTTAAAATCACTACTTAACTGGTTGTGAAGCAGCTTTAGCAGCTAGTTGTGGAGCATCTTTAACAATCCACATTCTAGCATTGATGTCATCATTACCACCGAACTGAGCACTTAACGCAGCATTCAAATTATCTTTATTAGTAGATAATTCTGAAGATGGATATTGATAACGTAAAGGAATCATATTGCTATTTCCTGTACCTGGTCCCATATCAAAATCTGGAACTCCTGTTCTTCTCCATTGATAATAACCTTCTAAACCAGAATTACGTGCTAAAGATAAATAACGTTGTGTTAGAATTTGATTCAAACCATTGTTATTGTTTCCAGCATAAGCAACACTACTTTGGCTAAAATAATCGTCAAAACTGAAATTTACAGTATAGCTGATGTAATCGCCAGGTGCAGTTCCTCTTAAGAAAGAAACGGTATTGTCTCCATCAACAACTCCATAGAAAGCAAACATCGCCTTCACCCCTCTTTGATACCATTCTTCTGCATTTCCACTAACCCAACCACGATTGATGGCTTCAGCAATGTTCAAACACATTTCTGGATAGCCCACTAAGAAAGTGTTTTCTCCAGTTAATCCATCATAATAACGCTTACGGCCAATAGGTGAAATAGTGAATGAGGTCTGTATTTGTCCACCTAAAGTGGACATATCGTCTCCTGGTCTACCACCCACAAAAGAACTATAAGAAGTATCAGAAAAACCTAATCCACGCGCTGGATCAGCCACTTTCATCGCTCTTAAATCATGTAAGCTGCTCAAAGTATTTAACCAAGTTGAAGCCACGCACAAACGAAGTGCGTCAAAACCAAAATTACTTGAGTTATTTGGATAATAGTTATAGGTTGTGTTATATACATATTCCCAATTGTCCCCTAAATCTTGCATGATAGGATACTTCGTAGGATTTCCAAGTACCTCAGCAAATTTTGCTTTGATATTTAAATCAGCATCTTCTTCTTTTTGACTCAAATTAATCAAGACTCTTAATTTATAAGTATTAACCACTTTTTGCCATTTTCTTAACGCTGTTAAAGGATCTACACCGCCACTAAATTTATCTTGAAAATAGAAATCACCCAAAAGTGAGGTATTGGCACTTTCAATTAAGGTAGCTAATTGATCATTGGCAACTTCTAATAATTCTAAAGATTGCTTAAATACTTCTTTTTGACTGTCATACTTTGGTGTTGGAACAGCCAATCCTTGTAAGGCTTCTGACATTGGTACATCTCCTACTTTCAAACTCATTCCCACATAAATATAGGCTTTGAAGAAATTAGCTAAAGCTGAATAGGGTGTAAGTCCTGTAGTTGCACTAGCAGATTCTTTTTCCATAGCTGCTATAGTTTGTAAAGTACCGTAGTCTAAATTTGCACTACCAGTCCAATACTCATTGGTACCATAATAAGTATAAGTAGACAAAGTATATTGTGCAAATTTGTCTTCGTCACCACCTGGAAATACCATCAGATTATTTTCTATTTGTCTTAATAAAAGATAAGCTGGTACTTTAGTAGCTTGGTTTGGGTTTTGAGTATATTTCTCAAAAGTTTTTGAACAACTACTTGCAGCAATTGCAATAACTGCAAAAAGTAGTGCTATTAATTTATTTGTTTTCATATGCTTTTTTTATTTTTTTTAAACAATTATTTTTATTTTAGAAAACAATGTTTAAGTTAATACCATAACTACGGGTAGTAGGTGTTTGTAAATTGTATTCGCTACTATTACTACTATTGTAATCGCGGCCAGAATATTGATCAATATCCATGTCCTTGAAACGTTGTGGGAAGAAATACAATAAGTTACGTCCTACTAAAGAAACATCTACCTTAGAAACAAATGAGTTCTTGCCAATGAAAGACTTAGGCAATGAATAAGTAATAACTACCTCACGTAATTTTCCATAAGTTTTCGCCACTGAAGTGTGTTCAAAGTTATTAAAGAAACTGCTTACATAATCTTGAACAAATAACACAGGTGTGTTATTTTTCGCAAATTGTAAAGCACTCATATTGTTAATGACCCCTGTAACACCGTCATAGGTAATGGCTGCATCATTAGAAACTTGAACCCCCTCACCTACATAAGTTGGAACATATCCTTCATAAGAATGGTGTGCTTGGAAATAAGCTGCTTCTTTAGCTCTTGCTTCTCCAACAGCACCTTGCACTGTAAGAATATTAGATCCACCTTGTATTCCTTTTCTCATTACACGATCTTGAACAAGACCACCCACTTTACCATCAAATTGGAAAGAAAAACTGAAGGCTTTGTAATTGAATTTGTTGTAAATAGACCAACTCCAATCTACGTCTGAATGCCCTAAATATTGTGCTTTTGGTAAATAAACTGGAATACCAGCACTATTGTGTATTACTTGACCATCTGCAGTTTTTGCGGTTACACCAGCATAAATATTGTCTACTCTATCACCTTGGTGTAGTGAATAACTTTCAAAATTGCTCGGTAATTCTTTGTAGGTCTCTGTAAAAGTAGACCAGTTAACTAAAACATCCCAGTTTAAGCCTTTGGCTGATCTTAATGGAGAACCAGATAAAGATAATTCAGCCCCTTTTACTTGTGTCTTAATACCATTTGTAGTAAATCCAGTAAGCCCTGAAGTTTGAGAAATTGGTAAACTGATGATACCAGGACCATTGATATTATTAAAGAAAGTCGCAGCAAAACCTAATCTATTTTTCAAAAATTTCACATCAAAACCATATTCAACACTGGTTACTTGAGAAGATTTGATATTGGAATCCACTGCATTTGATGGAGCTATTGCAGATGAAGAATTATTGTATACTTTGTTGATTGTATACGCTGGATTTGATAATGAATAAGATGGACCACCATATACACTTACGTAAGGATTTCCGTATCCAACTGGATAACCTGCTGGGCCAATATATTGTTGAGTATTTGGCGACTTAGCAGATGCATAACTAGCTCTTACTTTTAAGAAGCTTATCACTTCAGGTAATTTAACATAATCTGAAATTACAGATGCTCCTGAAAAAGAAGGATAAAAATAGGTGTTGTTGTTAAGTAACAAGGTAGAACTCTTATCGACTCTTCCTGTAGTAGTTAAAGTCAAGTACTTACCTAATTCAACTCCAGCAGAATAATAAGAACTCAATACCAACATATCTGAATGGTAGCTGTATGCTTGAACTGGATTTAGAGAGTTAGCAAATGAATACAAACCTGGTACGTTTAAATAATCAGTTGTAGTAAAACTAGACTGATAAGAAAAATTACGTGCATTCACCCCACCAACCGCATCAAATACAATACCATTGTTAAACTTATGGTTGTATTTCGCCAAGGCTTCTACGTTGTTGTCAAACAAAGAACGAACATCTTCTCTATAATCACCACGGTTTAATTCACGACCATAAGGGTGAGCCGAGTAAGGCATTTTTTCATTTCTTAATACGTTATTGGCACTTACATTGGTTCTTATTATTGCTTCAAAATCGTTGGTAGGCTTATAAGACAAAGAAATATTTCCAGTGATGTCATTTTTATAATGACCACGCAACCACTCATAACTCATAAAGTATGGATTATGGTAACGTTGGTACTCAGCAAATTTAGACTGAACCCCTTCTTTACCCGGTTGCCAGTAGCTTTTCATATCATCCACATTCCAATCTGCACCGGTCCAAACTGTCAATGAATAAATAACACTATTTGGGCCATAAACTACATCTGGAATATTTGGAGAAATTTGACGATTGTAATTTAAGCTTCCATCAATTTTAAATTTGCTTGATAAATTATAACTTGCATTCAAGTTAAAATTAATCGTATTTAATTTAGTATTTGGAATGATACCTTGTTGATTGGTATTGCTCAATGACATGCGAACACTTGAACGATCCGTTACAGAAGAAAAGCTTAAATTGTTAGTATTCAATACACCCGCTTGAATAAAGCGTGCTAAATTATCTTTACCATTTTTCACACCCACAGGTAAATAAGGAGTTGGAATACGTTGTCCAGTTACAGGATCAATTGGGCTATTCCATTGTGGTAACAATTGGCCATTTAAAGCTGGACCCCATACATCATAGTCACCATCTGCTATTCCTCCACCTTTTCCATCTACGAATGCATATGCAGAATAATCACCACCACCATACATAGTTTGGGTTTGAGGCAATGCAATAAACCCTTTATCTACTTGGGTAGATGAATTAAATTCAATTGTGTATCCTTTATCGTTTTTCTTAGCTCTTTTAGTTGTAATTAAAATAGCCCCGTTTTGAGCACGGCTACCATAAATCGCTGTTGCAGCCAAACCTTTAAGTACGGTATAAGTGTCGATATCGTCTGGACTTAAATTCCAAGTATCCGAAGTTACTGGAATACCATCCACCACATATAAAGAGATGTTGTAACCACGCAAAGAAACGTTAGGCGATGCCAACATTTCACGGTTGATTGCTACATCTAAACCAGCTACTTTACCTACCAAACCATTGATTGGATTCGGCTCTCTAGCTTTTACTAAATCGGTACCCTTTACTTCTTGAACAGAGTAACCTAATTTTTTTGTTTCTTTTTTAACTCCTAATCCTGTTACAACTACATCTTCTAGTTTTTCAACATTGGGGGTTAATTTAACAACTAAATCGGTTCCATTGACTACTGCTTGTGCAGTTTGGAAACCAATATAAGAAACCGAAATTGCGGCTCCTTTGGTGGCACTGATGGTAAAGTTACCAGCAGCATTAGATAAGGTGCTCTTACTGTTTTTAACAGAAATAGTAGCTCCTTCAATGGCATTTGAAGTAGTAGCATCGATTACTTTACCACTAACGTTCAAATTTTGCGCATGTACCTGAAATGCAAAGCAGACAAGTGCTAATGGCATCATCAGATATTTTAATAATTTGATGTTTTGTTTAATCATAAAAATATTTTTTCATTTTGAATGCACAAGGTAGTAGGTTGTGGTGATTGGAGCATTAACCTTCCCGTTAACAAATTATTAAGTCTAGCTTAACGATAGCTTAACATTTATTAATAAAAAATATCATATGAAAGTGTTTGGTTTACTAAGTATTGTATTAACTATCAAATAAATGCTTAACAATAAGTTCACATTGGGTAGTATAATGAATAATTAAATTGTGCCATAAATTTTAACTATGAGAAAACTATTAATTCTAGTAAATCTTGTTTTTGCAACCCTTTGTTTAGAAGCCCAAAAAAGTTATCAATACTTATCTGTTCCTGGCGACCAAGAGTATACGACCATAGATAAAAACAATCATACCGTATTGCCAAGTGGAAGGTATCTTACCCCTGCTGGCGCTACCATACAAATTACGAATGATCCTTTTGGGATGGCCATTTCACCCGATGGAAGTAAAACGGTAACCCTGCATGATGGGGTGCTTACTGTCATTAATAATGTAGATTTAAAAGCGATTCGAGTTCCCAGTTATGATAAAAAAATTACAAGCCCTTTAATTAATGGTTCTTTTTTAGGCGTGACTTTTGCGGGTGCTAATAATGACATAGTGTATTTAAGTGCTGGGGATGCGGGCGCAGTAATTGTATATGACATCAAACAATTCAAAAAAATCGACTCCATTACTTTAAATGGGACAATCAATGGGGAATCATTTGACGACAGTTTTACTTCTGATATTATTTACAATGAAAAAGAAAATGAATTATTGGTTTTAGATAGAGGTAATTTTAGGTTGGTAAGAATTGACCTTGTCACAAAAAAATTAAAGGCATCCATTAAAACTGGACGTCAACCTTTTAATTTGGCCTTGAGTCCAACTAAGGAATTTGTGCTGGTCGCCAATGTAGGCATGTATGATTATCCAATACTACCCGACCTCAATAAAGAAAATTTTGAAACTGGCTTACTTCCTTGGCATCCTTATGGAAACAATACCAAAGAATCGATTAATGGAACCACTTACGAGGGAAGATTTGTCCCTGGTGTTGGAGATCCGTTATCTCCAGATGCAATGAGTGTGTTTAGTATTGATTTAAAAACAAACAAAGTAGTTGACAAGTTTAAAACTGGTTTTCAAATTGGAGAAATGATAGAAGGTGCTGAAGTGGTGGGAGGGGCGAGCCCTAATTCAATTGTTATTGGAAATGAATATGCCTACGTGTCCAATGCTACCAATGATAATATTTCTATTATTGATTATAAAAATCATAAAATTATTGGCGCTATTCCAATTAAACTAAATGATGCCATTGATCATTACCGAGGTTACCTCCCATTTGGCATTTCAATGACCAAAGATGAAAAAACATTATATGTAGCTTTATTAGGCTTTAATTCGGTAGCAGTAATTGATTTAGTTAATAGAAAAACAATTGGATTTATTCCAAGTGGTTGGGGAACGTCAAAAATAAAGTTAAGCAATGACGAAAAAGAAATGTACGTGATTTCTTGCAGAGGTTATGGTGCTGGTCCCAATGGAGGCATAGGATTTAAAAAACCTGAACAAGGTACTTATATTGGAGACATTCAATTAGGAACTTTTCAAAAAATTAAGGTGCCTACTTTTGAGGAATTAAAAGCTTATACAAAAACTACTTTAAACAATACTTATAAGACAGTTACCAAAGTGGATGATGTAAAAAATCCATTGCCTATGAAAGCAGGTATTCGTAAAAGCCCCATCAAATATATTGTTTACATCACTAAAGAAAATAGAACTTATGATGAAGTATTTGGCCAGTTAAAAACAGGCAGAGGGGATTCAAGTTTAGCAAAATTTGGGAACCACGTTAGAATGGGTTTCCAAAGTAAAACTGCAGCAGGATATGATATCGCGCCAAATCATTTAAAATTGGCTCAAGAATTTGCTTATTCAGATAATTTTTATTGTGATGGAGACGCCTCTATTCACGGACATCATTGGATGATGGGCGTGATTCCCAATGAATGGGTAGAAACCAATTCAAGCGTAAGTAAATCTTCCAAAATATTTTCCAAAGCATCTGGTAGAAGATTCCCAGGTAGCACAGGTAGCATGGACCCTGAAGATTATGCAGAAAGAGGTGGTTTATGGGAGGCGCTAGAAAGAAAAAATGTACCTTTTTATAATTTTGGAGAAGCCAACGAAACCGCTCATAACAGAGAAGAGTGGAATGATACTGCTACCGGTGGAGCGCATAGTGTAATGGTTCCGATGCAAAAAGCATTGTGGAAAAATACAAGTCATAATTATGCAGGTTTTAATTGCAATATTCCTGACCAATTTAGAATGGAACAATTTGAAACAGAGTTTACAAAACTTTGGTTAAATCCGCGTAAGGAAATACCACATTTAATTACAATGCAGGTGCCCAATGACCATACCGCCGATCCAAGACCTAAAGATGGCTACCCCTATCATGAATCTTATGTAGCTGACAACGATTTAGCAATTGGTAGAATTTTACATTT